>Ga0070670_100004182_pt1 | contig 12076 bp, 11 predicted proteins | sample KBSS63metaG_FD_64665 | JGI IMG/M metagenome (GOLD analysis project Ga0070670, IMG submission 64665) | Switchgrass rhizosphere microbial communities from Kellogg Biological Station, Michigan, USA - KBS S6-3 metaG | ecosystem: Host-associated > Plants > Roots > Rhizosphere > Soil ... | reverse complement strand
GGCTGGCACTCACCGCGCTGGCAGTGATTCCGGGCATCATGCTCATCAGCTTTGCGTCGGCGCGGCGAGTCCGGCCGATTTATCGCTCGATGCGCAAGGACGCCGAAGAGATCGACGGGCGCGTCGGCGAGACGTTCTCGGGCATCCGCGTGGTGCGCGCCTTCGGCCGCGAGATCCGCGAGCTGCGCGACTACATGCACGGCCGCCACGCCGTGCTGCGCAAGGAGCTCTTCGCGCACCGCCGCGAGCTGATCATCTGGACGTCGTGGGGCCTCTTGCTCGGCGGCGTCAACGTCGTGATCGTCTGGTACGGCGGCTACCTCAATCTGCAGGGGCGCGCCTCGATCGGCGACATCATGGCGTTCCAGTGGTACACGTTCCTGCTCCTCAACCCGGTGTGGAACATCGTCAACTCGTTCTCGGAGCTGCAGCGATCGCTGGCGGCGATGGAGCGCGTGTTCGAGGTGCTCGCCTTCGAGGCGGACAAGCCCGATCGGCCCGACGCGCGTGACGCCCCGCCGGTCGTGCGCGAGATCCGGTTCGAGGACGTGGAGTTCGAGTACCGGCCCGGGCGGCCCGTCGTGCGCGACTTCAACGTCACGGTGCCGGGCGGATCGGTAGTGGCGCTGGTGGGCCGGAGCGGCGCCGGTAAGACCACGGTCACCGACCTCGTGGCGCGCTTCCACGATCCCACGCGCGGGCGCCTGCTGCTCAACGGCGAGGACATCCGCGACCTGCGGCTCAAGACCTACCGCCATTTGCTGGCGCTCGTGCAGCAGGACGTCTTCCTGTTCGACGGCTCGGCGCGCGACAACATCGCCTACGGCCGCAACGATGCCACCGACGCCGAAGTGGAAGACGCGGCGCGCCGGGCCAATGCTCACGAGTTTATCGAGCGGCTCCCCGAGGGCTACGAGACGTTCGTGGGCGAACGCGGGGTGAAGCTGTCGGGCGGTCAGCAGCAGCGACTGGCGATCGCGCGGGCGCTGCTCGCGTCGCCGCAGATCCTCATCCTCGACGAGGCGACGAGCAACCTCGACACCGAAAGCGAGCAGCTCATTCAGGCCTCGATGGCGACGCTTCTGGCCGGCCGGACCACCTTTGTCATCGCGCACCGGCTGTCCACCATCCGCCGCGCAGATCTCATCCTGCTGATGGAGGATGGCCGTATCATCGAGCGGGGGACGCACGACGAGCTCATGGCGGCCGGCGGCGTCTACGCGGAGATGGTGCTGCGGCAGATGGCGTCGCACGGGCACGAGGACGAGCCCGTGCTGCGCGCTACATAGGAGGCGCGGGATGGGTCGCATCCTTCGGGCTGGTCTCGTCGTCGCCGTGCTCGGCACCGTGGCCGCGGCGCAGCAGGTACAGCAGCCCACATTCCGCGGCGGCACGAACGTGGTGCGGGTCGATCTCTACGCCACCAACAATGCGGGCACCGTGGACGACCTCAAGGCGTCCGAAGTGGAAGTGCTCGAGGACGGCGTCAAGCAGACCATCGAGTCGTTCGAGCACGTGGTCGTGCGGCCGCCGGTCTCCCAGGAGCTACGGGCCGAGCCGAACAGCGTGGAGGAGAGCCGGCAGATGGCGGCCGATCCCCGCGCCCGCATTTTCGTCATCTTCCTCGACACCTATCACACCGGGTTCGCCAGCGCCGCCCGCATGCGTGCGGCGCTCCAGCAGTTCATCGATCGCGTCGTGGGGCAGGACGACCTCATCGGGTTGATGACGCCGGAGATGGCGGCGACCGACGTGACACTGGGCCGCCGCACCACCGTCATCTCGCGGCTCCTGGATGTGAACAACTGGGGGCGCCGGGGGCGCCTGGTGGACAACGACCCGGACGAGGAGATGTACGAGCACTGTTACGCCTTCGAGGACCCGAAGATTCCGGCCGACATGAAGAAGCGGCGCCGTGAAATGCTGTCGCTCGATGCGCTCGACGATCTCGTCACGCACCTCGGCGGATTACGGGACGAACGCAAGGCCGTGCTCGCGGTGAGTGAAGGCTGGCTCCAGTACGGTCCCGACGCCAGCTTGGCAAGACCGCTTGCGAACAGCAGTCCCCCCATCGCGGCCCCACCCGCGATCGTGGGGCGCGGGACGACCGATCGTTCAGTCGCCGTGGATCAGAAAGTCAAGTGTGAAGCCGATCGCGCCACGCTGGCGCAGATGGACAACCGGGATCGCCTGCAGCGGACGGGTGAGCGCGCCAACCGCGTCAACGTCTCGTTCTATCCGATCGGCGCGCAGGGACTGGCCGTGTTCGACGCGGATATCGGACCGGAGCCACCCCCGGGGCTGGTCGAGGACGCGGCCAATCTGCGCAACCGCCAGAACGGCCTGCGCCTGCTTGCGGACATGACCGACGGTGTGGCGATCGTCAACACCAACAACGTCGCGCCGCTGCTGAAGCGCGTCGTGGACGACATGTCGTCGTACTACCTGCTGACGTACTCGTCCACCAACTCGAAGCTCGATGGCCGGTTCCGCTCGATCAACGTCCGCCTGGCGCGCCCGGGCGTGCAGACGCGGTTCCGGCGCGGCTATCGCGCGCTGACCGCGAAAGAGATTCCAACCACTCTCTCGGGCGCGGCTGCTGCGCCGGTGATGCCTCCCTCTCAGGGCGCGGTGCTGGCAGCACTCAACACGATGGCGTTCAACCCGCGCGCCGAACTACGGCTGCGCGGGTCGGCGTATGCGCTGCCCGCCGCGGCGGGGCAGGGTGCGTTCTGGTTGGTCGGCACGCTCGACGACGCGACCCGGCGCCTGCCCGAGTGGGGCCAGGGCGGGACGGCCGACGTGGCCGTGCGGGCCGGCGACGGCCGGACCGTGCTGACCTCGACGGTCCCGATTGCTGCCGACGGCGGCTTTGCGGTGCAGGTGCCCGAAGCCGGCGGGCTCGCCCCGGGCGACTATTCAGTCCGCGTGCGAGCCAAGGGCGGGGCTGGCGCGACCATCGACGAGACCGCCCGCGTCAGTGTCGCGGCAGAGGCCCCGGTGATTGGCGACGCGGTGGTGTGGCGGCGCCGGCCGGCCACCGGGCCCGCCTACTTCCGGACGGCCGATCCGCGCGCCAGCCGCACGGACCGCCTGCGCTTCGAGCTGGCCACCACGAGCACGGCGGCGCCCGTGGCTACGCTGCTCGATCGCGTTGGAAAGCCCGTGTCCGTGCCCCTCCAGGCGACCACGCGCGACGACGACGGCGTGCACTGGATCGTGGTGGACGCGACGATCGCGCCGCTCGCCCCGAGCGACTACGCGGTGGCAGTGAAGGCGGGCGACGCGACGCGCACCATCGCGTTCCGCGTCATTCCCTAGATCCATCCGTCGCGTCAGGGCTCGCGGGTGAGTGTCAGCAACAGCGAGCCGCCCGGCTGGGTCCACGTGCCGGTCATCGAGTTGTTTGTCAGCGTTCCCTGCCAGGCGCCGGAGGTTGCGGGGACTTCGAACGCCACCGCGCTGCCGCTCTCGTGCATGGCCGCCTCGAGCTGCAGTCCAGGCTCGCTCGCTTGCGCGATGAGAGCCGAAGCGGTGCCGTCTGCGCGGTTGGCGATGGTCAGGATGACGGTGATCTGTGTTGCTCCCACGTCGAGGTTACCGGTCCAGCGGCCTTCCAGAGCCTTGCTCACTGCCGCGTTCTTCACCTTCGGCGCCAAGACGGCGTCGCTCGTGCGATAGAGCATGAATGGGGCGGAGCCCATCGTCGCCTTGACCTCGCCACTGATCGTCTTCCCGTCGGACAGCATGTCGCCCTTGAACGCGCCGCCCCCCGGCCCTCCGGTGAAGAGCACGAACGTGAAGGTGCGACCGTCGAGGGAGACTTGCGTCAACGGCAGGGCGCGCACACCGGTGGCCTTCTGCCCGTAGGTCGCGATCAGCATCCCCGAGGTGTCGCGCGCGACGTCGATCTCGAAGTCGATCTGCCCCATCGGGGCGGTGATAGTGCCTTCCCAGTGTCCGGTGGGATCAGCGGGTGTCTGCGCCACCGCGACGGGCGCAGGGATTACGACGAGAGCGAGCGCGACGGTTCCGAGCAAAGCACGCATGAGAGTCTCCTTGTTGTGTCAGAAGTCCTGCTGGGCGATCAGCCGCGTCCCTGCGTAGAGCAGGGCGAGCGACACACCCGCGCTGATGAGCAGCATCAGCCACGGCAGGCCGTGGCCGTAGAAGTACGACTCGCCGTGCACCATCCGGAGCAGGCTGAAGCCGCCCATGCCGCCGGTGATCGTATCGAGCGCTCGCAGCGCCGCGCCGGCGCAGAGCGCCAGCAGCACCGGCGCCCAGACGTTGCTGAACATCGACGAGAACAGGAACGCCAGACTGAAGATCACGGCGCAGCCCACGAAGGCACACAGCGCATAGGCCAGCGCGTCGAGCACGGGAAAGCCCCTGCCGATGACCGGCGACACGATCACGATGACGAGGGCCGGCACCAAGGTGAGCGCCAGCACCTGACCGAGCCCGGCGGCGGCCCGCGCCGCGAGCAGCCTCTCGCGCGAGATCGGCAGCGACAACGTGAACAGCCGTGCCGCGGCGTCCAGCGACAGCAGCCCGCCGGTGCCGATCATTGCCGCGAAGAAGGAGCCGAGCTGCGCCCCGTTCTGCTGGAACCATTGCGACCACACGTAGCCGTCGTAGGTCTTCGATAGCTCCATCGCCGCGGCGATCTCGCGGCCGAGAGCCGTGCCGGGGACCGGCGTGACGCTCTGAGAAAGGGCGGTGACCTGCGGGTAGCTCAACGCCACGAACGCGGCGCTCACCGGCAGGAGCACCAGGCCGATCAGAAACCGCCAGCGGGTTTCGAGAAACGCGTGCTGCCAGATCATGGGTCAGTCCTCCACGGCCACGGTTTCGAGAAAGATGTCCTTCAGCGTGACTGGCGCGCAGTCGGTGGACACCGGGTTCAGCTGGCGCGCTTCGCCGAGCACGCCGTCGATGCCGGCGCTCGACAGCACCGTCATTACCCGGCCGGCGCGCTTGACCCGTTCAACGCCCCGGGTCTGAAAGGTGTAGGCAGGTGCATCGCCGTCGAACACGAGCTGGATACGCCGGTAGTTCTGCCGCAGGTCGTCGAGCCCGCTCGCCACGGCCAGACGGCCGCGGTCGATGATGGCGACGTGGTCGGCGATCTGCTCGACGTCGGCCAGCTGGTGCGAGGAGAAGAACACGGTGACACCGCGCTCGGCCGCGTGGCCAACGAGCGCCTGCAGCACCTGCTCGGTGGCCGCCGGGTCGAGCCCCGTGGTGGGCTCGTCGAGCACCAGCAGATCGGCGCCGCGGCAGAGTGCCAGCAGCAGCGCCAGCTTGGTGCGCATCCCGCGCGACAGGGTCTTGATGCCGCGTTCGGCCCCGAGCTCGAACCGGCGCAGATACTTCTCCTCGAGCTCGCGGCTCCACTGCGGGTAGAACGCCGCGGTGTGGCGAATCATGCCGCGCACCGTCATCGCGTCGTAGAGCCCCTTGTCGTCGCCCACGAACCCGGTACGCCGCCGGATGTCCACGCTCGCGGCGGGGGAGTCCACCGGGAGGCCGAACACGGTGGCGCGGCCCGATGTCGGCCGTGCCATGCCGAGGAGGATCTTGATGGTGGTGGTCTTGCCCGCTCCGGTGCGGCCCAGGAAGCCGCAGATTGAGCCAGCCGGCACCGCCAGTGTGAGCCCGCGCAGCGCCTCGACGCCGTCGTAGGTCTTGCGCAGGTCGGCGGTCTCGATCACGAACGCGTCAGCCACGCTGCTCTCCTTTTGCCGTCAGGCGGGTCAGTTCGGCCTCGAACAGGCGCCGGATCTCGGCTTCGGTGACGCCGCGCGCCCGCAGCTTGTCCACGGCGGCGGCCACGATGGTCTGGCCGGCCCGCAACCGATCGGTGAGCTTCTTCTCGCGTGCGGCGCCGGTGACGAAGGCGCCAGCGCCGTGGCGCAGCTCGATCACGCCGTCGTGCTCGAGCTCGCGGTACGCCTTGGCGACCGTGTTGGGATTGATCACCATTTCCTCCGCGAGCGGCCGGATGCCGGGCAGCTGATCGCCCGCCCGCAGCGCACCCGTCTCGATGGCGTGCTTCACCTGTTCCATCAGCTGGAGGTAGATGGGCACGCCCGACGAGGCGTTGGGCCGGAACATCATGCGGCCTCGTCTCCGGTGGTCCGTCGCCCCGCGAACTGTACTAGTGACATAGCACAGTGAGACTGTGCACGAACCAGGCGTTGCGTGTCAAGGCCCTCCCGATTGGGCGGGTCAGCGCCCCCTTCGCCGCGCGAAGCGCGGCAAGAGAGACTGGCGACTAAGCAACGGCGCTCGAGATTTCAAGCGCCCTTGATTAGTTCGGCGGCGGGCGAGTCGGGCCACACGGGCGCGGGCGCGGCGGCGTACGCGGCGTGCGCGAGGTGCGACTGGAAAAGGGCCGTCTGCGACGCGAGGAAGTGCAGCTTGATCGCGAGACGCGCCAGCAGATAGAGCTGGCCGGCGGCGAAGGCCAGCCACATGGCCAGGCCGGTGCCGTAGACACCCGGCGCCGCCACCGACCACAGCGCGAGCAACAGCACGAAGCCGGCGCCGTCGAGCGCGTACAGAGCAGTGATGTCGAGCGGGTGATGCCAGAGAAACCGGAGCGAGGCGCGCAGGGCGCCGAGCGCGCTACGACGATCCTCGACCACGAGACGGATGCGCGCGTAGTCGAACACGAGGTTGATCTTCAGCAGCGCGGCGCCGAACAGCAGGTAGAACAGCAGGCGCCAGGCAAAGGCCGTGCGCTCGACGCCGAGCCCGCGCGTGAGGTCGCCCCCGAGGTCGAGGAACAGCCACGGGTGCACGTACGTGAACAATACCCAGTAGACGATGCCGCCGAGGGCGGTGAGCCGCGCGAGACGGAAGAACAGCCGTCCCGACGCGCTGAAGAACCCGTGCGCGCGGGTGCGCCGTTGCCGCGCGTAGCGGTCGAGGATGCCGCCGCTCAGAAACGTCCACAGCGCGAGGTAGCCGCCGAGCAGCCACATCAGGGCCGTGGACGGATAGCGCGCGTCGAGCACGCGGCTCACGGCGTCGAGGGTGGACGCAAAGCCGATGATGGACGGCGTGAACGTAGCCCCGAGGCCGGTGGCCTGCGCGGTGAACTCGGTCCACCAGTCGTAGTTGACCCCGTCGGCCACGGCGCCGGCCGCCAGGCTCGAGCCGAGCTGCCCCGCGATCTGATCGCGGACGAGCATGGCAAACGGCAGGGCGAGCAGGAAGGTGAGCCCGTGCAGGCCCAGCGCCATGCCGGATGCCTGCGCCACGCGGCGCCAGCCGCCGAGCCAGCTCGCGACGACCATGATCAGCCGAAGATCCCCGACGTGATCATCAGCTCCTGCAGCCACACCATCCACGCGAGCGACCACTTGCGGGCGGCCTCCGCGGCGCGAGGCTGTGTGGTGCGGGAGTTGTTGGTGCGGTTGACGTCGAGCAGCAGCACGTGGCCCGGATCGACCTCGACGCGCGTTACGCGGGCGGGCCGCTCGTAGGTGTAGACAGCGCGGCGGTCCTTGCCGTCCCAGTGCTCGGTGGCCTGCTGGCCGTCGGCAAACGTCGTCACCACGTCCACCGGGAACGTGGCCTCGCCCAGCCGCTGCGCCACCACGACCGCGCGCGTGCGCCCCTGGGCGGCCGGCTCCTGCTGCAACTCCTGCACCGCATAGTCGAAGGTGTTGGAGCCGCCAACCTGATCGAAGAACCAGGTCAGGTCCTGCCCCGAGACCTCGTTGACGACCTGGAAGAAGTCCTGCGGCCGCGGATGCCGGAACTTCCAGCGGTCGAAGTAGGCGGCCATCACCTGCTGCATCGTCGTCCAGCCCAGGTGCCGTTCGAGCGTGTGCATCCACAGCGCCGTCTTGTCGTAGGTGATCGCGTTGGCCGAGCGCGGCCAGTAGCGGAACGTCGGCGTGGTCTGCGCGTCGGACTCCGCGTCGGGACGGTAGGTGGGCATGCGGTTGCCGCTGACCTCGCGCGACAACGGCACGTCGAGCGTGTACGGAATGAAGGTGCCGAACGTGCGCACCGCCAGCATGTTGGGCCGTCGTGTCTCTTCCATGACGCGCGCCGTGGCCCAGGTGTTGATCCCTTCGTCCATCCACCCGTGCTCGAACTCGTTGCTGGCCACCACCGCGTACCACCACTGATGGCCGGTCTCGTGGATGATCGTCGAGTCGGGCGTGTTAGACACCTTCTCCGGCGACAGCCAGGTGGCGCGGCCGGTGAAGAGCATCGGGTACTCCATGCCGTCGCTTTCGCTCTGGTAGGCGGGATCCACGATGGTGATGTTGCCGTAGGGATACGGCCCGAACCACTGGCCGTAATACTCGAGGCCGGCCGCCGCCGCCGCGAACTGCCGCGTCTCCTGACCGCGGTGTTCCGGGCGCAACAGCAGGCGCATCTCCACGCTCGGCAGGCGCGGGTGATTGAACGCGCGGCGCTCCTCGATGAACGAGGGGCTGGTGGTCCAGGCGAAGTCGGCGACGTCGTCGGCGTGATAGCTGTGGGTGGTGGTGCCGTCGGCGTTGTCCACGCGCCGCATCTCGCGGCCGGTGGCGCCCACCTTGTAGCCGCCGGGCACCGTCATCTGCACGTCGTAGACGCCGAAATCAGCATAGAACTCGGTAGCGGCGTGGAACTGGTGGGTGTTCCAGCCGGCGTCCTCGAGCACCCCGATCTTCGGGAACCACTGGCCGAAGAAGAAGTAGTCCGCGATCCAGCCGGTGCGCCAGGCCGCAAACGGGATGTGGCCGGTCCACTCGATCTCGATCTGCACCGAGGCACCGGGGCCGACGGCGGTGGGCAGTGTCACCGCCATCACGGTGCGGTCGGCGGTGTTGCCGTCGTCGGGCGCGAGATAGCGAATCGCGGCGGTGAGATCGGACGCCGCACTGCCGGCCGGGGTGACCTTGATCGACGTCACGTCGCTGGCGCCCGCCTGCTCGGGCCGGCGGATCCTGTCGCGCGGCCGGGGGGACGCGGGCGTGCGAAGGCGATCTTCGCGCAGCCACGTCGCATCCGTATTCCGCCAGCCGTTCCAGTACAGGTGAAACTGCAGTTCGCTGGTCGTCGCGGCGCTGATGTTGCGCCAGCGGATCGTCTCGCGACCCTTGATCTCCTTGCGGACCGGGTCGAGCTGGACGGTGATGTCGTAGCTGGCGTTGCGCGGCGACAGCGCTTCGGGAAGCGGCTGGTCGAACGTCTGCACGCCGGCGCGCAACGGTGCGGCCGGCGGAGCCTTTTGTGGCTGGCCGCCGGCATGGTCCGCGGCGGCGATCAGCACTACGCCGACGACGATCGACAGAAGGACGGGCCTGCGCACGCTCAGGCCGGATCTTACTTGTCCCAGCCCGATGGCGCGCCGATCGGGCTCCGCACCACCATCGACTCGATCTCGGTCACCTTGCGGTTCACGACCTCGAGCCGCACGGCGAGAAGCACCGGTGTGCCGCCTTCCTCCGCGACGCCGAAGGTGGCGGCCATCCCGTGGTGCACGTCGATGAAGTCCTGCCGGTAGGGGCGCGGCGCCAGGAGCAGCAGGCTCGCGAGCACGGTGGCGATGCGTCCAGACATGCCGCGCATTCTACCCCTCAGCCTGTCGCGGCCAGACAGGCCATTGACAGATGCATCCGTAACAGATATAACAACGGCGTGCATATCAACCAGGCCGTGTCTCGCGCGCTGGCGGTAGGAGTGTTCACCGCCGCGGTGGCGTCTGCGGCGGCGCAGGCCCGACCCGACTTCTCGGGCGCCTATGTCCTGAACCGGCCGGCGAGTACCTTGCCGCCGCCGGTGTCCAACGTCGAAAGCGGCGTTGTGCGCATCGAGCATCGCGACCCGTCCTTCACGTTCCACCGCAGCTACGTGATTGCCGGCACGGCGCGCGACGCCAGCTTCACCATCCGCACCGACGGGTCGGAGAGCAGCGAAACCGGGCCGCAGGGCATGACCACCGTCTCGACCCTGCGCTGGAACGGCACGGCCCTGGTGCTCGCCATGCGCATCACGGGTCCTGGTGTCGAGGCCACCAACGACGTGCGCTACGAGCTGGTGGACGGCGGGCGCCGATTGCGCGCCACGGAACAGGGTCGCAGCCCGATCGGCACTCACGACGCGATCTGGATCTACGACCGGCGCTAGCCGATGGCTGCCTACCAACCGCTCACCCCGGCCGTCTTCCACGTGCTGCTGGCGCTCGCCGACGGCGACAAGCATGGCTACGCCATCATGAAGAGTGTCGAGGAGCACACCGGCGGCACGCTCCGGATGGGCGCCGGCACCTTGTACGGCACGCTCCAGCGTCTGACCGACGCGGGCTGGGTGCTCGAAGTGACACCGCCGCAGGCGCTGTCGGTGCGCGACGAGAAGCGCCGGTTCTACCGCCTCACGGCCGACGGGCGGCAGGCGCTCGGCGCCGAAGTGAAGCGGCTCGAGGATCTCGTCCGGCTCGCGCGCCGCTCGCGCGGCGTGCCGAAGGCGGCGCGCTACTAGGGAGGAGATCGTGCGCCATGTTTACAACCGACTCCTGTGCCTGTATCCGGCAGTCTTCCGCCGCCGCTATGGCACCGAGATGTCGCTCGACTTCGCCGAGGGGTGGGCCGAGGCGAGGGCCGTCGGGCCTGTCGCGGCCGTCGTCTTCGCCAGTCGGGTGGCGGGAGATCTCGTCGTGAGTCTCGTGCGCGAGTGGACGCGCGGATTCCGGATCGCGATTGCGGCGGCCACCGCGGGCGTCACCCTGCTCCTCTGGAGTGTGGCACTGCGGCCGTGGGCGTGGCAGTGGGACATGCAGATTGGTCCGCCGCCGCGGGCGCGCACCGCGCCGCCGGTGACCGAGACCGAACTGTTGGTGCTCGCGACCGCCGTGCTGATTCCGGTCCTCGTCGTCCTGGTGTGCGCCACCCGGCTGGTGAAGCGCCCCGAGGTGACGCACGGCGCAACCCGCACAGAACGCGGGTCGCGCACCGCGTCTGGCAAACCGGCTTAACGCCGGTTCGCGATCTCAGATCGCGTGTTACGATCCGCGGCCTCCGAACCCTTCTCCACGAGGCCGACCATGAAGTTGCGATTGTCGTGGGCCGTTGCCGTGCTGACCGCCGCTGCTAGTGCCGCCGCAGTGCACGCCCAGGGGCCTGCTTCGCCGGCGCCGACGCTGCCCGCCGAATTCACCACGCAGACCGGACAACGCATCCGGGTCACGATGGTGGCGGGCGGGCTGGTCCATCCGTGGAGCATCGTCTTCCCGGACGCCCGCACGATCCTCGTCGCCGAGCGCAGCGGCAAGATCCGGATGGTCCGCGACGGCATGCTGCAGGCGCAGCCCGTGTGGGAGGCGCCTCCGCATCCGGCCTCGGACAACGGCCTGCAGTTCCTGGCGCTGCACCCGCAGTTCGCGCAGAACCATCTCGTCTACCTGTCATATCCCAAGCGCGGCGACAAAGGGACGACGCTCGGCATCTCGCGCGGCCGCTTCGACGGCACGACGCTCGCCGACGTCAAAGAGATATTCGTCGCCGACGCCTGGGAGACCAGCGGCAATCTCGCCGGCCGGCTGTTCTTCGGGCCCGACGGCATGCTCTACGCCACGGTGGGCGACCGCGATCGCATCTGCTGCGACGCGAACCAGCGTCGTCCGGACGGGTCCGATGACAACAGCCTGCGCATGAAAGCGCAGTCGCTGGAGAGCGACGCCGGCAAGACGCTGCGGCTCAAGGACGACGGCACCATTCCGCCCGACAACCCGTTTGTGGGCCGCGCCGGCGCCAGGCCGGAGATCTTCACCTACGGCCACCGCAACGGCTACGGGCTGGCGATTCATCCGCAGACCGGCGAGCTCTGGCAGGCCGAGATCGGTCCGCTCGGCGGCGACGAAGTGAACGTCCTGGTGGCCGGGCACAACTACGGCTGGCCGGTGGTGTCGATGGGGCGCAACTACACCGGCACGCTGGTGTCGGACAAGCCGTGGTTCCGGGAGGGGATGGACAACCCGCGGATGTTCTGGGTGCCGTCGATCAGCCCGTCGAGCCTGATGTTCTACAACGGCGATCGCTTCAAGGGCTGGAAGGGCAGCATGTTC
>Ga0070670_100004181_pt1 | contig 12077 bp, 10 predicted proteins | sample KBSS63metaG_FD_64665 | JGI IMG/M metagenome (GOLD analysis project Ga0070670, IMG submission 64665) | Switchgrass rhizosphere microbial communities from Kellogg Biological Station, Michigan, USA - KBS S6-3 metaG | ecosystem: Host-associated > Plants > Roots > Rhizosphere > Soil ... | reverse complement strand
ATGCACGATGCAGCGCGGACCGACGACGCAGCCGTCGTAGACCACGACGCGCGGGTGCAGCACGGTGTCCTCGCCGACGGACGCGTTCGCGCCGATGATCGTGCCGGCGCCAATGCTCGCGCGTTCGCCGACGACTGCGCCGGCGCCGATGACCGCCGTCGCGGCGATGGCCGCGGTCGGCGCGATCTTCGCGGCCGGATCGACGACCGCGGACGGATGAACGCCTGCGGGAACGGCCGCGCGCGGATGAAGAAGTGCGGCGACCTTGGCGAAAATGGCGTACGGATTGGCGTCGACGAGCGCCGGCAACGCCGTGTCGCCGGCCATCTCGGGTGCGACGATCACCGCCGACGCGCGCGTCGAAGCGAGCAACGGACGGTACTTCGGGTTGGCGAGAAACGCGATCGCGCCCTCGTCGGCCGATTCGAGCGTCGCGACGCGCGACACGATCACGCCTTCGTCGCCGCGAAGCGTCGCGCCCGTGCGTTGGGCGAGTTCGGCTAGGGAAAGCGGCACGGCCGGGCGGATGGTGAGGAGCGCCGGCGACGCGCGATCAGGGCCTGTCGTGCCTGGCCGCTATTTGTCGGCGAGCGCCTTCACCACCTTGTCGGTGATGTCGATCTTCTGGCTCGCGAAAACGACGGGGTCCTGCAGGATCAGGTCGAACTTCTCCGCTTCCGCGATCTGCTGGATCACCTTGTTCGCGCGCTCCTGGACGCTCGCGAGCTCCTCGTTGCGGCGCAGATTGAGGTCCTCGCGGAACTCGCGCTGCCCGCGCTGCAGATCGCGGGACAGATTGGCCAGGTCGCGCTCCTTGTTGCGACGTTCCGCCTCGGACATCGTCACGCCGTCTTTCTCGAGCGCCGTCTGCAGGTCGCGTACCTGCTTCGAAAGCTTCTGGATCTCCGAATCGCGCGAGGCGAACTCCTTCTCGAGCTTCTGCTGCGCCCGCCGGGCCGGCGCCGCTTCGCGAAAGAGCCGCTCGGTGTTGACGAAGCCGATTTTGTAATCGGCTGCGATCGCGGTGTTCGCGAGCAGCGGGAAAAAAGCGAGCGCCAGCGCGGCCAAGCGAGCGGCCAAGCGGGCGGCCAACCGAGCGGCCAACCGAGCGGCCATCCGAGTCCCCAACTGAGCTGCCGACTGAATTGCCAGCCGACTGGCGAACTCTGCTGCGGCGGCTCTCGATGTGCTGCGGTTCAATCGTCTCTCCTGCGGACTCGGCGCGTGGCCAGGCTAGAACACCGATCCGACCTGGAACTGGAACGCCTGGAGCCTGTCGCCCGGGTACTTCTTCACCGGAAATGCGTAACTGAATTTAAGCGGACCGACGGGCGAGTTCCACGCGAGGCCGACACCGTACGAAAACCGGAACTTCTCGTTGTCCTTCTCGAGGCTCGAAAGCGAGGCGCCAAGCCCCGGCACGCCCGAAATCTGGCCCGCATCGAAAAAAATGCTGCCGCGCACCGACTTGTCTCCCCTGATGAGCGGATAGAAGAGCTCGGCGTTGCCGATGATCTTTCGCTCGCCGCCCAGCGGATTGCCCGAGAGGTCGCGCGGACCGAGCGTGGCCGTCTCGTAGCCGCGCACCGAACCCACACCGCCGCCGTAGAACACCTTGTAGAACGGCAGCGGCTTGCCGGCATACCCCGCGGCGTATCCGACGTCGCCGCGCAGCATCAGAACGAAATCGCCATAAATCGGCCAGAAATACTGAATCAGGTAATTCGCCTTGTAATACGAAAGGTCGACGATGGGAACCCCCACTTCGACGCCGGCGACCTGCAGCACTCCGCGCGTAGGATAGAGGATGTCGTCGCGGGTGTCACGCGCCCAGCCCAGGCTCACGACGATGCTGTTCGTGACCGAGCCGAACTCGGCGACGTACAGGTAATAGTAGAGCGGACTGTTCGTGAACAGCGTGAGCTTGTTGTTATCGTAGCGGAAGCCCACGTTGATCGTGTCGGTCTCGCTGATCGGGATCCCGTAGCTCACCGCGCCGCCGAGCGTTTCCGACTGGTACGGCGCCACCGACAGCGACGTAGGGTCGAGCTGCCGCTGGTACGCCTCGAGCGTGCGGGAAACACCGTCGACGGTGTAGTAGGGCTCGGTGAACGTCGCTGCGATCGTGCGGTTGACCGAGCTCGTATTGATGCCGACCGTCAGCGCGTTGCCGCTGCCGAAGATGTTCTGTTGCGACACCGAGGCGTTGAAGACGAACTTTTCCGACGTCGAATAGCCGATGCCGGCCAGCAGGTTGCCGGTGGACTTCTCGGTTACCGTGACCTCCACGTCCGCCTGGTCGGGCGTGCCGGCGACGGGCGGCGTCTCGATGTTCACGTCGTCGAAGTAGCCGAGCCGGCGGATCCGTATCTTCGATCGCTCGATGCGCGCGCCGTCGTACCACGCGGCCTCGAGCTGGCGCATCTCGCGCCGGATCACCTCGTCGCGCGTCCGGACGTTCCCGTTGATGTTGATCTTGCGGATGTAAACGCGGCGGCCGGGGTCGACGAAAATCGTGAAGGCGGCGGACAGCTTTTCGCGATCGATGTCGGGGATCGCGTTGACGTTCGCGAACGCGTAGCCCTCCGTGCCGAGGCGGTCGCTGATCGCCTTGACGCTCGCCTGCAGCCGCTCGCGGGAGAACGTTTCGCCAACGCGCATCTGCACGAGCGAGGTGAGCTCGCTCGCCGGGATCGGAAGGTCGCCGCCCAGCCGGATGTCGGAGACGGTATAGCGCGGCCCCTCGGTGATGTTGATCGTGATGTAGATGTCTTCCTTGTCGGGCGTGATCGACACCTGCGTCGAATCGACGTTGAACTCGAGATAGCCGCGATTCTGGTAGAAGCTCCGCAGCGTCTCGAGATCGGCCGTGAGCTTCTGCTTCGAGTACTGGTCGTTCTTCGTGTACCACGTCGTCCAGCCCGGCGTGGTCAGCGTCATCAGCGACAGCAGCTCGCTCTCGGGGTACGCCTGCTCGCCGACGATGTTGATCCGGGCGATCTTGGACGCGTCGCCCTCCTCGATCACGATGTTGATCGCGACGCGGTTGCGCTCCTGCGGCGTGACCGTGACCGTGACCTTGGCCGCGTAACGGCCGCGGGACAGGTACTGGCGCTTCATTTCCTGCTCCGCGCGGTCGAGCGCCGAGCGGTCGAAGATGCGCGCGTCCGCGACGCCGATCTCCTTCAGCGCCTTTTTGAGCGTGTCGGTGTCGAACTCCTTGTTGCCGGTGATCTCGACCTTGCTGATCGTGGGGCGCTCCTGGACGATGACGAGCAGCACGTCGTTCTCGACTTCGAGGCGCACATCGCGGAAGAACCCCGTCGCGAACAGCGCCTTGACGGCGAGCGCCGCCTTTTCATCGTCGACCGTGTCCCCGACCTTGATCGGCAGGTACGAGAACACCGTGCCGGCCTCGGTGCGCTGCACGCCCTCGACGCGTATGTCCTTGACGACGAACGGCGTGATTGCCGCAGCGGGAGGCGCCGTAACGGCAACCGCGAGCGCGAACACCGCGATGCCGGCGCGCCGGCCGGCCGTGAACGCATTGCGGAGCCGGGAAAGCGCCGCTAGCACCGCGCGACGAAGCTCTTCGTCCGCGCGGATGCGGCCACGATTGCCGCCTTTGCGAGCGGTCGTCGTGGACTCGATGCAGGGATGATGCAAGGGCAACGGCGCATGGCTAGAACAGTCGGGAGAGGTCATTGAAGAGCGCCAGCGCCATCAGCACGGCCAGCATGGCCATGCCGATGCGTTGGCCGACCTCGAAAGCGCGGTCGGAGACGGGACTGCCTTTGACGATTTCGGCGAAATAATACAGCAAATGACCCCCATCCAATAGCGGAACGGGAAGCAGATTGAGCACGCCGAGACTGATGCTGATGAGCGCGAGATAGCCGACGAAAACGAGCGTTCCCGCCTGGACGGACTGGCCCGCGAAATCGGCCATCGTGATGGGTCCGCTGATGTTCTTGAGCGACGCTTCGCCGATCAGGATGCGTCCCAGCATGCGCACCGTGAAGGCGGCGAGCTCCCACGTCTTCCGCGTTCCCTGCACGAGCGCGTCGAAGAGACCGTAGCGCACGGTGATCGCGAGGCGCTGGGCGTACGCGGGATCCACCTTGAGCCTGATGCCGGCGATGCCGACCTTGCGTCCCGCCTGCTCGGCCACGTCGGTCGTCATCGTGACGTCGCGCTCAGCGCCGTCCCGAAGAATCCGGAACGTCACGGCGGATCCGGGACGGGCGTTGGTCTTCGCGGCAACTTCGGCCGGAGAGCGCACCGTCTCGCCATCGATGGCGATGATCTTGTCGCCGGCGCGAATGCCGGCGCGGGCAGCGGGCTTGTCCGGCAGGGCCTCGTCGATGAGCGGTGCGCCGAGATCGGTGCGAAAGCCGAGCTGCGGCATGAAGTTGCCTTCCCAGTCGGGGCCGCTCACCGAGCCGAGTGCCACCGTGCGCTGCGCGCGCGCGCCGTCGGGCCGTTCCACGTCGAGCGTGATGTCGCTCGCGCCCGACGCTCGCAGCAGGCGCCACCGAAAATCCTGCCAGCTCTTGACGGGAACGCCGTCGGCCGCGACCACGAGGTCGCCTTCGCGAATCCCCGCGGCGGCAGCGGGGGAGCTTGCCGGCGGCGCAGCCAGCAGGGCCCGCTGCGCGGGAACGCCGGCGACGAAAGTGCCCGCGAAGAGGAGCACCGCCAGGAGAAGGTTGGCGATCGGCCCGGCGGCGACGATCGCAATCCGCTTTCCGACGCTCTGCCGGTTGAACGCTCGCGGCAGTTCGGCCGCCGCAACGGCGCCCTCGCGCTCGTCGAGCATCTTCACATAGCCGCCGAGCGGAATAGCGGAGACCGCCCACTCGGTGCGGTCGGCGCCGAAGCGGCGCGCCCACACGACGCGGCCGAAGCCGATCGAAAAGCGCAGCACCTTGACCTTGCACCAGCGTGCGACGCAATAGTGACCGAGCTCGTGGAACACCACCAGGATGCCGAGCACGGCGAGAAACGCAAACAGTTTGGTCAGGGTGTCCACGAAGTGTTCCGCCGAGTGAAGTGCATCAAGCGGCCGTTACGCGGCTGCGGGCAGATTGAGCCAGCTTCGCGCGATCGCGCGGGCCTCGGCATCCGCACCGATGGCATCGTCGAGCGAGTCGACCGGTCGCGCCGGCAGGCGGGCCAGCGCTTCGGTGCATGCGGGCGCGATGTCGGTGTAGCGGATCCGCGAATCGAGGAATGCCGCGACGGCGACCTCGTTCGCTGCGTTGAGGATCGCCGGCGCCGTACCGCCGGCGTCGAGGGCCGCCGCGGCCAGCGCGAGGCACGGGAAGCGCTCGTGGTCGGGCGCCGAGAAATTGAGCGTCGCAAGGCGCACGAGATCGAGCGGAGCCACGCCGGTGTCGATGCGATCGGGAAAAGCGAGCGCCTGCGCAATCGGCGTTCGCATGTCCGGATGCCCGAGCTGTGCGAGCACGGATCCGTCGACGTAATCGACGAGGGAATGAACGACGCTTTCCGGATGGACCACGATCTCGATTCGCTCCCGTGGCACACCGAACAGCCAGTGTGCCTCGATCATCTCGAGACCCTTGTTCATCATGGTCGCCGAGTCTACGCTGATCTTGCGGCCCATGACCCAGTTCGGGTGGGCACAGGCTTCGTCCGCGGTAACGGAGGGAAGTTCCGCCAGCGGGCGTGTGCGCAGCGGACCGCCGGATGCCGTCAGCAGAATGCGGCGCACGCCGGCTTGCGCAGGCTTCCGCGCATAGCTTTGCGGCAGGCACTGAAAGATTGCATTGTGCTCGCTGTCGATCGGCAGTAGCAACGCACGCCCCGCTTCGACCGCGCGCATGAACACCGCTCCGCCGATGACGAGCGCCTCCTTGTTCGCGAGGAGGATGCGCTTGCCCGCGCCCGCGGCGGCGACGGTCGAGCGCAAGCCGGCGGCGCCGACGATCGCGGCCACCACCGTATCGATTCCGCTGGCGGTGGCGGCTTCGACGAGCCCCGCCTCGCCCGCAAGCACCCGCGTCCGGACGCCGTCGTGCGCCAGCGCGCGCTCGAGTTGGAGCGCCGCCTGCGGATTGACGAGCACCGCGATCTCGGGACGATGAGCGCGACAAAGCTGCGCGAGCTTCTGCCACTGTGCGCGTGCGGTGAGCGCGCCCACGGAAAAACGGTCCGGGTGACGCGAGATCACGTCGAGCGTCGATTCGCCGACGGAGCCGGTCGCCCCCAGAATGGAGATGCGCCGCGCGGTCATCGCAGGAACGCAAGCGCGAGCAGCGCCGCGGCAGGCATCGCCGCGAGCAGCGCGTCGATGCGATCGAGAACGCCGCCGTGCCCGGGCAGAAGCCGACCGCTGTCCTTGACGCCGGCCTGGCGCTTCAACAGCGATTCGCACAAATCGCCCACGACGGAGAGCGCGGCGAGAGCGATCGCAAGCGCGATCCACACGATGACGGAGAGCGAGGATATGGCACCCGTGTAGCCGCTGGCGGCGGCGAGCGGCACGAGCGCCAATGCGTAGAGTCCGACGGCCGCGAGCCCGCCGTAGACGCCTTCCCATGTCTTGCCCGGGCTCACGTGCGGCGCTAGCTTGCGCCGGCCGAATGCACGGCCTGTGAAGTATGCGGCGGTGTCCGCGATCCAGACGATCGCCATCGCCGCGAGCACGAGCCAGGGCGAGCGCGCCTGCAGCTCAACGATGGCGACCCACGCGCCGATCAGCACGATCCAGCCGGCAACCGCGAGCGGAAGCGGCGACGCCGGCTTCCAGCGCGACGCGAGCCACGGCACACCGACGAAAAGCCAGAGCAGCGTCGCGAGGCCGCAGACGGAAACGATGATGCCCGACGGCCAGCCAGCGCCGAACGCCGCGAGCGGCGAAAACAGGAGATTGAGACCGATGATGAGCGTGCCCGCGACGAAGATCCACCACGCCGCTTTGCCGAACCCGGCGAGGTCCGCCCATTCCGTTGCCCCGACGACGACAAGCCCGAGCGTGACGGCGCCCCACGCGAGAGGCGGCAGCATGAACATCGCCGCCAGCACCAGCGGTATCAGCACCGCCGCGGTCAGGATGCGCGTCGAAAGCATCGTGCGACTGGACGCCGCAGGCGATCACGCGTCCTGCGCCGCCCGCACCTGCTCGCTGGTCCTGCCGAACCTCCGCTCCCGCTGGCCGTACCACTCGATCGCCGTGTTGAGCGCGACGGCGTCGAAGTCGGGCCACAGCATGTCGGTGAAGTACAGCTCGGTGTAGGCGAGCTGCCACAGCAGGAAATTGGAGATTCTCTGCTCGCCGCCGGTGCGGATGAAGAGATCCGGCTCGGGCGCGTACGCCATCGCGAGGAACGGCTCGAGCTCTTCGGGACGAAGCTCCGAGCCGTCGCGCGCCGCGTTGGGATGGATCGCGAAGTAGCGGCGCGCCGCCTGCGTGACGTCCCATCTTCCGCCGTAATTCGCCGCAACGGTCAGCGTGAGGCGCGTGTGTGCCGCCGTCTGCGCCTCGCCAGCGGCGACCAGCTCGCGAATGCGGCGGTCGAACACCGACAGATCGCCGACAACCTTGAAGCGGATGCCGTTCGCGTGGAGCTTGGCCACCTCCTGCTCGAGCGCGCGCAGGAAAAGATCCATGAGTATCGAGATCTCGTCCGGCGGACGGCGCCAGTTCTCGCTCGAGAACGCGAAGAGCGTGAGGTATTCGATGTCGCGCTCGATGCAGGCGAGGATGATCGCGCGGACGGCCTCGACGCCGCGGCGGTGGCCGGCCACGCGCGGCAGCATGCGCTGTTTCGCCCAGCGGCCGTTGCCGTCCATGATGATGGCGACATGCCGCGGCACGGCGGACGACGGCGGGATATCGCGCGTGGAGCTCGGGAACATGAAAGGCGTGCCTTGGCTTCGGGGTGGAGTGGCGTGGGGGCGCGCGACTGCTGCGAACGCTAGATCGCCATGAGGTCGGCTTCCTTCGCCGAGAGCACCTTGTCGATGTCCGCGATGAAGCGATCGGTGAGCTTCTGAACGTCGGTCTGCGCGTGGCGCTCGTCGTCCTCCGCTACCGCATGATCCTTGAGCAGCTTCTTCAGGTGGTCGTTCGCGTCGCGGCGGATGTTGCGCACGGCGACCCGCGCGTTCTCGGCCTCGTGGCGGACGACCTTGATGAGGTCGCGGCGCCGCTCCTCGGTGAGCGCCGGCATGGGGACGCGGATCACGTCGCCGGACGTCGCGGGGTTGAGGCCGAGATCCGAATCGCGGATCGCCTTCTCGATCGGCGCGATCATCTTCTTCTCCCACGGTTGCACCGTGATCGTGCGGGCATCGGACAGCGTCACGTTCGCGCACTGGTTGATCGGCATGGGCGTGCCGTAGTAATCGACGTGCAGGTGGTCGAGCAGACCGGTGTGCGCACGCCCGGTGCGCACCTTGCTCAAGTCGTGCTTCAGCGCCTCGACCGACTTCAGCATCTTCTGTTCGGCGGACTTCTTGATCTCGGCGATATTCATCGTTTCCTCGAAAGCGTATGGGGCCGGCGGGGCACGGTGAGGAGGCGCCGGCGACGGTGCTAGCAGTGCACGAGCGTACCTTCTTCGCCGCCCTGCACCACCCGCTTGAGCGCACCGGGAACGAAGATGGAAAACACCTTGAGCAGCATGTTCTGGTCGCGGCACAACGCGAGTGCCGTCGCGTCCATCACCTTGAGATTCCTGACGATCGCCTCGTCGAACGTCAGCTCACCGTAACGGGTGGCCGTCGGATCCTTCTTCGGATCTGCGGTGTAGACGCCGTCGACCTTCGTTGCCTTCAGCACGATGTCGACGCCCATCTCGCGCCCCCGAAGCGCGGCCGCCGTGTCCGTCGTGAAGAACGGATTGCCGGTGCCCGCGGCGAAGATCACCACCTTGCGCTCTTCCAGATGGCGCAGCGCGCGGCCGCGGATGTACGGCTCGGCGACCTGGTCGATCCGCAGCGCGGATTGCACCCGCGACTCGACGCCGGCGCGCCGCAGCGCGTCCTGAAGCGCGAGCGCATTCATGAGCGTCGCGAGCATTCCCATGTAATCGGCGGTCGCTCGGTCCATGCCGGCAGCGCCGGGAGCGACGCCGCGGAAAATGTTGCCGCCGCCGATGACGACGGCAACCTCCACGCCCATCCGCGCCACTTCCGCGATCTCGGCGACGATCCGGTCGATCACTTCGCGATTGATGCCGTACAGGTCTTCGCCCATCAGCGCTTCACCCGACAGCTTGAGCAGGATCCGCTTGTACGCGGGCTCGCGAGCCGCGGAGACGCCGGCGGGAACTGCGGCAACGGGAACGGCTACGGCGGCGGGCTGTGCTGACATGACGGCGAACTCCGTTCGGGTTGAGGGAGGGTCGGCGTTCGTCGTGCTCACGCCTTGTGGAGCTAGGCCTTCGTCATTGCCGCAACTTCCGCCGCAAAGTCGTCTTTCTTCTTCTCGATTCCTTCGCCGACGACGAACAGCACGAAGTCGTTGACGACCGCCCCCCGTGCCTTGACGAGCTGACCGACCGTCTGCTTGCCATCGCCCTTGACGAACGGCTGTCCAAGCAGCGTGACTTCCGACAGGAACTTCCCGACCGCTCCTTCAACCATCTTCTCGACGATGTTCGCGGGCTTGCCGGACTCGGCTGCCCGCGCAGCCGCGATCGCTCGCTCCTTCGCGACGACGTCAGCGGACACCTGCTCGGCGCTCACCGCCACGGGCTTGCTCGCTGCGACGTGCATCGCGATGTCCTTGCCGAGCTGCGCGTCCCCGCCCGTCACGTCGACGAGCACGCCGATCTTCGTCCCGTGCACGTACGACGCAAGCTCGCCCTTCGCCGCATTGCGCGCAAAGCGGCGGATCGTCATGTTCTCGCCGATCTTCTGGACGAGCGCCGTGCGCCGTGCCTCCACGGTATCGCCCGAGGCGAGCGGTTTCGAGCCCAGCGCGGCCACATCGGCCGGATTGACGCGGGCGATGATTTCCGCGACCTCCGAGGCAAATGCGCGAAAGTCGTCGTTCTTGGCGACGAAGTCCGTCTCGCAGTTGACTTCCACGATCGCGGCGGTCTTCTTGTCGGGCGCGACGTAGAGGCCAATCACCCCTTCCGCCGCAATGCGGCCGGCAGCCTTGGACGCCTTCGCGCCGCTCTTGATGCGCAGCAGCTCCTCGGCCTTCCCGAGATCGCCGCCGGCTTCCGTCAGCGCCTTCTTGCATTCCATCATGCCCAGCCCCGTGCGCTGGCGCAGGTCCATCACCATGCTTGCGGCAATTTCCGCCATGTCAATCGATCTCCAATGCGTTACCGGTGGTCCGCGCCTTCGCTTCGTCTTGCGACCGCGGAGGTGCGTTATGCCTGTTCGTCGCGCAGGTCCGGATGCTTCGTCGAAGCGTCACGGGCCGCGCAGAGGACGCTTTCCCGGTCGACCTCAGGCGGTCGCTACGGGCGCCTCCTCGACATACTCCTCGCCGGCCTGGACGATTTCCTGGATCACGTCGCTCCTGCCTTCGAGGATCGCATCCGCGGCGCCGCGAGCATACAGCCGGATCGCGCGGCTCGAATCGTCGTTGCCGGGGATCACGTGAGCGATGCCGATCGGCGAATGGTTCGTGTCGACGACGGCGACGATCGGAATGCCGAGCTTCATGGCTTCGGTGATCGCGATCTTGTGATAGCCGACGTCGATCACGAACAGCGCATCGGGCAGGCCATTCATGTCCTTGATGCCACCGAGGCTCTTGTTGAGCTTGTCCATCTCGCGCTGCAGCGTGAGCGCTTCGCGCTTGTTGAGCTTCTCGAACGTGCCGTCCGTCTGCATCTGTTCGAGATCCTTGAGGCGCTTGGTGGACGCCTTGACGGTCTTGAAGTTGGTGAGCATGCCGCCAAGCCAGCGGGCGTCGACATAGGGCATGCTGCAGCGGCGGGCTTCCTCGGCGACGATGTCGCGCGCCTGGCGCTTCGTGCCGACGAACAGGATCGTTCCCTTGTTCGCCGCCAGCTGGCGGATGAACTTCATCGCATCCTGGTACAGCTGCATCGTCTTCTCGAGGTTGACGATGTGGATCTTGTTGCGCTGGCCGAAGATGTACTCGGCCATCTTCGGGTTCCAGTACCGCGTCTGGTGGCCGAAGTGGACTCCGGCTTCCAGCATTTGTCGCATCGTGACGGACATTCATGCTCCTTGTCAGGGTTGGACCACGACCCGCCATGGCTCGAACCCGGGTTGCCGGTCTGTTGCCAGACGGGGCCAGTTCGGGCACCCTGAGGTGCGGGTCTGCGAATTTGCCGGCGCACTTGCCGGCGATCTTGCCGTTCACTGCCCCTCGCTTTGCCCCCAGTCGGCTTGTCCGGATGCAATTCGGACCCAGCTGGAACGCGCAAGGCGAGATAACATTCGATTTTAGCACGGGAATCCGCCCCGGTCGAACCCGCGGGCACGTACGCATGGCCGCCTCCCCTTCCCTCGACTCGCAGCCCGCATACCCCTCTCTCGCGGCGGCGCGCGACGCTGCCGTGGCTTGCCCTCTGACGGGTCTCGCGGTGCTCGCGATCGGCGGGGCCGACGCGGCTGCGTTCCTGCAGGGGCAGCTTTCGTGCGACGTCCTGGCGCTCGCCCCGGCGGCTTGCCGTTATGGCAGCTTCAACTCGCCCAAGGGGCGAATGCTCGCGAACTTCGTCCTTTGGCGGCGGGCGCCCGACGGCTTCGGAATGCTGATCGCTGCGGACATCGCGGAGCCAGTCGCCAAACGACTGCGCATGTACGTGCTCCGCTCGAAGGTGACGATCGCCGACGTTTCCGCCGACACCCAGCGCGTCGGCGTCGGCGGGCCGCAGGCCCATCGCGCGGTCGAGGCGACGTTCGGCGTCGTGCCCGCGCCGTTCGAAGCGCGGGATCTGCCGTCGCCCTTCGCGGTCACCCTGCTCGGGCTCAACGGGAACCGCTTCGTCGCGCTCGCACCGGCCACCGGAGCCGACGTGCTGGCGCCGTTGTCGGCGCAATGCGTGACGGGCGACTTCGCCGTCTGGCGCTGGCTCACCATTCGCGCCGGAACGCCGGTCGTGACTGCCGCC
>Ga0070670_100004174_pt1 | contig 12089 bp, 14 predicted proteins | sample KBSS63metaG_FD_64665 | JGI IMG/M metagenome (GOLD analysis project Ga0070670, IMG submission 64665) | Switchgrass rhizosphere microbial communities from Kellogg Biological Station, Michigan, USA - KBS S6-3 metaG | ecosystem: Host-associated > Plants > Roots > Rhizosphere > Soil ... | reverse complement strand
TCACACCTTCGACCGAGGGCGTGCCGTCGGCGCCCATCTTGAGCCACATCATCTCCGGCTCCATCCCCGCCCGTAGGTGCATGCCGGTTCGTCCCTCGAACTCCTCCTGGATGCGGCGCAGGTTTCCACGGCAGTCCGACGTGAGCACCTCGCCGGGCCCCTCGCGGTCCTCGCGGTTGCGGAAGCATGTGCACCAGACACGTGCAACGCGCGAGTCCCAAGGCAGTACCTGAAACGTCTCCGGCTCCGGTATCCCGACGAGCTCCCAGGCCTCGGGGCCGTAGCCGATGTAGTTGCCGTGGCGGTCGGTGAAGAGGTTCGCCGTCGAGCCGTAGACGAGCTGGAAGCCCTTCTGGGCGATCGTCTCCCAGTGAGGCGCAGGCACGCCCTTGCCCATGATGCGCCCGGTGACGGAGGCGAATTGGTAGTAGACGTACGTGACGCCCTCGGCGTCGATCCTCTTGCGGACGTCCTTCACCTGCTCCGCACGTCCTTCGGCCTCGACGAAGCGCTCCAGGTCGGTCGCCACCTGTCTCCTCCTTTGCTCCCGCGTTGTCGTGTGCGGGAGCGTAATGAAGTCGCGGTGGCGGGAACAGGCCCTCGACCTGACCCCGTGTCAGCCGTGACGTCGGCCGACCGAACGTCCGGGCGCCTCTCTCCGGACGCATTAGGCTCTGAGTCGATGAGCGAGCCGAGGGCCGAGCAACTGACCTCCGAGCAGCGGGCCGCCCTCGAGGCGGAGCTCGCCGACCTGGAGGGGCCGAAGCGCAAAGCGGCCGTCCAGGCGATCAAGACCGCGCGCGAGTTCGGTGACCTCTCCGAGAACTTCGAGTACCACGCGGCGAAGAACGAGCAGGGGCTCCTCGAAGCGAGGATCCGCGCGCTGCGCGAACGGCTCAACCACGCCGTCACGGTCGAGCACGACACGGACGAGCACGTCGGTGTCGGGTCGATCGTCGAGATCGCGGACGAGCACGACGAGGCGATGGAGGTCGAGATCTCGGCCGTGGGCGGCGTGTCGCCGGATTCACCGCTCGGGTCGGCGCTCATGGGCGCCACGGTCGGCGACGTCGTCGAGGTCACCGCCCCGAGCGGTTCGTGGAAGGCGCGCGTGCTCGCCATCCGCCGCTCGTAGTGGCGGGGCTCGCCGAGCTGCGCGCGCGTGAGGAGGCGCGCTTCGTCGAGGCGCATCCGCGCTCACGCGAGCTCGCCGAGCGTGCGCGGTCGTCGCTGTTCGAGGGCGTTCCCATGCACTGGATGCGCAAGTGGCCCGGCGGCTTCCCGGTGTTCGTGCAGGAGGCGAAGGGCGCGCGCTTCGTCGACGTCGACGGGCACGAGTACGTCGACTTCTGCCTCGGCGACACCGGCGCGATGACCGGCCACGCCCCCGTGCCGACGCTGAAGGCCGTAGCTGACCAGTCGGCCAAGGGGATCACGTTGATGCTTCCGAGCGAGGATGCCCTGGAGGTGTCGGCCGAGCTGACGCGCCGATTTGGCGCCTCAGCCTGGCAGTTCGCGCTCACCGCAACGGACGCGAACCGCTTCGTCATCCGGCTCGCACGCCATGTGACCGGGCGGTCGGCCATCCTCGTGTTCAACTGGTGCTACCACGGCACCGTCGACGAGACCTTCGCGACGCTCGGGCCTGACGGGATCGTGCGGGCGCGGAGCGGCAACCTCGGCCCGCCCGTCGATCCGGCGCTCACGACCCGGGTCGTCGAGTTCAACGACGTCGATGCCCTCGAGCGCGAGCTCGCGGCCGGCGACGTCGCGCTCGTGCTCACGGAGCCGGCGCTGACGAACATCGGAATCGTCCATCCCGAGCCGGGCTTCCACGAAGCCTTGCGCGAGATCACGCGGCGACACGGCACGCTCCTCGCGATCGACGAGACCCACACGATCTGCTGCGGGCCCGGCGGCTACACGCTGGCGCACGAGCTCGAGCCGGACGTCGTGACGATCGGGAAGCCGATCGCCGGCGGGATCCCGGCTGCGGCGTACGGTTTCTCCGCGGAGGTCGCGGATCGTCTCACCGGGCGGATCGAGCTCGAGGACGTCGACGTCGGCGGCGTCGGCGGGACGCTCGCGGCGAACGCCTTGTCCATGGCGGCGATGCGGGCCACGCTCGGCGAGGTGCTCACCGCGGACGCGTTCGCGCGCATGATCCCGCTCGCCGGGCGTTGGACTGCCGGCGTCGAGACGGGCATCGCCGAGTCGGGTCTCCCTTGGCACGTGACGCAGCTCGGCTGCCGCGCGGAGTACCTCTTCGGTCCCGACCGCCCGCAGAACGGGGCTGAGGCGCATGCGGCCTCGAATGTCGAGCTCGAGCACTACATGCACCTCTTCGCGCTCAACCGCGGGATTCTGCTGACGCCGTTCCACAACATGGCGCTCATGTCGCCGGCGACGAGCGAAGCCGACGTCGACCGCCATACCGAGGTCTTCCGCGAGGCAGTCACCGAGCTCGCCGCGAGTACCTGACGAACGCGAACCGGGTCCCGTCCTCCGCGACTCGCTCGTGGCGCTCGACCTCGTCGAACTCCCGGGGATCCCACGCAGGGAAGGTCGTGTCCCCCTCGATGTCGGCGTCGATCTCCGTGAGCACGAGCTCGTCCGCGAACGGCAGTGCCGCCGCGTAGATCTCGCCGCCTCCGATCACGAACACCCGCGGCTCGGACTCGAGGAGGTCGAATGCCTCCTCGATCGATCCGGCGCGGTCGGCGCCCTGCGCGCTCCAGTCCGGGTTGCGGGTCACGACGACGTTGCCGCGTCCTGGAAGCGGGCGAAACTGGTCGGGCAGCGACTCCCACGTCCGTCGCCCCATGACGACCGGGTGTCCCATCGTGAGCGAACGGAAGCGCTGCATGTCCTCGGGGAGCCGCCACGGGATGCCGCCGTCACGTCCGATCACGCCGCCGCGCGCGACGGCGGCGACGAGGGAGATCGTCACACAGCGACCGGCGCGCGAATCGCCGGATGGTGCTCGTAGCCCACGACCTCGAAGTCCTCGTAGGCGTAGTCGAAGATCGTGGGCGGCCGGCGCAGGAGCCTCAGCGAGGGATAGGGGAACGGGTCGCGGGAAAGGAGCGTCTCGACCTGCTCGCGATGGTTGTCGTAGATGTGGCAGTCGCCGCCCGTCCACACGAGGTCGCCGACCTCGAGATCGCACTGCTGGGCGAGCATGTGGGTCAGAAGGGCGTAGCTCGCGATGTTGAACGGGACGCCGAGGAACACGTCGGCAGAGCGCTGATAGATCTGACACGAGAGCCGCTCGCCGCCGGCGACGTGGAACTGGAAGAAGGCGTGGCACGGCGCGAGCGCCATGTGCGGGATGTCCGCGACGTTCCACGCGCTCACGACGATCCGCCGCGAGTCGGGGTCCTCGTGGAGCAGGCGGACGACCTCGGCGATCTGGTCGACGTGGCCACCGTCCGGTGTCGGCCAGCTCCGCCACTGCACGCCGTAGACGGGGCCGAGCTCGCCCTCCGCGTCGGCCCACTCGTCCCAGATCGTGACGCCGTTCTCCTGCAGCCAGCGCACGTTCGAGTCGCCACGGAGGAACCAGAGGAGCTCGACCGCGACCGACCTGAAGTGCACCTTCTTGGTCGTCACGAGTGGAAACCCCGCGGACAGGTCGAAGCGCATCTGGTGGCCGAACACGCTCACCGTGCCGGTGCCCGTGCGGTCGCCCTTCGGCCGTCCGTCCTCAAGGACGTGGCGAACGAAGTCCTCGTACTGCGCCATGCTCCGACGATAGCGCCCGGGCCGGGCGAGCTCAGGTCGTCAGGAGCGGCGTGTCCGACCCCTCCGCGACCACGACCCAGCCGTCGAAGTCGTCGAAGCGGTACGGCGCGTTCATCGGCACGGCCGCCGACCCCCCATCGGACGTGACGAACGAGCCGCAGAGCGCTTCGAGCTTCCCGCCGCGGGTGAGCCACAGCTCGAACGGTCGGCCGCTCGGCGCAGGTTGCAGTCCGTCGACGCGGAGCTCCATCGGCCAGTTGCCCGCGTCGTCGAGGTCGTAGACGACGAGCGACCCCGACGCGTGGGTCGCGGCGGTCGTCCCTTGCAGCGCCTCCTGGAAGGCGATGCTCCGTCCCGAGGGACCGTTGACGACGGCGGCACCGAGCGCGAAGGCGGTGACGGCGATGGCTGCAGCGAAGGCGAGCAGCACGCCTCGCCGGCGCCGCGGTGCCAGCCGGACGACCCTCGGCTCGACGAGGTCCGGCGGAGGCCCGGCGGCAATCAGGAGCTCATGGACACGCTCCAGGCGCTCGCGCTCTCCCCGCTCGAGGTCGGTCCCGACGAGCTCGTCGAAGTCCGGCGTCATCCGAGCTCCTCCTCGAGGGCGTCCGCGAGCCTTGCGAGTGCGCTTCGTGTTCGCGTCTTCACCGTGCCGAGAGGGATACCAAGGCGCTCGGCGATCTCGCTCTGGGACAGGCCGCTCCAGTACGCGAGGTCGATCACTGGCCGCTCGTGCTCGGGCAGGATCTCGAGCGCGCGGTGCACGCACCACGCGATCCACGACGCCTCGGCCTCGTCGGCCGGATCGGGCTCGCGTCCTGGACCATCCTCGAGCTCGCCGACGGGCTCGGGCGTGCGGCGGAGGCCGTCGGTGATCGCGTTGCGGGCGACGGCGTAGAGCCACGGTGCGCCCGCCCCGCGATCCGGCTTGAACGTCTTTGCCGAGCGCCAGATCGCGACGAAGGCGTCCTGCGTCGCGTCCTCGGCTCGTCCCCGGTCGCCGATCCGTCGGAGGGCGAGGCCGAGCACGGCTCGCGCGTACCGGCCGTACAGCTCGTCGAACGCTCCGCGGTCGCCGCGCGCGATGCGCACGATGAGCTGGCCGTCCGTCGGTTGTGGAAGCTCCACGCGGTCCATGGTCCTGGGTCGTACCCAAGGGGATCCGACCCGGATCGCGAGCGACGCAGCCATGTGGTGGTTGCTACGCGCCCGCGAGTCCGGCGGATTTCGGCGCTAGCCGCGCGCCGCCGCGAACCTCGCCGCGACCGCGTCCCAGTTCACGACGTTCCACCACGCCTCGAGGTAGTCGGGGCGCCGGTTCTGGTAGTTGAGGTAATAGGCGTGCTCCCACACGTCGATGCCGAGGAGCGGCTCTTGGCCCTCCATTACCGGCGTGTCCTGGTTCGGCGTGGACTTCACGGCCAGGCCGGTGCCGTCCCAGACGAGCCACGTCCAGCCGGAGCCGAACCGCTTGACGCCTGCGTCGTTCACGGCTGTCTTGAGCTCTGCGACACCGCCGAAGGCGTCCGCGATCGCGTCGCCGAGGTCGCCTGACGGATCGCCTCCGCCGTTCGGGCCCATGATCTCCCAGAAGAGCGTGTGGTTCGCGTGGCCGCCGCCGTTGTTGCGGACCGCCGTGCGCTTGTCCTCGGGGATCGAGTCGAGGCTCGTGAGCACGGTCTCCAGCGACTGCTCGGCGAACTCGCTGCCCTCGAGGGCGGCGTTGAGGTTCGTCACGTACGCCGCGTGATGCTTGTCGTGGTGGATCTCCATCGTGCGCGCGTCGATGTGCGGCTCGAGCGCATCGAACGCGTAGCTGAGGTCGGGAACGCTGAACGCCATGCCTGCTCTCCTCTCGATACGGATGCGGTCGGGGCAAGGATATGCTCCGCGCGTTCCCGCCCCGCCGCTGGAGGAAACGATGTCCAACTTCGTCGAGATCAGGCCCCGTGAGCTCAAGCCGGCGCTCCTGGAGCTCGACGGCATCTCGCGGACGACGATCGAGGCCCACTACCGCCTGTACCAGGGGTACGTCGCGAAGCGGAACGAGATCCTCGGGCGGCTCGCGACGGTCGACCTCGGCTCCGCGAACCAGGTGTACTCGGAAGTGAGGTCGCTCAAGGTCGATCTCACGTTCGCCGTCGGCGGGATCAAGAACCACGAGGTCTACTTCGAGCATCTCGGCGGCGAGGGCGGCGACCCGGACGGTGCAATCGGTGCGCTGATCGAGCGCGACTTCGGCTCGGCGGACGCGTGGCGCGCCGACCTCAGGGCGACGGGCATGGCCGGACGAGGCTGGGCGTGGACCGCCTTCGACTGGGACGAGGGCAGGCTCTTCAACTACGTCGGCGACGCGCAGAACACGTTTCCGGTGTGGAACGCGACGCCGCTCGTCGCGCTCGACGTGTACGAGCACGCGTACTTCCTGGACTATCAGACCGATCGCGCTGCCTACATCGAGGCGTTTCTCCGGAACCTCGACTGGGGCGTCGTGAACCACTGGGTCGGCTCTTACTCGATCCCGACCGAGTAGACCCGTGACCGACGCGCTCGCCATTCTCGGCGGGTACCTCCTCGGATCGCTGCCGTTCGGGTACTGGGTGCCGCGGCTCGTGCGAGGCGAGGACATCCGGACGAAGGGGAGCGGGAACGTCGGCGCCTCCAACGTCTTCCGCGTCTACGGCCGCTCGCTCGGGCTTCCGGTCGCGCTGCTCGACCTCGCCAAGGGCTTCGCAGCTGCGGCGCTCGGGCTCTGGGTCGGCGGCGCTCTGATCGGCGTGCTCGCAGCCGCCGCGGCGATGGTTGGTCATGCGCGGCCCGTGTTCCTCGGGTTCCAGAAGGGCGGGAAGATGGCTGCGACGGCCGGCGGTGCGACGTTCGCACTGGCTCCGCTCGTGGCGGTTCTGTGCGTCGCGATCTGGCTCGCCGTCTTCGCGCTCACCCGCTTTGCGTCGGTCGCGACGATCGTGACCGCGGTTGCACTCGGCGTCCTCGTGATCGTGCTCGACTACCCGTGGCCGATCGTGGCGTTCGGCGTCGGCGGTGCCGTTGCGGTGATCGCCCTCCACCACCAGAACATCCGGCGGCTCTTCGCCGGGACGGAGCACCGGTTCGAGCTGCCCCTGCGCAAGACCGGAATCCACTAGCGCGGATTCCGGTCGCGCGCCACTCCCCGTCCCCCGCTTCGCGGTGGACGGCGGGGGACGCCTGCGTCGGGCTAGCGGCTGAGCCAGGCGGCGAGCGTCGTCTGCTGCGGGCTCGGCGCGCCGGTCGCGAGCTCGCCCCGGAGCTCGCCCACCGTCCCGAACCGCTCGGCGACGACGTCGTGCACGTGGATCGTCTCGAAGTTGACCTGCTTCGAGAGGAGGAAGTCGTCGTCGGCGAGCTGAGGGAGCGTGTCGAGCGCATCGCGCAGTGCGTGGCGCACCGAGTCCTCGACGAAGCGGGGCTGGAGGTGCGCGTGCTCCACCACGAACAGCTCGTCCGGCCGCTTGAGCAGGTCGTAGATCGGCGCGCTCATCGAGCGCTCGGCGATGTCGACCAGGACCTCGGCGTCGAGGTCCTGCTCCGTCCCGACGAAGAGCGTCTGGCGACCGCGCTGGTTGTGCGTCGCGATCGGGACGAGCTCGAGGATGCGCTCGACGTCACCGGTGTCGAAGCCTGCCTCGGCGAGGCGCTCGGACGCGCGGCCGCGAACGAGGCCCTGGGCACACGGGCACGCGTTGATCCCGGTCGCCTCGACGCCCACCGCGCGCCGCGTCCCGGACTCCGACGCGGCTGCGATCCCGCACAGTGTCACCATCTCCTGCGTCGCGAGGTTCGTGACGGGCGTGCGCCGGTGAATCGGCCACTGGGCGCGGATCCAGACCTCGGCTCGGAGCGCGTCCTGGCGCTCCACGACGTTCGACGCGATGTGCTCCGCCAGCACCTCGACGAGCATCGCCTCTCGCTCGACGACGATCTCGATCGCGTCCTCGAACAGCTCCGGGAACCGCGACATGTGCACGCCCTTCTGGTTGGCGGCGAGGTCGACGGTGCAGTCGATGACCGCCGCCATGACCGTCTCCGCGTCGCCCCTGCGAATGCGCACGGCCTTCTGCACGCCCGAGACGCCGGCCCGCGAGAGCGCGAGGGCGATCTCCGGCGCTGACGCCTGGAGGTCTTCCTCGAGCCGGGCGACGTCGGTCACGTCGGTCACCGTAGCAACGCCTCCTAGCGCAAGAGCCTCGAGAGCCGCCGGTCCTTCAGCAGTCGCCCCCCGGTCTGGCAGCTCGGGCAGTAGTAGATCGTGTGCTCCTCGAAGTCGACACGTGCGATGGGAGTCCCGCATTGCGGACACTCCTCGCCGAGCCGGTTGTGGACGACGTACACCTCCCGGTCTCCCTTACCCCGTTCGCGCAGCTCCAACGCGCGGGTCAGGTCGTCGCGGATCGCAGTAGCAAGACGCTCGACCTCCGCGTCCGAGAGGTCCGTCGACGCCTTGAACGGCGACAGGCGGGCGCGGAGCAGGATCTCGTTGGCGTGCGCGCGCCCGATGCCTGCGATCGCGCGCTGGTCGCGAAGGAGCGGATGCAGCTGACGCCGCTCGCCTCGGAGGATCCCGCCGAGCGACGTCGCGTCGAGCTCGAGCGCATCCGGCCCGAGGTGCGCGAGATCGGCATCCAGCTGCTCCTCCGTGACGAGCCAGACGCCCGCCCGTTTCTTCTTGCCCGCCTCGGTGAGGACGAGCTCGCCGCCCCCGCTGAACCTCACGCGGAACATGGGCGTCTTCGGCCCCTTCGCGCCGGGCTCCAGGTAGCGCAGCCGGCCGGCGCTCATCAGGTGGACGCGGAGGACGAGATCCTCGCCCTCGACCGGGAAGAAGAGGTTCTTCCCCCGCCTGCGCGAGCCCTCGAAGCGTCGTCCGTCGAGTGCGGTGAGCGGCGGCGCGAACGTCTTCAGGGTCGCGACGTGTGCGGGACCGGCCTTCTCGATCGGCGCGCGCGAGACGAGCGGGTCGAGCTCGCGCACCCAGGCCTCGACCTCGGGTAGCTCAGGCACTCAATGACGGTAGCGCTTCCCCGAGCGCTGTCTCCGTCGCGACGTCGTCGTCGATCGGCTCGGGCATCTCTCGCAAGTGGCGCTGTGGCGAGAACAGGAGCCAGAGGAAGGCGAATCCTCCCCCCACTGCGCCCACGGCGATCGTCTCGCGTAATCCGATCCAGGTCGCGAGTGCACCTCCGGCGAGCGTCCCGAGCGGAATCGTCCCCCAGACCATGAAGCGCATGACGGAGTTCATGCGTCCCTGGAGGCGCGGCGGACAGATTGCCTGCCTGTAGCTCACTTGGACGATGTTGTAGACGACCACCGAGAACCCGAAGACCAGTTGAGCGAATACGAGGATCGGGATCGCGGCGTTCCCGGCCGGCGCGAACGCGACGAGTACGAACGCGGGCCCGAACAGTGCCGCCATGACGATCGAGGTCGGCCCGATCCCGAACCGGGCGGAGATGCGCATCGAGGTGAACGCGGCGGTGAGCGAGCCTGCGGCGCCGACGGAGAAGATCAGCCCGATCGTGCCGGGCGACAGATGCAGCTCGCGAACCGCGAACACGAGGAAGATCGAGAACGCGAGGCTCGAGAAGAAGTTCGAGGTCCCTGTGCAGCCCGCCTGCGCGCGGAGGTTCGGGTTGTCGAGGACGAAGCGGAGACCCTCCTTCAGATCGGTCCACAGACTGACCTTGCGCCCGTCGACCGTTGCCACCTCCGGGGCTTCCTCGACCTTGCGGATGCGCAAGACGAAGAGCCCGGAACCGATGAAGCTCAGAGCGTCGGCGAAGACCGCCCACGGCGCTGTGAGGATCTCGACGAGCGCTCCGCCGAACCCGGGTCCCGCAACTTGCGCCGCGGAGCGGCTGATCTCGAGCTTCGAGTTGCCCTCGATGATCTGCTCGCGTTGGACGAGCGACGGCAGGTACGACTGGTATGCGACGTCGAAGAAGACCTGGAACACGCCGACCAGGAACCCGACGACGAAGAGCTGGGCGAGCGAGAGGACATCGGCGACGTACGCGGCAGGGATCGTCAACAGGAGCAACGCGCGTCCGAAGTCGCCGACGATGAGGATCGGCCGTCGGGGAAGCCTGTCGACCCACACTCCGGCGGGGAGCGTGAAGATGATGAAGGGAAGGAATTCGACCGTCCCCAGCACTGCGACCTCGAACGCGCTCGCGTCGAGCACGAGGATCGCCACCAGCGGCAGGGCCAGCTGACCCGCCTGCGAGCCGAACTGGCTGATCGTCTCGGCCGACCACAGCTTCAGGAAGTCGCCGTGCCGCCAGAGCCCGCCGTGCGGCCAGAGGCTACGCATCGGGGGGCTCGCTCGCGAAGTACGCCGTTACAAGGCGATGCGGCGTCCCCTCGGGCGCATCGCTGAGGCGGAAATCCTCGAAGAGCCGGTCGACGCGGCGGCCGAACCGCTTCGCGTCCTTCGGGGTGAGCCTCGAGAGCACGAGGCCCCAAGCGGCTGTCTCCCCGGACGTGCGCTCGAGCTGGAAGGCGGCATCCCGGAGTGTCGAGGCGCCCGCCGAACGCACGTCCGCCAGGTCCTCGATCTGGAACACGAAGAGTCGCGCCACGCGACCGTAGAACTTCTCGGTGACCGCCCGCACCTTCCGCTCGTGCACGACGCGAATCAAGCCCGCCTTCTCGAGCACCTTGAGGTGGTGCCCCACCGTGCCCTTCGGAATGCCGAGCTCGATCGAGAGCTGCTGCGTGGATCGTGCGCTCTCCCGCAGCAGGCCGACGATGCGGCCGCGGAGGTCGCCGCCGAGTGCGCGGAGCTGCTCGGGATCCTCGACGAGGAGGACGTCATCAGCGGGGTAGTCGACGAGCGAACGGTCGATGATTGCCGACCATACGGGAAATCCCGACCATTCGTCAAGCGAAGCTGCGCGTCAGCAGGACAAACCCCTTTCGTAGGCTGCGCGCGTGGATGCCATGACCGTCGACGTGCTGCGCGGCGACGTCGTCGAGGCGAGGCACCGCGTGCACGCGGTTGCCGTCTCGAGCGGAGCGGTCGTCGCCTCGCGCGGAGACGCGAGGCTGGAGACACTGTTTCGGAGCTCGGCCAAGCCGCTGCAGGCGCTGCCCGTCGTGCGCGCGCGACCTGACCTCGACGACGCCGAGATCGCGATCGCGTCTGCCTCGCATCTCCATCGGGCCGATCAGCTCGAGCCGGTCCGGAGCCTGCTCGCGAAGGCGAACGCCACGGAGGACGATCTGGAGTGCGGCCCGGAGCCCACGAGGATCGACCACAACTGCTCGGGGAAGCATGCCGCGATGCTGCTTCTCTGTCGCGAGCGAGGCTGGCCGATCGACGGGTATCGGCTCGCGTCGCATCCCTGCCAGCAGGAGCTGCTCGCCGAGGTCGCGGCGGCTGCGGAGGTCGACCCCGCGTCCGTTCCGACCGCCGTGGACGGCTGCGGCGTCGTGACGTACGGCTTCACACTCGAGCGGATGGCCCATGCGTTCGTCATGCTCGAGCAGCTGGACGGAGGGGTGCGCGTCGCCGACGCGATGCGGGCGCGGCCCGAGCTCGTGCGTGGTGACGGCGCGCCCGACACGGAGCTGATGCGGCTCGAAGGCTGGGTGTCGAAGGGCGGGGCGGAGGGGTTGCTCTGCGCGGCCCGCGACGGGCTCGGCATCGCGCTCAAGGTCGAGGACGGGGCGCAGCGTCCCCTCGGTCCTGCGCTCGCGGCTTTCCTCCATCAGCTCGGGCTCGAGTCAGGTGCACTTGCCGACGTTCCGATAGAGAACTCGCGCGGCGAAGTGGTCGGGGTGCTTCGCGTCACCGGATAGCGACCGCGCTTTAACAAAGTGGTCCTCTTCCACAATCGTCCTTTCCGGACTAGTATCCGCGCGCTTTGGTGGTGGAGCCGGGGCGGCAGGCGGGCCGGCTCAGTGCAGTACGGAAAGGCCAGTACCCGTTCGAGCGCGAGAGGAGAAAGCCAGCCGATGCTGTCCGTCGATATCGCCCTCCCCGAGGTCGAGGAGCTCCAGCGCCTGGTCGAGCAAGGGCTCGAGAAGGGGTTCCTCACGTACGACGAGATCGTCGCGGGGCTCGACGACGTCGAGCTCACGAAGGAGCAGATCGAGGACTTCTACGCGTACCTGATCGACCACGCGATCGAGCTCCACGAGGGGGCCGAGCACAAGGATCTCCCGCATGCGGAGCCCGTTCCCGTCGAGGAGGAGAAGGTCGAGCCGAAACTCGATCTCTCGGTCGAGCCGTCGCTCGACTCGCTGCGGCTGTACCTGCGCGAGATCGGGAAGGTGCCGCTCCTGACGGCCGACCAGGAGGTCTC
>Ga0070670_100004173_pt1 | contig 12089 bp, 7 predicted proteins | sample KBSS63metaG_FD_64665 | JGI IMG/M metagenome (GOLD analysis project Ga0070670, IMG submission 64665) | Switchgrass rhizosphere microbial communities from Kellogg Biological Station, Michigan, USA - KBS S6-3 metaG | ecosystem: Host-associated > Plants > Roots > Rhizosphere > Soil ... | reverse complement strand
CGCGCGCGCTTGAGGCCGATGATCCACGGCATCACCATCAGCGGCCCGAGATGCGAGAACCTCACCTCGGGCTCGCCGAACTTGGCATCGTCCGCGGCGATGGTGAGGTCGCACATCAGCGTGAGTTCGCAGCCGCCGCCCAGCACGTGCCCCTGCACCGACGCGATCACCGGCTTCTTCGTCGACCACGGCGCCATCCCGAAATCGAAGCTGCGGTGCAGCATCGTGTCCCAGGTGTTGGGATCGGCGGCGCCGCTGTCCTTGCCGCGGTCCGGCGAGTGGCCGAGATCGAAGCCGGCGGAAAAGCTGCGCCCGTTCGCCCGCAACACGATGACCGAGGTCGCGGGCTCCTTGTCGGCGCGGGCGAACGCCGCGATGATTTCGTCCTTCATTACGGAGTTGATGGCGTTGAGCTTGTCCGCGCGGTCGAGCGTGATGATGCTGACCTTATCCTCGGTCTCGTAGCGCACCATCGTTGCCGGCAGGTCTTCTTGCTTTGTTGGCATTGCAACTCCTCGTCGAGAACCATTGATCGTAACGCATCATTCAAGCACGGCGCGCGTGTCTTGAACGATCCATCGTGTGTGCGAAGAAACTGGCCTAAGCCTCGCCCGGCGCGATCACGTCGTGAGCCATTGGGTCCAGCGCTCCCGGATCTGCGCGAGCCGCGGCGCGATCCAGGTGGCGTCGTGCTGGAACGAGACCTTCTCGTTCTCCGGCCAGGCCGGCGTCTGCCGCAGCCGCGCCTCCGGCATCAACGCGCGCGCGCCCGGATTGGCCGGGCCATAGGGCAGCAGCATGGCGAAATCGGCCTGCGGCTTGGCCTGCGCGACGAAGTTGCAGAATTCCCAGGTCGCCTTCGCGTTGGGATCGCCTTTCGGCACCAGCAGGTTGGCAAAGTAGAGCTCGGCGCCGTTCCAGACGATTTCGAGCGGCACCTTGTCCTCGATCAGATCGATCGCGCGCGCGCTCCACATCGCGATGATGTCGACTTCGCCATCGCGGATGAGCTGCTGCGATTGCGAGCCCTCGCGCCACCACACTTTGATATGCGGCTTGATCTCGCTCATCTTGCGGAAGGCGCGGTCGAGATCCATGGGATAGAGCTTGTCGATCGGCACGCCGTCGGCCAGCAGCGCGAAGGCGAGGCAGGTGAAGGACCGGTCGAACAGGCAGCGCGGGCCGGGGAATCGCTTGACGTCCCAGAAGTCGGCCCAGCTCTGCGGTCCGCCGTTGGGGAACTTGTCTTTGCGATAGACCAGATTGGTGCCGAGCGAATAGCTGGTGATGCCGTAGTCGCGCACCATGTGCGGCGGCAGTTGGTCGGTCTTCGCCGCCGCCTTGTCGACCTTGTCGAGCAGTCCTTCGAGCACGGCCTGGCCGTATTCGACGTCACCCAGGTTGACGAGGTCCCACTCGAAATTCCGGGTCTGCACCTGCGCCTTGAGCTTGGCGAACGAGACGCCCGGCACGGTCTTGATCTGGACGCCGGTTTGCGCCGTGTAGGGGTCGAAGAACGCCTTTCTCCATGCGGTTTCCCATACCCCGCCGTACGAATTGACATAGATCGTGCGGGCCTGCGCGCGCGCCGGGCGGATGATCGCCGGGGTACCGAGGAGCGAGCCGGCGGCGCCGAGCGCCAACACTCCACGGCGCGAAATTCGAGGTGTCATCTCCATCCCTCATGATGCAACGCGAACGTGCGGCCGGGCCACCTATCGGTAGATGGCTCCGGCCCGCGGCACATGTTACATGATCCGACAGATGAGCAAAGCTGCGCCGATGCCGGCAGTCCGGGGGCTGACGTCCCGCGATGGCTTGACCGCATGGCTGCTGGTCGCCCCGGCAGCGGTGTGCATCGTTTTTCTGTTCGTCGTTCCGATCGGTTACGTGCTGCTGCTCAGCGTCACCGATCCGACGGTCTCGCTCGATCACTACCGCCGGCTGCTGACCGTTCCCCTCTACGCCAACGTGATGCTCAACACGTTCAAGACGTCCTTCATCGTCACTCTCGCCTGTCTCGTCCTTGGCTATCCGCTCGCCTACGTCATGGCGCGACGCAACGATGCCGTCGCAATCATCCTTCTCGTCGTGGTCGGCTTGAGCTTCTGGACCGGCTTCGTGGTCCGCACCTATGCCTGGCTGGTGATCCTCGGCAACAAAGGTCCGGTGGCGGCGACCTACGCCGTCGCCGGTTGGGGCAGACCGCCGCAGCTCCTGTTCACTTCGTTCAGCTCCACTCTCGGCATGACCCACGTCCTGCTGCCCTACATGGTGCTGGCGCTCTATGGAGTGATGCGCAAGATCGACCCCTCCTACCTGCGCGCCGCCGAAAGTCTCGGTGCCCGCCCGTTCGGCGCGTTCCGCCTGGTTTTCCTGCCGCTCAGCCTGCCGGGCGTGGTCAACGGCTGCGTTCTCGTATTCACCATGTGCCTCGGCTTCTACATCACGCCGATCCTGCTCGGGACGCCCAAGGACATGATGATCTCGCAACTCATCAGCCAGCAGATCGAGGATCTGCTGGCCTGGGGCTTCGCCTCGGCGATCGCGGTCGTCCTGCTGGCGTCGACCCTCGTCCTGCTCGGCGTCTACAACCGCTTTGCCGGCTTGGATCGGCTGTGGGGATGACGCCATGATCACGACCGCGGCGCGCCACGTCCCGCTCATGCTCGCGTCTGTCGTCGCGCTGTTCCTGGTGGCGCCATTGGCGATCATTGTGCCGATGTCGTTTTCGAAGGCGATCTCGTTCGAGTTTCCCCCGCCGGGCTATTGGACCGGTTATTACGCCCAATACTTCGCGAGCCATTCCTGGCTCGACGCCACCGCAAACTCGTTCATCATCGCCTTCGGCTCGATGGTGTTCACGCTGATCGTCGCCCTGCCCGCGGCGTTCGGTTTCGTGCGCTATCGCTTCCGCGGCAAGAGCGCCCTGAACCTGGTGATGATGCTGCCGCTGATCGTCCCCGCGGTTGTGAGCGCGCTCGGCTATTACAGCTTCCTGAGCCCGATGCGTCTCGTCGGCACTCATGTCGGCATGATCATCGCGCACAGCGTGCTGTCGATCCCGGTCGCCTTTCTCGTCATCGCGGCGGCGCTCAAGGGCTTCGACCGCAACCTCGAGCGCGCCGCCATGAGCGCGGGCGCGGGTCCGTTGCGTACGTTTCTCTGGGTGACGTTGCCGGTGCTGCGGCCCGGCATCCTGGTCGGCGCCCTGTTCGCGTTCCTGCACTCCTTCAACGAGGCGGTCGTGGCAATCTTCATCGCCGGCCGCGACGCATCGACCTTGCCGAAGAAGATGTTCGAATCGATCCGTCTCGAATCCGATCCCGTGATCGCCGTGGTCTCGACCCTGCTCACCGGTGCAGTGCTGCTCGGCGTGCTCGTCTCCCTGTTTTTTCGCCAAAGAAACGTCCAAAGGTCCGCAAATGCAGCTTGATCCTCTCGTCAAACCGCGTTCGGTCGCCATCGTCGGAGCCACCGATCGTGCGGGTCCCGGACGCTCGGTCGTGGAGTCGCTCGGCGCCATCGGCTTCACCGGCGCGATCTACCCGGTGAACCCGAAATATCAGACGGTGCTCAATCACGTCTGCTATCCGAGCCTGACCGACCTGCCGGAAGCCCCCGACGTCGTGGTGTTCAGCATCCGCAAGCCGCTCCTCCCGGAGCAGGTGCGGCTGGCGGTGAAGCGCGGCGCGCGCGCGGCCGTCATCTACGACGCCGGTTTCGCCGAGCTCGGCGAGGATGGCGCGCGCCAGCAGGCCGAGATCGCCGGACTGTGCCGCGAGGCCGGCATGCCGGTGTGCGGGCCGAACTGCATGGGAATTCTCAACCCGACGGCGCGGGTGACGACTTACAAGCAGACCCTGATGGATACCAACGGACTCGCCGGCAATGTGGGCTTCATCTCCCAGAGCGGATCGGTCTGCATCGCGATGCTGTCCGATCTGCGCCGCTACGGCATCAGTCTTTCGGTGTCCGCCGGCAACGAGGCCGTCACCCGGACGGTCGATTATCTCGAATATCTCATCGACGATCCCGCCACCAAGGTGATTGGCACGTTCACCGAAACCGTGCGCGAGCCCGAGCGCTACGTCGCTGCCCTTGACCGCGCGGCCGCCGTCGGCAAGCCGGTGGTCGTGCTCAAGGTCGGGCGCACGGAGCGCACACAACGCGCGATCACCAGCCACACCGGCGGGCTCGCCGGGGAATCGCGCGTGTTCTCGGAAATGCTGCGCGCGCATCGCGCGATCGAGGTCTCCGACCTCGACGAGATGACCGAGGTGCTGGCGGTCTGCCAGGGCGAACGCTGGCCGCGCAGCCAGGGAATCTCGGTCATCACCGGCTCCGGCGGCCTCGCCGAAATGATCCTCGACAATGCCACCGCCGCGGGCCTCGACCTGCCTCCGCTCTCGAGCGCGGAGCGCGCCGAGGCGGAACGGGTGATCGGCCGCATAACCGGCGATGGAAACCCGTTCGACGCCTGGGGCAACGGCGACTACGCCGTCAACCTGCCGCATGCGATGTCGGTCGTGGACCGGAGTGAGCGCATCGGCGCCGTCGTTTATTGCGCCGACACCAGCAACGAAGGCCATGTCGGGCATCCCGGCCGCATACTGGAAAACGTGAAGATGCTGGCGGAGGCCGCCAAGACATCGCACAAGCCCTATTACCTCATGAGTTCGCGGCCCGGCGTCATGAACACGCAGCAGGCCAAGGCCATGCGCGAAGCGGGCCTCGTCCAGATCGGCGGCACGCGCCAGGGTCTCGGCGCGATCGACCGCATCGCCCACTACATGATGCCGCCAAGGCCGCTGCGGACACCCACTGGCGGTTCCGGCGCGCAACTCGCCGATGTGCTCGCCGCAAGGGCGGGCCGGCGCACCATCAACGAGTACGATTCGAAGCGGCTCCTGAGCGCGTTCAGCGTGCCGGTGACGCGCGAGCAACGCGCCGTGACCCTCGGCGAGGCGACAGGCGCCGCCCGCGAGATCGGCTATCCGGTCGTGCTGAAGGTGGTATCGGATGACATTCCCCACAAGACCGAGCTCGGCCTCGTCGCCGTCGGTCTCGCAAGCGATGAAGACCTTGCGCGCGCCTTCCAACGTCTGAGCGAGCGGCTCGACCGGCTTGATCCGCGGCCGTCAGATGCCGCTTTCCTGGTGCAGGAATTCGTCGCGGATGGGGTCGAGGTATTCGCAGGCGTCGCGCGCGATCCGGATTTCGGGCTGACACTGGCGTTCGGCATGGGCGGGATCGCGATCGAAATTACCCGCGATTTTGCGCTCCGTGCTCTGCCGCTGCGCGAGGGCGACGCCGAAGCGATGATCGCCGAGACGCGCGGCACGGCGATGCTGGGGGCAATCCGCGGCCGGCCGCCGGCCGACGTCAAGAGCCTGGCCGCCTGCCTCAATGCGCTCGGCGACTTCGCCCACCACAATGCTGATGTGCTCCAGGAGATCGATCTCAATCCGATCAAGGCGTTGCCGGAAGGCCGCGGCTGCGTCGTGGTGGATGCGCTGATCGTGGCGAGATCCCCAGCGCGAGGATGATGCGTGACCTATCTCCGCCTGCGCGAGGTCGTCAAATCCTATGACGGCAAGACCAATGCCGTCGACGATGTCTCGATCGACATCGAGCGCGGAGAATTCGTCACCTTCCTGGGCCCCAGCGGCTCCGGCAAGACCACCACGCTCCTGATGATCGCGGGGTTCGAAACGCCGACCGGCGGCGTGATCGAGCTGGATGGACGTGATCTGACCCTGAGCAAGCCCTACGAGCGCAATATCGGCATGGTGTTCCAGAACTATGCCTTGTTCCCGCATATGACCGCGGCGAAAAACGTGCTGTTTCCGCTCAAGATGCGCGGGTTTCCCAAGCGCGACATGGCGGCGCGCGCCGAGCGGATGCTCGAGCTCGTGGGTTTGAGCCGGTTCGCCGAGAGGTATCCGCGCGAATTGTCCGGTGGCCAGCAGCAGCGGGTCGCGCTCGCGCGCGGCCTCGTATTCAACCCCGATGTATTGCTGCTCGACGAGCCGCTTGGCGCGCTCGACAAGAACCTGCGCGAGCAGATGCAGGTCGAGATCAAACGCATCCACCGCGAGATCGGCATCACCATGATCTATGTGACGCATGATCAAACCGAGGCGATGACGATGTCGGACCGGGTGGCCGTATTCTGCAACGGCAAGGTCGAGCAGATCGCATCTCCGCTCGAGGTCTACAACCGGCCGGTCAATCGCTTCGTCGGAGAGTTCATCGGCGACAGCAACTTCTTCGCCGGCCGCGCCGATCCCGCGCGTCCGGGATGGGTCGTGCTGTCAGGGATCGGCCCGGTGCGGGTTGCAACACAGGCAAGGGCGCCGACAGGCGAGGTCGAGCTCTTGATCCGCCCGGAACGGCTGCGGCCGAGCCCGGACGGCGTGACCGACGGCGCGGACAACCTCTTCGACATGACGATCGACGATGTCATCAACTACGGCGATTCCCTCCTGGTGATCGGCAAGACACACGGACTGCCGCTGCGCGCGCGCCTGGTCGGCGGCGCGGCCGACAGGTTGCAACCGGGCGCGGCACTGAAGGTCAGCTGGGGCCAGGCAGACGCACACGTGCTCGGTCGCCGCTAGTGCGTGATCCCGAAAAGTGGGCACCGGTTTTCGGAAAAGATCACGCACAAACAAAAAGCTAGAGCGGGATGATGACTCGACGAAAAATCATCCCGCTCTAGCGGCGACTCACCAGCCACCAAGACAACGCCTGGGCCGTTCGCGCTTCACCCTTCCGGCTGAAGCGGCTGCGATATTTTGCTGGCAACCATCGAGCGGCACTTCTGATCAAAGGAGAACACACATGCGCTCGTTGCGCTTCGCAAATCGGCCAAATGTCGGCCGAACGTGGCTCTTCGTCGGGCTAGTGGCAGCGGCCACGCTTGCTCTCACGGGATCGTGCAGGCGCAACTATCCGAATCGTCGCGCTCGGCGCGAGCAACAAGCCTGGCCCGGGCTGTTGGAGGCAATGTTACGGGCCAAAGGCTACGACGTGAGTGTCAGCGTCCAGGGCGTCATTGGCGACACCAGCGCTGGAATATTGCAACGGCTGGGTTCCGTAGCCGCTGGCACGATAGCCGGGTTGCTTGAACCCGCAAGTTGGCGGCGGCACCATCGGGCGACCGATTCCCTGCGTCCGGCGCGAACTGGCACCGCAGGCCGGGCATCCCAGGTCGTCAGCCCGCCCCAGGCTGGAAGTTCTAGAATTGAACCTCGCGGCCGAGGCGCCCGACGATCTCGTCCGGGACGGCGGCCTGCTCGCCGCCGGCCTTCTCGATGCGGGCCGACCATACCGGCAGTCTCGTCACCGGATCGACCAGCTCGACGTTCACACGCAGCTTGTCGCCGTGCATCCGCAGGCTGGCTTCGAGAATGTAACGCACGCCGAGCTCGGCACCGATCGCGGCGATGTCGATCGGCTGCCCCCGATAGCTCTGCATGGTTTGACGCGATATCACGCGCAGTCCCGGGGCATGCGAAAGCGTGTTGGTGAGATTATCCGTGACCATCTCGGCTGCAGCCTGCATCGAGCCGGCCGTATCTCCGTAGCTGAGGAACGGCAACACTGCGATTGCGGTGATGCCCTTCCCTGTTCCGTTCGGGTCCTCGGCGGGCGACCCGGACGGCGCCGGTTGCGCGTCGGAGGCCGGCGCCAGCACCAGCTGCAGCGCCTCTTTGAGGCGCAGCCCGGGTCCACCTCCCGCGCCGAAGAACCGCGTGACCAGCTGCTCGCCGGTGAGGTGCGGTTGCGTCTTCTGCAATTGGGCGAGCTTGGCGCGCGCTTCGCTCATGTTGCCGGCCAGCGCGTGCGCCCCGACCAGCACCAGCAGGATCCGCGGCTGGCCGGGATCGAACGCCAGCGCACGGTCGAGGTATTCGATTGCCTTGTCGTAGTGCCCCAACTCCAGCTCCGCCCCGCCCGCCATCCCGAGCCAACTCGGCATCGACGGGTCGCGCGGGCTCAGCCGCATGGCATAATGCAGGTGATCGAGCCCTTCGGCGGGACGCCCCATTCGCACCAATGCGCGGCCGAGCTGGCCATAGCAGGGTGCGCAGCTGGCATTGAGCTCGATCGCCCGCTCGAAGGATCGAGCGGCTTTCTCCGGCTGGCCGCGGGCGACGTGGACCAGCCCCAGGAATAGGTGAGCCCCGCTGGTGGTCGGATGCTGCTCGATCACGTGCTGCAAGATGGCGTCGGCCTTCGCCAGGTACGGAACGGGGTCGGGGACGCGCAGTTGCAGGGCCATTACCGCATGATACCCGGCGAGCCCGGTCTGCGCCCGCGGGTTCTCCGGATCGCGCTCCAGCGCCTGCGTAAAATACTTCTCCGCCTGTTTCAGTGCGGGCAACCCCGATGCCCCGGCGTCGAACATCGCCGCATAGCCCTTGTAGATCAGCTCGTGCACATCCGGGTCCCTGGAGCCCCGCTCGCTTTCGGCCCGCACCACCTCGATCTCGAGCTCGCGGCCCAAGCTGTCGGCGATCTCGGCTTCAATGGCGCTCGGGTCAGCCCCACCGCGCTCGAAGCGCCCGGACCAGATGTTGAGTCGGCTCTTCGCGTCGCCAAGCTCGACGTTCACCCGCAGCTGGCTGTCCTGTGCTTGTACGCTGCCCTTGAGCACGTAGCGGATGCCGAGCTCGGCGCCGATGGCGGCGCCATCGACCGCCTGGCTGCGATAGCTGCGGGACGTCTGACGCGAAATGACTCGAACTCCCGGCACGCGCGATAGGAGGTTGGTCAGATCATCCGTCATCATGTCGGCGATCGTTGCCGAGCGCTCACCCCCTTCGCCGTGGCTCACGAACGGCAGCACGGCAATCGAAACAAGTCCACGCCCCGGCCCCACTAGCGGCTCGGCAGGCTGCGAGGGCAGGCGCGGCGATCGCCACACGTCATCCGCACTCGCCGCCGCTTCGAGCGATTTGCCGACCGGGACGTCGCCGCCGACCCCCACTGTACCGCGATGCATGAGGCCGACAATGCCGCCAAGCAGCACGACGGCTGCCACCGTTGCGCCCGCCGCTATCCTGCCGGCCCATGCTCCAAGAGGCTTCGGCGGGCGATCCTCCGCCACGCCATGCAAGCGTTCTGCGCCCGCCCCATTGCTATCCACCGGGCATGACGAGATTGAACCTTGTGCAGGGCATGAGCCAACCTCGGATTCGGCAGCCCTGCCCTCGCGTGCAATCGGCGCGATTTCGCCCCGTCGAATCTTCTCGATCAACGCGGCGGTCTCGAGCTCGGGTTCGACGTCGAGCTCGCACCGCAGCAGTGCCTCGAATGCTTTCGCCCGAGCCACGGCGTCGTGCTGACCTCGGTGGCGCGCGCAGAGACGCAACGCCAACCGCTGCCAATCCTCGCGCAGTGGGTCGAGCGCCAGCAGGCGCTCCGCGGCCGCCATCGCCTGTCGGCCGCTGCCCGCCGCGTCCGATCGTTCCGCGTAGCTCGCCAGCGCCTGGCCGGCCGCCGCGTGGATGCGGTTGCGCTGCGCCTGCAGCCATTCGTCGAAGCCTTCCTCGTCGATCACGAGCCCGGCGAGGAATTCGCCGCGGAACAGCTCGACCGCCCGCTCCAGGTCCTCTATATCGGTCGAGTCCGCCGATGCCTCGAACTCGAGCGCATCCACGGACCAAGCGCCGGGGTGCAGCCGGACGACCTCCTTGTCAGCGAAGAGAGCGTTCGGCGAACCCAAATCCTTACGCAACAGGACCAGTGCCTGCCGCAGGCTTTGCCGGGCTTGTTGATCGGGGCAGCTTCCCCACAGCAGCGTGGCCAGCTCCGCGCGGGTCGCCGTCTGCTTCCGGCTCATCACCAGAAACGCCGCGAGCGCGCACACCTTCTTGGTTGAAAGTCTTAAGGGTCGTGAGGTCTCGTCACCGCGGACGATTTCAAACCCGCCGAGAAGTCGGACCCGAATGCGGTCGGCTGGATTCATTCCCAGGCGCTAGTCCAACAGTTCCCACCGACCTGGACCGGATCGATACTCGATCCAGCGCTCTCAGGACCACAGCCATTTTACCGGCGAGTTCGGCCCCCTCAAGTTAAATTTTACGCAGACAATTCGCGCTTTTCACGCTCATTTTGCGCTCCCTTGACGGCCTTCTGATCGAATCGCCCCACAAGAGCGGCGGTTTCCGCACGGCCGCCCATGCCTGCCGCTGCGCCGACTGTGGCAACGGCCTGGGGACCCGGCCTCCCGATGAACCAGCCGGAGCCGAGGGCGAAAGGATCTGATCGGAATGCAACCGCACACAGCCCCCTCGCGGGCTCCGTCGGATCAGGTTGCTCACGATGCCGCCCGCGCGGCGGTCGGGATGCTTGAGCTGGTCGGCCTGCCGGCCGCGGTCATCGGGCCGACCGGTCGGTGGACCGCGATCAATCCACGCTTCGAACGACTGATCCCGAACAGGGCGAGCAAGCGCCGGGGGCATCTGCGTCTCGTGAGCAGCACGGCCGATGCCTTGCTTTGCGACTCGCTCGCGCGGCTCGCGCACGAGCGGGATTGGGAGGACGTTCACGCCATTCCCGTTCCGGCGGCCGACACACGACCCCCGATCATCTTGCATGTCATCCCCGTGCGCGGTCCGGCTACCGACCTGCTCCCGGGCGCGGTCGCGATCGTGATCGCCGCTCCGGTCGTGTCTAGGGACATCCCGAGCGTCGCTGTGCTGCAAGGATTGTTCAACATGACTCCTGCCGAAGCCCGCGTCACGCGCGCGGTCGCGCAGCGGCGTACCATCGTCGAAACCGCGCGCGGCCTCGAACTGTCGCAGGAGACCGTGCGCAGCCAGCTCAAGGCGGCGCTCGCCAAGACCGGCTTCACGCGCAAGCTCGATCTCGCGGTCATGCTGACGAGCGCGTGCCTGCCGATCGACCCGGAACGAAGGTGAACACTTTGCCGCCGGCACGGGAGCGTATTCCGATCGGCTGAGTCGGGATGTGCTTCAGTCTCCTTGATTTGCGCGCTTGCCCTCCCCGCCGCTGCCTGCAGAATGTCGGCCGCCCCCGTTCTGGTTGCGGGCGCAACGCCGTCGGCCCGGGAAAAATCATGTTGATGACCGGCAAGGACTATCTCGAGAGCATCCGCGACGGCCGTCGCGTCTATGTCGGCGGCGAGCTGGTCGAGGACGTCACGACCCATCCGGCGTTCCGCAACGCGGCGCGCTCCTTCGCCATGATCTACGAGCGCAAGCGCGCGCCGGAGAACCGCGAGGTCATGACATTCGAGGAGGATGGCGACACCTTCTCGTCGTACTTCCTGCTGCCGCGCGCGCGCGAGGATCTGCAGCGCCGGTTCGAGACGCACCGACGCATTGCCTCCTGGACGCACGGCCTGCTCGGTCGCTCGCCCGATAACTTCCCGAGCTACGTGAGCGGCCTGGTCATGGACCCGGCGATGTTCGACCGCATCCGGCAGGGTTTCGGCGACAACATCCGCAACTACTACCGACACATGCGCGCGAACGACGTGTTCGTCTCCCACACCGTGACCAATCCGCAGGGCTGGCGGGCGGCAAATCCCGCCGACGGCGAAAAACGTCCACCACCGACGCTGCGCGTGGTCGCCGAAGACGACCGCGGCGTCACCATCAACGGCCTCAAGATGCTCGGCACGGCGTCCGTGTTCTGTCACGAGACGTGGTGCGGCAACCTGCAGCCGGTCGCGCCGGGACAGGAGAAGGAGTCGATCACCTGCGTGGTGCCGCTGAACGCGCCCGGCGTGAGCATCTGGTCGCGCAAGCCCTACGAGCGCTACGCGGTGAGCGAGTTCGACAATCCGCTGGCCGCCCGCTTCGACGAGACCGACAGCGCCGTGCTGTTCGAGAACGTGAAGGTGCCGTGGGAGCGGGTGTTCTGCCACGACAACGTCGAGATGACGCGCGCGATCTACATGCGCACGCCGGGCCACGCGATGGCCAACCATCAAGCGAATGTGCGCTTTCTGGCGAAGCTCAACCTCATCGTCGGCGTCGCGAGCAGGCTCGCCGAGATGAACAATGTCCAGCACATCCCGGCCGTGCAGTTCACGCTCGGGCGCCTCGCGG
>Ga0070670_100004167_pt1 | contig 12095 bp, 11 predicted proteins | sample KBSS63metaG_FD_64665 | JGI IMG/M metagenome (GOLD analysis project Ga0070670, IMG submission 64665) | Switchgrass rhizosphere microbial communities from Kellogg Biological Station, Michigan, USA - KBS S6-3 metaG | ecosystem: Host-associated > Plants > Roots > Rhizosphere > Soil ... | reverse complement strand
CCCCGAAACGTGATCAGCGTGCTCGTCCGGCAACTCCAAACGCCTGGCCACGCCGCCGCGGTCGACGGTCCTGGACGAAGCGCTACGGCACGCAACGTCTTGGCCGGCGGCCCACTCGGCGAAGCGCTTCGCACGACCGACCACGATGAATCCGCCGTGGCCGTCGCATTGACGCGCGCGGGACTGCCCCCGTCAGCAGCCCAATTCTTCGCTGAAGCAGTCACCGCGGGATCAATCCTGGTCACCGTCCACTGCAAGGAGGACGCGGTGCGCGACGCGCGCGACATCCTGGACATCTACGCAGCGCCGGAACCTGAGTTGAAACCATCTGCTGGAACCCGGGACCCACGACAGGATCCTCGCCTATCGGCCTCGGGTAAATCGGGTGTGATGCGCTCTTAGCCGCCGTTTGCCGCGGTCCCGCGCGCGACGATCGCGCAGCAGCGGATACCCGAACCACATCGCTGCGAGGACCAGATTGGCTCCGACGGCGACTGCCATCGCGATCCACCAACTGCCGGTCACGACCCACCCGACGACGACGAGTTCGAGCCCGATGGCCAACGAGAACACTCCCATCGCGACCGACATCACCCGAGAAGTCATCCTCAAGAAATAGCGCGTTATGCGGTCCGGCTCGGCGATACGGTCATAGGCTGCGGGCGTCATGATCAGCGCGACGGTGCCCACGATGAGACACAGGGAGACGAAGTGGAGGATTCGCGCGTGTGGCGCGAGCCGGGAAAAGGCGTCGCTGAATATCGCGATCAGCTGAAAGCCGAATACAGCCTGGATACCCGGAAGGACCATACGCGCCTCATCCAGCGCATTTTTCGCTTGATCGCGTGGCGTCTCGGGTTGGCCGGACTGGCGTTCCGGCCGCTGCACCCGTCGCAACGAAACTGGAGAAGACATCGCAAGCTCCAGCATCAACGGTGTCGGCGGGACCTTTCGCTTGCTTGCTCGGCGCGCGAGGCGCCGATTGCTGTCTTGACGATCAGATCGACGGGTTGCTGTTCGTTCATGACATTCTCCGACACGGATGTAAGGGCACGCGGCACGGGCCGAAGTATGAGTGAGGCTATGCGCCGGGGCTGTAGGCGTCGCGCGGGAAACTGCGTCGGCGCGCGGAGCGCCGGCGCGACTACACCGAATTCAATGTGCCGGCGCGAGCTCCGTCGGGTTGGAGGCCATTGCTGTAGGCGCTACCAGAGGCTGTAGTCCTACACCCACTTCAGGTACGTGCTGGCGGAAGGAGATGGTCGCGCGTGTAATCTCTTTCGTACGTTGCGTTGAACCGCGCTGATGCGAATGGCGCGAATCGACTCCGGAGGATACGATCATGGCGGCTTATGGAAAGAAGGCACAATCGAAGGTTGAAAAGACCATGCATGAGCGCAAGCATGGAACGTTGAAGAGCGGTTCCGGCAAGAAGGTCACGAGCCGCAAGCAAGCCATCGCCATCGGCTTGTCCGAAGCGCGCCAAGCTGGTGCAAAAGTGCCGAAAAAGAAATAACGGGAGCGGACCGCAATTGCCATTCACGGACCGATACGTCGGTCATGGCTATCGTGGCCGCCCTAGCGTGTGCTTGGGAACACGAAGATGCCTTAACGGTTCGGTCGCGGGTCCGTGCAAAACGGAACCATCGCGCGCAAATACCGATCCGTGACAGGGGCAATCCCACGTGCGCTGGGCGTTGTTCCACGTAACCGTGCATCCCATATGCGTACAGCGCGCCGATAGCGCATGCAGCGCGCCTTCCGCTGAACGCCACACGGCAATCCGCTGGCGGCCGCGCGTCACGACCCCGCCGCTGTCGCGAGCGATCTGCTCGACGCTGCCCACGACCGACTGGCTTTCTCCGCCACGGTTGAATTGCGAGTTTGCGCGGCGCGACGGGTCATAGAGCGACGACCAGGGGTTGGGACGCCCGAGCAGTTGATCCGCAATCAGCATTGCACTGGCGGTTCCGTTGCTTATGCCCCACCCACTGAAGCCGGTCGCGACGAACATACGTTGCGCCCCGTGGGCAAGTTCGCCGGCGAACGGCAGACCCCCCAGCGTATCGTAGTCCTCGTTAACCCACCGCCATTCCGCGGCTCCGGCTGGAACATTTGTTCGCACCCAGCTTTCGAGGCGGGCGAAGCGGCCTTCGACGTCCTTCTCCCAACCGGTCGGAAATTCGGGGGCGAGGACAATGAGAAGGGGTCCCTTCCGGTCGTGGGCCATGCGCAATGAATACGCCGGCGCGTCAGTGCCGATGAACATTCCGTCCAGCATGCCTTCCGGAACCGCGCGGAATGCCATCGCGATATGGCAGCGAGGTCGCGTTCGCACGTCAAATTGCACCGGCGACCCCAGCGGGAGATGCGTCGCCGTGACCAGCTCGCGTGCATGCAACCGATGGACGCCGGCCACGAGGGTCCAAGGCAGGTCACCGCTCTTCTTGATGACTTTGGTCACGCGCGTTTGCTGGTAGAGGCGCCCACCGGCCGAGGCGACATGGCGAGCGAGCCCGGTCAGATAGCGCACCGGATTGAATTGCGCCTGTCCGCCGAAGCGCAGCGCGCCAGCGTTCTGAAACGGCAACGGCGCTCGCGCGACAACGTCGGCGGGGAAACCCAAGCTACGCGCCGCCGAGGCCTCCGCCTCGAGCGCGTCTCGCCGATCCGGCCGTAGGGTGAACGCATACGCGTCGCGTTCCTCGATGTCGCACGCGATGTGCAGCGACTGTGCGAGCTCCCATACTTTCCCTGCGCCCGCACGATTGGCGTCGGCATATAGTCGAGCCTTGGCAACGCCGTGGCGCCGGATGAGATCGGCGTACTTGAGCGTGTGCTGGCTCGTGATCTTCGCCGACGAAAGTCCGGTCACGCCACGGCCGATGGAAAGCGCCTCTATCAGGGTGACTTCGCGGCCCGCTGCCGCCAGCAAATAGGCCGCGGTCAGCCCGACAATGCCGCCGCCCACGATGGCGACGTCGGTCATATGCGTGGATCTCAGCGCAGGGTACCGGACCGGCGGCACTCCGTCGATCCAGCAACACGCGTGCTTCACCCTGGCGCCCTTGACGCGGCTGCACTCGCGACGGTCGTCCGCGGCGAAGCGCGGGAACGAGGAGAGTCAACCCCGTCCGCTGACTCATGCGACCCCCAATACTCGGCGATGGCATCGACGATTCGATCGACGGTCCCGGTCGGGAGGTCACCGGTCGCGATGCGAAGGACCGGGCGCGCGGATATCGGATCGTCGAAGCAGTCGAGCGCAGTAAAGTCAAAGCCGAATGATCCAGCATGCTTGACTGGAAGGGCCTGTTGCGAAAGCAAGTGGCACAACTCGTCCGCGGTGCGCCAAACGGCGGCGGCGTTGCGTCGCACCGCAGGCGCCAGTGTCAGATACAGATTGTGCTGATACGTGCCGACTGCATCCTTGCCGCAGGCGCGCGCGAGTCGCCGTGCCGCCCTGCGTGTATTGCGAAGGATCGCGGCCGTGCGCTGCGCGGTACATACGTGGTAGGCGGGATCCCCCGCAAACGGCGGAAAATGCGAGGGCAACGCGGCCGTGCCAAACAGGCGAATCGCCTCGCGCGTCTCGGCAAGCAGACGTTTCATCCAGCTATGGCGGCGTTCCCGTTCGTCCCACAAGTAGTCGATCGAACCCAAGCGGCCGTATTCGACGCCGAGACAGTCGAGCTTCGCATGACTGCGCACGAGCGCGATGGGCAGGTGCACGGCTTGCGCCCAGTCGACGACTTGCACGATTCGGCGCGAACCGTGGCTGAAGCACGTCGTATCCAACACCACGAGGTCAAAATCGCCCGTCGGCATAGCCTTGAAATCGCTGAACCCCGACGGAACGCACGAATCGATCCACAGGATGGAAATCGCGCGTCGCCCGCGTCGCGGCGCATGGCCCCACGTCTCGATCAAGACGTGGTCGCCAAAGCGCTCGAGCAGTTCTCGTGTCTCGCTATACGCACCGCGGGGCAGGAATACGCTCGCCCCCCCACGGACGCGGAGCGCAGCCGTCAGCACGGAAGCGATCGCACTCATCCCTGCCCCGGTGTAAATCGTGTGCGCCGGTGTGATACGGCTGGCAAGCGCCGGATAGATCGGCGGTCCGCAGATGGTGAGATCCGCGCGCTGATAGCCAAAGGTAAACTTGAAGGCGCCTGATTGCCAGTGAGCGATGGTCGGGTGCGCGGTTTCCGTCACGGGCCAGCTTTGCATCGCACGCTCCGCGCGCAGCGCCGCAGCAAGCTTGAATTTGGTGTCGATCGCTTCGGCAACGCTACGGGGCGCTGCCGGCGCGAGTGGGGCCGCGAGGCAGCTATCGAGCAGCGCAATCTCTCGCCGCTTGCGCGCCATGTATTGCGAGTCGTTTTCCACGAAGTGCAGATTGGTGGCGTCGGCGTATGGATGCCGGGTGCGCGGCGGCGGTGGCTAACGCACCGCCGCCTGCGCCTTCAGCGCCTCGCCCCAGCGTCCGTAGTGCCCGACACGTTGGCCCGCGTCGTGTAGCGCGTCCGATCGCGTTCGATGTCCTCGTACGAGTACGGTTGCGCCTTCGGATCAAACTTCGTCCAGCCCGAAGCACGCCACTCGTCGACCCGCTTGTCGATGTCGATGGCCCCGGCATCGCGAAGGATGGCCGTAGCTTCGTCCGTGCGCGATTGGTCGGCGCGGACAGTGATGAGCGTACCGCCACGCCGCACCGATTCCGCGTAAATCTCCGCGTGCTCGGGCTCGACCCCCTGATCCGTCAGGCTTCCGATGAGGCCGCCCGCGGCGGCGCCAGCGCCAGCGCCAACCAGCGCAGCAGCGATCGGCCCCGCCGCCAGGATCGGACCGATCCCGGGAATCGCAAGCCCCATCAGGCTTGCCGCAAGCCCTGCCGCGCCGCCGAGTGCGCCACCTGCGACAGCGCCCGTGGCTACGCCGCTCATGTCGCTCTTGTCGGCTACGTCTGCCGTGCCCTCATCCCTGCGAACGTTGTTGGCAATGAAATTGATGTCGCTGTCGAGGAATCCGGCCGAGCGCAGCGCACGCGCCGCGCGATGGGCATCGTCCAGCCGATCGAACGACCCTATGATCGTCTTTATCATGTTCGTCTCTCCTGTTGTGGCGCGGACGCGCGACATAGCTGCGCCCGCTGGTCCGGCCTAGCGGCGGTCATCCGAGCCGCGTCCGCCCTGCTGTCCTTGGTCCGAGCCTCCCGAATGCTGCTGCTTCGAGCGGCCTTGATCGCGGGTGTCCTTCGAATCCTGACGCGTATCGGACTGCTGCTGTTGCTTGGGCATGTTCTGGTCCTGCGACTTGCCGCTGTTGCGCTTCTTGTCATTCATTGCGAACTCCTTTGACGGTGAAGAAAACGCCGGCGCATTTCGTGCCGACCCTCGGATGGTGGGCGCGACCCCGCCTCGTTCTGAGCGGCCGATGGGCGATTCGTGTGTAGGAAATCACCAGCATTGGGTGTCCTACGCGTGGCGAGCGAGCTGCATCCGAAGTGCTGCCTCTACACCGCCTCCTGATTGCGGTCCCGCGCCTCGCCATGGGTACGACTTCGGATTACGCGCGAATCGGACGCACACGGACAGAGTTTTCTGTGTGACGCTGCAGACTCTCACGGGAAAAGGAACTGTCATCAACCTCAATCTCACCATCGGTCCGCTGGTAGCGCTGATTGCCGGCGTCCTCATACTGGTCATTCCACGACTGCTCAATTACATCGTGGCCTTGTACCTGATCTTGATTGGTTTGCTGGGCCTTTTCGGCGGCCACTTCAACCTGAAATAGCAAGGAGTCCGTATGAAAACCTACCCGGTGACGCTCCCCGAAATGGCCATCGTCGCGCTCACCCGCGGGATGGCGGGCGCGGGACTTGGCTTGTTGGTGGCCGGCTCCATGCAACGGGAGACCCGTCGAGCGCTGGGCTGGACGCTGTTTGCGCTGGGCGCCGCTTCCACCGTGCCGATCCTGTTCGCCTTGCTGGGGAACAGAAACCCGGCCGGGCGGGACGCCGCCACTTCGCCTTGACGACGGTCCGTTGGACTTCCCGGTCGGTTCGCGCCGACTACGGTACCTCAGCCCCTTTGGGCTGCGTTCTGAAATCCTGAGGAGCTAGGTTCTGCGTCAGAAGGAAGACGCCTTCGACGACGTGGCGCTTCAGTTCGACTTCGACCATCAGCGTCCGGTTTGGCTCGAAGTATCTGTTCAATGCGCGAAAAGTGCCACGGTGCTCCGCCACGGTGTAATAGGCAAAACCTTCATCCGGACGCGCGCAGATGCGCACCCCAAACTTTCCCGACAACTCGGGCTTGCTCAGCCAGTCGTTCATGACGTCGTAATCGATAAAATAAGTGAGCTTCCCGGGATTGAGCAGATTTCGCTGGCGGTCCACGAAGAATCCGGGTGGCAAATGGTTCGGATCGTAATCCGGGCCGGCGGTAAGCACCACGTCATAGTCGTAAAGATCGTTGCCGCGGTCGTCGCCGATCTTGATTACGAGCATGCAGTAGCGGTTCGTGACAAACGTTCGCTCGAATATGAACCCCTCCTTCACTTTTTCCTGGTGCTCGTCCTTCTGAGTCCTCGTCGTAAGAACTTCCAGGTCCTTCACGAGCCGGTTGTAAGCTGCCGCGCTTCCTATTTCCAGGCACTTCAAGACCCACTTTACCGTCGGATGCGAGCCATCGTCATCGGGTTTCACGCTGGCGATGATGCCCATGCTGGTGCCTGAATGAGATAGGCCAGGCAGAACGCCGAGCGCCGTCTTCTCGCTCCGGTCATCTTTGATGAGCTTGAGGTCGCCGCCGTCCTGCTCCATTCGAAGCAATCCGTAGTTCATATTGGCGGCTGCGACACGAACCACGCCATCCGAGCCGACCTCGCCCGTATAGGAATTCAGGCTGTCGTAGAGGGCGCGGTCGATTTTCTGGCCCGTGAGGACGAACGGATACAGCCCGCCAGCCACGCACTCATAGGCGAGCCACTCGCGATTGAGCTCCCAGCTTTGGTCGCTACCAAGTTCCAGCCAGTCGAGGACGCCGGTGCCTGGCTCTACCCCGTCGGTAAAGAACTTCAGTCGCGCAACACGGCCCTTGCCCAGTTGCGCAAGCGCAGACCCGTGATTTGCGGGGGCCAGCATCACCAGGTGTCCGAGCGGACATTTATCCGGTTTGCCCCGGTAATGGAGGTCGATCCATTTGCGCGCGACGGGAGCGCCGGTCGAATGCGTTATGCAAGCGAAGCGCTCGCCCTTGTTCAGACGGGGCAATACTTCGGATGCGATAGCCTGCTGCATCCCACGCCCCAGATCGTCGAGCGTCACCTCGTCGGCAAAACTTACGTACTTGGCAAGGTAGAGGTGCGTGACCAGAAGATCGAGTTGCGCAGATGCATTCTTCAGAAGCGCCGCGGGCAGGCCACCGTAGGTGTCGGTGTTGGTGACACTCCAGCCATGAACGAAGACTATATGCATATTGGGTGGATCTCCGCTTTGACCGTTCATGCATCCGATGCGCGTCCGGCGTTCGCGCGGGCCGTCTCCAAGGGGACAATCTTGCGCTGGGGCAAGTGCGCCAGTGTCCGGCGCAGCACACGGTAGGTACGCGGATCGAATTCCTCGGGCCTGCATTCCAAGATGGCATGCACGTCGCTGTCGTTGCGGGCGGTCCCCAGGAATTGCCACTGATCGACGATGTGAACGTCCGACCGTTCGCGGATGCCCACCGGGCCGCGATAGGGCCATGCCGGCACGCGAAGCGCCCGCAACGCATCGAACAGGCGCATGAGCTCCCTCTTCCTGTCGGCCCCTTCCCCGCAACGTGCCAACAGAGCTGTCGCGCAACTCTGACAGCCGTTCGCAGCACCCAGGCCAAGCAGTTCGCGACAAAGTCGGTGCTTGTCGGCCAGGCGAAGCAATGCGTTGCGTGCTTTCCGCTCGGAAGCAAACAGGCCGTACGAATCCTGCGCCCGCAACGACGCCTTGCCAATGTCCACGATGGCAATGCATGGCACGTTGTCGGGGCGAAATTGCCACGTGTACAACGGAACGGCAAGCCGCCGCTTTGTATCACCGAACCACAGCGCATCGAGCTTCGCAGCGCACAGGCGCGCCCCGATCATGCCGCGTGTTGCACGCCAGGTCACACGAGTAACGCGGTGCGCATGTTCCAGCGCCTGGCGGCTCGCCCGGTCCAGCCTGAAATAATTCAGTACGTGCAGCTTGAGATTTGCCGCCGCGCCGACTGCCAACGGCCGATCGTCTTCGTCGAAAAACGCATAGGCTCCCGGCGTTCGTGGCAGCCGGTCAATGAGCGACGGGTCCAGCCGCGGTGGCAATAGCGGCGCGGTCCACTGGGCGGCGATAGCACGATTGATGGTTTTTTCCGGGAGATCGCGGCGGATGATATTCCACCATTGCCAGACTAGCTCGGCATCCGGTAACGCGCGATGACGCTCGCCTACCGTGAGGCAGTGAGTCTGCGCAAGCGAGTCGAGGTTGTGATGCTGAAGGTGCGGATGGAGCTGCCGCGATAGCGTGACCGAGCAGACGACCCGCGCTTCGAACGCGATGCCGGCACGTTCGAATTCGGCGCGCAGAAACGAGTAATCGAATCTTGCGTTATGCGCTATGAAGAGCCTGCCTGACAAGCGCGCCGCGAGTTCGGGTGCGAAGTCGTTAAACGCGGGTGCATCGTCGTGCTCGTCGGCCAGCGGCGAATCGATCGCAGAATCGAGCTCGCGACGGCGCGGCGCCTTTACCAGCGTGGACCAGCGCTCCACGCGATTGCCATCGACCGAAATGACACCGATCTCCGCCACGCGATTCTCCACGGGACTGGGGCCCGTGGTCTCGATATCGACAAAGGCTAACGCATGAAATTTGGACATACTGGCGTTGGTCGGAAGCAATAGAACGAACGTTCGATGATACCACCGAGGGCGGCGCAGGGGCTGCACTCTTGCCGGTCCGGTACTCCATTCGATCGACAAAGCCCTGTCGATCGAAAGCCTCATGCCCTGGTGATGACCCTGGCGGCGCGCGGACTCGGTCCGATCGGTGCCGCCGTGACGCGGCTTCCGACTCGCTCCACGGCTATGTCAAGCCGCTCGTCGCCCACTTCGAGCCGGCGCACGATCAAAGAATCGATCTGCGCCGGAAGCTGCGGCCGGTCGAACTGGACGACGCGATTGATGCCATCGATCGTAACGCCAAGACACGATTGCAGCAGCATGAACGCCGCGCCTGATGCCCACGCCTGCGGCAGGCACGCTACCGGATATGCGACGGGCGGCTCTCCGTTGCCACGAGCGAAGCCGCAGTACAGTTCAGGCAGACGCAATCCGAAGTGAAGCGCCGCATCGAAGGTCTCTGTCAACAGGTGGGCGGCCGCCTCGCGACGGCCATACGCCGCCATTCCTGCCGCGCACATCGCCGTGTCATGCGGCCAGACTGAGCCGTTGTGGTACGACATCGGATTGAAGCGAGGCTGGTCGCGTGCAAGGGTACGCACGCCCCAGCCGGTGTCGAACGCGGATGATAGTAGCTGCCGGATGACCGGTTCGGCGCGCCGCGTTGAAGGAACCCGTGTGAACAGCAGGTGGCCCGGGTTCGACGCGCGAACGCGGCACGGCCTGTCCGTGCCGTCGACGGCGATCGCATAGAAATTGTCCTCCGGCATCCAGAATCGACGCTCGATCGCGGCGCGCAGCGCGCCTGCGCGCCGCCGCCATGCCTTCGCGCGCGTCGCGTCGCCGCGACGCGCCGCGAGCCACGCGTGCGCGACGAGCGCGGCATACGTATAGCCCTGCACTTCCACCAGTGCGATCGGCGGCGTCGCCATCGTGCCGTCGGCGTGGAAAATGGAATCCGAACTATCTTTCCAGCCCTGATTGACCAGTCCCGTGCTGCGTGCCCGGGCATAAGTGACGAAACCATCACTATTGGTTGCCGCGGAGGCCTCGATCCACGCCATCGCCCGTTCGAGCGCGGGCCAGATAGTGTCGACGAATTTGAAGTCCCCGGTTCGCTGCGCATAGGCGCCAGCGAGCAACAGGAACAAAGGAGTGGTGTCGACACCGCCATAGTAGCGGCGGAACGGCACCTCTCCCACGGCGGCGAGCTCGCCGCCCCGTGTCTCGTGCAGGATCTTGCCCGGAGCGGAGTCGTCGAAGTCGGACGTCTGCTGTGCTTGAGTCGCCGCGAGGAATCCAAGCACGCCCCGCGCGAGCGAAGGGTCGAGCCACAGCAACTGCAGCGCAGTGATGATGCCATCGCGGCCGAAAGGCGTGGAAAACCATGGAATCCCGGCGAACGGATACGGCCCGGTGTCCAACCCGGTCGTGAGTTGCGCGAGATCGGCTCTCGATTTGTCGAGCCATGTGCGAAAGGGGCCGGGGACGCAGTGCAGCGATGCACCGATGCGGCGTCGCTGCCGCATGGCCCTTCTCGCCATGGCGGCCGCATGCCGGAATCGCCTCGCGTCCGGGGCCGCGGCCGGCTCGATTCCGACTTCGATCTGCATCTGCAGGTGCCCGCGCGGCGGCAGTTCGAGCGCAAACTCGGCTGCGTGGGTCGTCAAGCGGGCCGGCTGGTGCGAAAACGCGACCACGCAGATACGGACGACGCCGTCGCGTCCGCGGTAGGCCTGCGCGACCGACACCGCCTCCTGCGTTGCGGGCAGCAGCGTTCCCGGCTGGGAGCGACGATAGCCTCGCACCTCGAAAATGTCCGCAAAATCCGACGCGAACGCGAACTGCAATGGCAGCAACGCGCCACTTTCCCCGTAGTTCGTCAGCGTGATCCGCTCGAACAGCCGGCTGTCCCACAGCAGGCGCGTGCGCTCGATGTGAATCACACCCTCGGGCGTGCGCGTGCCTCCTAGCTCGGGCAAGGGCCGATTGGTCAGGTTGGCGCGGAAGATGACGTTGTCTTGGCTGACACCTGAGCTCAGCAGGGACGGGGCAACACCGCCGACCAAGAGCACGAAACGGGACAGGAAGCGCGTGTCGGCGCAGAAGAGACCGTCTCGCTCGCCGGTTATGTCTCCTAACTCGTCGGCGACCAAAAAGGTCCCGTCGTGCTTAAGCGTGTAGCGCGCCGACGGAGTGCCCGGGTTGTTCATGGTGCCTGGCGCGGACGTCGGCAGACTGGGGGCGCTCTTGCGCTATGTGCCAATAGACATCGACGTAGTTGCGCGCCATCGTGGTAGCCGAGAATCGCCGCTCGAAGGCAGCGCGGACACGTGACCGATCCAGACGATCCACGTCGCGCGCAGCTGCAACTGCGTCGTCGATGGAGCGGACCACGAAGCCCGTCACACCTTCCTCTATGACCTCCGGCACGGAACCCTCGTTCCACGCAATCACCGGCGTCCCGCAAGCCATTGCCTCGATCATCACGAGACCGAATGGCTCAGGCCAATCGATTGGGAACAGAAGTGCTTTGGCGCCGCCGAGAAGCGCGTTCTTGTCGGCATCGCCCACTTCGCCAAGGAACTCGACGCCGGATCCTGTCAGCAAAGGCTTGATGGCTTCCCGGAAGTACGTGGCGTCGACGACATCTATCTTGGCCGCGATTTTGAGCGGCACGCCGGCCGCGCGTGCGATCTGGATCGCGCGGTCGAGCCGTTTCTCCGGCGAGATCCGCCCGACAAACGCGAAATAGCCGCGATGACTCGGGGTCGGGTCGAACAGGCTCTGCGGAATGCCGTGGTGAACCGTGGCGACCCAGTTCGCGTGCGGCAATGGCTTGCGCTGACTGTCGGAAATCGAGACCAGGGGATACTGCGGCCAGCGGTCGTACACGCCGCCCAAGTCGACGATGTCAAGGCGCCCATGCAGCGTGGTCACTGTGCGGCCGGCGACATCCTCGAACAGCGGAAAATGCAGCAGATCCACATGAAAATGGATCACATCGAATTCCTGCGCCCGTTCCCGCACTTCGTGCAGCATCGATAGATGGGCGGCCACATCGGACTTGAGGGGTGCCGGATCAAGCCGGATCGCGCACGGCCGGACTGGGACGAGCTGTGCGCCCGTCCGGGCGTCGCCGCTGGCGAACAGCGTCACGTCGTGACCGAGCTCGACCA
>Ga0070670_100004166_pt1 | contig 12096 bp, 8 predicted proteins | sample KBSS63metaG_FD_64665 | JGI IMG/M metagenome (GOLD analysis project Ga0070670, IMG submission 64665) | Switchgrass rhizosphere microbial communities from Kellogg Biological Station, Michigan, USA - KBS S6-3 metaG | ecosystem: Host-associated > Plants > Roots > Rhizosphere > Soil ... | reverse complement strand
CCCCTGCCATGACCAGTCTCGGATCGCACGGACTTCGCCTCCGAGCCATTTCGCAGAGAATGGCCGAGCCGGGTGAGCAATCTCAGCTTATCACGAGACGTTTGACTATAATTGCCGCTCCTTTCTTGAGAATTCCGCCCCCGCGCGGAGGATTTACACATGAAACGAGCGCTGGCGATCACTTTTGCCGTCGTGTTGAGCTACGCGTGGCCGAACGCGCAAACGGCTGCCAGAAAGCCCCTGGCGATTGGCGATTACACGAAATGGCGCAGCATCTCCGGTCAGGAGATCTCCGGCGATGGCCAGTGGGTCACCTACGTGTTGCAGCTCACCAACGTGCCGCTGGCGGAGACGAAGCCCGCGCAGCACCTGGTGAATCTCGATACGAACGAGGACATCGAGTTCGCAAACGCCACGGGTGGCGCATTCTCGTCGGATTCGAAGTGGCTCGCGTACTCCGTCGATTCGAATCCGGGCCGCGGCAACCGGGGCCGCGCCGGCGCCGCAGCCGGCGGGGGTCAGCCGCCGGCTGATTCGGTTGCCCCCGCGCCCGACGCTCCGCAGACGCCGCCTCAGGGACGGGGAACCACGACGACTCCCGCACCGCCGCGCCGGGTCGAACTGCGGAACCTTGCCACCGGGGCAACGCAGTCGTGGCAGGATATTCAGTCCTTCACCTTTTCAGCTTCCGCCAGTCATCTGGTCCTCCGCCGCCGCCCGCCGACGACCGCGAACGCGGGGCAGGGACGGGGCGGCGCGAATCCGCCGCCGGCCACGCCGGCTCCGGGAGCTGCGCCCGGCGGCGGTACGGGCGCCGAGACCCCGCCGGGGCCGCGCGGTGCCGATGTGATCCTGGTTGACCTCCGCACGTCACGTCACCAGCTGCTTGGCAGCGTCGGCGACATCGCGTTCAACAAAAAAGGGGATCTCCTCGCCTACACCGTCGACTCGATCGTGAAAGACGGCAATGGGCTTTTCGTCTTCGACACCCGCACCGGCAGGGCCGTGCCGCTCGACAACGATGCGCGCAGCTACAACCGCCTCGCCTGGAACGACGACGGCACGGCGGTGGCGGTGCTCAAGGGTGTCGACGTCGAGAAGATGCGCGAGCGCGACAACGTGCTCGTGGCGTTTCCCGCCGTGGCGGATTGTCTCGGCGATGACGCCGCACCGGCCACGGCGGTCAAGCTCGATCCCGCGAAAGCCGAGGGGTTCCCCAAGGGTTGGGTCATCAGCGATCGGGCGCCGCTGACGTGGAGCGCCGACAACAATCGCGTCTTTTTCGGGATGAAGGAGCAGGCGGCCGCGCCCGAGGCGAACGCGCGTAAGAGCACGGACGAAGTGGCCGACGTCGACGTCTGGAACACGCGCGACGAGCGCATCCAGTCGGTGCAGATGATTCGCGCCGAGCAGGACCGCAACGTCACGTTCCGCGAGGCCTTCGACATTCCGGCCTCGCGCTTCGTCAAGCTCGCGGACGAGACGATGCGCGACCTCGACGTCGCGGAAGACGGGCGCTGGGCCGTGGGGCGCGATACGCGCGGATACGTCCACGACTACAAGCGGCCCGCTGCCGACATTTACCGGGTCAACACGTCGACCGGCGAGCGCACGTTGATGTTGAAGAACCAGATGATCAACACGTCGACCGGAAGCCACACGTTCGGCATTTCTCCAGACGGGCGGTACTTCCTGTATTGGAAGGACAACAGGTACCACGCCTACGACCTCGAGGCGGCGACGTCACGTCCGCTCAGCGGCAGCGGCAACGTCAGCTTCGTCGATGCGGAGTTCGATCACCCGGGCCCGAAGCCGGCTTACGGGATCATGGGCTACACGACGGACGGGACAGGCGTGGTGGTGCAGCAGCGCTACGACTTGTGGGTGCTGCCGTTCGACGGATCCGCGGCGCGCAATCTCACGAACGGGTTCGGCGCGAAGAACGAGATCCGGCTGCGCTACGTGCGCACCGAACCGCTGGACGAGACCGCTCCACCGACGCCGACGGCTCCCGCGGTTCCCGGCTTCGGCGGCCGCGGCAACGCCCCGCGCTCCACCAGAATCGATCTGGCGAAGCCGATGACGCTCGCCGCGTATGGAGAGTGGACGAAGAAGGCGGGATTCTACGAGCTCGCGAACGGTCAGCTGAAGGAGGTCGCGTTCGAGGAGGCCTCGTTCAGCAATCCGGTGAAGGCCGCGAAGGCCGACAGATTTCTCTTCACGCGCCAGACGTTCACCGAGTTCCCCGATCTGCGCGTGTCCGGGCCGAACTTCAAGGAATCGAAGAGGATCACGAACGCGAATCCGCAGCAGACCGAGTATCTCTGGGGCCACCGCATCCTGTTCGAGTTCAAGGACAAGGACAACCATCGGTTGCAGGGCATCCTGACGATCCCCGACGACTACAAGCTCGGCGAGAAGCGGCCGATGCTGGTGAACTTCTACGAGAAGAATTCGCAGAACCTGTATCGCTACAACGCCCCGTCGTACTTGACCGGCATGGGCTCGTCGCCCATCCAGGCGGTGAGCAACGGCTACGTCAGCATGGTGCCGGACGTCTACTTCCACACCGGCGCCTCGCACAGCGACATGCTCGACGCGGTCGAGTCCGCGACGCGCAAAGTGATTGAGTTGGGCTACGTCGATCCGAAGCGGATCGGCATCAACGGGCACAGCTACGGTGGCGAAGGGGCGGCATTCATCGGGACCCGGTCACGCCTGTTCGCGGCGGTCGGCGTTGGCGCCGGGGTCACGGATCTCTTCTTCGATTTCAACCAGAACTGGGGCTGGTCGTACCAGGTCGGCGGCGGCAGCGGCGCGAACGGTTTCGACTATTACCTGTACAGCCAGGGCCGCGAGGCGGTATCACCTTGGGACAAGCCGGAGCTGTACAACTTCGAATCGGCCCTGATGCACGTGCCCGAGGTGACGGCGCCGATTCTCATCATGCACGGTACGGCGGACCCGACCGTCTCGTTCACCAACGGCCTCGCGTTCTACAACGCACTCCGCTACAACGACAAGCAGGCCGTGCTCCTCGCGTACCCTGGCGAAGGGCACGGCCTGCGCGGCATGGCGAACCGGAAAGATCTCACTGTCCGCTACTTCGAGTTCTTCGATCACTACTTGAAAGACGCGCCGGCTCCCAAGTGGCTCACCGAAGGCGTCGCTTACCTGAAGAAGGCGAACGGAAGGTAGACGCCGCACCTCAGATCCCGCCGTTTGGCCGGAAATGACCGGTGATCGTGACTTGGGTTTCGACAGGGACGCAGTTGAGCAGGGTCGCGTCGAACTCCCACTGCGTCACCGCCTCGATGAACGCGTTCACGAACGCTGCCTGGCTGCCTTCGCGTGCGCGGATGTCGTGGATGAATCCATCGACGCCGATCACCGCGTCGAGCACGACATCGCCGCTCGCGCCAGTTCCCCGCAGGCTTGCCGGGTAGATCGGTTTAACGTCCTTGAGTTTCATGGGCGGCCGGATGTTCCCGCCGACGCGCACGGCGCCGGTCGCCGGCTGCTGTCCGCACGCTGGTTTGGATCGCGCGGGCGCAACGCTCGTCGTCGGTCCCGCCGACTCCCCGGCATCGACGATGTTGATCGTTTCCTGAACGCGGCCGAGCTCCATCGCGAGCGTCTGCACGACGTTCGCGCCCGAGACGTTTACCGTCGCCTCGTAACCCTTGAAACCGGGCTGCTGCACGCGGACCACATACCCCCCAGGCGCCAGTCCTCTCAACTGGAACTGGCCTGAGCTGTTCGTGGTCGCTTCCTGCGTCGTCTGACGCTCGGCGTTGGTCAGCGTCACCTGGACGCCCGGCAGCACCGCGCCCTGTGGATCCAGGACCGTGCCCGAAAAGGTGGCTGATGTCTGGGTGGCCGCGACGCCAAGGGTCGCGGCAACGAGAAGCGCAAGCGTCACCATTCGCGCGCGTGACGCGACGGGTCTCCGATCGATACGGGCGTTCAACATGGCGGCGATTCTCCTGTGAAGTGTTGACCGGCGGGCCATTGCGGAAACGGGAAACCAGCTGTGATGCTGGCTGAAAGAGCGCGCGAGCGTCAGCAGATGCGCGGCATAGACGGATGGCTCCATGCCGGTGCTGAGCACCTCGTCGTCGCACGATTGTTCGCTTTCGACGCGGAGCCGGCGGCAGGCCAGCCACGCGAGCGGATTGAACCAGTACGCCGCGCGCAGGAGTTCGCCGGCCATCTGCATCAGCCAGTCGTGGCGGCGAATGTGCGCGATCTCGTGACGGAGGATCGCGCGCACCAGATCATCCGGCCAGGCGCTGGCGATCGACGGAAAAATGATCCGGGGCCGGATCACTCCCCACGTGGCGAGGAGCGTGGGATGACTGCTCTGGACCAGACGAACTGGTCGGCGAAGCCGTTGCTCGCGGCAGATCTCGTTCGCAAGCCGGTTCCATCGTTCTGTCGCCACCCCGCCGCGTGCCGTCAGCCAGACCAGCCTGCCGAAGCCTGAGGCGAGGATTGTCAGCGAGAGCGCCGCGCCCGCGATCCAGATCCAGCCAAGCCACTTCGCGACATCCGCGGGTCGGACTCGCGGCCGGGACGGCCCGGCGCTGGCCTGCTCGGTGACGGACACCTCGATGCCGACAGGGGAGGGCGCGATCGTCCGGACGGGGGGCAAACTCAGATGCACGGCGTTGTCGCGCATCGCGTACTGCACGAATGGGCTGGCCCCCGCGCAGAGGATGGCAACGGCAAGGACCCAGTGACGCAGCGCGGCCGATCGCGTGCGGAGGCACGCGGCCGCGGCAAGACCGCCGAGCAGAAGAACCGAGAGCCTCATGATCGCTCCTTCCTGGCGCGCCGGACGAGGTCGGCGACCCGGTCCAGCTCGTCTGCCGAGAGCCGCGAGCCTTCCGCCCCGAGCACCGCGGCGATGACTTTCTCCGCGGAGCCGTCGAAGAACGTCTCGACCAGATGCTTGAGCGCGGACTTTCGGGCGGCGCCGCGCGCGATCGCCGGCATGTACACGTATCTCAGACCCTCTTCTTCGTGGCGGACCTGTCCTTTCTCCTCGAGCACGCGCAGCTGCGTGCGCACCGTAGACAGGTGAGGATCGCCCGGCAGATCGTTCATGACTGCCGCCGCGGTCGCCCTGCCGCGCCGGTAAAGGCTGTCCATGATCTGCCGTTCGCGCCGGGTCAATTCCGTGAAATCGCGGTCGGACATGTTATTTTTATAACATTACTGCTACAAAAATAACATGTCAAGCGGAACCGGGGCTCCATGGGCTATCCTGAGGCGCATCGCTGCCCCCGCGCTGACCTGATCATGAACAGAATCGCCATCCTGGCCGCGGCATGGCTCGCTGCGGCGCCGGCAATCGCGGGGCCCGCCGGGCAGGCTGCGCAGCCGCCGCGCTTCCGAACGGGCGTCGATCTGATTGCCGTGGATGTCCAGGTGATCGATCGTGACGGCCATCCCATCGCCGACCTCGGACCGGAGAAGTTCGAAGTCAAAATCAACGGCCGCCGCCGCCGCGTCGTGACCGCCGAATTGATCCGTCCCGACACGGCGCTCGACCCTGCGCCCGCCGCGGCGGGAACCGTCGCCGGTCCTCAGCGTCCGGCGCGCGTGATCGTGCTGGCGATCGACTGTCTCAGCTTCCGGCCGGCCGCCTCGAAGGCGGTCATGGAAGCGGCACGCGGGTTCGTCGGCAGGTTGGCGCCGACCGATCTCGTCGGCCTCGTTGCCTATCCGCTCGGGCCGAAGATCGACCCGACGACGGATCACGCCGCGGTTGCGGTTGCGCTCAGCTCGGTGGTCGGGCAAGGAGAGTCCGACTTCACGCAGTTCCACCTGCGGCCTTCGGAAATCGTCGATCTGAACGCGGCGCTCGCCGGCGGGTCGGCCGGCACCTCGTCTGCCCTCGAGACAGTCGCGCTTCGCGAATGCGGCAATCCGGTCGAGGAAACATGCCGCGCGCGGCTCATCTCGGAGCTCGCGGGCACGGCGCTCTACTACGAGGGTCAGGCAAACGTCAGCATCGGCATGCTCCGGTCGCTGCTCAAGACGATGGAGAGCGTCGCCGGTCGAAAAACGGTGGTACTCGTCAGCGGCGGCATGATCGCCAGCGACACGCCGGGCGGGCGCCCCGACATCAGCGAGATCGGAATCGAAACGGGAAAAGAAGCGGCCCGCGCGAACGCGGCCATCTATACGCTGTACCTCGATTCCACGTTCATGAGCGTCTTCTCGGCGGACACACCGGGACAGAGGAACTTCAACAGCCTCGAACGAGACAGCACCGTGCTCGGCCGGTGGCTCGAACAGTTCTCGGGGTCCGCGGGCGGTTCGCTCTTCAGGCTGCAGACCGGGAACGGCGATTTCGCGTTCGAGCGGATCCTGAGAGAAATCGGATCGTATTACCTCCTCGGCGTCGAGCTCGAGGAGGCGGATCGCGACGGGCGGACGCACGAGATCGTCGTCAAGGCAAACCAGCGCAAGGCAACGGTGCGGGGCCGCCGTTGGGTGATGGTTCCCAAGCGGGACGCGGGGGTGGCGAACGCAGCGCCCGCCACCGAGTCAGCGGCCGGTGCGCCGGCGGCCGCCGCTCCTCCTCGGCCGCGCACGATTTCTCCGGACGTCCAGGCTCTCGCGGATCTGTTCGATCATGGAAGTGCCGACGCCTTGCAGGTCCGGCTTCGCCAGAGTAAGGACCTGGCCACCATCGTTCACGACTTCCGCACGTTGGACGTGCCGTGGCCGGACGATCCGCGGCGGACGGCCGTCTTCGCGCTCGAGATCGCCGTCGCCGGACTGCGCAGCGGTGACCGCCGCGCCGTCGACGAAGCCGGCCGGTTGCTGGCTGAGTACACGGCGCGCATCCGGACGCCCGGCCCACCCGAACGGTTCGAGTGCGCATGGCTCGAGGCGGAGGCCGACGCGTTCGAAGGCGCGTTCCTGACGAATGCCGGGCTGACATTCGTGGCGCGGGCGGCGGAACGATGTGTCGAGGCACCCCGGTTGCAACTCGCGTACGCGGTTCTCTCCGACCAGCAATTCCTGCGAGAGCTCGCTCCTGGGGCGGCAGAGAACGACGTCCTGCCGCGATACGAACGCGCGATGAAATTCGCCGAGACGGCCGCGGAGGCCCGGATGCGCGCCGCGTGGTATTTGCGGCGGAGCGGGCAGCTGCAACGCGCACTCGCCGTGCTCGACGCCGCGCACGAGCCGTCAACGGATCGCCAGGTGCGTTATCTGTTCGAGCTGGTTCGTGGAGAGGTGCTTCGCGCGCTCGGCCGGCCGGACGAGGCGGCGGCGGCGTTCCGCGCCGCCTTGACCGAGTGGCCGGGGGCGCAATCGGCGCGGATCGCGCTGATGACGCTGCTCGTCAGCCGCGGCGACCGGGCGGAGGCGGCATCGTTGGCCGACGCGGTGGAAACCGCGCCCGAGGATCAATTCGATCCGTGGTGGATGTACTGGCTTGGCGGACTGCGGCGCTATCCGGCGAGCATCGTCGCCCTTCGTGAGCTGATGCGATGACCTCACGCACATGGATGCTCGCCCTCGCGACGGCCGCACTGACCACCATGACGTTGCACGGTGCCGTCCCGCAGTCGCCGGCACCACAGGATCAGCGATCGTTCCGATCGACCGCGGACGTCGTCACGGTCGAAGTCTCCGTCCGGCGGGACAAGCGCGCGGTCGTCGGACTCGCGGCCGCGGATTTCGAGGTGCTCGACAACGGCGTCGCGCAGCAGATCGAGACGCTGAGTTACGAGCGTCTGCCCATCGACGTCACGGTCGCGCTCGACGTCAGCGCCAGCGTCACGGGCGCGGTTCTCGATCAGCTGCGCCGCTCGGTGCATCAACTCCAGGCGGATCTCGGACCTCGCGATCGCCTGAAGCTCGTGGCCTTCAACATGCGGGTGCTGCGACTCCTGGACTTCCGCGCCCCCGGTCCTGCCAACGACGCCGCATTCGCCTCGCTCCCTGCCGCCGGCAGCAGCGCGATCTTCGATACGCTTGCGGTCGCGCTCAGCGGCGCCCCTGCGTCAGGGCGCCGTCACCTGATCATCGTGTTCACCGACGGAAAGGACAGCGCCAGCATCAGCCCTCCAGACGTGCTCTTCGATGTCGCTCGACGCAGCACGCCGACGGTGGCGGTGGTGCTGGCGGCGACGATTCCGGATCAGCCGGCGTCGACATTAGGCCCGGCGCCTTTCGTCACCATTCGGGACGTGTACGATCGGCTGGCACGCGAGACCGGTGGCGTGGTGGTCTCCACGCGCACGGACGAGGACCTCGGCGGCACGTTCCGAAGCGTGCTGTCGGACTTCCGCGCCAGCTATGTGCTGTACTTCGCGCCGCGGGGTGTCGAGACCGGCGGCGTGCACACGCTCGACGTCAAGGTGAAGGAGCGGGGCGTGGACGTGCGGTCGCGCCGCAGCTACGTCTGGCGGTGACGCGGGGCTTCGAGGCTTCAGGGCTTCAAGGCTTCAGGGGTTCAGGTTCGAAAACAGGGAGCGGCCGAATGCGTCAACCGTCGCGTGCCCGCTGTGTGGTTCCGCTCCTCTTCATTCTCGCTGTCGCGCCCGGCGGTCCGACATCCGCCTCGGTCAAGTCCGTTGCCGTCCCTCCCGCATCAAAGCCAGATAGCTACATTCGAGACGAACGCGCGCTGTTAGTCCTCGGGAAGGCGCTCTTCTGGGATATGCAGCTTTCGAGCGACAGCAGGGTGGCGTGCGCGTCCTGTCACTTTCACGCGGGTGCCGATCACCGTCTCCACAATCAACTTTCTTCCGCGACACGTCCGCAGCGGAGCCGCGAGAGACTTTTGCAGTCAACGGATTTCCCGCTGGCCCGGGCCGCGATGGACGCTGGGGATCGCGTTGGGTCGTCCGGCATTCACCCACGGCATTTCGCCGCGGCCGGCCGCGATGGTCGGCCCGACGCAGCCGTGCCGCTTCCGGCCGAGGCAAGGGGTTCGCTGCCGCAACTGGACGTCAGGCAATCAGGTTTACGAAACGCTCCAAGCGTGATCAATGCCGTCTTCAATTTCCGCGGTTTCTGGGACGGGCGGGCGAATGACGTTTTCAACGGCCGGACATCCTATGGCGACGATGATCCGACCGCAAACATCCTGGTAGAAGACCGCGGCGAGCTCGTGCTGCGTCAGGTTCGCATCGCCGAGGCGACCCTGGCGTCGCAGGCCGTCGAACCGCCGCTCAACGAAAAGGAAATGTCATACGAGGGACGAGCGTGGCCGTTCATCGGACGACGGATGTTGTCTGCGCGTCCGCTTGCGAAGCAACGCGTGGCGTCGGATGACAGCGTCCTGGGCCCCTACGTCAAGCGGGACGGACGCGGGTTGTCGCCAGAACTGAGCTACCTGAGTCTTGTCCGAGCCGCCTTCAAGCAGGAATTCTGGGCCTCGAATCAGCTGGTCAACGTTGACGGCCACGTATTGGGCGGCCGAAGCGGCGCCACTGACCCGCACGGGTTCACTCAGGCTGAATACAATTTCTCCCTCTTCTTCGGCCTGGCTGTTCAGGCATATGAATCGACACTGATCTCGAACGACACTCCGTACGACCGGTATCAGAAGGGGGACACGACGGCGCTGACGTTTATTCAGCAGGTCGGACTCGAGAGATTTCGCCGCCGTCTTTGCGCGTCGTGCCACGTGGAGCCGGCCCTGACGCTCGCCACGCGAGAGGCCGTGCTCGGGTCGCCTGCCTATGCCGGTCTGGGTGCCGACGCGGGTTTCTTCAACACCGGCGTCGAGCCGACGGGCAACGATATCGGCCTTGGCGGACGCGATCCGGCGGGCAACTTTCTCTCCGTCACCGCGCGAACTCGCCCGAGCCTCGCGCTGTGGATGCGCGGGATGTTCAAGACGCCGAATCTTCGGAACGTCGAGCTCACCGGGCCCTACTTCCACACCGGCAGCAAGGCCACGCTGGAGCAGATCGTCGACTTCTACACGTTCGCCGGCGACTACCCGACGCCCAGTCTGGTCGCGTGGGGTCCAGAGCCGATCGAACGCATCGCCCTGCCGGCCATGCTCAGGGCGCTTACCGATGAGCGCGTCCGCTTCGAGCGCGCTCCGTTCGATCATCCGGAATTATGCGTGTCCTCGAGCGCGGCAAAGGTCGGCGAGCACTGGGCCGTCATTCCGCCGGTCGGCGCAGCCGGAAGCCGAGTGCCTTTGCAGACGTTCGAAGAGCTTTTGCTTGGGATCGGGCGAGACGGTTCGCGCGCCCACAATCTCACCACGAGCTGTTCGATTCCGTACCCTTGAAGCCCTGAAGCCCTGAAGCGCTAAGCCGGCACTTTCTTCAATAGCGCCTTCGCCCGGCGGAACCACGGGCGCTCGCGGCGCTGCAGGTACAAGGGCATCGCGGGCTTCTTGGCCAGCACCTTCTGCGCCCACTCGCGCGCTTCCGCGTTGCGGTTCTGCGCGGCGAGAAATGCCGCGTAGTTCAGGTACGTTTCCGAGATCGTCGAGATCTCCGTCGCCTGCCGGAAGAGCGCTTCGGCCTTCTCCGGTTCGCCGGTGTTGGCGTAGGCATGCGCGAGCAGAGCGATCGCGCGGTGCAGGTCGTACTTCGGATCTTTCGCGGCGACGAGTTCGAGGTCCTTGACGGCGGCGGCGAAGTCGCCGAGGTGCACTTCGGCGATGCCGCGCCGGTAGATCGGATCGATGTCCGATCGCGGCGTGATCGCCCGGTCGTAATACTCGCGCGCTTTGGCGTACTTCCGATCGTCGAGATACAGGTCGGCGAGCTCCTCGTAGTTGCCGGGCGACGGGTTCTGCAGGACCAGCGCTTCGAGATGGCCGATCCGCTTGCGCCGCCCGAACGCGTCGAAGGAGTGGCGCAGCAGCGTGAGGTCGGGCAGCACCTCGACCAGGATGTAGACGAACGCTCCCATCGGTCCGAGAAACAGGATGACGTACATCCAGTAGTTTTCGGGTCGGCGGCGGAAGAAGTGCACCATCGCGAGCACTTGCAGAAGCGTGCCCCAGGGGAAGAAAAGAGAGAAGAATCCCATGCGGTCAGCGGGAGTATAGCCGACCGAGCTTCGGGATCGCCCGCGCCAGCGAGCGCTTGCGCCGGCGCATGTCCGCCCAGAGGTCGCCGGCGCGGGCGACGCGGGCCGGCATGTTCTTCAGCGTGAACGTCGCCGGGCCGACTTTCCCGCGCTCGATCTCCTCCCACGTGCACGGCGCCGAGACTGGCGCGCCCGGTTTCGCGCGCACGCCGTAGGCCGCGGCAAACGTCGCACTGTAGCCGTTGCGGCCGGTGTCCAGCAGAATGCGGCCGCGCCGATCCACTTTGTGGAATTCCTGCGTGAGGGTGTTCCGATTGCGCTGCACGAGTACGGCCGCGACGGTCTGCGCGAACCGTTCGACCTCACCGAAACCAAGCGCGCCGTCCAACGGGACGACGATATGAAAGCCCTTCGAGCCGGAGGTCTTCACCCAGCTGGGCAGGCCGAGCTCGTCGAGCAAATCCCGCAGTGCGAGCGCGGCGCCGCGCAGCACGTCGGGCTGGTCCTGCGAGGGATCGAGATCGAAGACGCAGATGTCGGGGTGGTAGACGTCCGGCGCACGCGAGGTCCACACGTGCGGCGTGATGTTGTTCTGGTTCGCCAGCCACAGCAGCGATCGCGTATCGGTCACGAGTGGATGGTGCACGACGCCGTCCTTCTTCGGCACCTCCACCCGCTGCAGCCAGTCAGGGAATCCTTTCGACACATCCTTCTGGAAGAACCCCTTCCTGCCAATCCCGGCGGGGAAGCGTTCCATCGTCACCGGGCGATTGCGGATGTGCGGCAGCATGACCGGCGCGATCGCCTCGTAGTACGCCGCAAGGTCCCCCTTGGTGATCCCATCGTCGGGAAACAGCACCTTCTCGGGATGTGTGATCATCGCGTCTCCCGAACCACGTCGCATGCGTCCTTGTCGAATCGCACGGCGAGCAGCCGCGGGTGGCGGAGCTTGCCGTGAACGGTCCACTCGATGAAGGCGACCTGCACGACGATCTGCGGCCGCACCCAGTGCGCGCGGAGTCGCGGCAGCCCTTTCGCCTTCGTGAACGGCGACGTGGCCACTTC
>Ga0070670_100004163_pt1 | contig 12099 bp, 9 predicted proteins | sample KBSS63metaG_FD_64665 | JGI IMG/M metagenome (GOLD analysis project Ga0070670, IMG submission 64665) | Switchgrass rhizosphere microbial communities from Kellogg Biological Station, Michigan, USA - KBS S6-3 metaG | ecosystem: Host-associated > Plants > Roots > Rhizosphere > Soil ... | reverse complement strand
GCCAGCGCCGCGCGCATGATCGGCACGTTGAAGTAGTAGGTGACGCAGTTCAGGACGGCGTCGTGGCCCTCGAGCAGGCGCGCGGTCGCGGCCTCGTCGGCGGCGTCGAGCGGCGCGAAGCGGACGCGCGCATCGCCGTGGTCGTGGTCGAGGGGCCGGCGGTCCGCGGCGGTGATCGAGACGCCGGGCACGAACTCGAGCAGGTCGCGGATGACGACCCGGGCCATGGCGCCGGCGGCGCCGAGGACGGCGATCTTCACGGCCGCGTGAGACGTAAGACGTGAGACGTGAGACGGAACGAACACATATTAGCGATTTCTAATGCTTTCGATGCTCTTGGTTTATGTGTTGCTGTCACTCGTAGTCTTACGTCTTACGTCTTACGTCTTACGTCTTACGTCCCAGCTCACTCCTCGTCCGGCTTGATGTCCGGCGTCGTCTCGTCCACCTCCTGGAGCGTCTCCTCGAGCGCGCCGAGCACCTCGGCGATCAGCTTCGGCGGGATGTTCAGCGCGGGCTCGAAACGGACCGTCTTCGAGTTCGTCAGCGTCCCCGCGACCAGGACCCCGCGCCGGAAGAGGCCCGCGACGACCTTGTAGCCGACCTCCGTGTTCGCGAACTCGACCCCGAGGAGCAGGCCCCTTCCGCTGACCCGCCGGATGATGCGGTCGTAGCGCATCTTGAGGCGGATCAGCTTGGCGAGCATGTCCTTGCCCTTGCGCGCGGCCTGGCCGGCGAGGTCCTCGTCCAGGGTGACGTTGATCGCCGCGATCCCCGCGGCGCACGCGAGCGGGTTGCCGCCGAAGGTCGAGGAATGGATGAACGGGTTCGTCTCGAGGACCGCCCAGATCTTCGGCGTCGAGATGAACGCGGAGAGCGGCATCACGCCGCCGCCGAGGGCCTTGCCGAGGCACATGATGTCGGGAACGACGTCCCAGTGCTCGACGCCGAAGAGCTTGCCCGTGCGGCCCAGGCCGGTCTGGACCTCGTCGGCGATCAGCAGAGTGCCGTACTCGTCGCACGCCTTTCGGATGCGCGGCCAGAAGTCGTCCGGAGGGACGATGGCGCCCGCCTCGCCCTGGATCGGCTCCATGATGACCGCGGCGACGCCCTTTCCGGTCTGGTCCGCCTTGTAGAGCTCGTCCTCGACCGCCTCCGCGTCGCCGAACTCCACGAACTGGATGCCCGGCAGCAGCGGCAGGAACGGCTCGCGGTACTCCCACTTGCCGAGGAGCGAGAGGGATCCGCAGCTCTTGCCGTGGAACCCGCGCAGCGAGGAGATGAAGTTCGTCTTGCCCGTGTAGAGGCGCGCGAGCTTGATCGCGCCCTCGACCGCATCCGTGCCGTTGTTGATGAAGAACGAGTACTGCAGGTCGCCCGGCGTGATCTCGCCGAGCAGCTCCGCGAGCGCTCCGCGCAGCGGGTCGAGGAGCTCCTGGCTGGAGAGCGGCATCCGGGCGAGCTGGTCGGCGACGGCCTTGATGACCTTCGGGTGCTTGATCCCGGCGCTGTAGATCCCGTAGCCGCCGAGGCAGTCGATGTACGTGCGCCCGGAGAGGTCGCGGAAGGTCGAGCCCTGGCCATCCCACTCGAGCGCGGGCTCCTCGCGCATCTCGATGAGCGACTTCCGGTACTCGAGGTATCCGCGGTTGTAATAGAACTTGAAGTTGTCGACGGTGTCGCGCGAGATCTGCTCCCGCTGCTCGGCGGAGATGTCGCGCTCCGAGATGATGTCCAGCCACCGCTGCGACTCGCGGATCAGCTCCTGCTTGTTCATCCGCGCCGTGGCGGTCGGCGGCGTATCCGTCGGCGCGGCCGTCGGGGCGGCGGTCTCCCGCGTCGGCGGTGCCGGTGTCGTCGTCTTGGCTTGCGATTCCATGTGAGCCCCCGTTCCTGCGTCCAGAATCCGACTCGGGCCTTGCAACCGGATGCCGGCTAAGAGTCCGCGACGCAGAAGCGGTGCTTACGAGCTGGCGAGCGCATGTTCCAGGACGTCCAATCCCTCGTTCAGCTCCGAGTCGGAGATGACGAGAGGCATCAGCGTGCGAATGACGTTTCCCCAGGTTCCCGCGCCGACGAGCAGGAGGCCCGACTCGCACGCGGCCGCGATGACGCGGTCGGTCCGCTCCTTGTCGGGCTCCTTCGTCGCGCGGTCCTTCACGAGCTCGAGCGCGCGCATGGCGCCGAGCCCGCGCGCGTCCCCCACGAACGGGAAGCGCTCGACGAACTGCGCGAAGCGCCGCTCGACGACGCGGCCGATCTCTCCGGCGCGCGCCGGCAGGTCGTTCCGCTCGATGAAGTCGACGGCCGCGAGCGCGGCGGCGCACGCCACGGGGTTGCCGGAGTACGTCCCGCCCAGGCCGCCGAGCTGCGCGCTGTCCATGATCTCGGCGCGGCCCGTCACGGCGGAGATCGGCAGGCCGCCTCCGAGCGACTTCGCGAGAGTCATCAGGTCGGGCTCGAGCCCGTAGTGCTCGGAGGCGAACATCCGGCCGGTCCGGCCGAACCCGGTCTGGACCTCGTCGACGACGAGCAGGATCCCGTTCGCGCGGCACACCGCGGCGAGCCGGTCGACGTACTCCCGGGGAGCCGGAACGAAGCCGCCCTCGCCGAGCACGAGCTCGAGGACGACGCAGGCGATCCGCTCCGCCGCGACCTGCGTCCGGAAGAACTCCTCGAACCCCCGGGATGCGTCGTCGGCGCCCGAGTAGTGGCCGCGGTACGCGTACGGAAACGGGAGGCGGTAGACCTCGGGCGCAAACGGCCCGAAGCCCAGCTTGTACGGCTTGACCTTCGAGGTCATGCTCATCGTCAGGAGCGTCCGCCCGTGGAAGGCGTGGTCGAAGACGACGACCGCCTCGCGGCCCGTGGCGTGGCGGGCGATCTTGACCGCGTTCTCGAGCGCCTCGGCCCCGCTGTTGACCAGCATCGTCTTCTTCGCGAAGCGGCCCGGGGTGAGGGCGTTGAGCCGCTCCGCCAGGGCCACGTAGCCCTCGTAGGGCGCGACCGAGAAGCAGGTGTGGGTGAAGCGCTGGAGCTGCTCCGATGCCGCCCGGACGACCTCGGGGTTGGCGTGGCCGGCGTTCAGGGTCCCGATCCCGCCGGCGAAGTCGATGAGGACGTTGCCGTCGACGTCGACGACCAGAGCCCCGCAGGCGGAGGCGGCGTAGACCGGGGTGGAGTGGCCGATTCCGCGCGGCACCGCCGCCGCCCGGCGTGCGGCGAGGGCCCGGGAGAGAGGTCCCGGGACGGCAGTCTTCAGGCGGATCGAACCCGGCATGGCGCAGTCCCCAGGCGGTGCGAAGGGGAGCGCCAGCCTATCACGCGGGAAGGCTCCCACGCCCCCGGCCGGCCCGGGCCGGCGAACCGGAAGTAGTTGTCGCATCAGTGTTTGCGGGATAGCATCTTCGTCAACAACATGACGGACGGACGTTCCCTGGCAGCGGCGGCGCCCGCCGCGCCGGCGACCCTCGAGCGGGTCCTCGGACGCGGGGACCTCGTCCTCTTCACCGTCTGCGCGATCCTGACGATCGACACCCTCGCGACCTCGGCGGCCATGGGCGTCGCATGGTTCTCGTGGTGGCTCATCACGATGACCGTCTTCTTCATCCCCTACGGCTTCATCACGGCCGAGCTCGGGGCGGCCTGGCCGGGGGAGGGCGGCGTCTACGTCTGGGTGCGCGAGGCGTTCGGCCCGAGGTGGGGCTCGCAGGCCGCGTGGATGTACTGGATCAACAACGCGACTTGGCTGCCCTCCGTCTACCTGATTTTCGCGGGCACGTTCGAGCAGATCTTCCTGAAGCGGCACTCGACGTGGCAGGAGGCCGGGATCGCCATCGCGTTGACGTGGATGACCGTGGTCATCGGGATCGTGCGGCTCGAGGTCTCCAAGTGGGTGCCCAACCTGGGCGCCTTCGTGAAGGCGCTGATCTTCCTGGCGCTCGGGGTCTTCGGGCTGTCGGCCTTCTTCCGCGGCCGGCCGCCGGCGAACGAGTTCTCGCTCGCTCGGGCGGCGCCGCGCTGGAACGACACGCTCGCGTACCTGCCCGCGCTTCTCTACTCGACGTTCGGCTTCGAGCTGATGAGCTCTGCGGGCGGGGAGATGAAGAACCCGCGGCGCGACGTGCCGCGGGTGATCCTCTGGTCCGGTGCGCTCATCGCGATCCTCTACGCCTTCGCGATCGGCGGAATCCTCTACGCCGTGCCGCTCGGAAAGCTCTCGATCGTCACGGCGACCTGGGACGCGCTCGCCGTGCTGGGCGCCGAGTGGGGCCGCGCGGGCGACACCGTCGTATTCGTGCTCGGGATCGCGTTCCTCTACGCGTGCGTGTCGAACGTCGTGACGTGGAGCCTCGGCGCGAACCGCGTGGCGGCGGTCGCGGCCGAGGAGGGGATGCTGCCGGCCGCGCTCGGGCGGCTCCATCCGCGCTACAAGACGCCGTACCTCGCGTTCGTGTGGACGGGGATCGTGTCGACGGCTCTGCTGGTGGGGGGAGCGCTCCTGTCGAGCAGCCAGTCGAACGTGTTCTGGATGACGTTCCGCACGTCGGCGCTCTGCCTGCTCCTGTCATATCTCCTCGTGTTCCCCTCCTTCGTCGTGCTGCGCCGCAAGCGGCCGGACCACCCGCGGCCGTATCGGATGCCGGGCGGTGCGGCGGGGGCGTCCGTCGCGTCGTGGGTGTGCACGCTCTACATCTTCGGCGCGTGTGTGCTCTTCTTCGCGCCGTCGCCCACGAGTCAGGAGCCGCTGAAGGAGGCGCTCGTCCTCGGCGCCGTGACGGCGGTGACGATCGTCGTCGGCGTCCTGCTCATCCCGAGAAAGAGAAAGGACGCAACGTTATGATCGCTTCCGTTTCAGCCGAGATCGCCGACAAGGAGACGCATCCCATGCCGCAGAACCTGCAGACCGCCCTCCAGGAGTCGGCGCGCGTCCTCGAGCTCATCGGCCAGAAGACGCTGGCGCCCGACGAGCAGAAGCGCGTGGTCGAGGAGTCGGTCCGGTACTGGACCGACTACGTCAACCCCGGATTCCTCGAGTACCGCAAGTCGGTGTCGACGGACTACACCGCGGTCGAGTGGTCGGACGAGGGCGCCGTCTTCCGCGACGTGCAGGGCAAGGAGTTCATCGACGTCCTGGGCGGCTTCGGCATCTACGTGACCGGCCACCGGCACCCGAAGGTGCTCAAGGCGGTGCGCGAGCAGCTCGACCGCCAGGCGATCCACTCGCAGGAGCTCATCGACCCGCTGCGCACGTACCTCGCCCGGCTCGTCTCGCTCGTGACGCCCGGGGACCTCCAGTACTCGTTCTTCACGAACTCGGGGACGGAGTCGGTCGAGGCGTGCCTGAAGATGGCGATCCTGACGACCGGGCGGCAGAACTTCGTCGGCTGCATCGGGGCCTTCCACGGCAAGTCGCTCGGCTCGCTCGGCGGCACGTCGAAGGCGATGTTCCGCGAGCCCTTCCTCCCGTTGAAGCGCTGGACGCACGTCCCGTTCGGGGACGTGGACGCGCTGCGCATGGTCGTGTCGAGCGGGGACTTCTCCGGCGACAAGATCGCCGCCGTGGTCATCGAGCCGATCCAGGGCGAGGGCGGCATCAACGTCGCCCCTCCGGGATACCTCGCGGCCGCGCGCGAGATCTGCGACAAGTACGGAGCGATGCTCGTCTTCGACGAGGTCCAGAGCGGGATGGGCCGGAGCGGGAAGATGTTCTGCTGCGAGCACGACGGCGTCGTGCCGGATCTGATGGCGCTCGGGAAGGGTTTCGGCGGAGGCGTCATGCCGATCGGTGCCGCCGTCGGAACGCCGAAGACGTGGGAGAAGTACATCGACAACCCGTTCCTCCACACGACGACCTTCGGCGGCAACCCGGTGTGTTGCGCGGCCGCGATCGCGACGCTCCACGTCCTCCTCGAGGAGGACCTGCCGCGGAAGGCGGGTGAGAAGGGCGAGTACCTGCTGCCGCGGATGAACGCGATCGCGCAGAAGAACCCGAAGGTGATGTCCGGTGCGCGGGGCCGAGGCCTGATGCTCGGGATGGAGTTCGCCGACCACGACATCGGCTATGCGGTCGCGAAGGCGCTCTTCGGCCGCGGGATCCTCATCTCGGGCACCTACATCAACGCGCGCGTCCTCCGCGTCGAGCCGCCGCTCGTGATCTCGAAGGACGAGATGGACCGCTTCCTGGCCGCGCTCGAGGATTCGGTGAAAGAGGTCGGCAAGACGCTCTGATCGAGGAATCCTGCTTCTGGATGGCGGGGCGGGCGCCGCGGGAGGCCGAGCCGCTGCGCGGCGATCTGGACGCCGACTTCGCGATCGTCGGCGGGGGATACACCGGGCTCTGGACCGCGCTGTTCCTCAAGGAGCTCGAGCCGTCCGCGTCGGTCTGCGTCCTCGAGCAGGGTCTCGTCGGGCACGGCGGCAGCGGGCGCAACGCCGGGATCGCCGGCGAGAGCCTCGACCACTCCCACGAGCTCGCCATCGCGCACTTCGGCCTCGAGGAGGCGCGCACGATGGCGCGGGTCGGCCGCGAGAACCTCGAGGAGATGGAGTCCTGGCTCGCGGCGCGGGGCGTGGACGCGGCGTTCGAGAGGACGGGCCAGCTCGTCGTCGCGCTGACCGAGGCGCACCGGCGGGCGCTCGACGCCTCCGCCGAGGCGGCCCGGCGGGTCGGCATCGAGGACGCGCGCGTCCTCACCGCCGAGGAGCTGCGCGAGGAGCTCGACAGCCCGCTGTACCGCGGAGCGCTCCTTCTTCCGCGCCACGCGCTCGTCGATCCCGTGCGGCTCGTCGAGGGGCTGCGCGGCGAGGCCGTGCGCGTCGGGGTGCGCGTCTTCGAGCGAACGCCGGTGGGCGGGATCGACGTCCAGCGGGGCGGCGTTCGGATCGCGGCTCCCGGCGGATCCGTGCGCGCCCGGCGGGCGGTCCTCGCGACGAACGCGTACTCGCACCATCTCCGTCCGTCGCTGGCCCGCCGCTTCCTGCCTCTGTACGACTACATCCTGGTCTCCGAACCGCTGACCGGGCCGCAGCACGCATCGATCGGATGGCGAAGACGGCGCGGCGTGATCGACGCGCGCGCGTTCTTCAACTACTACCGCCTGACGCAGGACGGCCGCATCCTCTTCGGCACGAGCGAGGCCGCGTACTACTCCGGCAACCGCGTCGACGCGTCTTGCGACTCGTCGCCGGCGCACTTCGAGGCTCTCCGCACGAGCTTCCGCCGGCTCTTCCCCGCGCTCTCGGACCTGCGCTTCCCGTTCGCCTGGGGAGGTCCGATCGCGTCCACGACCCGCCTCACCCCGTTCTTCGGCGTCGAAGCCGGCCGCATCGCGTACGGCCTCGGCTACACGGGACACGGCATCGGTTCGACGCGGGTCGCCGGGAGGATCCTCGCGGAGCTCTCGCTCGAGCGCCGCGGCGGCCTGGCCGAGCTCGCGATGGCGCGGCGCCCGCCGTTGCCGTACCCGCCCGAGCCGCTGCGGACGCTCGCGGTGCGCGCGGTGACGCGGTCGCTGCGGAGGGTCGACGCGGGAGAGAAGCCGGGGATGCTCCTGCGGATCCTGGACCGGCTGGGAATCGGCTTTTCGAGCTGACGCGCGAGGCGAAGCCGTCGCGTGTCCGGTCGAGCCGATTCCACGCCTCAGCGCACCGGCACCACGACGATCTCGACCGGAGGCGCGTTCCCGGCGGTCGGCAGCGGCACGGCCTTCTCGGTGACGAAGCGCAGCTCGCCGCGGTCCGCGATGCGAGCCGAGAGCGCGTAGGAGCGGGCCGGATCGAGCGACGCGGGATCGTAGATCAGGTGAAACCGCAGGGGGGCCTGGCCCGGGGTCAGGACGCGCGCGCGAGCGAGCGGCGGCTCCTCCGCGGGCGCGCCCGCGTCTCGCAGGTCGACGAACACCACCGCCTCGGGAGTCAGCGCCCCGCGCTGACGGTACGTCACGGTCCCCTCGAGAGTCGTGAAGGTCGCGCGACGCCACGGCCCGGCGAACGCCGCGTTCGAGCCTCCCAGTTTCAGGCGCGACCCGTTCGCCTCCTCGACGGGGACCGAGAGCTTCCACGGCCCGACGCCGGGGTTCTCCATCGAGAGCAGGAGCGACCCTCCGGACGCCTTCCAATCCACGCCGCGCGTCGGCGCGGTGCCGATGATCGTCAGGTGACCATCCTCCTCGAGACGCAGACCCTGCACGCCGTCGGAGGCCGTCAGATGGGACCAGTCGCCGGCCAGCAGGGCGGCGTCGACGGGAGCCGCCGGCGGCGGCGGACTCTCCGACGGCGGCGCAGCGGGCGGCGGCGGGACCGGGGCGGCTGCGCGCCGCGTCGTGGAGCAGCCCGCCACCGTGGCCGCGAGCGCGGCGGCGGCGACGAAGAGCCGGAGGTTCACGCGGAGAACGAGGCGGCGGTTCACGCCGTGCGCTTGGCGAGCAGGTCGCGAATCTCCTTGAGGTAGAGCTCGCTCGCGGCGGCCGGCGCCGCGGCCGCCGGCTTCCTCGCGAAGCGGTTGTAGGGAAGCACGATGAAGACGTACAGGCCCGCCGCCTTGAGCAGGAAGGCGATGATCGCGTTGATGAAGTTGCCGACGCTGACCGACCCCGCCTTCAGGGTCGAGAAGTCGGGCACGCCGCCGAGCATGCCGAGGACCGGCGTGATGACGTCCTTCACGAGCGAGTCGACGACGGCTCCGAATGCCGCGCCGATGATGACGCCGACCGCCAGGTCGATGACGTTGCCCTTGGCGATGAACTCCTTGAATCCCTTCAGCATGACTCCTCCTCCTTTACGACGCTCTCGAGTCGCGCGGGCGCAACGACCTCCGTAGCCGGTCCGTACGCACGATCACGTTCTGTCCTCGCTCACGTCCACCTGTCCCGTGAGGCGCTTCTTCCAGATCGACCAGATCGAGCCCGTCGACAGCACGGCCGCGAGGCCGAGCATGACCAGGTAGGTGAGGCCCTTCGAGGTCTGCGGCTCCAGGTGCGCGAAGGAGACGATGACCCAGATCAGGGTCCCGAAGAACGCCGCCGCGAGCACCGTGCCCAGCATGCCGAGCGATTCGAGCGTCGCGCGCAGGAGGAACACCCAGCCCGCGAGGAGGCACACCCCGACGAACGCCTTGATCGGGGTGATGCGCCAGCCCTCGCTCTCCATCCAGTGGAAGTACGAGATCCCCTCCGGGTTGTACGTCGCGAAGAGGAGCACGACGGCCGCGACGAGGCGAAGGAGGAACTTCACGCGCGCGTCACCGGGGCTTCGGCTGCGGTGCCGCACGCGGCGCGGGCGCGGGACGCGGTGCGGCGCTGCGCGGCGGCGAGGACGGAGGCGGAGACATCCGCACGTTCCCCGCATCGCGGCCCTGGCGATCGCGGGACAGCTGGTTCAGCGTGCCGGGATCGACGCTGGGCCGGCTCGGCGCGGCCGGCCGGGCGGACGGCTGACTCGTCGACGGCGCCGGTCTCGTGGACGGCTGACCCGTCGACGGAGCGGGCCGCGTCGAGGGCTGGTCGGGTCGGGCTTCGGGGCGCGACGGAGACACCGGCTTCCAGGATCCGCCCTGGTTCGTCTCCCACCCTCCCGACGGCCGCGGGCGATAGACGTTGCCGTCGGATCCCGCATAGACGTCGCGCGTCGGACGCGTCGAGGGCTGGGCCGTCACCGGCGCCGGCCGGGTCGCCGGCTGTCCGGGCGCAGGTCGCGTCGCCGGTTGTCCCGGGGCCGGACGCGTCGACGGCTGCGAGGGCGCGGGACGCCCACCCGGCTGGTTCGGCGCGGGACGCGCGGAGACCGGCCTCCCCGTGACCGGCTGGACCGAAGGCCGCGCGACGGGACGGACTCCCGGCCGCGCGATGCCCGGCCGGTTGTAGACGTTGATGTTGTTGATGGGCATCGGGCGCGGCCGCGCGCCGTACGGCATCGGGTGCGGCCGATAGCCGGGCGGACGGTGCCACCCGTAGTACGGGCCCCACCAGGGACGGTAGATCGGACGGTAGCCTCCCCAGCCGAAGCCGACGTTCCAGCCGGTCCACGGGCTCCAGCTGACGCCGGCGCCGAAGCCCCACGTCCACGGGGCGCCGTACCAGTAACGGCCGATCCACGGCCGGTAGTAATAGCCGGTGCCGTAGACGACCGTCCCCCACGGCGAGTAGCACGTGCCGAGGTACCCGGGGGTGTAGCCGACCCAGACGTACGTCGGGTTGTAGCGATAGACGCGGACGTACGTGACGTAGTGGATCGGGCTAACGGTCGGAATCGTGTAGATCACCGGCGGCACCGCGGTCGCGACGATCCACGGGCCAATCGCCGACGCCCCGGTGAACCACACGCCGCCCTGGACGGCATAGTAGGTCGTCGGGTCGATCCGGACGATGGGAGTCGGCGAGTTCACCGCGTACTGCAGCGAGGTGTCCGGAACCGCGTCGAACCGCGGGTCGCCGTCGTACTGCGGCTCGAACTTCGCCTCGTCCCGCTTGACCTCGGCGGTCTGCGGGATGCTGTTCGCGATCGCCGCCTCCTTCGCCGCGGGTGTCCCGGGCACCGTCGCGAGCACGCCGGCCTTCGGGTCCGTCTCGGGGATGCGCGCGAAGTCCTTCGGCAGATCGTTGCCGGCGACGAACTCCCACCGCCCGCTCTCGAGCGACTTCGAGCGATACCAGCGGCCCGTCAGAGCCACGTAGTAGAGCTGGTCCTTCAGGTCGAGGAAGATGTCGCCCGTCGTGTTCGAGACGTAGAGCAGCTGCGTGCCCGCGATCGGCTTCATCTCGGGCTTGCCGCTCGTCAGGATGAGCTCCGCGGGCGTGGTGCTCACGATGATCTCGGGGGCTCGCCCCGCCTCCAGCAGGGCCGCCACGTCGTCGCCGGGCTCCTCGAGGAGATCCACGGGCGAGTTCTCGTCCTTCGCGAGCGAGTCGCGCAGCGCCTGCGCGGCCGGCGGCACGGACGAGGCGAGGCTCCAGGGCCCGGTCGCCGCCGGCGCGCCGAGCCACTTTGCGCCGAGCGGCATGAAGAACGAGCCCGAGTCCGCGACGATGAGGGTCTTCGAGTTGAGCACGCGCTGGAGCGTCGAACCCTCGACCGGCCTGAGCACCGGATCGCCGTCGATCAGGACGAGCATCGCCGGTGAGGTGCGGTAGTAGATCCGCGGCGGGTCGTTCTTCAGCGGGACGGCTTGGCCCTTCGCCTCCGCCTGGGTCACGGCGAGGTTGGCCTCGATCAACTCGAGCGGGTACGTCCGCCCCTTCTCCGCGTTGCGGCGCAGGACGTCGAGGTACTCGTCGGCCTTGTCGCCCGCCGTCGGGAAGTTGGCCTTCGAGAGCTCGATGTCGTCGAGCTGGACCAGCTCGTTCTCCTTGTCGATGAAGGTGTGCGCGGTGATCCAGATGACGCCGTAGCTCGTCTGCGTCTTGTCTCCGACGGGCGTCTCGACCTGGACGGCGGCTCGCGCCTCGAGGATGGTGTCGTCGAAGCGGTCGATCTGGGGCTGGTAGATCGTGAAGGTCCGGCCCGAGTCCTGGATCACCCTGGGCCAGACCGGGGCCGTCGACGGCTCCGCATCGGCATCGCCCGCCGTGTCGGCGGGGGCAGGATCCTGCGCCGGCGCGGCGGCCGGCATCAAAGCGGGCGCCCCCATGGCGAGAGAGAGCACGAGAGCGGCGAGACGGTGGAACATGGGCGAGCGCCTCCGTGGCGCGTGTTTATCACGGCCGCCGGAAAACCCGCTCTCGTCGCTCAGAAGCCCCGCTCGCGGAGCCACTTCACGATCGCGTCGCGCGAGAAGCCGTGACAGTCCTCCAGGTGCAGGATGTTTTCCTCCAGCGTCTGGTTCTGGCTGGGCCGCCACCGCGCGCAGCCGTGGACCATTCGAGCGGAGAGGGAGGGGTACAGGACCCGAAGTGAGCCGACGAGATCGACGCCCTCGTGGAGCATCCTCTCCGTCTGGCCGTCGAACTGTCCCACGCACGCCGCAGCGAGCGACTCGCCGCAGAGCGCCGCCGACATGCGCAGGCCGGACAGGGTCAGGGCCGTCGCGGGCTTCGGCATGAGACGGATGCCCTCGGCGATCGCGGACGACAGCCTGTGAAAACGAGGTACCAACAGACCCCC
>Ga0070670_100004162_pt1 | contig 12102 bp, 8 predicted proteins | sample KBSS63metaG_FD_64665 | JGI IMG/M metagenome (GOLD analysis project Ga0070670, IMG submission 64665) | Switchgrass rhizosphere microbial communities from Kellogg Biological Station, Michigan, USA - KBS S6-3 metaG | ecosystem: Host-associated > Plants > Roots > Rhizosphere > Soil ... | reverse complement strand
GTACGCGGATGGCGTCTTCGCGCGATTGAAGGATGGTGTCTCGATCGAGTCGGCCCGCGCGGAGGTCGAGGGCATCCTGCGGCAGCTTGACCTCGAGCGAGCTGCAGAAACGCATCGCACGCCCGAGCAGATCGGCTTTCCCAGAGCTCTGCCACGGCGCAGCGAAGTCATCTCGATGAAAGACGAACTGGTCGCACCGGTTCGGCCGATGCTCCAAGTGCTGTCCTTTGCGACGGCGCTGCTACTGATCATCGCGTGCGCCAACCTGATTGGTCTCTTTCTGGAACGTGTTGAGTCGAGTCGAGCTGAGATCGCCGTGCGGACCGCGCTCGGCGCGACGCGTCAACAGATTCTGCGAAAATTCGTCATCGAAGGCATCCTGCTGGCGGTGGCTGGCGGAGCGATTGGGATGGCTGTCGCCTCGTGGCTGGTTCAACTCACAGTACTTGTCGCTCCGCCGGAGGTTCCCCGCGTGGGCGAGATCTCCGTCGACCTATCGGTGCTCATCATCATGGCCGCCACATCGGCGGTCATCGGGGGGTTCGTCGGCATCGTCTCTGCCTGGCGCTCAACACGTGGCGACGAATTGGGGGCATTCACTCGATCCGAAGGGGGCGCAAGCGCGCGGTCCGGGTTCCGAAGGGTAACTCCGCGTACCGTCGTGGTGGTCGGGGAAACTGCCTTGGCGGTGGTGCTGTGTGTCGGGGCTGGGCTCCTCGTTCGCAGCTTTATCGGGCTGGTGAACGTGGACCCGGGCTACTCGGCAAAGAACGTCATGACGTTCCAAATTGTCTTGCCGGCCGGGCAGCCCACCAATCCGGCGCGCCTTTATGCCGACGTCCTGTCGAGGCTCGACGGCGATCCCTCTGTGCAGGCCGTGGCGGCAACCGACGTGTTGCCAATCGCCGGCGCGAGCGCATTTCATTTCACGCTTGGCGGGCTGCCGACTGCACCGGGCTCCGAGCCGATGATCATGCGCATTGTCAGCCGGCAGTACTTCCAAACGATGGGCATCAGAATCATCGAAGGGCGCACGTTCTCAGACGCCGGCCGCGCGGCGCGTCCCGAGTTGATCGTGAACCAGGAGTTTGTTCGGCGTTATTTCGTCGGTACGAACCCGATCGGTCAGTTTGTTGGCGACGCGGCGTCGCGCTACGAAGTCATCGCCGTGGTGAACGATGTGAGGCACGCCGGTCTGACTGCGAGCGTTCAGGCCGAGTACTACGTCGACATGATGGGCTTCGGCCTGACCGACGCCACACGTCCATACTTCGTCGTGCGCAGCACTGCGAGTCCCGCTTCGCTGGGCCCGCTGATTCGTTCGGTTGTCCGCGGGGTCGATCCGCAGGCGGGTGTGGACCTCAATCAGCAGACGATGGCCGCACTGGTGTCGGTGTCAGTGGCAAAGCCCAGGTTCAATGCTTTTCTTCTAGGAGCGTTCGCGATCGCGGCGCTCGTGCTCGCGACCGTCGGCGTCTACGGCATGATGGCCTATGCCGTGACACGACGGACCCGGGAGATCGCCATTCGGATCGCGCTAGGAGCAGCGCCGCTCAAAGTACTCGCCGCAGTAGTGCGACAAACCCTGGCGTTGACCGGCACAGGTGGGGCGATCGGCTTGCTCGGCGCTGCGGCGCTCACCAAGTACTTGAAGAGCATGCTCTTCGGCCTCACGCCGCTCGACCCGGCGACGTTCGCCGCTGTTGCATTGCTTTTCGTGCTGGTAGCGCTGCTCGCCTCGTGCGTACCCGCGGCACGGGCCAGTCGTACCGATCCCATCGTCGCGCTGCGGCACGACTAGGGATTGAAAAGCGTCGGCGACAGTTTTGCCACAGCCGCGGGTTGTCACAGGGGCGTTCTTGCGCAGGGCGTGGCGGCGTGCCGCAGGTCTCCGACGTGACGTGATTGCCGCGTAATCTGGTCTAGAATGGCCCTCGTGTTCCGACCAAGAGATCGCGTCCGATGAACCATCTACGCAAGGGTCACGCTCTGGTCGCCACGCAGCGGGAAGACGTTCGATCACGGCTCGCAGCGATTGTCGACTCCTCGGACGACGCCATCATTTCCAAGAATCTGGATGGGGTGATCTCCACGTGGAATGCCGCCGCCGCGAGGTTGTTCGGCTACTCTGAATCGGAAGCGGTCGGGCAGCCAATTACGCTCATCATCCCGGCGGATTTGCGCGATGAGGAGCATGACATCCTCAAACGGCTGCGCGCCGGCGAGCGAATCGAGCACTACGAAACCCGCCGGGTCACCCGCGACGGACGATTCCTCGATGTCTCGCTCACCGTCTCCCCGCTCCGCGACTCCGCGGGAAGGATTGTCGGGGCGGCAAAAATCCTGCGGGATATCACCGAGAGCAAGCGGGTGCACACGGCTCTGCGCGAAAGCGAGCGACGCCTGGCCAGCGAAGTCGCCGGGGTCAGAACGCTGCAATCGATCAGCACACGGCTCATTTCTGAACTGACGCAGGAATCCCTGTTCTCGCAGATTCTCGACGCGGCGATGGAGCTCATGGCCTCTGACGCGGCCAGCGTCCAGATGCTCGCGTCTGACGGGCAGTCGCTCATTCTTCTGGGCTGCAAGAACCTTCACCCCGAGTCGGGGGCATTCTGGGCGCGGGTCACGGCCGAGGCAGGAAGTACCTGTGGAGGCGCGCTCCGGGACAACCAGCGGGTCGTCGTCAGCGACGTCGAATCATGCGCGTTCATGGCCGGGACGCGGGATCTAGAAGAGTATCGCCGCTCTCGCATCCGCGCGGTGCAGTCGACGCCGCTGCAATCGCGAGAGGGCCGCCCGATCGGGATGATCTCGACGCACTGGCGCACACCGCACACCCCGACGGAAGACGACCTGACGTTGTTCGACGTGCTGTCCAGGCAGGCGGCCGATCTCATCGAGCGGACTCGTACGGAGAGCGCGTTGCGGGAGAGCGAAGACGCGCTGGCGAGGGTTAGTCGGCGTCTCTTACACGCGCAAGATGAAGAAGGGGCACGCATCGCCCGCGAACTCCACGACGACATCGGGCAGCGGCTGGCGGTCTTGAACTTCAGTCTCGATGCGTTGCTGCGGGGCGCGGACTTTGGCTCGAGAAGCCGGCGGAGTATTGAGGAAGCACGGAAAGAGGTCAATGGCCTCGCCAAGGATGTGCACGCTTTCTCGCATCGCTTGCATCCAGCGCGGCTCGAATATCTGGGGATTGCGAAGGCGGCGGCAACCCTGTGCGGCGAGATCGCCGGTCAGCACGATGTGCAGGTCTGCTTCCACGCGGATAGCGTCCCTGAACGACTGTCGAAGCGTGTTTCGGTGGGTTTGTATCGAGTGTTACAAGAGGCGCTCCGTAACGCCATCAAACACAGCGGGACCCGTAAAATCGATGTGTCACTTCGCGGCGGCGGCGATCAGGTTGAGTTGACAGTCGCGGACTGTGGCGCGGGCTTCGACGCCGGGGTAATCGGCGGAGTCGGACTTGGGCTGACCAGCATGAAAGAACGCGTGCGGGCCCTCGACGGCGAGATCGCGATTCTGTCGAGGCCACAGCACGGCACAACAGTTCGCGTTCGCGTGCCTCTGCTGAAGGACTAGCCTCGCACCCGTGGAGGCGGCGGCTACAGCCGCATGGCCGTCACCGGATCCATCTTCGCGGCGCGCCGTGCCGGCAGGTAGCAGGCGGCCAGCGCGATCGCGAACAGCAGTGCCGCGATCGCAGCATAAGTCCGGGGATCGGTCGTCGGCGTTTCGTAGAGCAGCGTCTCCAGCGGACGCGCTGCGAGCAGCGCCGCCGCGAGGCCGATGGCGATACCGATGCTCGTCAGCCCCATCCCCTCACGCAGGATCAATCGCGAAATACTCTGCGGCGCCGCGCCGAGCGCCGCGCGAATGCCAATCTCGCGGCGCCGCAGCGCCACGGAGAGCGACAGCAGGCCGTAGACACCAATCGCCGAAAGCGCCACGGCGATGCTCCCGAAGAGCGCGACCAGCACCGTGCGAAAACGCGTGGCCGCGGCGCTCGCTGCCACCACCGCCTCGAGCGATTGCACCTTGTCGATCGCCATGGACGAATCCAGCGCCCGCACGTGCCGCCGCGCGGCCGCCGCGACCGACAGCGGATCTCCCGCCGTGCGCACCACGACGTGTGACGGCGGGAACCAGTTGGCTTCCTGCGTCGCCGGCGCGAACATCTCGATGTCGACGGCATCGCCAAGCGATCCTTGCTTGGTGTCACCGACGACGCCGACCACGGTCATCCAGTCCTCCGGCCGGGGTGCACGCGCGAAGCTGACGCGCCTGCCGAGCGGCGATTGATTGGGCCAGTAGCGCTGCGCCATCGTGCGGTTGATGACCACGACCCGGCTGCTGTCGCCGCGGTCACGGTGATCGAAGAAGCGGCCGGCGACGAGCGGAATCCCCATCGCCGTGAAATAGCGTGGCGTAATCAGCCGGTAAAACACATACACCTGCTCGCCCGGCGCCGGCAGCGGCTGACCCTCGACAAAGAGCGCGTTGCTCCCGCCGCCGGTAGTCAGCGGCAGCCAGCTGATCGCGCCCGCAGCTTGCACCCGGGGCTCCTGCTCGAGGCGCGTCATCAATTGATCGAGAACTGGCGACCATCGCGAGGGATCGGGATATCGCGAGCGCGGGAGCTCGATCGTGAACGTCAGCACCGAGTCCGGACGAAAGCCCAGATCGACGTTCGTCAGCCGCGTCAGGCTCTGCACGAACAGCGCCGCGCCGACGAGCAGCACCATGGCCACAGCGAATTCAACGGTGACCAACACGCGGCCTGTGCGAGTGAGACGCGCGGACGTCGAGGTCCGTTCGGCATCGATGCCACCCCCCGTCTGCTGCCGCGCCAACTGCAGTGCGGGCGCGAGGCCGAACAGCACACCCGTCACGGTGGCCACAAGTGCGGCAAACGCCAGCACACGCACGTTGACGGCAATATCGCGCAGTTGCACGAGCGTGTCCGGCATCATCGCGCGCAACGCGTTGGTGCCGAACCACGCCAGCGCCGCGCCAGTGACCGCGGCAATCATGGCGACCGCGACACTCTCGGTGAGCAGTTGCCGGATCAGTCGCAGCCGTCCCGCTCCGAGCGCCGCCCGGATGGCGACCTCCTGATGCCGCACGCTGGCCCGGGCCAGCAGCAGGTTGGCGGCGTTGATGCACGCGATCGCCAGGACCAGCAGCACCGCGCCCATCAACACGAGCACCGGACGACGGAGCCCGGCCATCATCTCGTCCCGGATCGGTTCGACGAGCAGTCCTTCGCGCGCATTCCACCGCGGAAAGTCGCGCTCGAGGCGTTCGGCAATCACGTCCATGTCTGCCTGCGCCTGCGCCAGCGTGACCCCGGGTTTGAGGCGGCCGAGCGCCATCAGCCAGTGCGATCCACGCGCCTGCCGTTCCCAATCGGTGAGAATCAACGGAACCCACACGTCATCCGGCCCCCGCGGCAGTTTGAACCCGGGCGGCATCACACCGACGATCGTGCGCGGCGTGTCGTTGAGGACGACGCGCGAGCCGATGATGCCGGGATCACCGCCAAACGCATCGCGCCACAGATGATGCGCGACGATCACCGCGTCTGCGCCAGGCCGTTCATCGTCTGCCGTGAAAGCGCGCCCAAGCAGGGGCTGCACGCCAAGGGCGGTGAAGATGCTCGCCGAGACCCGGCGGCCATCGAGGCGCCGCGGTTCGCCGCGCCCGGTCAGCGTGGCATCGAATCGTGCCAGGCCGGACAGATGGTCGATGGTCCGTGTATTCGCGCGCCAGTCCTGGAAATTGCCTGGCGTGCCGACTTTCTTGTCGACACCTTCCGCGGGTTTGGTTTCCCAGACCATCACGATTCGGTCTTCATCGGGGTACGGCAGCGGTCGCAGCAGCACGGCTTCGACGAGCGAGAACATCGTGGTTGTGCCGCCGATGCCGAGCGACAGCGTCAGCACGAGCATGGCGGCAGACGCGGGATGGCGGCGTAAGAAGCGCATCGCGTACGACAGATCGCTGAAGAAGGTGGACACGATGCGTGTTGGATGCCGCCAGCGCAAAAAAGGTTGAAAGTTGCTCGCATCGTCGAGGATTGATAGGCTCCCGGCCGACAGGAGGCTCATTGCCCCCAGGACCGCATCGTCCCCGCGTGCTCATCGCCGACGACGACGCCGGTATTTGCGCCGCGATGACCCGGCTGCTCTCGCGTGACTGTGACGTCGTCGGCTGCGTTGCCGACGTCGAGGCACTCCTTGACGCCATCGCCCAGCTTCAGCCGGACGTGGTTCTGCTCGATTTCAGCCTTCCCGGCGAGCTGAATGGTTTCGACGTCTGCCGCCGCGTAAAGAGGACGACGCCGGCGGTGAACTTCGTTGCGTTCACCGCGGACGACGATGTGGAGATCAGGCGCAGTGCGGACGAAGCGGGTTTTTCAGGATTCGTGTGGAAGATGCAGGCGCCGAGCGCACTCTTGCGCATGATTCAGACGGTGGTTGGCGGCACCCCTCGGCTGTCGGATTGACGTCACGGCTGTCCGGCACTGTCCGGCTGCGCTACACACACGAGACGAAGAGGATAGGCAACGATGGCGGCCGATGGGATGGCCGCCATCGCTGGCACGACCTATAATTACACCATTCCTGACCCACGAGTCGGCGATTCGGGGTTTCAAAAAGCGGCAGGAGAGCCATGTGAGAGCATCGAGAGTACCGCGACTTGTCAGGCCGGACGTCGGCAAGCCGAAAGTGCTGCTGGTGGACGACCAGCGCGGAATCCTCGACCGGGTGTCGGCGATGCTCGACAGCGACTTCGATGTTGCGGGAATGGCGATCGACGGCAATCAGGCGCTCGACATGGCGAGCCGCGTCAGCCCCGACGTGATCGTGCTCGACGTCAACATGCCCGGGCTCGATGGGTTTCAAACCAAGCGCGCGCTGGAGCAAGCCGGATCGCAGGCGCCGGTCGTGTTTCTCAGCGCGTGTGATGCCGACGATTATGTCGGCGAAGCGTTCCGGTGCGGCGGGCGGGGCTACGTCCTGAAGCCACACCTCGCGCGCGACCTCGCCAGCGCACTCGACCAGGTGCTCCACGGGCGTTTGTTCGCCCCGTCACTGCCATCGTTGTTCGAACTGGCCGACAGCGGCGGGCACGCCATGCAGCTCTATCACGACCACGAGCGCTTCCTCGACGGGCTGGCGACGGTCTTCGACCTCGCGCTTCAGCGCGGCGACGCCACGTGCGTCATCGGCACCGAAGCTCTTCGCGACGGTCTCGGCGATCGGCTCCGCTCAGCGGGTTGGGACGTGGGTGGGGCTGCCGGACACAAGCGCTATCTGGCCATTGACGCTGCCGATGCCATCGGCAAATTCATGCGCGACGGACTTCCCGACCCCCGCCTGGTCGAGAACATCGCGTCAGAACTGGATCAGTATCGTCGCACGGTCAGCGAAGGACCGGTGTCTCGTCTGACTCTGTTCGGCAACATGGTCGTGCCGCTGATCACCGACGGCAATCCGGCTGCGGCGATCGCTCTCGAAAGCCAGTGGCACCGGCTGACCGATGGCCTGCCGTTCTTCACGATCTGCGGCTACCATGCCTCCTGCTTCCACGACTGCGTGCCCGACGTGTGGTCGAACGCGTGCGCGGCGCACTGGGCGGTGAGCCACACGCGCGATCTGTAATTCAGGCACGTAGAATCCATCGCGTGCAGTCGCTCCCGTTCGCGCTCGATCTTGCCGGCACCTTCGTGTTCGCGCTCAGCGGCGCGATGGCCGGCGTGAGGCGTCAGCTGGATCTCTTTGGCGTGCTGGTGCTGTCTTTTGCCGCGGCAAACACCGGCGGCATCATCCGCGACGTGATCATTGGCGCCGTTCCACCTGCGGCGATCGACGACTGGCGTTATCTGGGCGTGTCGCTCATGGCCGGGAGCATCACGTTCTACTTCCCGTCCGCGGTCCGGCAGCGCTGGAACCCGGTGCTGCTGTTCGACGCTGCCGGACTGGCGCTCTTCGCCGTCTCCGGCGCAGACAAGGCCCTGGTGTACGGCTTGAACCCGATCATGGCCACGTTGCTCGGGATGGTGGCCGGGATTGGCGGCGGCATGGCGCGCGATATTCTGCTGACCGAGATTCCCACCGTGCTGCGCGCGGACCTGTACGCTGTGGCAGCGCTGCTCGGTTCGGCGATCGTCGTGGGCGCACACGTGCTGCAACTGCCGTCCGGGCTGGCGGCGCTGGTGGGAGCGGCGCTCTGCTTCGGGCTGCGCATTCTTGCCATGAAACACGGGTGGCAGCTTCCGGTCGCCGGCGCCGGCAACTGACGTTCACGCTGGAACCTTCGACCTCAGGTATCGGATCCATTCTCGACTGTTGATGAGCTCCGTCATTTGTGGCGGTGAGCATGCTTAAGCGGATGCGTGAGCAAAGAGGAGCATCCGATGGGCAGGCGAGTGGCTGGTGCAAGCAGGAGCGTGGTGGGAGCGGCGGCTCCTCTCGGGCCGCCTGAGGAACCGGGGGGTGCGTCGAATTCCGCCCCGGCCTTGGAAGAGAACGTTCAGGCGATCAAGGCGTGGGAGAGCGCAACCCTCCTCGCCCGTTCCAAGGCCGAACAGCTGAGCGACTGGATTGCGTGTACCGCCGCGAGCGGGCCGGTCTTGCTGCTGCATGTCGTCTGGTTCAGCTTCTGGGTGAGCGCCAACGTCGGCTGGCTGCCCGGCATCAAACCGTTCGACGCGTTTCCCTTTCCGTTCCTCACGATGACGGTCTCGCTCGAAGCGATCTTCCTCGCCCTGTTCGTCCTCGCCAGCCAGAATCGACTCGCGCGTCAATCCGACAAGCGCAGCCACCTCGATCTGCAGATCGATCTGCTCGCCGAGCGCGAAATGACCGCGGTGCTGACGCTGCTACAGGACATCGCACGGCACTTGGAGGTCAGAACGACCGTTACGGCCGAGCAGCTGCGGGACCTCATGGAAAAGACGGACGTGCAGAGCCTCGCGACCAGGATGGATGAGTTGGCCGAGCCGCCGCCTACGTCCGTCGATCGCTAACCACAGCTACTCGGGTGGACCGATCGTCAGCGTGATGCTCCCGACGTTGTCGATCACGCCTTGAAGAACATCGCCGGTCTGGACCGGCCCGACGCCCTCCGGCGTCCCGGTGTAGATCAGATCACCCGGGTGCAGATGGTAGAACGTTGAGAGGTGCGCGATAACTGCCGGCACGGTGTGAATCAGGTGCGAGATGTCGGCACTCTGCTTGATCTCTCCGTTGACGCGCAACTCGATTCTTCCCGAGTGAGGGTGACCGATCTCGCCGGCAGGTACGATCTCCGACAGCACCGCCGACTGCTCGCCATCCTTACCGAGATCCCACGGGCGGCGCTGCTCGCGTGCGGCAAACTGCAGGTCCCGTCGGGTCATGTCGAGCCCGCATGCGTAGCCAAACACGCAGTCGAGCGCGCGGTCCGCTGCGACGCGGAACGCGCCAGCTCCGAGCACGACGACAAGTTCGAGCTCGTAGTGATAATTGCTCGTGCCAGGCGGATACGGCACGGTCGATCCTGATGGCACGTAGTGCTCGGCGGCCTTCGTGAAGTAGAACGGGGCCTCACGATCCGCGGTCACACCCATTTCCTTGGCATGCGCTTCGTAGTTACGCCCGACGCAGAAGATGCGTCGAATCGGGATTCGCCCCGACCGCCCGCGCACTGGCACAGCCACCACGGGCGGCGCCGGAAACAAGAGCTCGCTCATTCAGGACCTTCAGCAGTTTCCCCCAACCCTTCAGCCGGATCAACCTTACCGCCTTCACCAGTTGCTTTCCCAAATGAATCATGGGAGACTGCCCCATCCCATTGGGAAAGCCAAATGAGTGACGCCACGAACTCGCGACCCGAGAAAACTGACGTCTGGCAGGGCACGCTCGCGCTCATGGTATTGAAGACGCTCGAGGCGATGGGCCCGCTGCACGGATTTGGCCTCGCCAGGCGCATCGAACAGACGAGCGGCCACCGCCTCGTGCTCAATCCCGGCACGCTCTACCCCACGCTGCTCAAACTGGAGCAGGAAGGCTCGATTGCGTCCGAATGGGGAACCTCGGACAACAATCGCCGGGCGCGTTTTTACCGGCTGACGCGCGCCGGCCGCAAGCAGGTCGAACGTGAAACCCGTGACTGGGAGAACGCCACCGACATCCTGTCACGCTTCCTCACGCCCCGGAGGGCCCGATGAGGCCGATCCGATCGTGGCTCCGGCGCGTGACCGGTACGCTTGGCGGCGGCCGCTCCGACGCCGACATCAACGGGGAACTGCAGACACATCGCGAGATGCTCGCCGACGAGTACCGTCGATCCGGGATGACGCCCGACGCCGCGCGCCAGCGGGCGGCGGCCGAGTTTGGCAGCATCGCCGCCGCGTCGGACGCCTGCCGCGATCGCCGCGGGCTGCCGTCGCTCGACAGTTTCGTCCGCGACGGACGGATGGCGCTTCGGTCACTCGCGCGTACGCCGGTCCTGTCAACATCGATGATCCTCGTGCTCGGGCTCGGCATCGGCATCGCCACTGCCATCGTCGCGGCGTTCCACGCGGTGGTTTGGGAGGCGCTTCCCGTCGCGGGGGCCGACCGGGTCGTCGAGCTCGGCCAGCGGTTCGAGGGGGAATTCGACCGGCGCGTCCAGGGACACCTCACGCAGTTCTCCTATCCAGAGGTCGAGACCTACCGGCAGGCGACGCGCGCGTTGTCCGCGGCGGCGGCGTCGACGCGCGCCGACATCGTCTGGCGCTACGACGGCGGAACGCGCAGTCTGCACGGCACGCTCGTGACCGGCAAGTTCTTCGACGTGTTCCCGGTCGTGCCCCGGGCGGGCCGGATGCTGACGCCGGGAGACGCGCGCACCCCCGTAGCCGTCATCTCGCACGGCTTGTGGGCGACGGCGTTCGCCTCGAGCGCGGCCGCGATCGGCCAGACGATGTGGCTCGACGGATCGCCGGTTACCATCGTCGGGGTGGCGCCCGCCTGGCTGTCATCGCTTCAGGTAGACCAGCCGGATTCAAGCGTCTGGCTGCCGCTCCAAGCGTGGCAGTCGATTCGGGGGGACCAAGTCCCGCTCACCACGGCCAATCTCAGCTGGCTCCGGATGGTGGGCCGCCTGGCGGACGACGCGTCGATCGCGTCCGCGCGCAGCGAAGCCGCCGCCGTCGCCGCCCTGTTCGATCGCGACTATCCCGGCCGGCACACCACCATCGAGATCAATCGCGCGTCGCGCATCAACTGGGGTGGCTTTCGGTCGGTCGTCCTGACGGTCGGTGGTTCGCTCTCGGTATTCCTGGCCGTGCTCTTCCTGATTTGCGGCTCGAACGCCGCGGCGCTGCTTCTGGCGCGTGGCGCAGCGAGGCAGAAGGAGGTCGCGGTTCGGCTCGCGCTCGGCGCCAGCCGCTTTCAGATCGTCCGGCAGCTGGGCGTCGAGATCGTCATCATCGCGGCGGCCAGCGCGCTCACGGGGATCGTCATCTGCATCGTGTCGCTGCATCAGCTGGCGTCGCGGGTGCCGATGGAGGATGTCCTTCTCGGCATCCACCCCGACGTCCGGGTGTTCGGCTTTGCGTTCGCGATCGCGTTCGTCGTTGCGCTGCTGTTCGGTCTCGCGCCCGCCCGGCAGGCTCTCAGCGTCGATTGCCTGACAAATCTCAAGGGGGAAGGCTCGTTTCTGGGCCGCTCGCTCTCGGGTCTTCGACTGCGTCGCGCGTTGATCTCGGTGCAGATTGCCGCCAGCCTGCCCTTGCTCGTCGTCGCGGTGCTCTTCGGCCGCGGCGTGACCCAGGCGTGGCGGTCGGATCCCGGCTTTTCGACGAAGGGTCTCTACGCGATCGAACCGAGCAGGGCGGCCAAGTCGGGGTCGGCGGCCCTCGTCGAGCGCCTGCACGTCGTGCCGGGCGTGCGCGCGGTCGGTCGCACGCTGGTCGCGCCATTTTTCGGACACGGAAGCAGTCATGCGGGAACCGATGCGGGCCGCTTGTCCGAACCTGTGCACGTGAATCAGGTCGACAGCGGCTACTTTCAGGCGCTGGGCGTACCGTTTGCCGGGCGGATGTTTCTGTCGGGCGAGCACGAC
>Ga0070670_100004161_pt1 | contig 12104 bp, 8 predicted proteins | sample KBSS63metaG_FD_64665 | JGI IMG/M metagenome (GOLD analysis project Ga0070670, IMG submission 64665) | Switchgrass rhizosphere microbial communities from Kellogg Biological Station, Michigan, USA - KBS S6-3 metaG | ecosystem: Host-associated > Plants > Roots > Rhizosphere > Soil ... | reverse complement strand
GGCCCGCAGTGGACACGCCGGCGCGCCATCGCTCAATACGTGACGACCATCAGCGACGCGACGGCGGTGGACACTTACGGCGGCCGCTACGTGTTCGGCGAGCTGGCGCAGACGCAATTGTCGATGACGACGCGCGTCAGCGTCATCGTGACGCCGAAGGTCTCGATCCAGGTGTTCGCGCAGCCGCTGCTCGCGGTGGGCGACTACCATGACTTCAAGGAGCTGGCGCGTCCCCGGACCTTCGACTTCACGCACTATGGCGCCACCGCCGGCACGATCGCCTACGACAGCCTGACGCGTTCGTATGGCGTCGATCCCGACGGCGCCGGCGCCGCGCCCGGATTCACCTTCGACGATCCCGACTTCAACTTCAAGTCGCTGCGGCTGAACGCGGTGTTCCGCTGGGAGATGAAGCCGGGCTCGGCGCTCTATGCGGTCTGGACGCGGCAGCAGGTGGACCAGTCGAACCCCGGGGTTTTCGCGCCGGGGCGTGACGCGCGCGCGCTCTTCGGCGCCGGCGGCGACGACGTTTTCCTGGTGAAGATGGCGTACTGGCTCGGACGCTGATCCGCGGCCCCCGATCTTCGCGCGTGGCTGCAGGCCTCGAGGCCTGCCGCGCTCGCGTAAGATGTGCAGGAGGGGCAAGCGGACATGATTCCATCGAACCTGGTAAAGACCGCGCTGCTGGGGGCGGCGGTCGTGACCTGCGCGGCGGCCATGCTGCGGGCGCAGAGCGGGGCGCCAGCGCGGGTGACCGACGGCGCGTCCTTCACGGCTTCCGGCGCCGTCGTGCGGCCGCAGGACTACCGCGAATGGGTCTACCTGACCAGCGGGCTCGGGATGTCCTACGCGCCCGAGGCGCAGGCGGCGGCCGCCGCGGCTGCCGCGGCGGGCCAGGCGCGGCCGCCGGTGTTCGACAACGTCTTCGTCAACCGCCAGTCGTATCGCGCATTTCTCCAGTCGGGGCGCTGGCCCGACGGGACGATGTTCATCCTCGAGCTGCGCCGCGGTGAGCGGCACGTCTCGATCGACACGGGCGGTCAGACGCAGGGCGCGGTGCTCGGGATCGAGGCGGCGGTGAAGGATAGCTCGCGCTACGCCGCCACCGGCGGGTGGGCGTATCTCGGCTTCGGCGGCGGCAACGGGCTGGTGGAGTCGGCGGCGCCGAATCCGCCGACGGCGTCGTGCTACGCGTGCCATCACGACAACACCGCCGTCGAGAACACCTTCGTCCAGTTCTATCCGACGCTGTTCGAGGTGGCGCAACGGCTGGGCACGGTGAAGCCCACCTACGACCCGAAGCGCACCGTACACTGAGGGGCAGGCAGCACTACATGCGGGGAATCAAGGGGCAAGCGGTCATCGCCTGCCTCGCGGGCCTGGCGGCCGTCGGCGTGCTGGCGGTGTCGTGGCCGTCGAGCGCGCAAACCGGGGATCGCCTGCTGGCGCGCGTGCGCCAGGAACAGGCCGCCTACCTGGCCACGCTGAGGGATCTCGTCTCGATCGAGTCCGGCAGCCGCGACGCCGACGGGCTCGACCGGCTGGCGACGCAGATCGCCGCCCGGCTGCGCGCGCTCGGCGGCGACGTCGAGGTGGTGCCGCCGCCGGCGGACATGACCCGGCTCGACGACACGCCGCCGCAGCCGGGCAAGTCGGTGGTGGCCCGGTTCCGCGGCACCGGCAGCGCCCGCATCCTTCTTCTCGCGCACATGGACACCGTGTACGAGCGGGGCATGGCCGCCAAGCAGCCGTTCCGGGTCGAAGGCGATCGCGCCTACGGGCTGGGCATCGCCGACGACAAGAGCGGCGTGGCGCTGGCCATGCACACGGTGGCCGTGCTGCAGGCGCTCGACGCGCGCGACTACGGCATGATCACGCTGCTCGTGAACGCCGACGAGGAGATCAGCTCGCCCTCGTCGCGCGGGTTGATCACCCGCCTCGGAAGCGAGCACGACGCGGTGTTCTCCTGCGAGGGCTCCGACGCCTCCGACAGCCTGCGGCTGGCCACCTCGGGCAACGGTGCCGCGCTGTTGCGCGTGAGGGGGCGCTCGGCCCACGCCGGCAGCGCGCCGGCCGACGGCCGCAACGCACTCTACGAGCTGGCCCACCAGATTCTGCAGATGCGCGACCTGTCCGACCCGCAGACCGGCGCCACGCTCAACTGGACGGTGGCGCGCGCGGGCGCCGCTCGCAACATCATTCCGGCCTCCGCCGAGGCCACCGCAGACGCGCGCGTGCTGCGCGTGCGCGACTGGGACGTGCTGGAAGCGCGGCTCAAGGAGCGCGTCGCTCACAGGCTGATTCCCGACACGCAGGTCAGCGTGGTGCTGGAGCGCCGGCGTCCGCCGCTCGAGGCGTCGCCGACGTCGCGGGCGATGGCCGCCCACGCCGTGCGCGTCTACTCGACACTCGGCCGGCGGCTGCGCGTGCTCGACCGGTCCGAAGGGGGCGGCACCGACGCGGCGTTCGCGGCGCTCAAGACCAAGGCGCCAGTGGTCGAAGGGTTCGGCCCGATCGGCGCCGGCGCGCACTCGGACGAACGCGAGTACATCGATCTGCGTTCCGTCGAACCGCGAATGTTTCTGCTGGCGCGGATGATTCTCGACGTGGCGCAGCACCGCGCCGGCACGCAGTAGGGGCCGGCTTCGGGCGGGCCCTAGATCGCGACGCGGCCGCTGCTGTCGCCGAAGTGATCCGTCGGCACCTGCAGCGTCTCGAGCAGCGAGAGCAGCAGGTTGGCCATCGGCGTGTCCTTCGGATTCTGGATGTGGCGCCCGCCCTTCAGCTTTCCGGAGGCGCCGCCGGCCACCAGCACCGGCAGATCGGTGTGGTTGTGCGAGTTGCCGTCGCTCATGCCGCTGCCGTAGAGCACCAGCGAGTGATCGAGCAGCGTGCCGTCGCCATCCGGCGTCGCCTTCAGCTTGCCCAGGAAGTGCGTGAACAGCTTCACGTGGTACTGATTGAGCTGCGTGAAGCGATCCTTGTTCTCCTGCACGTTCGAGTGGTGCGACAGCGTGTGGAACGGATCGCGGATGCCGCTCTTCGGGTAGACCTGGCCGCTCAGCTCCTTGCACATCAGGAAGGTGGACACGCGGGTGATCTCCGCCTGCCACGCCAGCACCTGCAGGTCGTACATCAGTGTGATGTGCTCCTCGACGTCCTTCGGCACGCCGGTGGGCGCCGCCGGGATGTCGAGGTCGTCGGACAGCTGCTGGCCGGCCTTCTGGACGCGCCGTTCGATTTCGCGTACGTCCTCGAGATACTGGTCGAGCCGGGTGCGGTCGGTGGCCGGGAGTTTCTTCTGCAGTGACGCGGCTTCGCCCAGCACCGAATCGAGCAGGCTCAGCGACTGCGCGCGCCGCGCCTTGCGCTGCGCGTCGGTGCTGCCGTCGCCGAACAGGCGCTCGAAGACCACCTGCGGGTTGTTCTGCATCGGCAGCGGCGACGACGGGCCCTGCCATGAGATGGTGTCGCGGTACGAGCAGCTCAAGCCGTCGCCGCAGTTGATGCTCGGCTCCTCGATCATCAGCTCGAGCGAGGGAAGCGGCGTGTCCTGCGAGATGGCACGCGCGGCCACCTGGTCCACGGTGATTCCCAGCTGCGCCTTGGCTCCCGGCTTGGCAAACGCGGCGCTCAAGTAGGCCGCCGCCGAGCGGTTGTGGTTGGCCGTGGCGCCACTGCCGTAGGCCAGCGCATGCCGCAGGCTGCTGACGATGGTGACCTGGTCGTAGAACGGCTTCAGCGGCTGCAGGATCTCGGTGAGCTCGTAGCCGGAGCCCACCGCAGACGGCGTCCACTTGTTCATGATGGCGCCATGCGGGAAGTAGATGGCGCCGAAGCGCGTACGCGCGCCGCCGGCCGCGGTCTGTCCGAGGGCGGTCGCGGCCGGGATCATCGAGTCCAGGAGCGGGAGGGCAAGGGATACGCCCACGCCGTGCAGGAACGTGCGGCGCGACAGATGATTCCTGGTCAGATACGCCATGGCTTCTATTCTCTCCTAGGCCCTACGACTGCTTGACCCGAAGGCGGAACGGCGCGCTCTCGACGACGCCGAGGACCAGCGACGAGAACTTCTGGCCGTTGCGCGCGCCGGCGCGCACGATCTCGCGCACGGTGGACATGTCCGTGGCATGCAGCGGCCGCCCGAGCGCGTAGATCAAGAGCTTTTCGGTGGCCACCGTCATGAAGGCCTCGGAGCGGCCGAGCACCGCCTGACGCAGGTCCGCGGCCCCGTGGAGCGGCGTGCCGTCAGCCAGTTGGCCGGTGGAATCGATCGGCATGCCCGCGTCGCGCTCACGCCAGGCGCCCACGAGGTCGAAGTTCTCGAGCGCGAATCCCATCGGATCCATGATCTTGTGGCACGAGGCGCACACCGGATTGGTGCGATGCTTCTCGAGCCGCTGCCGCAGCGTGGTGGGCGTGGCCGCCCTGGGGTCTTCTTCCAGGTTCACTTCGACGCCGGGCGGCGGCTGCGGCGGCGGGGAGCCGAGCAGGTTCTCGAGCACCCACTTGCCGCGCGACACCGGCGACGTGCGGGTGGCCACCGACGTCACCGTGAGGATGCTGCCCTGGCCGAGCAGGCCGCGGCGCGGGCTGTCGGCGGCCAGAGGCACGCGGCGGAAGTAGCTGCCGTACACGTTGGGAATGCCGTAGTGCCGGGCCAGCCGTTCGTCCAGGAACGTATAGTCGGCGTCGAGCAGCGTCAACAGGCTCCGGTCCTCGCGCACGATGCTGCCGAAGAGCATCTCGGTTTCGCGCCGGAACGATTGCCGCAGGTTGTCGTCGAACGCCCGCGCCTCCGACTGCACGTTGGCGAGCTCGCGCAGGTAGAGCCACTGGCCGGAGAAGTTGCGCACCAGCGCCTCGGCCTTCGGGTCCGCGAGCATGCGCGACACCTGCTGCGCGAGCACGGCCTTGTTCGACAGCCGCCCGGCGGCGGCGAGATCGAGCAGCTGATCGTCGGGGATGCTGCTCCACAGGAAGAACGCGAGCCGCGAGGCCAGCGCCAGGTCGCTGATGGCGTAAGTGCCGCCCTTGGCGGTGGCCGCCGGCACTTCCTCGGCGCGGAACACGAACTTGGGCGCCACGAGGATGCGCGCGAGCGCATGCTGGATGCCGGTGTCGAAGTCGGCGCCCTCCCGGCCCTCGCGGTAGAAGGTCATCAGCGTCTCGACGTCGCCGGCCGTGGGCGGCTGCCGGAACGCCCGCCGCGCCACGGCCGACACGATCCGCCGTGCGCACGGAGCTTCCTGCGCGGCCGTCGCTGGACGGCACACGAACACCTTCTTCTGGCTTGGCGTGTCGCCGGCGCCGGTGGCGTTGAACGGGCCGGTGATCGTCAGCCCGTTCACGCCACCGGGCGGCGTGAACGTGGAGTCGATCCGGAAGTCCGAGAACCCTTCGTCGACGCCTGCCCCGCGCTGGCGATCGACGATCGCCACGCTGATGACGTGCGGGCCGGCGCTGACCTTCTGGCGGAAGCCGCGCGGATTGCGCACCGTCAGCGGCTCGCCGTCGATGGTGACGTCGAGGTTCGCGGCCGCGCCGCCGAAGAAGCCGCCGCCTCCGCCGCCGCCCAGGCTGAACTCGTATTCGGCATCGAGCGGGAAGTTGTGCGTGATCAGCAGGCCGCCGCGAGTGCCGAGCGGCAGCCCCTCGATGTGCTTGTCCTGCGCCAGCCGGCCGGGTGCCGAATAGGTGACCTGGGCGGGAGCGGCGCTGCGATCGCCCACCGCCTGACGGCTGATCTTCATCGCCGCGCCGACGTAGCCCTGGATGAGCGAGGGCGAGACGGTGAGCGCCTCGGCGATGTTGTCGAAGCCTTCGTTCGAGTCGTCGGGCGGCAGCAGCGCCTTGACATCCACGTCGAGCGCCAGCAGATCACGGATCGCGTTGGCGTACTCGGTGCGATTGAGACGATGGAGCGCCGGCGCATCGGGGTGCGCCCCCGGCGGATTGGCGCGATCGAGCCGCGCCTCGAGCGCGGTTGCAAAGCCGTCGAGCGTGGAGCGGTCCGGGCGCGGCATGCCGCTCGGCGGCATCATCCCCGTCTTGAGCTTGCGCACCACCTTTTCCCACACCTCGGCGTCGGTGCCCACGTGCTCGAGGCCCGACGGATCGAGCACCAGCCCGCCCACCTTCGCGCGTTCGTTGTGGCAGGTCAGGCAGTACTGCTTGAGAAAGCCGGGGTCGGCGGGCGCGAGCGCCTGGCTTGCGGCTGGTCGCACGGCTGCTGCCGCACCAGCCGCGGGGGCGGCGGGTGCGCCCGACTGCGCCGCCACGACGGCCATGGCGGTCACCCAGACCCCACCCGCTCCAAGAAGCGCCGGGAGCCCCTTCATCGAGCGAGTTCCTTCAGCAGCGCCACCGACTTCGGCTTCGGCTGTGCCGGATGCGTCGCCAGGAAGACGCCCTCGGCCCACGCTACCGGTGTGCGCCCTTCCTTGTCCTTGACGTCCAGTCGCGCGCCCTTGCTCACCAGGAATCGGATGATGTCGTCGGAACCGCGATTGGCGGCGCCGTGCACGGCGGTGAGCCCCATCGAGTTGACCGCGTTCACGTCGAGCCCGAGGTCGACACAGAGCTGCACCGCCTCGAGCAGCGCTTTGGGCCCTTCATCGGCGGTCTGATCGACCACCCAGTTCACGCCGGCCGCCGCCATGAGCGCCGTGGTGCCGCCGAACGTCGAGATCTTCGGGTCCGCCCCCTTTGCCAGGAGCATCTTCATCACCGTGACGTCGCCGGCAAGCGCGGCGCGGATGAACGGCGTCTGCCCGGTGAAGTCCACCCATTCGAGCGTGCCGGTGACATTGAGCATCTGCCGGCGGATGGGCGGCGACTCCTTGGTGCGTGCGTTCGGATCGGCGCCCTTCTCGAGCAACACGCGAATCAGATCGAGATACGGCGCCCGGTTCACCTCGTTGACGAACGAGTTGTTGTCGAAGTCCATGTTGCGGGATTCGACCGCCGTCCAGAGGGGCGTGCGCCCGTACCAGTCCACCGCCTTCACGTTGGCGCCCCGATCGATGAGCAATCGCGCCAGCTCGGGATGGTTGTTGCCAATCGCCATCAGCAGCGGCGTGATGCCGTTGGCATCGGACTGTTCGATGGCGGCGCCCGAGTCGAGCAGGAGCCGCGCCGAGTCGAGCCGGCCGTCGCGCGCCGCGTACATGAGCGGCGTCATCGCGCCGGGAATCAGATAGCGCGAGCCGCGCTCCGGCAGCCCGCCGCGGACGATGCCGATGCCGTGGCCGAAGCCGGGCACCGAGTTGGGCAGCGTCCACCGCGGCGCCTCGCCGGTGCGCGTCTGGGCATTTACCGCCGCGCCCTGCTCGATGAAGTAGCGGACGAGATCGGGATGGTTGGCGCGCACCGCTACCATCAGCGCGGTCTGCTGGAAGGTCTTGTCGCGCGCGTCGAGCGTGGCCCCGGCGGCAAGCAGCGTCTTCACGCTCTCGAGACTGCCCACCTGGGCTGCCGTCATCAGCGGCGTGTCGCCGGCACCGTCGGCGGTGTTGGCATCCGCGCCGCCTTCGAGCAGCAGCTTGATCATCGCCGCGTTGCCGTTGGCAGCAGCGAGCGACATCGGCGTGACGCCGTAGCGAGTGACGAGCTTGGGGTCGGCGCCGGCCCGCAGCAGCGCGCTGGCCGTTTCAAGGTCGTTGACGCGGACCGTCCAGTGCAGCGCCGGTGTGCCGTCGCGCCCGGGGGCGTTGACGTCGATCGTCTTCTGCTGGAGGAGCGTGCGAACCGCCGCCGGGTCGCGATTCATGGCCGCGTCCGCCAGACGCGTGTCGCGATCGGCCGCGAGGGCCGGGCTGTTCAGCCAGACGGTAAGGCCGAAAACTGCCGCGACGATTCCGAGGGTGCGGGGCAAACCTCAGTATTATCAGGCATTTGATCGCCCTCCGCTACCCCTGCAACGGGGGGTTGCACCGGCAAGTTTTGGTCAAACCGCGCGCTACTTGCCGTCGATGGGCTCGATCTTCAGCAGGGCCGCCTCGTCCTCTTCGGTCAGGACGTAGAGCAGGCCGTCGGGGCCCTGACGCACGTCACGGATGCGCTGGTGGAGATCCCGCAGCAGCGACTCGCGGCGCAGCTCGTCCCAGTTGTCGTTGAACACGATCCGCTGCAGCTGGCCGGTGCGCGCAATCTCGCCCTCGCGCATGCCGCCCACGAACAGGTTGCGCTTCCAGTTCGGGAAACGGTCGCCGGTGTAGAACGCCATGCCGGAGAGCGCAATCGATGGCACCCACAGAATGTGCGGCCGTTCCATGCCGTCGCGATACGGCGTCGGCGACAGATAGTGACCGCGATAGTCGCGTCCATCGCTCACGAAGGGCCAGCCGTAGTTGCGCCCGGGTCGCAGGATGTTCACTTCGTCGCCGCCGTTGGGCCCCTGCTCGCCAGCCCACATCTCGCCGGTGTAGGGGTTGAGCGCCAGCGCCAGCTGCGTCCGGTGCCCCATGGTGTAGATGTAGGGCTTGAAGCCCGCCTTGCCCACGAACGGGTTGTCGGGCGGCACTTTGCCTTCGTCGGTCATGCGCAGGATCTTGCCGGCGTCGTCGTCGCCGTGCTGCGGGCGATCGAGGCTGGCGGGTGGACCGGTGCCCGGCCCGCCGATCGTCATGTAGAGCATGCCGTCACGGCCGAACGCGATGCGCGACATCTCGGTGTCCACGTCGTCCGACACGTAGACGTCCCTGATGTCTGTCAGCGCGGTCCCGTTCCACGTCCCGCGCAGGATCGAGTTGCTGGCCACGGGAAAGTCCTTGCCGGTGGCGTCCGGCCAGGTCCCGCGTGGCTTGTGGTACGAGATGTAGACCCACTTGTTCTCGGCAAAGCGCGGGTGCAGGGCGATGTCCATCAGGCCCGCCATCGTCGACACCGATGTGACCTTCGGGATGCCGGGGAGCGGTGCGGGATCGAGCACCGCGCGGCCCGCCGTCGTGTGCACGACGCGAAGACGCCCAACGCGTTCGGTGATGAGCAGGTCGCCGCCGGGCAGGAACGCCACGCTCCATGGGTGCGACAGACCCTTGGCGACCACCGAGACCTTGATGCCGCGCTGCTCGTAGCTCTCGAACTGCCACGGCCCGTCGCCGAGGGGCGGGCTGTTGTAGGGCGCCACGCGAGGACCGGGCGGAACGACGCCGCGCATGTCGCGCACGAGCGGGTAGTTCTTCTTGATCGAGGTCTGCTGGGCCGAGGGGAGGGCGAGTGCAAGCGCGCACCCCGCGGCCACTCCGGCGATGACGCTCGCGCGCCGCGGCCCTGACGACTGTGACATGGGGACGACCTCCGCTGACTGGGCGTCAACTATAGCAGCCGATTTCGTGCAGCGCGGCGCGTCGCCGTCCTCAATCTGGGCGATAATCACGCAGAGATCCGGCGACGCGGCGCTCCCGCGCGCCCGCTGGAGACACATGCCATCGAAGATCCTGATCGTCGAAGACGACCGGGCCACGCGCATGGGGCTGCAGGAGTTGCTGCGGCAGGCCGGCTACGACACGATCGTCGCGGCCGATTTCCGCGCCGGCCGGCGTGCGCTCGAACACGAGACGCCGGATCTGCTGATTGCCGACCTGCGGCTCGAAGGTTTCAACGGGCTGCAGTTGCTCCACGTCAACCCGCGCCCGACGCCGACCATCATCGTCACCGGATTCCCCGACGAAGTCTTGAAGACCGAAGCGCGCAATCTGGGCGCGGAGTACCTGGTGAAGCCCGTGGCGCCACCCGAGCTGCTCGCCGCGATCGAGCGGCTGCTCGCGGGCCCCGATCATCAGGAACGCCGGCGCTGGCCGCGCAAGCGGCTGTCGGCCGACGTGCCGGTGGAGATCGACGCGGTGCCAGCCCGCGTGATCGACGTCGGCTACGGCGGCGCGCAGGTGGAAGTGTTCCGCCCGGGGGTCGCGCGCCTGCCGCCGCAGCTGCGAGTGCTGTTTCCAGTCAACGAGGTGGCGCTGGAGGCGGATCTCGTCTGGGGCACGCCGGAGCGCGCGGGCCGCTGGCAGTGCGGCATCGCGGTGCGCCCCGGACACGAACACGCCTGGCGCGAGTTCGTGGATTCGCTGTAGGGGCCGCCGCCGCCCCTTCGACGCTATCGCGGTTTCAGCACGATCTCGACCCGCCGCTCCGAGGCGACGGGCTGACCGTTCTGCGTCGCGGGCCGGTAGACCCACTCCCGCGCCGCAGCCAGTACCAGTCGGTCGTACGGCGGGTAGACCGACGGGTCCATCACCGCGTTGGTCACCTTGCCGGTGGCGTCGATCGACAGCCTGACGGCGCCGGTGAATCCGGTCACCCCGAATACACCCGCCACGGGTTGCCACGGCGGCACCGGCTGCAAGATCGGGACGGCCGGGACGAATCCGGGCGGCGGTATCGCTGGTGGCTGCAACGCCCCCGAGGACGCGCGCGAGGCCGGTGGGGGCTGCGCGCCGCCGCTGGTGGCGCGCGCCGCGGATGGTGCCGATGACGTCCGTGACGCCGCGGCCGGGGCCGGCACGGCAGCGCTCGATACGGCGGGCGGCGGGATGGCGGCGGCGGCCGGCGGCGTCGGCTGTGGTGCCGGGATGGCCGCCGCCGCGGCTGCCGCGGCCGCCGCCATCTGCGCCTTCGTTAGCTCCGCGAACGCCGTGGCGGCAAGCGTGAGGTCGCTCAGATCCGCGCGCCCCGCCAGGCCCGGCTCCGACAGCAGCTTGGTCACCGCCTCGAAGCGCCGGTTGGCGGCGGCGGCGTCCCCCTTCTGCATCAGCGAACGTCCTTCGGCGAGCGAGGCGCGCGCCACCTCGGGGATGAGCCGGGCGCGGGCCGCGCTGAACACCGAGGCCACGCGCGGGGCCAGCTCGCTCGTGTCCGGCACGGTGAACGGATCGGCGGCAACGCTGGCCGCGATCGCCTGGTCGGCGTCGGCCGTGCGGCCGAGCGCGATGAAACAGAGGGCGCGATAGTGGTGGATCTCAGAGGCCTTGGGACCGCTCGTGCCGGCGGTGGCCGCCTGCTTGTCGAGGAGGGCGAGCGCCTCGTCGTACGACGCGTTGACATAGAGCGTCTTCGCGCCGCCGAGCTCGTCCTGCGCCTGCACCATCGTGCCGGGCGCGAGGGCCAGTCCCGCCGCGAGAAGGGCCGCCCAGAAACCGCAGCGCTTCACGTACTTCATGGTGAATCGATGGTCAGGGGCGCCGCATGTCCACGCTGATCCGGTTGGGACCGTTCGTCGTCAGCATGACGGTGCGGCGGCGTTCGCCGAGCTCGGGATGGCGCAGCACGATCTCGTGCCGGCCGATGGGACGGGCGAGCGTGCCGATCGGCGTCTCACCCACGCGGTCTCCGTCTACGAACACTTCCGCCCACGGCTGCGCGTTGACCGACAGTGTCACGGCGGGGAGATCGAGGCTCAGCGCGGTGGCCGCTCCCGGCTTGACGGTGATGGTGCGCTGGGCGCGGAAGCCGAGCTCGTCGCTCACGAAGTCGAGGACGTGCGGGCCCGGCGGGAGCAGCAGGCGGCCGATGTTGGTGGTGCCCACCAGCTTGTCCTGCTCGAAGATCTGGAGTGGCGAGGCGACGGTCACCGCGAGCCAGCCGGCCGCGGTGCCCGGAGCCTGCGGCGCGACGATGTGCACCGACGCCGTCGCGCCCGGCGCGACTTCGACGCGCTGCTCGACGGTGGCGGTGGAGAAGCGGACGGCAATGGCGTGCGCGCCAGCGGCGAGGTCCGGCAGGGTCAGCGGGGTGATGCCGCGGGCGACGCCGTCCACGATGAGTGCGGCGCGCGAGGGGTCGCTCGTAATCTGCAGCGTGCCGCTCGAGGCCACCACCGGCGCGGCAGGCGCCACGAACTCGAAGCGATGCCGCACGGTCTCGCCGCGGGTGACTTTCACCGACACGGTACGCGACAGCACGCCTTGCTTCAGCACCACCGAACGCATGCCCTCGGGCAGCGCGAGCTCGATAGGTGATCGGCCAACGGCGCGGCCGTCCACGATCACGTCGAGCCCGGCAGGATCCGTTTCGATGGCGAGTGTCCCGGTGACGGCGCCGACGACACCGGCCGACCGCAGCGCCCAATACGCGAGAAACGGCGCCTGCAACGCGACGAGCAG
>Ga0070670_100004156_pt1 | contig 12107 bp, 10 predicted proteins | sample KBSS63metaG_FD_64665 | JGI IMG/M metagenome (GOLD analysis project Ga0070670, IMG submission 64665) | Switchgrass rhizosphere microbial communities from Kellogg Biological Station, Michigan, USA - KBS S6-3 metaG | ecosystem: Host-associated > Plants > Roots > Rhizosphere > Soil ... | reverse complement strand
AACGTAACTTGCCGGCAGGGTAACCTTCCCTCTTGCGGAGAAACGCTATCAAAATAAGAGCCGGTAAGGATGACGAGATCCTTCTTCGAATAGGACTCAAGCAAGCGGCTCATCAAAACAGTTCCACCGCGCAGATTGGAAGGCGGGAAGTCGCACATGTACAGAATCCGAGCAGACTCAGAAGACTCTGCGGCCCTGCTATCCGTCTCGGGTAGAATTGTGGAGGACTCAGCGTAACCTGTATGCATCACGCATCCAATCCGCAGTCAAACGCATGCCATCTTCCAGGCTGTAGGAGTTTTTGTGATCAAGATCCCTGACGGATTTCGAGGCATCGACACGCTTCCATTTTGTCGTCAGGATTTCTGACTCCTGATGATTAACCAAAGAAGGACTGGCCCCCGTAATCTTCAAAATAACTTCCGACAATTCCTCGATGCTGTGCAGGTCATTGCCGCCGATGTTGTAGGTTTCGCCGGGTTTAAAATTCTCCGAGATGTTGGCCAGCGTGCGCACTGTGTCCGCGAGATAAGTAGAGGTACGAGAGTGGCCACGGAAGACCGTCCAAGGTAAACCATGAAGTGCGCAATACAGGAAGCGGCAATTCACTGAACGGTAAGGGCTGTAGTACTCGCCGGGACCGTAGGTATTGAATAAACGCACCACAACACTCTCGGTGCCGTATTGCAAGGCAGAATTACGCACTTGCATTTCGTTTACCCATTTGCTCATCGCGTAATCGTTAAGCTGCTTTATCTCATACTCATCCATCACGCTTTCGACCATCAGCTCAGGCCAATCGCCGTATACCTCAGACGAAGAAAAATGGATAAGACGGAACTTCAGTCGCTCCTGCAATCTAATGATGTTTTTTGTGCCTACCGCATTCGTGCGCCAAAGCGTTTCGTAAAAGTCTTCGCCATTCCAGCGTCCAAACTCGGCCGCGCAGTTGTACACGTAGTCAAAAGGGCCAGTGCGTTCCAACACACGTTCGATTTGCCGAAATTCGCCGATGTCACAACGCGCATATAACGGTACTTCGACATCGGTACGCAGGCTGAAACCTATCTCATCTGCTTCGTGGCGCAGATCGCAAGAGACTACATGATGGCCGCGACTGCGCAGCTCTTGGATGAGTCCAGCTCCGATCGTTCCCAGACCTCCGGTTACAAGAATGTTCATTTGATCTAATCTAACTCCAGGATTTGATTGGGAACTATCTCAGGCGCACGCGGCTAATCGTGCTTGGTGTATCTCGGGAATCGCAAGAACTAGAGTATCACCGTGACGCAGAGCGGTCTTATGCAACACTGCCACAATGCTGCCGCCACGAATGCAGTACGCCTCGTACGGAGCGCGGCTTTTGGCTATCTCAATAAGATCCCAGGGGAAAAATCCCGCCATGCCGGCCGCTTCGTAGTTCGCTTCCAGAAGCCATAATGGCGGAGACCCAAACTCGCCCGCCAACACACGCTGCGCCCCAAGAAGGACGTCACGCTCGCCGCCTTCTACATCGCATTTGATCAGAGAAGGGGGCTTTGGGAACGTGGCAACTTGCGCGTCCAGCGTACTGAGTTCGATGTCCTCTTCTTCGTATGCCCAGTCAGCCAAAGGATAGAGTGATGCATGCATGGGATCGAGATCAGCGAAAGTCTTCAGCGTGCTTCTTCCCTCGCGATCCGTGATTGCAAGTCGTTTCGCATGACATCGAGACTGAAGCTGGTTCAGGGCAATTGATTCACTAAGCAAGCTGAACATTTTCCTTGAAGGTTCGAAGGCGTAACTGCATGAGATTCCTGCATTGCCAGCCAATAGCGCGACACTGTGCCATCCGAAGTTTGCGCCTATGTCTACAAATATGTCCTGCGGTTGAGACAGCCGGCGAATAACTTCGGTGAGTTCGGGCTCAAAGCCTCCCTGCTCATAGACCTGTCGTTGACTAGGATGATTGAGGTCCAGAGCAAACATAAGGCCATTAACTTTATGAGCCAAAACACCAGAGGGATGAGTCGTTCTATGGTGTATGAGCAAGTTTAGATTGCTCTTCAACCGCCGGTTGAGCCTGGATGTTCTGGCTGTAAGGGAGGAAGTCACACTCATACTAACATTCAGAGAAGGGTCGCGCGCTGAGACCGATGTGGCCATACCAGTGATCCAACTTCCGACCGCCATATACCGGCGTCTCAATCACTTCGAACGTGAAAGTCCTCGGCACCAATTCGATCTTATGTGAAGCCATGTCTTTCAGATAAACTTCGAGTTGATAGTCGCCCGGTAATAGAGGAAACGATTTTAATGAGAACCCCATCTCGCTCGACTGGCCAATCCCCACTTTAGGGACGGTATCAAAATCCTTGAAATCAAGCGCGGCCAAACGTTGGCCCTCCATGGAAAGCACTGCCACGTACAGGCCCGGATCTAAAATATCCTGCTTCGCCGTAAAGCTTATTCTTATTTCGATTGGATCAAAGGTCTTAATGGCGGGCGCAGAATTTGAGTAGATTCTTACCTCATTTACGAGGAAACTCTCTGTCTCAATTTGCATAGGTTCGCTGATGATCTTCGTAGCGCTGGCGATGTAGTTATCAACAACGGTATTGATCTCGCCGTCAAACGTCGCTTTGCCCTGATCAAGCACCAAGCCTCGTTCACAAATATTCCGCATGGCCGACATGTTGTGACTCACAAATAGAATCGTGCGACCGTGCTTACCGATCTCACGCATCTTGTCAAAGCACTTCTTCTGAAACTGCGCGTCGCCTACCGCTAAAACCTCGTCAACCAGGAGCACTTCAGTCTCCATGTGCGCGGCAACGGCGAAGGCGAGCCGCACGTACATACCGCTGGAGTAGCGCTTCACCGGCGTATCAATGAACTTTTCGACTTCCGCGAAGGCAACAATCTCGTCAAACTTCCGCTCCACTTCCGCCTTGCGCATGCCGAGTATTGCCGCGTTCAAATAAATGTTTTCGCGCCCGGTTAACTCCGGATGAAAGCCGGTGCCCACTTCAAGCAACGACCCGACGCGGCCATGAATCTCGGCGTGGCCTTTGGTAGGTTTCGTAATGCGCGAAAGAATCTTCAGGAGGGTGCTCTTCCCGGCTCCGTTGCGGCCGATGATGCCAATCACTTCGCCTTGTTTCACTTCGAATGAAACGTCCTGCAGCGCCCAGAAGCGGTTGGAGTTCAGAGTTTCGAGTTCCGAGTTTCGAGTTGCCCCATTGTTACCGTTGCGTAGAGCTGATCGCACTGCACGAAACGGCGCCGAGGCGGCATCAGTAATCACATCGCGTAACGCCTTGTAGCGTTCCTGCTCGCCGATGCGGTACTGTTTGCTCAGACCGTCGCAGATGATTGCAATGTCACTCATTAATACGACCGAAGACCGCAGACGGACGACTGTGGACGATTGAGTTTCGGTTCACGTTACGCCCTCCCTGATGGTCGGGCTACTGACCCGGGTCATGCGGTTATCAACAGTTCGCGCCGGGTCGCGAACGACCAAAGCGGTGCCAGGTCACCGCACTCCAAAACCTGCGCCGCTCGTCCGTCGTCGGTCGCCCGTCCGCCATCACACCACATCCGCAAACTCCTGTTCCATGCGACGGAAGTAGTAGAGCCCGCCAAACAGGATCGCGATCACCACGGCGACTGAAACTGCCAGCAACGCACCCGGCGGCTGTTTTCCTAAGAGCGCCCAGCGAAAACCTTCGACCACGCCCGCCATTGGGTTGAGTCCATAGAGCGCCCGCCAGCGTTCGGGAACAATCGAACTCGGATAGGCAACCGGGGTCGCAAACATCCAGAACTGAATCAGGAAGCTGATGGTGTAGCGAACGTCGCGATATTTCACATTTAGCGCCGACAGCCAGAGACCGACAGCAAGTGCTGTCAAAACCGCCAATAGAATGAAGGCCGGTAAGGTGACGATGGCCCAGGTCGGGATGATGCGGTAGTAAAACATCATGGCCAACAGAATGACAAAGGCGACCGCGAAATCAACCAAACCACCGAGCACCGCGGAAAGTGGAACGATGAGCCGCGGAAAGTAAACCTTGGTTATCAGTCGTTCGTTCGCAACCAGACTGTTGCTTGATTCGGTCAGTGCATGCGCGAAGAGCTGCCAGGGCAACAGCGCGCAGAAGGTGAATATGGGATAAGGAATTCCATCTGAGGGCACCTTCGCCAGCTTCCCAAAAAACAAACTGAAGACGAGCATCATGAACAACGGTTGAATGATTGCCCATGCAGCTCCGAGCGCTGTCTGTTTGTAGCGAACCTTGACGTCGCGCAAGGTCAGGAAGTAGAGCAGCTCGCGGTACTGCCAAAGCTCGCGAAATCCGATTGACGTCCAGCCGCTCGGCGGATCAATCGAAAAGGTTGGCAGCGAGCCGAGTTCGGATTGTGTGTTTGAGATGGCGGACATCAATTGTGGAGTGCGGTGACCTATCACCGCTTTTCTCCTGGGCGGCCTGTCGCCCATGTTTTGCCTGAATTCGATTGACCGCCGGTCGCGACAGGTCGCGACGAACCAAAGCGGCGACAGGTCGCCGCACTCCAAAGTCTTACCTCAGATTCAGCGAGTTCGACGCAGCAGCGGCGGTTTCCACTTCTTCTTCACCGTCGGTGTTGGAGTAGTTCGAGCCGTAGTAGCGTTGGTAGTAGTAATAATCGTGCGATTGCAGGGCCACGTTATTCAGCACCACGCCGAAAATCTTCGCGCCCACGTCCTGCAGCAACTGCTTCGAGCGCTTCACTACATGTCGCGAGCTTTTGCCGCCATGGACCACCAGCAAGACGCCGTCTACCATCGACGAGATCAAGACGCCGTCCGTGAACGAGCTGACCGGCGGCGAGTCGACCACCACGTGGTTGAACCTGGATTGCAGCAGCAACATCAGCCGGCGCATCTGTTCCGAGCCCAGCAGCTCGGCGGGGTTCGGTGGTATTGGGCCGGCAGTCAAAACGTTTAGACCACTGGCCGGCTCCGTCGCCACCATGCTCATCACCTCGTCTTCCGAAACTTCGCTCGACAAAATCGAACTCAGTCCGGCGCCGTTGGACAAACCAAAAATCGAACGCAGCCGCGGCCGGCGCATGTCGGCATCGATGATGACTACGCTGGCGCCGGTCTGGGCCAGGCTGACCGCCGTGTTGACCGCAGTGGTGGTCTTCCCTTCTCCAGGCAGACTTGAGGTGACCAGGAGCGATCGCGGCGCGCGACCAGCGGTCGATAGCAGTACGGAGGTGCGCAGGTGCCGGTAAGATTCCGCGAGCGGCGAGCGGCCGTCCACGTTCATCAGCAGTTCGGGATTCTCGGAAGGATTGCCGTTGCGCTTCTGCAAGCCGCCCGGGCCCGCCAACAGTCGCCGCTTGCCGTTACCAAGCGCCGAAGGAATGACCGCGAGCGCAGGCAGGTGCAGCAGTCGTTCAACTTCTTCGGTGGAATGGACCGTGTCGTCGAGGTATTCCAGCAGCAACGCGAAACCGACGCCCAGCCCGAGCGACAGGAAGACGGCGATGAACACGGTGCGCGTGCGATTGGGGCCGACTGGCCCATCGGGCGTGATGGCGTAGTCGACCACGGAAATATTGTTGGGCTTGCTGGCCATGATGACGTCGTTCTCTTTGGAACGCTGCAGCAAGCTGTCGAGCAGGGTTTTGTTAGTGGTGATCTCCTGCTGAATGATGCGGTAGTTGATGGCTGCTTCGTTTTGCGAGAGCGTCTCGCCGCGTTGTTTTTCAAACGAACTGCGCAGGGCCTGCTCGCGCGCGAGCGTTTGCCGGTACAACGTTTCCAGGTTGGTCAGGATGGTAGTGCTCTTGCGATTGCGAATATCTTTGACCTGGCGATCGAGTTCCGCGATTTGCGTGTCGATCTCTTTGACCTCGGGCGCTTCCTCGGTGGCGTCGACCATCAGCAGGGCCCGCTTCTGACGCAGCTCGGCAGCCTTCGATTCCGACTCGTTTGCCTGTTTGGCATCGGCGTCGGCGAGCGCGCCGGCCGCGCCCGCGCCTTTGGCCGCATTAAACTTCGACTCCGCATCGATGCGGTCTTTTTCCGCGTCAACCAGTTGACGATTCAAGGCGGCCAGGCGCTCGACTACTGTGTTCTGGTTCGCATCAAGCGAAATAATCTGATTGTTCTTGGCGTAGTTGACGAGCTTCTCTTCGTCGGTGCGAATCTGCTGTTGCAACTCGGCAATGCGCTTCTGCAAAAACTCGCCGGTGCTGGTGTTTGTCTCGCCCTTCTTCTCGAGGTTGCTGAAGACATACGTTTCCGCAATTGCGTTCACAACCTTCGCCGCCACTTCCGGATCGCTATGCGTAAAGCTGATGTCAATCAGGCGCGTCTCCTTATATAAGCCGCGCGTTTCCTTCACCGGATCGACTTTGAGACCCGCCAGGATAGCGCCGACGTAAGGAGCGAGGCGTTTCGCTTCCGCCAGATCTTCGTGAGCCGAAGGCGTGGCCACGGTGGTGCGCAACTGCAGCGCTTCTTTCATCTGCGGATTATTGTCAGGCTTATCGGGCTTGGCGAAGCCGGCCATGCTTTTGATGGTCTGCCAGGTGGAACGTTTTTGCGTGGAGTTGCCTTTAAAGAAATCGGGATTGTGTTCGAGGTCCAGCGCCTTCACCACGCGGCGCATGAGACCGGGGCTGACAAGAATCTGTAGTTGCGTATTGAAGTAGACGGGATCGTTGGTTGGACCAAAGACGTAAGGCGTCTTGCCGACGAGGGCGGCGTTGTTTTCCAAATCGACCTGCACGCGGGCGCCGGCCTGATAGATGTCGGGCTTGCGGGCTACGTAGATCACGGAGAGCATCGACACGAGCACCACGATGCTGATGACCAGCCAGAGACGCTTGCGCACCGCGCGCCAGTAGTCAAGCAGGTGGATTTCAGAATCCGCATTCGGATCAACTCCATAGTTGTAGGTATGCGGACTGCCGTTGGATTCAGCCGGCGCATCAATCGCCGTGAAACCAGGTTCCGTCTTAATCAAATCGCTTTTCATCTTGCATCCTTAACAAGTTGGAATTGCCGATCCAATTTTGCCGCGGATTCGCGCGGATAAACGCGGATCCTATCCGTCCTTATCTGTGGCTTGAATCCGCGTTGATCCGCGAAAATCCGCGGCCAATTTCCTACGGCACTACGCGGACGGGAAGCTGGGCCACTGAAGGCGCTACCTGTCCCAGCAGAGTGCGCAGAAAGCTCTTCCCTGCTGACGTCGGCACGTCGATGATGTCGTTGGGCATCAGAGCAATGTCTTCGGCGCGCTTCTTCTCTATCGCGGTCAGGTCAACCACGATTTCCCTGCTCGTCGTCGCCCCTGCCTCTTGTCTTACGATCCTCACCTTGTCTTTCTTGCTGTCCTGCTTGACGCCGCCAGCCATCGCCACCGCGCGCGAAAGCGTGATCGGTTCCTTGAGCGGAATCGTGAGCGGCGTGAACACGTTTCCCACCACGTAAACCTGGTTCGCTTCCGGAAGCGTGATGATGTCGCCCGGCTCCACGTACGGATTGGAACGCGGATCGCCGGTAAGCGTCTCGCTCAACTTGTAACTGGAAAAGGCGGTGGCATCCTGCGTTGCCGCGTCCATCGACTGGCACACGAGCGCCGGTGGCGCGTGCACGATGTTAATCGTCTGACCAGCTTTTGCAGAAGGCCCCTTCGCGTAGGTGAGCAACTCGAGCAGACGAATGCGGCGCTGCAGCTCGAAGCGGCTCTGCTCGTTGACCGCGCCGATAACCGCGACCTGCCGCGAGTGATACTCCTTGATGAAAACATCCACCTGCGGCTTGCGGTAAAACTTCGTGTAGCGTTCAGCGATTTCCTTAGCCAGCTCGCCTTCGGTTTTACAAGCAGCCTGAATCTCGTCGTCGATCAACGGCATGCGAATCATGCCGCTGCCTTCGACGCGAACAGCGTCGCGCGAAAGGTTGGGCCGATTCAGGATGCGTATGTCGAGCACGTCGCCGGGGCCGATGCGGTAACGATTGTCCTCGTTAGTCATCAAAGCAACTTGATTCTTGGGCGCCGCGACTGCGGGCGGCGCAGCGGCAGCCGCGGTTTGCTGAGGCTGCTGCGCATAAAGTGAAGGGACGATAGCTGTCGCCATCACGATTGCGGCGCACAACGTATGAATTCTTTGCTTGCTCATATGAAAAGCCTCGTTACTTTCTAGAAGCGACTTGGTATGAAACTCTGTGCGTCCTTTGTGATCTCTGTGTCTTTGTGGTGGGCGTTATCCGAACAGGTCCACCACAAAGACACAGAGTCCACAAAGGTGGCACAGAGGAAGGTCATTACTTTCTAGCCAGCCCAACCCGGCGCGACAGGAGCGCTTCGCGCATGTGGTTAGGATGGGCCAGGTTTAAGACAGTGTTGCTTAGGAGCACTAGTAATTCCTCATGCTCGCGTTTGAAGGTGCCGGTTAAGGGACTGTCCTGGGTTTTCGTTACCACGCCCTCGCGCACCCACTGCCAGAACTGCGTCTGCGTTGTCCAAAACTGCTTGCGGTCACTGCAAATTACGAGTGCCGTCTTCTTCTTCTTTTTCTTTTTCTTGTCCTTGGGATTCGCTTTGCTCATGCTTTTGGGGAAGTTTCAAGTTTCAAGTTTCAAGTTTGCTCGAACTTGAAACTTGAAACCTGGAACTTGAAACTTTGAACGTAGACACACTTCTGCCCCGGTATGTTTTCTCATTTCAGAAAACGAAACAAGCAACACACGGTACCCCGAAGGGAAACCTCATATGCGAGGCAGCATTAAATTTTCAACCCAACCGGCCACTGACCACTGACCACCGACCACTGACCAATCACAACAACAGCCGCGAGATCAACTCCGCGCGCCGCTTAACTCCAAACTTGATAAAAATATGCCGCAGATGAAACTTCACCGTCTGCTCGCTCACCTGCAAACGCGAGCCGATCTCCGCATTCGTCAATCCTTCAACACAACACAAGGCCACTTGCGCCTCGCGCCGACTGAGATTCTTGTTCTCCACCACGCGTTGAATGACACGTTCGAAGGCGCGGTTGCCGAAGCCGCTGTCGATTCCCCGCGCGTAGGATTTCACGCCGCGCTCTTCGCGCCGCGCGATTATCTGTTCCGGGGGAAAGACGCGGTACGCAGCATGATCGCGCGTGCCGTTGCCGTTAGCCTTTGCCTCGCGCTCGACGCTGTATTTCGCCACCAGTCCTTCGAGTCCTCTTCTGATCGTGCTCAAACTAACAATGCCGGTGAGGTCCATTAGTCTGCGCACTGTAAAAACAGCGACGGGCCCATCGGAATTGTTCACGGAACCATTCATCGCCGCGAGCATGGCGGCATAGAGGCGGCGTTCGATGGGGGTGTGAGTCAGGGCCACCAGGGCCAGGCTGGCGCTATCCGGCGCGTGTTCGATCTGCTCACCTAAAGGGTAGGTTTTTGGATCGATCTCCGCGATGGTTTTAGCTTTTTGGGGGTACATCGATTGTTCAGAGAGAGATTGCGAGATATTGCGAGATGCTGGACGATAGCGGCGCGGTCAGCTCGCGATTAGCGCTCAAGCTGTGTAGCAGTCAAGCCCGCAAAACTAATTCATTAAACTCCTGCAAACCGAAGTTAGGCAACCGGATTGCGCCGGTTGTACTGCCTGTATTTCAAATGAACTCTGGAAGTGAAGTGACCCCTGGGGAAATCACTGAAGCACCGCTCAACCGAATGAAGCCAGAGCCTAAGGGCAACGATAATCTATGTCAAGTACAAAGCTGTCCAAAGTCCAATGTTTCAATGTCGAAGGTCAAGATCGGCTCGCGAACATTGGACTTTGGACATTGGACTTTGGACAGTTTTATTGATTGTCCACCAGCTCGCACCAAAGGTGTCCGATCGTGATATGGGCTTCCTGAACACGCGAGGTCCGGTCAGACGGGACAACTACCGCCAGATCGCAATGCGAGCTGAGCGGCTCGCCCGCGCAGCCGGTCAACGCGATTGTCCGGCAGCCGAGGGCACGAGCCTGGTCGGCGGCCTTCACAATGCTGGCAGACTTGCCGCTCGTGCTGATTGCGACTAGCACGTCGCCGGCAACCGCGAGGGCAGCGACTTGTCGTGCAAAAACTTCGTCATATCCGTAATCGTTGCTCAAGGCGGTGAGCGCGGAGGTGTCGGTGGTGAGGGAGACGGCCGGAAAAGCGCGCCGCTCTTTTTCATAACGGCCGACGAGCTCGGCGGCGATGTGCTGTGCGTCAGCCGCGCTGCCGCCGTTGCCACACAGCAAAATCTTATTACCAGCAAGCAGGGCTTCGCAGATGACCCGACCCGCCGCTTCGATCTCCGCGAGACTGGAGGAGAGCAGCGACTGGATTGCGTCGAGATGCTCCTGCAGCGAGCGCGCTAGAAGTTCTTTGCTGAAGTTGTCAGGCAAACTTTTTCCTCAGAGCGTGGGCCGGTCGGTACTGGCGCTGAAAACTAACATACTTAGCCTCCCATTTTGAAACCGAGTGTGTGCCGCAGCAGCGGCAGAAGAAGGTGGCCAGACGTGAAACGTCTGGATCAGTCCGTTTTCGCAACTGCGCGCGGGAGGTGCGCAAAGAATGGTGTGCGCACCTCCAGTGCGCAAAAATGTTTCCGGCTAATACCAGAGGTTTCACCTCTGGCTACCCTCTTCGCGCGCCTCCAGCGCGCCCTCCGCATAAATCCGCGGCCAAATCTCTTACCAGTTTTCTTGTGCCATCTCTGATCAAGTAAATCCGTCTTCACCTTGCGCAACCCTTATTCTCCGATGTAGTCTTCGCTTCACTTTTTTTCGGGCGTTGTCGTCTTCGGATGTACCTCATCTGCCCCTCTAATGGCTTACGAGCCCTTCCTGACGGTCGGGCTACTGCCCGCGATTTATGATGACTAACCAGACGCCCATGCTGCGGCAGTATCACGAACTGAAGCAGCAACACCCCGGTGCTTTACTCTTTTTTCGACTCGGCGACTTCTACGAACTCTTCTTCGACGATGCCGTCACCGGAGCGCGCGAGCTTCAGATAACGCTCACGGCGCGTCACAAAGAGCGCGGCGATGCGGTGCCGATGTGCGGCGTCCCGCACCACTCCGCCGCCAACTACATCGCGCGGCTGGTTCGCAAGGGTTACCGCGTCGCGATCTGCGAACAGACCGAGGATGCTTCAAAGACGAAGAAGCTGGTCAGACGCGAAGTCGTCCGCGTCGTCACACCCGGAACGCCCATCGATCCGCAGTTGCTCGAATCACGTGAGCCAATTTATCTCGCCGCGGTGTGCAGCTCGGGCGACACGGTGGGCGCGGCCTTTCTGGATCTGTCCACCGGAGAATTCCGCGCCACGCAGGAGAGCGGCGCCGATGCCTGGGAAAAAATTCGCTCGGACCTGGAATCGTATTCGCCGCGCGAGCTGCTTTTTCCCGTTTCCCTCGCGCCTTTGATAAACGCCGGACTCTCTCCAAAACCACAGACCGCGCCCTTGCCGTTAGCCGCGGACGATAACGCGGAGAGAAAGCCGGATGCCGGCATTAACGCAAACAACGCGCGCCATTCCGAGTTTCTCGGCGCTGCCCTCACCTCCATCGAAGACTGGCTCTGGCAGAAAAAGGATTGCGCCGAGTTACTACTAAAACACTTCGGCGCCCGCTCGCTGGAAGGCTACGGTCTGGAGCGCAAAGATGAAGCAGTGCGCGCCGCGGGCGTGTGCCTGCGTTACGCACAAGAGACCCAACGAGCCGCCGCCGATCACATCACGAACATCACTTACTTCGAGCCGCACGATCAGCTGGTGCTCGACAACGTGACTGTTCGCAATCTCGAGCTGGTGGAATCGCTCGGCGGCGCGAGTGGCCGCACTCTTCTCAGCGTTATCGACGAGACGGCGACCAGCATGGGCGCGCGGTTGTTACGTTCGTGGCTGCTGCGGCCGTGTGTGAAGCAGGGCGAAGTGGAAGCGCGGCTCGCCGCTGTCAACGATCTTTATAGTTCGCAGATCACCAGGGACAAGCTGCGTTCGTTGCTCAAGGAAATTTCCGACCTCGAACGATTGATTGGCCGCATTAGTTTTGGCTCGGCCACGCCGCGCGACCTGAATGCCATTCT
>Ga0070670_100004154_pt1 | contig 12108 bp, 11 predicted proteins | sample KBSS63metaG_FD_64665 | JGI IMG/M metagenome (GOLD analysis project Ga0070670, IMG submission 64665) | Switchgrass rhizosphere microbial communities from Kellogg Biological Station, Michigan, USA - KBS S6-3 metaG | ecosystem: Host-associated > Plants > Roots > Rhizosphere > Soil ... | reverse complement strand
TATGAGGAAATTCTCAAGATGCCGATCTGACCAAAATAGCTTGGCTGCGTGCGCTGACGATCGCGAGCGAAGCGACCAACGAGCGCCGGTCATTCAACATGGCGCGGCTTTGAGGCTGCGAACCCTCGCCTGACCTCCCCGGCAGGCGGAAGGGCAAATGAAGCGGGGAGGGGAAGGCGGAACGGCAATGACGGGATTGCAAGTCATGGACGTGGCGCGCGAGGCGATCGTCACGCTTCTGTTGGTCGCGGCACCTTTGATGCTGGTCGGATTGATCGTCGGCGTGGCGGTGTCGCTGCTGCAGGCGCTCACGCAGATCCAGGAAACGACGTTGGTTTTCGTGCCCAAGATCCTGGCGATCTTCCTCGCGCTGCTGATCGTGCTGCCGTTCATGGCCGATGCGCTGCACGCCAATTTCCTGCGCATCGCCGCGCACATCACCAGCGGCTGAGCGGTGCACGTCGACATCTCCTTTCTGCCGGGGCTCGCCGCCGCGTTTCTGCTCGTATTCGCCCGCATCGGCACGATGCTGATGCTGCTGCCCGGACTTGGCGAGCAGAACGTTTCCGCGCGCATGCGGCTCACCGTGGCGCTCGTTCTCGCCGGCGTCCTGCTGCCGCTGCACCGCAGCGCCTACCAAATCGATCCGGGCGAGCTCGCGCCGGCCCTGGTGATGCTCGTCGAGGAAATTCTCATCGGCGGAGTGCTCGGGCTGACCGCCCGCCTCACCGTTTCAGCGCTCGAAGTCGCTGGCTCGGTCATTGCCCAGCAGTTGGGTCTTGGTTTTGTCACCGCGGTCGATCCGACTCAGGGCGAGCAGGGCATGATCGTCGGCAACTTCCTTACCATGCTCGGCGTCACTTTGCTGTTCGCGACCGATATGCACCATCTGGTCATCGCCGCGCTCAACGACAGCTATAGCCTCTTTGAGCCGGGTGAGTTGCCGGCCACCGGCGACATCGCGGCACTGATCACCAGGACCGTGGCTGGCGCCTTCCGCATCGGGGTCCAGCTTTCGGCGCCGTTCATCGTCTTCGGGCTTCTATTCAATATCGGGCTCGGCGTTCTGGCGCGGCTGATGCCGCAGATGCAGGTCTTCTTTGTTGCCCTGCCGTTGTCGATCCTGCTCGGGCTCATCCTCCTGGTGCTGGTCGTGGGGGCGATGATGGGCGTGTTCCTCGACTATGCCGGCGGCGTGCTCCACGCACTCGCCCCGCGCGGCTGAGCGACCGCGATGGCCGACGAACGCGACGATAACGAACGCACCGAAGACCCGAGGCCACGGCGGCTCGAAGAAGCCCTCAAACGCGGCGACGTCGTCAAGAGCGCGGAAGTCAACACCTGGTTCATGATCGCCGCCGGCACGCTCATCCTCATTGTCTTTGCTGCGCCGATGGCCGCGAGCCTGCAAACGACGCTCCGCGGCGTGCTCGCCAATTCCGGTCGGATCGCGATGGATGCTCCGGCGCTCGCGGCGCTGGCGAAGAGTCTGGCGCTCAGCGCGGTCACGGGCCTCGCCATTCCGCTGCTTCTGCTCTGCCTGGCGGCGCTCGCCGGCAACGTCGTTCAGCACCGCATCCTGCTCTCGGCCGAGCCGCTCAGACCCCGCCTTTCGCGGATTTCGCCCGCCGCCGGCCTCTCCCGCCTGCTCTCGCGCCAGGCGCTAGCCAACTTCGCCAAGGGTCTCGCCAAGCTCGCCGTCATCGGCGCGGTGATGACGGCGCTGCTCTGGCCCGAGCGGGACCGCCTGCGAGGCCTTGTCGGCGTCGATCCGACCCTGATCCTGCCGTTCACGCGCTCGTTGGCCCTGCACATGCTCGGCGCTGTCGTAGCCATCCTCGCCATCGTCGCGGCGGCCGATTACCTCTTTCAGTACCGGCAATGGTACGAGCGGCACAAAATGTCGCTGCGCGAACTCAAGGAGGAGTTCCGGCAGACCGAGGGTGATCCAACCGTCAAGGGCAAGCTGCGCCAGTTGCGGCAAACGCGCATGCGCAAACGCATGATGACGGCGGTGCCGACGGCCTCGGTGGTCATCACCAATCCGACCCACTTCGCCGTCGCGCTCAAATACGAACGCGGCATGAATGCACCGGTGTGCGTCGCCAAGGGCGTCGACCTGATCGCCCGCAAGATTCGCGACGTGGCCCGCGAGCACGACATCCCCGTGGTCGAGAACCCACCGCTGGCGCGCGCGCTGCACGGCACGGTCGAGATCGACCAGGAAATTCCGCCCGAACATTACCGCGCCGTCGCCGAAGTCATCGGCTACATCATGCGGCTGCGTCGCGCCGTGGGCACGGCGTCGCCGCTGTGAAGCACGACGCAAAGCCTCTTGCGTCTCGCGGTCGTCCGGGGCACCACATTTCGTCCCGCCCGCGTTGCGGTGAGGATGAAAGCGTCCGCTTCCGCGGTAAGATGGAACCCGGATGAGCACACCGGCCGCCACCGAGGTCAGCGCGAGCGCCGCAACCGTGCGGCCGGCGATCGACCGGACTGCGAGCGTACAGCGCAGCGGCAGTGTCCTTTTCGTCCTGCTCGTCGCCGGCATACTCGTCGGCGCCGCGACCGGCATCGTGGTGCTCGGGCGCAGCAATTCCGAGCCGTACATTCTCGGCTTCCTGGCGGTGCTGGCGACGCTCGGCGTCTTCTCACTGTTCGCGCTTGCTTCCGGCATCCTGCGCCTGCCGGCGTCAGAGACCGCGAGCCCCTTGATCAAGCGGCTCGTCGATGAGGGCTTCGACGGAATTCTGGTCACCGATGCCGATGGCCGCGTGCTGTACGCCAATGCCGCCTACCTCGACCTTATCGGGGCGGCGGATGCCAACGACATTCGGCCGGTGGAGCGCGTGTTCATCGGCGATGCGGATGCTTCCGAGGCCATCTACCGCCTGCTCAAGGCAGCGCGCGAAGGCAAGCGCCTGCAGGAGGAAGTGCGCGTCCCCGGTATCAAAGGCCGGCCGGCGCGCTGGCTGCGCCTGCGCGTGCGACCGCTTGGCGAAGGCAAGCGCACGAGCCAGCTCACCGTGTGGTCTTTGAGCGACGTGACCCGCGAGCGAGAGCGGCAGGAGAACGTCTTTCAGGAGCTGCAGCACGCGATCGACTATCTCGATCACGCTCCGGCCGGCTTCTTCTCCGTCGATGCCAGCGGCGACGTTGTCTATCTCAATGCGACGCTGGCCAATTGGCTGGACCAGGACCTCGCTCAGGTCGGCTCCGGCGGCCTCAAGCTCGCCGATCTCGTCGCCGGCGATGGCGCGGCGCTGTTGACCACGCTGCGCGCTCCCCCCGGTGAGCTCACGACCGAGGTGCTCGACCTCGACCTCAAGACCCGCAGCGGCCGCACCTTGCCGGTGCGGCTCTTCCACAAGCTCGCCTTCGGCGCCGATGGCACGCCCGGCGCCTCGCGCACTCTCGTGCTCAACCGCGCCCGCGACGACGGCACCGATCCGCAACGTGCGGCGGAAATCCGCTTCATGCGCTTCTTCCACCACACCCCGATGGCGATCGCGACCGTCGACCGCGAAGGCGGCATCGTGCGCACGAATCCGCTGTTCGCGCGGCTGTTCCACAATCTGCTGCGCCGCGCACACGGGGACGGGAGCGGCCGTTCGATCAGCGGCATCGTCGCTGAGCGCGACCGGTCGGCGATCGAGACCGCGATCGCGGAGGCGGCGCAGGGCAAGGGTGACATCGCCCCCGTCGACGCGGCGTTGGCGGGCGAAGCACTCGCGGCCGGCGGCGAGCGCTTCGCCCGTTTCTATGTCACGGCCGTCGAGGAGGAGGAACGCGATCAGGAAGCAGCGATCGTCTATTTGCTGGAGACGACCGAGCAGCGCGAACTTGAGACCAAGGTCACCCAGCAGCAGAAGATGGAACTCGTCGGCCAGCTTGCCGGCGGCATCGCTCACGACTTCAATAACGTGCTCTCGGCCATCATCCTGGCGACCGATTTCTTGCTTAACGCGCACAAGCCGACCGACCCGTCGTTCCAGGACATCATGCAGATCAAGCAGAACGCCAACCGGGCGGCCAGCTTGGTGCGGCATCTGCTCGCCTTCTCGCGCAAGCAGACCATGCGCCCGCAGGTGCTCGACGTCGGCGAAGTCCTGAGCGATCTCACCATGCTGCTGCGGCGGCTGATCGGCGAGAAGGTCGCGCTTGACGTGGTCCATGGCCGCGATCTCTGGCCAGTCAAGGTCGACATTTCGCAGTTCGAGCAGGTGATCGTGAACCTTGCGGTCAACGCCCGCGACGCCATGCCCGACGGCGGCCGGCTCACGCTGCGCACCGCCAACGTCACCGCGCCGGAGTGCGAGCGCTATCACGCCAAAGGCATGCCGGCCGCCGACTATGTGCTGGTTGAAGTCGTCGATAGCGGCACCGGGATCGCGGCATCGATCGTCGACAAGATATTCGAGCCGTTCTTTTCGACCAAAGAGGTGGGGAAGGGGACCGGCCTCGGCCTTTCCACCGTCTACGGCATCATCAAGCAGACCGGCGGCTTCGTCTATGTCGACTCGGTTGAACACAAGGGCTCGACCTTCCGCATCTTCCTGCCGCGCCACGTGGTTGGCGCCCAGGAAGCAGCCGCGGAGCGGCTCGCCGATGTCGCGCCGCTGGCGCCCGTCGAAGTCGTTGGCGCCGAGGAGAGCAAGCGCGCAGCAAGCGCCGATCTCACCGGCCGCGGCACCATCCTTCTGGTCGAAGACGAAGACGGCTTGCGCGCGCTCAACGCTCGCGGCCTCGCCTCACGCGGCTACACCGTTCTTGAGGCCGGCAATGGCGTCGAGGCCATAGAGGTGCTGGAGAAGGCCGACGGGCGGGTCGATCTCGTCGTCTCCGACGTGGTCATGCCGGAGATGGACGGCCCGACACTGCTGCGCGAATTGCGCAGTCGCATTCCGGGCCTGAAGATTATCTTTGTTTCCGGTTATGCGGAGGATGCCTTCCAGAAGCACCTGCCCGCGGACGGCCAGTTCGCCTTCCTGCCGAAGCCGTTCACGCTCAAGCAGCTCGTCGCTGCGGTGAAGGACACGCTGGCGGCCTGAAGGTGCCCTCCTTCTCGCCAGCGGAAGGACTTCACCGTGTGGGTGCGTCGCCATGGCAGGAGGCCGGAGCGCCCGGCTGGGATGAAGGCCAGGTCGGCACGTCGCATTTAGTGCAGGCGCCGAGCATGAGGCCGACACCTGCGACAGCCAGAATCCGCGCCACCCAAGTACAGGCGCTTTCAGCAAAACGCGGCATGATCCCCTGGCCCTCTCTCGCCCCGCTCCACGATACTCCATAGCGGCCGAGTGCGGCCGCGTTGGGGCACGCCACGACGACGGGAACGTATTCCGCCTCGATTTCCATTATCTTAGCGGATCGGCCGATCCTCCGTCATCTTTGGAAAAGCCAAAGCGGGCAGGGCGAGTCCTTATGACTAAAATGATTTAGGCAAGGGAGAGAAACGCATGGACATTCGATCGAACGGGTCCTCACCGTCGCGACGGGCGCGGTCCGACTGGTTCACCGGCACGGTTTGGCAGGAGCCGGTGATCGATACGCCGACGCAGGGAAACGTGCGCGCCACCTACGTGCATTTCGAGCCCGGCGGCCGCACGAACTGGCACACCCATCCGGCCGGGCAAACCCTCTACATCCTTCACGGCACCGGCCGCGTGCAGAGCTGGGGCGGCAAGGTACGCGAAGTCCGTCCCGGGGATGTCGTTTGGTTTCCCCCCGGCGAGAAGCATTGGCACGGCTCCGGCCCGGAGACGATGATGGCCCATATCGCCATCACCGAAGTGCTAGACGGCAAGTTCGTCGAATGGCTGGAGCCGGTGACCGACGAGCAGCACAAGGCCTCGGTGGGCTGAGCATGCGCTACGAGCTCTATTACTGGCCGACGATCCAGGGTCGAGGTGAATTCGTCCGCCTCGCGCTGGAAGAGGCCGGCGCCGATTATGTCGACGTCGCACGCAAGGGCAAGAATGGCGTCGCGGCGATGACGAAGCTTCTTGAGGGCAAGGGCGTAGCGCGGCCACCTTTCGCGCCGCCGTTCATCAAGTCGGGTAAGCTCGTCGTCGCGCAGACCGCCAACATCCTGTTCTATCTCGGTCCGCATCTGAAACTCGCACCCCGCGACGAGGCCGGGCGGCTCTGGGCGCATCAGCTGCAACTCACCCTCTCCGATCTCGTCGTCGAGATTCACGACACTCACCATCCGGTCTCCGGCGGGCTTTATTTCGAGGAGCAACGCCCGGCGGCGCAGCGCCGCAGCAAGGATTTCTGGCGTTATCGGGTACCGAAATTCCTGGGCTACTTCGAGCGGGTGCTGCAGAAGAACGGCGGCCGATACCTCATCGGCCGCCGGCTCAGCTACGTCGATCTTTCGCTGTTCCAGATCGTCGAGGGCCTGCGCTACGCCTTTCCCAAGCACATGAAGCGGTTCGAGAAGAAAGCGACGGGTGTGATCGCGCTCCATGCCCGCGTCGCCAACCGGCCCCGCATCAAGGCTTATCTTGCCTCGAAGCGGCGCATCCCGTTCAGCCAGTGGGGAATCTACCGCTACTTCAAGGACCTCGACGGCTGACGTTTGCCGGTGCGGTACGCTGGTGGCCATTTTTCCGGATCAGCGGTCGCCCCGATGCTTGGCGACATTGCCGGCAGTCGCCGTGCGCCACGCTCACGGCAACAGCCAGCACGCGCGTCAATGCATGGAAAAGCGGATCGGCACGGTGAGGTCGAGCTGCGCCTGCGACATGCTCGCCGGGAACGCCGGCAACGGCTCCGCCCGTTTGATCATGTCCATCACCTCCTCGTCGAGGTCGGGATGGCCGGAGCTGCGCGCGATATGGCGCGCCAGGACGTGACCGCTGCGGTCGATGCTGAAGCTCAGGAGTACGATGCCCTCCTCGCTGCGGGATAGCGCTTCGCTCGGATAGCGCTTGTACCGCTGCAGGTGCTTGACCACGCTGTTCTCCCAGGCCGAGGCGATCTGCTGGGCGCCGCCCCTGGCGCGTTGGGCGGTCACCGGGGCCGGCGGCTTGGGCTCCTCGACTTTCTCCGGCTGCTCCTTGGCCTGCTCCGGAACGATTGTCGGCGTCTCATCGGGCGGGGGTTGCTCGACCTTTTCCTCCGGCGGCGGAGTATCCGGCGGCTTTGGCAGCGCCTTGGATTCGATCATCGTCTCCGGAGCAGGGGTGACATCGCGCTCAACGGCATCCGGGGTGTTCTCGATCGGGGCAAGCTCGATCGCCACCTCGAAGTCATCCCCGCCGATCTGTTCCGGCTGGTGCGACACGAGATAGGAGGAGATAGCGGCGGCGTGGACGCCAAGGACGATGGCGGCAGCCGCCGCCCAACGAATGAGATCGCGCGGCTGTTCCTCCTCGAACCAGCCAAGCGGGATCGCGATCATTGCGCCTCCCGCATTTCCAGCCCGACCAGCGCGACCTTGAGATAACGGGCCGCACGCAGGTCGTTCATCACCTGCATGACGTCGCCGTAGGGCACGCTGCGGTCCGCGCGGAGAAAGATGCGTTCCTCCTTGTCGCCGTTGGTGGCGGCGTCGAGCGCGCCGGTGAGACGGTCGCGCGCCACCGGATTGTCGCCGATGGCGAGGCTAAGGTCGGATTTCAGGGTCAGATAGATCGGCTTGCTCGGTCGCTGCTGCGGCTGAGCATTGGAGGAGGGAAGGTTGACGGCGATATCGACCGTCGCCAGCGGCGCCGCCACCATGAAGATGATCAGCAGCACCAGCATCACGTCGATGAACGGCGTGACGTTGATGTCGTGGACCTCGTTCAGCTCGTCGGCGCCGTGGTCGAGACGCATCGCCATGGCGCTACTCCGCGGCTTGCGACATCGGCAGCTTGGCGCGATCGAGATCGCGGCTGACGAGCTTCATGACCTGCGCGGACGCGTCGCCGAGAAGCGCGCGGTATTGCGCCGTGGAGCGCGCCAGCACGTTATAGATCATCACCGCCGGAATGGCGGCGACCAGTCCCAGCGCGGTCGCGAGGAGGGCTTCGGCGATGCCTGGCGCCACCACCGCGAGATTGGTGGTGTGGGCTTTCGAGATGCCGATGAAGCTGTCCATGATGCCCCAGACCGTGCCGAACAGGCCGACGAAGGGCGCGGTCGAGCCGATGGTGGCCAGAACGCCGGTGCCGCGGGCCATTTTGCGGCTCGCCGCCTGCTCGATGCGCTCGAGCTGCCAGGCGATGCGCTCCTTGAGGCCATCGCCGCGCAGGCTCGCGGACAGCCGGATCTCGCTTCCGGCCGCCTGCATCAGAAATGCGGTCGGACTGGTGCCGTTGCGAAGCTGTTCGTGGGCCTGAGACAGGGTCGGGCAGCTCTCAAGTGTGCGCAGGTCCCGCCGCACCGCGGTGCGCGCTGTGCGCAACTCGAGCCATTTGGCAAGCCAGACGGTCCAGGTGATGAGCGAGGCCAGCGCCAGACCGATCATCACCAATTTAACGATACGGTCCGCATGAAGGAACATGCCCCAGGGCGACAGGTCCTGCGGCAGTTCCGCGGTGCTGATCGCGGTCTCGCCGGGAGGCGCCGACGCCGCGGGTGCCGGTGCCGCTGGTGCGGGCGCGGTGGCGCTTGGCGCCGGCGGCGCATTTGACGGGGCCGATTCGGCTGGAGGGGCGGCCGGGGCTGCCATATTCGCTGGCGGGGATGGCGGGGCGGCTGGTGCTGCAGCGGGCGGCGGCGCAGCGTCCGCGGGCGCGGACATCGCGCCGGTGGCGGCCGGATTGGCAGCCGTCGTGGCCGGAGCAATTGGGGCCGGCGAGGGATTGGGAAATGGGGAGGCTGGCGTCGTCGCGGCCGCGGCGGGCCGGGGTGCGTGCGCCGGGCGCGGGCGCGCCGGCGCAGGAGTCGTGGTCGGGGTCTGGGCGGACGCGGAGTCGGCAAATGCAATCAGCGGTAAGAGCGCCACTAGCAGCGCCAACATGCCGAAACGGAACTGAAATGCCCCCTTCGACATGGGACGCACGACGCCACGACCGCTATGGCTACACCAGAGTTCCGTCCTCATGTCTCACCCACCCAGGCCACCCCAGCACGCCACGTTACAGAGCGCAAACTTGTCCAACAAATGACGGAATTCAACAAACGAACGCTATAATGTAACAGATCGAAAGTCATCCCGAATTCGGCGCCACGCGGCTCACTGGCTGGTCTCGGAACTCAAGCAGAAAAAGTTCGGCCTTTTCAGTATCTTCCCTCCGTTCACCTGACATGGTGAAGTGGAACGGGTAGCGCCTCTCGCCAGCTCCACGCAGTGCCAGTCTACTACCACTACCAATATGGTCTGGCCAGGGAATGACTTGTCGCAATATGGGACGGACTGCCGGTCACCACCGGTATGCGCGTGCCCGGGCCGCTCCCCCGCACTCATCGAAGCTACGTGAGCCATGGGGTGCGCGGCACCTCGGCAAAAGGCCACATAAGGGCAGCCGCAAACTGCCTTGGGTTCCCGCCTAACCGCCGATCTATATTTCTATGCTTCCCCTGCGGCCACTACCGCGGCCCGCGCAGGCGCGCCAGCAATTCCGCGGTTGGATAGGAATCGGCGGGCATCGCATATTTGACCTGCATGGCCTTGACCGCCTGCCGTGTTTTCAGCCCCATGAATCCGTCGATGGCGCCCACATCGTAGCCAGCGCGCGACAGCAAACCCTGCATTGTTTTGACGTCGTTGAAGCTCAGCGCAGGCGGTGGCGAACCGCGGTGAAGCGGTGGCGCGCCGGCAATGCGGGTCGCGAGATATGCTGCCGTCGTCGAATAGACGAGCGAGTTGTTCCATTGCAGATAGACCTGGAAGTTCTTGTAGACCAGGAACGCCGGCCCGAATCGTCCCATGGGCAGCAGCAGCGAAGCGGGTAGGTCGTCGGCAGGCAGCGGCCGTCCGTCGGCAAACGCAATTCCGTACGCCGCCCATTTCGCGCGCGGCAGCTCGATCGCAAGGTCGGCCTGATCCCAGGGCAGGTTCGCCGGCAAGCGCACCTCGGTCAGCCAGGGCTCGCCGCGCCGCCAACCCAATCCGGCGAGGTAATTGCCGGTCGACGCCAGCATGTCGGGGACGCTGTGAATGAGGTCCCGCCGGCCGTCGCCGTCGTAGTCGACCGCATAGCGGAAATATTCCGACGGCATCATCTGCGTTTGGCCGAGTTCACCGGCCCATGAACCGATCATCTCATCTGGCGTCAGATCGCCGCGATCGATCAGGCGAAGCCCGTCGAGAAGCTGCGTGCGGAATTTGTCGCTGCGCCGGCAATCGTAGGCGAGAGTGGCGATGGCGCTAAGCGAACGATAGTTGCCCATGTTGGCGCCGAAGTCGCTCTCCAGCGCCCAGAACGCCACGATGACTGCCGGGGGCACGCCGTGCTGCTGCTCGATGCGCGCGAACACCGCGGCATTTGTTTTGATGAGTTCTTGTCCGCGCTGAATGCGATACGCGGCGGCCATGCGGTCGGAGAATTGCAAGAATGTCTGCGTGAACACCCGCTGCCCGCGATCGATATTGATGATGCGTTGATCATAGGCAAGCGAAGGCGCAGCGGCGGCAATCGCGCGCTGGGAAATGCCTTGCGCGGCCGCTTCGCGCTCGAAACTGGCGAGCCAGCCGTCATAGCTTCCGGTGTTGCGGCAAGGCGGCGGCGGTGCGGCGAACGCGTTGTTGGTCGCGAGCGCGCTCATGAGCAGCAATGCTGCTCCGGTCAATCCGCGTCCGTACATGATTTTGTCGCCTCCCTCGCGCAAGGCTTAAGTAATGGTTTCCGGTCGGCGCGTTGGGCGGAATCCCCGTTGCACCCCGGGCCACAACAGCACCTCGGCGCCGCGTGTGCAATGTGGGCGAATCGCCATGGGCTCGCCGGGGCGGGCCGCATGACAATCAACCGAAATTCCCGTATCATCAAATCCTTGTTAGCGACGTGCGAATGACGTTGCCCCGCACCGGGGCGAATGAGTATGGAACTATCCTTCCATCGGCTGATTGACTTCCTACATTAGCGTCCAACTATTCGTGCCTCCCGGTTTTTCGGACCAAACGATGTCGCGCTCTGCCGCTTTGCCAGCCGTTCGGTTGCTTGATCCAGCCGATGAGGGGGCCGCAATCTCGCGCCGCGGCGCTGACTGGCGTCGCTACTGGCGCGACGCCTTCAGCGCCGTGCGTGCGGAGACCGAGCGCCGCGCGGCGGCGCTCGGTGCGGAAGATCAGGTCGTGCAGTCGATGCCTGATGCGAGCCCGATCAAATGGCATCGCGCCCACGTCACCTGGTTCTTCGAGCACTTCTTGTTGCGGCCTTTCGTTCCCGGCTATCGCGTATTCGACGAGCGCTTCGCTTATCTGTTCAATTCCTACTATGTGGCAGCGGGCCCGCGGCACGCGCGGCCGCAGCGCGGCCTTATAACGCGCCCGGGTGTAGTTGAAACGACGGCATACCGCGCCCACGTCGACGCCGCGGTCGCGACGCTGATCGAGACCGCGGATGATTTGGAAGCGGTGATCCCCATCGTCGAGATCGGATTACATCACGAGCAGCAACACCAGGAATTGATGCTCACGGATATCCTGCACGCATTTGCGCAGAACGAGACACATCCGGCCTACGATGTTGATTGGCAATGGCCGCGCGGCGAGCGCGCGGCAGCGACGGCAGCTTCGGCCGACGCGCTCATTGCCGGCATCCACATGGTCGGCCACGATGATGCAGGGTTCTTCTTCGACAACGAACGGCCGGCACATCAGGTGCTGCTGCAGCCGGTGTGCGTCGCACGCTCGCTCGTGACCAATGGCACGTGGCTCGAATTCATGGCCGATGGCGGCTATGCAACGCCCAGTCTGTGGCTGTCCGACGGCTGGGCGGCGCGCGAAACGGAAGAGTGGGACGCGCCGGGCTATTGGCGCAAGATCGATGGCGCTTGGTATTCCATGACACTCGGCGGCCTGCGCCCGATCGATCCGGCGCTGCCGGTCTGCCATGTCAGCTACTACGAGGCCGACGCGTTCGCGCGCTGGTGCGGCAAGGATTTGCCGAGCGAAGCGGAATGGGAGGTCGCGTCAAGAGGCGGTGTGCTTGACGACGCTTTCGGTTTCGTCTGGCA
>Ga0070670_100004150_pt1 | contig 12113 bp, 14 predicted proteins | sample KBSS63metaG_FD_64665 | JGI IMG/M metagenome (GOLD analysis project Ga0070670, IMG submission 64665) | Switchgrass rhizosphere microbial communities from Kellogg Biological Station, Michigan, USA - KBS S6-3 metaG | ecosystem: Host-associated > Plants > Roots > Rhizosphere > Soil ... | reverse complement strand
AGGTCGCCCACTTCCTCGGCAATGAGGCCGTCGCCGAAATCGAGCTGGCGGCGGCAGAGCTCGATCACCTCAGGCCTTCGCGCTCGCCTTGGTCCGCGCGGCCTTGGCCACTCGCTTGTGGCGCTCCAGCACCTTCAGGAAGCGCTGCCGGTTGCCCGCGGCCATCTGGCTGGCGACTTCGTTGAAGCGAAGCCACGCCTGGTGCGCTTGCCTGACCGCTTCTTGCTGCTCGGCGGGGATGTAGACCGAGCACGCCTTGCCTTCCGCGCTGAACTTCAGGTACAGGTGCGGGCCGTGGCGACGCGACGGATCCGATGCGCAGGCGCATGAAGGATCGCCGCATTGCCGCGTCGCCTCCGACAACGAGCCGTTCACCATCAGCCGCGCTGCTTGCGACAGTTCGCTGATCGGTCCCTTCTTACTTACCACACCGGTTAAGGTAATCCGTCCACGTAGAACTGTCAAGCCGATCTTGTGACTGCGCTCGTCGGTTCGAACAAGCACTGCTGGACAAGAACCTTGCTCCTGGGCACCTCCGCCCCGGCACTTCAGAAACGGGCTTTTTGCGCCGGAAAGTAGCTAGCGGCCGCCGAAGACCTGGGCCAGGATCGCGCTGCCGGTGCCGACCGGATCGCTGCGGATCTTCGTTTCGTTCCGGGTCGCCGCGCTACCGGGCGCGCATGCCGATCGCCGCGGCGCCGACGATGAGAAGCGTCGCGACTGCGATCCAGACGGTCAGCGGGCGGCCACTGGTGAGCGCAAGCAACAGGGTCGAGGCGAGCGGCGTCAGGTAGCTGAGGATGCCGATCCGGCGCGGATCGCCGCGCTTGAGGGCTGCGTCCCAGAGAAAGAAGGCGGCGCCGAGCGGGCCGAGCCCGGTGAGGGCGATCAGCAGCAGGTCCCGTCCCGAAAGCGCCGTCGACGGCTCGAGCACGGCGTGGCAGGCGAGCGCGAGCAGACCCGAGACCAGCCCGAACAAGCCGACCGCGGCCGTCGGGAAATGGGCGACGCGAGACGTCAGCAGCGAGTAACTTGCCCAGATGAACGCCGACGCCGCGGCGGCGAGATAGCCCCAGGCAAAGCCGCCGGCGAGGCCACGGCCGCCGATGATCGCCAGCGCCGCGCCGACGAAGCCGACCAGCGCCGCGCCGACGTGCACCGGCGTGAGCGCCATCGCGGGCAGGAAGACCGGCGCCAGGACGACGATGAGCAGCGGCCACAGGTAGTTGACCAGATTGGCCTCGAGCGGCGGCGCGTGGCGCAGGGCGACGAAGAGCAGGAAGTGGTAGCCGAACAGGCCACCGACGCCGAGCGCGAGAGTCGCGGCGGGAACGCGCCAGCGGCGCGCGAATGGCCACGACGGCACGCTGCCGATCACCAGCGCCAAGCCGGTGAGCAGGAACGGCGGCACGTGCGCGAGGGCGACGCCGAGCGATGCGAGCGAGGCCCAGAGCGCGATCGCGCCGAGCGCAAGATGGGTCGGACTCATCGAGATCGCGCCCGGGCCGATCGCGTCGCGGGCGGCTTCAGCGCCAGACTTTCCACGCGATCCAGGCCGTGATCGCGATCGCGACGACGACGCGGGTCGGCGTGCCGATCTTGTCGAAGAGCGGCGACCAGTCGATCTCGCCGCGGCCGCGCCGCGCGTCGGCCTCGGCCTGCATCCCGGCCACCCACTCGCGGCGTCGCGGCAGATCGGCATCGAGCGCCTGCAATCGGCGCTCGACCAGTTCGGGGCGCGGACGCTCGGCCGCGCCGCGCAGTGCCGGCGCCAGCGCCTGCACGCTGGCATTCGCCTCGGCCAGGCTGGCGATCGCGAGCGTCGCGCCGCATTGCGAGCAGCTGATCGTCTCGCCCGGCGCCAACGCGACGCCGCAGGCGGCGCATTCCAGTGCCCCCTGCTTCGCCTTGACGCCATGCACCGCCGGCGGCTCGATCGTCTCGAGCGGATCGAGGGCACGGGCGAGGCGCGCGACGTCGAGCAGGCTCGGGATCGAACGGCAGTAGCGGCAGCGTTCGTCGTCCTTGGCGATCTCGCCGCCACAGTTGACGCACTCGATCCGGCCACGGTCGCGCAGCAGCCTGGCCCGATCGACCCGCGACATCGGCCGGAGCAGTCCCTTTTCCTCGAGGAACTGGGCGAACGACTGGTACGCGCCGTGACGGCGCCGGCATTGCAGCTGCGACGAGCGGCCCCAGCGCGACTGGTTGTGGACGATGCCGAGTTGGCCGTCGCAGCGCGGGCAACGCGCGTCGCCGCGCAGCATCTCGTGCGGCAGGTCGTGCGAGCTCGCCATCGCGCCGATCAACTCGAGCAGGGCGGTGCCGCTCAGCTGCGCCGTCTCAGAACCGTCGAACCAGACCAGGTCGCAACCGCGGCAGAGATCGAGGTCGACGCTGTGGCCGTAGTGGCCGGCGAGCGTCCGCCGCTGCATCGGCTGGCGGCAGTTGCCGCAGACCAGTCGCGGCTCGGCGGCCGCGGCGAACGCGTTCACCCGCGCCTAGGCGGGAACGCCGGCGGCGTGCGCCTGCTGGTCGGCGTGGTAGCTCGAGCGCACCAGCGCGCCGACGGCGGCGTGCGTGAACCCCATCGCCTGTGCCTCGCGCTCGTACATCCGGAACGTGTCGGGATGGACGTAGCGGCGTACCGGCAGGTGATGTCTGCTCGGCGCCAGGTACTGGCCGATCGTCAGCATGTCGATCGAATGGGCGCGCATGTCGCGCATCACCTGGAGGATCTCGTCGTCGGTCTCGCCGAGGCCGACCATGATGCCGCTCTTGGTCGGCACGCTCGGCGCATATTCCTTGAAGCGCTTCAGCAGGTCGAGCGAGAACGCGTAGTCCGAGCCGGGCCGCGCTTCCTTGTAGAGCCGTGGCGCGGTCTCGAGGTTGTGGTTCATCACGTCGGGCGGCGCCGCCTTCAGGATCTCGAGCGCGCGGTCCATGCGGCCGCGGAAGTCGGGCGTGAGAATCTCGATCCGGGTCGCCGGCGAGAGCTCGCGCGTCTTCTCGATGCAGGCGACGAAGTGCGCCGCTCCGCCATCGCGGAGGTCGTCGCGATCGACGCTGGTGATGACGACGTACTTCAGCTTCAGCGCCGCGATCGTCTTGGCGAGATTGGTCGGCTCGTCGGCGTCGAGCGGATCGGGCCGACCGTGGCCGACGTCGCAGAACGGGCAGCGCCGGGTGCACTTGTCGCCCATGATCATGAAGGTCGCGGTGCCGTTGCCGAAGCACTCACCGATGTTCGGGCACGACGCTTCTTCGCACACCGTGTGCAGCTTGTGCTCGCGCAGGATCTGCTTGATCTCGTAGAAGCGCGAGCTCGGCGACCCGGCCTTGACGCGGATCCAGTCGGGCTTCTTCAGCACCTCGCCCGCCGGAACGATCCGGATCGGGATGCGCGACGTCTTGGCCTCGGCCTTCTGCTTGATCATCGCGTCGTAGCCGGCCGAGGTGGTCATCGCGTGCTCAGGTAGGCGCCGAGCTTGGCGCCGAGGGTCATGGCCACGTCGTCCCACGCAGCGTCGACGCCGATTGTAGAAAGATCGACCGTCCTCAGCCCGGCATGACCGCACGGGTTGATGCGCTCGAAAGGCGCCAGCTCCATCGCCAGGTTGAGGGCGACGCCGTGATAAGCCCGGTGCCGGCTGACCTTGACGCCGATCGCGGCGATCTTGCCGAGCCCGGCGAACGGGTCGGCGTTGCTGGTCTCGAGCGCGGCATGGCCGAACGGATCGGCGAGCCGGACGTAGATCCCCGGCTCGCCGCGCACGCGGTGGCCGGTGACGGCGTAGTGCTCGAGCGTCTTCAACAGCGCCTGCTCGAGCCGGAAGACGTATTCCTTGACGTAGATGCCGAGCCGGCCCAGGTCGACGAGCGGATAGGCGACGACCTGGCCGGGCCCGTGGTAGGTGACCTGGCCGCCGCGGTCGGTGCGCACCACCGGAATCGTGCCGGCATCGAGGACGTGCTCGTCCTTGCCGGCGACGCCCTGCGTGAACACGGGCGGGTGCTCGCACAGCCAGACTTCGTCGTCGGTCGCCGTGCCCCGCGCCGCGGTGAAGGCGCGCATCGCCTCGAGCGTCAGGTCGTAGGCGACGGGGCCGAGCCGCTTGACGATCATCGACGCGCCGGCGATCCGCCTCGCATCAGAGGACGACCTTGACCATCGGGTGCGTCGACAGCGTCCGGTACAGCTCGTCGAGCTGCTCGCGGCTGGTGGCGTTGACCGTGATCGTCACGCCCAGGTACTTGGCGCCGCTGCTCGGCCTGAGCTCGATCGAGGCGGCGTCGAAGTCGGGATCGAACTGGCGCGCGATCTGTGTGACTGCGTGCACGAAGCCGTCGACGTTGATCCCCATCACCTTGATCGGGAAGCGCGACGGGTATTCGATCAGCGATTGCCCGGCGGGAATGTCTTGCATGAGAGTGGTGTCCATCGCAACCAGATGGTGGCGGTCGGCGCCGATGCAATCGAGCTGACCCGCATGCGGCTTCGACTAGATCGTCTGCGTCAGCTTGGCCCGCTGGTAGGCCTCGTACAGCCGCGCATACACCGGCCCGGGCTTGCCGCGCAGGGCGCCGTGGCCGACGCCGTCACCGTCGAGCGTCGTCACCGGCAGGATCTCCTTGGTCGCCGAGCTGAGCAGGATCTCGTCGGCCGCCGTCAGGTCGGCCTCGGCGATCGGCTTCAGGTTGTAGGCGATGCCGCATTCCTCGCACAGCTCCTTGATCAGCTCGTAGCGAATGCCCTCGAGCACATGCTCGCTCTTGGGCGGGCCGAGCACGGCGCCTTCATGGACGACCCAGACGTTCGATGCCGAGGCCTCGGTCAGGTAGCCGTTGCGAAACATGATCGTCTCGACCGCATCGCGGTCGGCAGACATCTGGCGCGCCAGCACGTTGCCGAGCAGCGAGATCGACTTGATGTCGGCGCGCTCCCAGCGGAAGTCGCGGGCGCTGACGACCGCCACGCCGTGGTGGCGCTGATCGCCCGACGCCGGCTTCAACGGATTGACCGTCATGAACACGGTCGGCTCGATTCCCGCGGGCATCACGTGGTCGCGCGGCGCAACGCCGCGCGTCACCTGGATGTAGACCAGCTGGTCGGTCGCGCCGCCGCGGTCGGCGAGCGCCGCGATGAGCTTCCTGCAGCGCTCGAGCCACTGATCGCGGCTGTGCGGATTGGCGATGCGCACCTTGGCCAGGCTCCTGCCGAGGCGGGCCATGTGCTCTTCGAAGCGGAACAACTTCTTGCCGTAGACCGGAACGACCTCGTAGATGCCGTCGCCGAAGACGAAGCCGCGGTCGAGCACCGACACCTTGGCTTCGTTCAACGGCTGGTATTCCCCGTTCAGGTAGCAGAGGGAATCGGGAAGATGGTTCTGCATGGCGCCTCCGAGGCGATTGTCGTCTTGGGCCGGGCTGGGGGTTGCGGCGTCATTTGACCCAGAGGCGGATCGCGTCCCAGGCCCGGCCGAACACGCCACTCTGCTCCACAGGTTCCATCACCACCAGCGGCACCTCGCCGACGGTCGTGCCCGCTGCCGTCGAGACAACGATCTTGCCGACGCGCTGTCCCTTGGCCAGCGGCGCGACCAGCGGATCGGTGCGCTCGACCTTGGTCTGGAGCTTGCCGGCCTCGCCCTTGGGGACCGTGATGAAGACCGCGCCCGCGGCGCCGAGCTTGGCGACGTTGGCGGTCCCCTTCCAGACCTGCGGCGTGACGATCGCCTTGCCGTCGTCGAACAGGCGCACCGTGTCGAATGCCTGGAAGCCCCAGTTGAGAAGGCGCTGGCTCTCGCTGGCGCGCGCTTCCATCGAGGTCGTGTTGAGGACGACCGTCATGACACGGCGCTTGCCGACTCCGCCGGTCGGGCCGAGATTGGGGAACTCGCGCTGCGCCGTTGCCAGCAGGCAATAGCCCGCGGCCTCGGTGTAGCCGGTCTTCATGCCGTCGACCGTCGGGTCGCGCCTGAGCAGCAGGTTGCGGTTCGGCTGGACGATGTTGTTGTACTTGTACTCCTTGATCGAGTAGTACGGAAAGTACTCGGGGAAGTCGTTGATGATGTGTGCCGCGATCGTGCCGAGGTCGCGCGCGCTGCTGTGATGACCGGGCTCGGTCAGCCCGGTGACGTTCTTGAACGCGGTGTTCTTCAGGCCCCAGGCCTGCGCCTGGCGGTTCATCATGCCGACGAACACGTCGACACTGCCGGCGGCGCCTTCGGCCAGCGCCACGGCCGCGTCGTTGCCGCTTTGCACAATCAGGCCGCGCAGCAGGTCATCGACCTTGGGCGTCATCGTCGTGTCGATGAACATCAGCGAGCCGCCGCCCTTCCTCTCGCTCCACGCCAGCTTCGAGACCGGCAGGGTCTGCTCCAGCGTCAGCTTCTTCTCGCGCAGCGCCTGAAAGACGACGTAGGCCGTCATCAGCTTGGTCAGCGACGCCGGATCCGCCGGGGTATCGGCGTTGCGCTCGGCCAGGGTCTGATGAGTCGTGAGGTCGAGGACGATGTAGCTCTTGGCGGCGACTTCGGGTGGCTGCGGGGCCTGGGCGAAGGCAGCGCACGCGGCGCCGAGGAAGAACGTGGCGAAGGCGCGCGAAAGAAGGCGAGACAAGGTCATGGGAGGGAATCGAAGAAGAGACAGGGAAACGAAGGGAAGCGCGAGAGCGGCGGTCAGACCGTCGCCAGATCGTGCAGTTCACGCACGATTGTCTTTTTCAGCAGCGCCAGCTGGCCGTGGAAGAAGTGGCCGACGCCCGGAAAGACGATCACGGGGAGGTGCTGCGGCCGGGCCCAGGCGAGCGTCGCCGCGAGCGGCACGACGTCGTCGACCTCGCCGTGGATGACGAGCGTGTCGGCCGGGACGTCGGCGACCTGCTGCTTCTCGGTCGACGGGCCGATCAGGACCAGGCGGCGCGGCTTCGAATCGGGATGCAGGCGCTGCGCCGCCTCGACCGCGACGAAGCCTCCGAACGAGAATCCGGCGAGCAGGAACGGGCGGCCGGCGAAGTCTTCGCTCGCGCGCCAGGCACTCAGCACCGCGAGCGCGTCATCGACCTCGCCGCGGCCCTCGTCCCAGGCGCCTGCGGACGCGCCGATGCCGCGGAAGTTGAAGCGAACGCTTGCCCAGCCGAGCTCGAGGCAGGCGCGGGCGACGGTCTGCACGACCTTGTTGTCGAGCGTGCCGCCGAACTGGGGGTGCGGATGACAGACGACCGCCAGACCGCACGGCGCCGTCGCCGGCCGGTCGACGGCGCACTCGATGGCGCCGGCGGGCCCGGCGATCTGCACCCGAACCGTTCGCGGATTCATGACCAGACGACGCGCCGCCAGTTAGCGGCCGATGTCGGGCGGCAGCAGCAGGCGAGTCACGACCTCGCCGCGGATCAGGTGCGAATCGACGATCTCGTCGATGTCGCTCGTGTCGACGTAGGTGTACCAGACGCCTTCGGGATAGACCACCGCGACCGGCCCGCCGGCGCAGCGATCGAGGCAGCCGGCCTTGTTGACACGCACCTGGCCGGGGGCCGACACGCCGGCCTTCTTGACCCGCGACTTGCAGTGGTCGAAGCCCTCCTTGGCGCCGTCGTGGGCGCACGACTTCTCGCCCTTCTCGCGGTCGTTGAGGCAGAAAAAGATGTGTCGCTGGTAGTAAGGATCCGGCATTCGGGGACGAGTGGTCGAGGCGGCGAAGGGCGAAGCCTACACGCCCGGGCCCGACCCTCGCCCTCAGAGGCTCTCCGCCGGATCGAAGTCGAGCTCGACCTTGGCGCCGGTCGGGTCGTAGGTGAAGAGCTGCCAGATGCCCGACTCCCGCTGCTGGCGCAGGTCGTACTTGACGCCGGCGGCGTCGAAGCGGGCCTTCACCGCCTTCAGGTCGCTGGCCGAAAACGCCATGTGGTCGATCACGCCGGCGCGCTGGGTCGGCGCCTTACGGTCGAAGTAGAGATGAAGGATCGCCTGCGTGCCATCGCCGTAGAGCCAGGCGCCGTCGAAGCCGAGATCAGGCCGGTAGCCCTCGCGCAGACCGAGCAGGCCGACGTAGAAATCGAGTGTCTTCTGCCGGTCCTCGGCAATGGCGGTGAAGTGGTTCATGCCGACGATCATCGGAGCCTCCTCGGGTGGGTGCGTCGATTCTCGGGCGATCCGGGCTCAGGCGAGCAGGATCAGGGCACCGATCGTCCGGCGCGACTCGAGCCGGGCATGCGCCGCGCCGGCGGCGCCGAGCGAGTGGCGCTCGATCGGCGGCGCCTTCAGCGTGCCGTCGGCGAGCGCGTCCCAGACGCGCCCGGCGCGCTCGGCGAGGCTGGCCTGGGTCGCGACGTAGTCGAACACTGCCGGGCGCGAGAAGGTGATCGACTTCGTCACCAGCTGGTCGGTCGCGATCGGCTGCAGCGCGCCGCTCGCCTGGCCGAGGCTGATCCAGTGGCCGCGCCGCGCCAGCGCCGCAAAGTTCTCGTCGCGCGCCCCGTCGCCGATGCCGTCGACGACGACGTCGGCGCCGCCGAAACGCGACTGGACGACGTCGGCGAAGCGATGCTCGGCGGTGACGATCGGATGGACGCAGCCGTACTCGCGGGCGACCCGCGCCTTGTCTTCGCTCGAGACCGTGCCGATCACGGTCGCGCCCAGGCGGCGCGCCCAGGAGCAGACGAGCAAGCCGACGCCGCCCGCGGCGGCATGGACGAGGAGGCGCGTTCCGGACCCGACGCGACCGAGGTCACGCAGCAGCAAGTCGGCGGTGATGCCCTTGAGAAAGGTTGCCGCGGCGAGGTCGTCGTCGATCGCAGCGGGCAGGCGAACGACGCATTCGGCCGGCACGGTGCGAACGCTGCAATAGGCACCCGGCGCGTGGCCGAGGTAGGCGACGCGATCGCCGGGCAGGAGCCCGCTCACGCCCGCGCCGACGTCGACGACGGTTCCGACTGCCTCCATGCCCGGGACGCCGGGCAGCGGCATCAGCGCCGGGATCCAGCCCTTTCTCAGATAGACATCGAGGTAGTTGACGCCGATCGCGCGCTGGCGGATGCGCACTTCGCCGGCGTTCGGCGGCGGCGCTTCGCCGTCGCCCGGCTGCAGCACCTCGGGGCCGCCGTAGCGGTGGACGACGGCGCGACGCGTCGGCAGCGCCGGCGCGGTCGGCATCGCCGTCGCCGCGGCGCCGCGCCGATCGCCACCGTCGCGCAGGTGCCGGCGCAGGTTCTCGAACCCGGCTTCGTAGACGTCCCGGGCGACCATCTCGCGCAGCTCGCGCTCCCTCCCGGGCGGCGTCGCGAAGGTCGACTCCCAGTGCCAGAACGTGCGATCGCCGTCGGTCACCGGTGTCAGTGTCAGGGTGGCGACGTAGCGCCGCAGCGGCACGGTCGCCTCGACGATGCAGTACGTGCTCGTGTGCTCGCTGTCGGAAAGCGTGAGCAGCTGCTCGCGGATGCGGTTGCCGTCCTTGAGCGTGAAGCTGCGCACGCAGCCGACCTGGTCGCCGCGATCGCGGCCCTCGATCCGGCTGTCGGCAACGACGTCGTGCCACTGGTCGTGGCTGTTGAAGTCGCGCAGCACCGCCCAGACGCGGTCGATCGGCGCGTCGATCACGGTCGAGCGAACGACGCGCTGGAACAAGCGATCACCTGCGCCCGAAGTGGCGCTTCAAGGCCTCGAAGCCGCCCTGGAACACACCCTGGCCGATGGTCTCGACGAGCTCCTGCTCGCGCTCCTCGGCGCAGTCGAACTCGGCGCTCCATTCAGCGAAGCAGCGCGCGCCGTCGGTCACCGGCGTCAGCTTGAGCGTGGCGACGTAGTTGGCGACGCCCATCGGGCTCTCCAGGATCTCGTAGACGCACGAGTAGTCGTAGTCCGAGAGCGCCAGCAAACGCTCGCGAATCATGCCGCCGTCCTTGGTATGGAAGTGGCGAATGCAGCCGACGCGGTCGCTCGCTTCGCCGTTCTCGATCCGGCTGTCGGCGATGTTCGGGTTCCATTGCGGCATGCCGTTGAAGTCGCGCACGCGCGACCAGACGGTATCGGCGCTGGCGTCGATGACGCTCGACGTGTAGACACGGATCACGGGACTATTCCTTCTTCTGCGGGCCGGGCGGCAGCGCAACCTGCGCCGCGCTCACGCCGCCGACCAGGCGCTGGATATCGCCGCCCTCGATGCCGATCTCGCGCAGCAGCTGATCGACCAGCGGCGCCTGGGCCCGAAAGCGCAGGGCCGAATTCACCAGGCCGTCGGAGAAGCCGCCGCCGTGGCCGCCGTCGCCGTTCATGCCATGCCCCGATCCGCCGCCGAGGCCATCGACGTGCAGGATCTTGATGCCCTCGATCTTCTCCATCGGCCGCACCGACTCGCGGATGATCCCCTCGGCCTTCTCGACCAGGCGCATGCGCAGCGCCGACATGCGCGCGTCGGGCGAGAGCATGTTGTGCGCGTCGTTCATCATCCTCAGCGCCTCGGCCTCGATCTCGGCGCGCACCCGCATCGCCATCGACTTGATCTTGTCGGCGTCGGCATCGGCCTCGGCCTGGGCCCGCACTGCCGCGCCGCGGTCGGCGCTCGCGTCCTTCTCGGCCCTCGCCGCGCTCGTCAGGCGAAGCGCCTCGCGCTCGGCGACCTGGCGCGAGCCGATCAGCTCGATCGCCTTTTTGCGCTCGGCCATCTCGACCTCGCGCGCGGTGAAGACCTTTTCCTCCGCCGTCACCGCTTCGGCGCGCGCCGTGTCGGCGGCCGCCTGGGCGTTGCTCTGCGCCTCGCTTTCCTTGGCGACCGCGATCGCGCGCTTCTGCTCGGCCAATTCGACCGCCATCCGGCGCTCGATCTCGGCCGCCTGGATCGTCCGCTCCTTGCCGATCCGCTCCTGCTCGAGCGTCTGCTCGGAGCGGATCCGCGCCGCGTCGATCGTCTGCTTGGCGGCGATCTGCGCGCTCTCGCCCTGCTCCTCGCGCTGCGCCCGCTCGGTCATCAGCTCGGCGCGCTGGCGGGCGCGCGCGATCTCGACTTCGCGCTGCTGGCCGAGGCGCGCGTACTCGCCCTCGCGGTCGATCTCGAGCGAGAGCTTCTCGGCCTCGAGGTTCTTGTTGCGGATCGCGATCAGCGTGTCCTGCTCGACGTCGTTCCTCTGCTTCTTGCGCTGCTCGATCGTCTCGGTGAGGCGCGTCAGGCCCTCGGCGTCGAAGGCGTTGCTCGGGTTGAAGTACTCCATGCCTGTCTGGTCGAGCTGGGTCAGCGAGACCGACTCGAGCTCGAGGCCGTTCTTGGTCAGGTCCTCGGCGACCGTCTCGCGCACCCGCTTGACGTAGGTGCCGCGCTTTTCGTGGAGCTCTTCCATCGTCATCTCGGCCGCCGCGGTGCGCAGGGCATCGACGAACTTGCCCTCGACCAGCTCCTTGAGCTGCTCGGGCTCCATCGTCCGCTGGCCGAGTGTCTGCGCCGCGGCGGCGACCGCGTCGGGACGCGCGGCGACGCGGACGTAGAACTCGGCGATCAGGTCGACACGCATCCGGTCGCGCGTGATCAGCGCCTTGTCGCGGCCGCGAGTGACCTCGAGGCGCAGCGTGTTCATATTGACCGGAATGACATCGTGGACGATCGGCAGCACGAACGCGCCGCCATCGAGCACGACCTTCTGGCCGCCGAGCCCGGTGCGCACGAACGATCGCTCCTTCGAGCTCCGCAGGTAGAGCCAGTGAAGCAGCCAGACCGCGATCGCGACGACGATCGCGACCACGATCAGGCCGAGGATGAAGCTGCCGAATTGGGAGCCGGTCATGTTCTGTCTCCTGAGATCTGGGTGAAGCGCCGCGTCGTCTCGGTCAGCGCGGTCTCGACGGGCAATCGCTCCATCGAGCTCGCGCCGTAGAAGCCGTGGCACGACGGGCAATGCTCGAGGATGTAGGCGGCGTCTTCGGGCGTTGCGATCGGCCCGCCGTGGCAGAGCACGATGACGTCGGCACGAACCGCCTTCGCAGCGGAAGCGCGCGCCTCGATCAGGGGAACGCAGTCGGCCAGGGTCAGCGCCGTCTGTGCGCCGATCGCGCCGCCCGTCGTCAGGCCGAGATGGCAGACGACGATGTCGGCGCCGGCCTTCGTCATCGCCGTCGCGTCGGCCTCGC
>Ga0070670_100004142_pt1 | contig 12121 bp, 14 predicted proteins | sample KBSS63metaG_FD_64665 | JGI IMG/M metagenome (GOLD analysis project Ga0070670, IMG submission 64665) | Switchgrass rhizosphere microbial communities from Kellogg Biological Station, Michigan, USA - KBS S6-3 metaG | ecosystem: Host-associated > Plants > Roots > Rhizosphere > Soil ... | reverse complement strand
AGAGCGCGTAGTTCTGGAAGACCATCGCGATGTCGCGCTCTTTGGGCGGGATGGCGTTCACCACTTTGTCGCCGATCGCGATCGTCCCGTGTGTGATGCTCTCCAGGCCGGCGACCATCCGCAGCGCGGTCGTCTTGCCACACCCGGAGGGACCGACCAGCACGATGAACTCCTCGTCCTGGATCTCGAGCGACAGGTCGGAGACCGCCGTAGTGCCGTCGGCGTAGACCTTCGAGACCTGGTCCAGCACGATCCCGGCCATCAGCTCCTCCTCGGTTCCCGGCCTGGACCCATTCAACCGCAGGGGGCGCGCCGCAGTCGAGTCGACACTTCGGCTCAGGCGTCCGGCAGGACCGAGAGAACCTCGCGCTCGCGGCGCCGCGAGACCTCGATGCCGAGCTCGCGCTCCCACTCGTCCCGGGCGGACCGATACCGTGCGACCGCTGCATCGATGGACCCGGGGACCCGTTCCACACCCATCGGCCGGAGTAGGTGGTCGCGCATCTTGACCAGCTCGCCCTGCACGAGCTGATCCTGCCCCTTCTCGCGCTTGGACGCCAGCCACAGGATCCAGTCCCAGAAGTGCTGGTCGATGCCGTCGAGGGTGTCGGCGCTCACGGTCCACGGCGGTTGGGACTCGTACGGCTCTTCGGGGAAGATCAGGTCGACCTTGACGGGGCCCTCGAGCATGAGCATGAAGCACGGGTACTCGCTGATCCGATCCCACTGCTGCGCGAGGGGGTCGAGCGGCGTGACCAGCTCGGGGAGTGCGCGAGCCACGTCGTCGAAATGGTCGGTCACCACGACGAAGTCCCAGTCCGACAACGGGGTCGGCGAGCCGTCGGCGCGCGATCCAACCAGCTCGACCCCCCGAACGGCCGGGTGTGGGAGCAGCAGCGACTCGATCGATGCGGCGATGTCCACCATGGGTCGACAACCTACGATGTGGCCATGCCGAAGATCGTGCTCCTCGAGGGCGACCTGACGACGCAGGACGTCGACGCGATCGTCAACGCGGCGAACCGCTCCCTGCTGGGAGGGGGCGGCGTCGACGGCGCGATCCACCGGGCCGGGGGTCCTTCGATCCTCGCCGAATGCCGAGAGATCCGGCGGACCACGTTCCCCGACGGACTGCCGACGGGCCGAGCCGTCGCCACCGGTGGGGGCGACCTTGCCGCGCGCTGGGTGATCCACACCGTCGGACCCGTCTACGCCGCATCCGGTGATCCCCCGGGCGAGCTGGCCTCCTGTCACACGGAGTCGCTCCGGGTCGCCGATGAGCTCGGGGCGCGGACGGTGGCCTTTCCCGCGATCTCGACAGGGGTGTTCGGGTACCCGGTCCATGAGGCGGCGAGCGTCGCGGTCGGTGCCGTGCGGGGAGCCGAGACGGCGGTGGGGGAGGTCCGGTTCGTGCTCTTCGGGCGGGAAGCGTTCGACGCGTTCGAGCGGGCACTCGGGCGCTGAGCGCACGTTCTTCCGGTCGTTCCGCACCTCGCTGCTAGGATTCGCATCGACATGAGCGACGTGGCGACGGACCTGACGACCTCGAGCGGTCTGGCGGAGCACCTGGACGACGTGCAGGTGGTCGACTGCCGCGAGCCGTACGAGTGGCAGGCGGGCCGGATCGAGGGCTCGATCCACATCCCGCTGAACACGATCCTCGCGGGCGCGACCGACCAGCTCGATCCCGAGAAGACCACGGTCGTGGTCTGCCGCTCGGGCAACCGGAGCGAGCTCGCCACCCTGATGCTGCGGGCGCGCGGGTTCGAGGCCTACAACCTCCAACACGGGCTCGAGGAGTGGGCCGACCAGGGCCGGCCGCTCACGACGCCCGACGGCGCCGCCGGTCAGGTCGCCTGATCGCTCAGCTCGAACGCCAACGCCGGTAGACCGGGTCGCGGTCCGTGCCCTCGTAGGTCGTGCCGACGGCTTCCTCCACCGAGAGCGCGTAGAACGCGAGCGGCGTCCGCGTCGCCTGAGCGATCTCGATCGCCGCGGGATGGTCGGGCGAGATCTGCTCCATCCATCCGTGGACGAGGAACTCGCCGCCCACGCCGTCCGGGTTGTCCATCGGTGAGTGCAGCGCGTACCGAGCGTCGCGGCCGACCTCGCGCACCTTCGGGCTCTGCCGTCGGAACCGAACCATCAGGAGCCCCGCCGCGACCCAGGGCTCGACGGGATGGACGCGAGGGCTGCCGTCCCGACGCAGGGTGGCGTGGAAGCAGACGCTGCCGTCCAGCCGCTCGCGTCCGAACGCTGCCAGCTGAGCGTCGGCCCGCTCGAACTCCGCCCACGTCGCCACCGGCTAGGCCTACCCTAGGAACGTGGCCGATGTCGAGGGCGCCCGGCGAGCGCTCGAGGACGCGCTCGGCGCCGGCGAGGTGCTCTCGGACCCGCTGGCGCTCCGCCTCTACGCCCGCGACGCCTCGATGGTCGAGGGCGGCTGCGCGCTCGTCGCGTTCCCCCGGTCGCGCGACGACATCGTCGCGTGCATCCGCGTCGCCGCCCGGCACGGACTGCCCGTCGTCCCCCGGGGTTCGGGGACGGGGCTGGCCGGGGGCTCCACGCCGATCGGGGACGCGCTCGTCGTCGTGACGACGAAGATGACCGACATCCTCGAGGTCAGGCCGCAGGACCGCCTGGCCTGGGTCGAGCCCGGCGTCCCGAACCTCGACCTCGCGAACGCGCTCCGCCCGCACGGGTTCACGTTCGCGCCGGATCCGTCCTCCCAACAGACCTCGTCGATCGGCGGGAACGTGAGCACGAACGCGGGCGGCCCGCACTGCCTCGCGTACGGCGTGACGTCGAACCACGTCCTGGCGCTCGACGTCGTCCTCGCGAACGGCGGCGTCGTCCGCCTGGGCTCGGAGGCTCCCGAGGCGGCCGGCTACGACCTGCGCACCGTCATGGTCGGCAGCGAGGGGACGCTCGGGATCGTGGCGGCGGTGTGCGTTCGGCTGACGCCGCTCCCCCCCGCCGTGCGGACGATGCTGTTCGACTTCGCGACCGTCGAGGACTGCGCGGCAACCGTGAGCGGGATCATCGCGAGCGGCGTGACCCCCGCCGCCGTCGAGATGATGGACCGCGGCATCGTGGTGGCGGCCGAGGGCTTCGCGCACGCCGGCTACCCGACCGACGCGGCGGCGATCCTGATCGTCGAGGTCGACGGCACGGCGGCCGCCGTCGAAGCGCAGTCGACGGCGGTCGAGGCCGCGGCGCGCGCGAACCGCACTCGCAGCGCCCGGGTCGCCCTCGACGAGGCCGAACGCGCGCTGATCTGGAAGGGGCGCAAGAACGCATTCGGCGCGGTGGCGACCATCGCACCGCACTACCACCTCCATGACTGCGTCGTCCCCCGGACCAAGCTCGTCGAGGTCCTGACGGGCGTGTACGAGATCGCGGCGCGCCACGAGCTGGTCGTCACCAACGTCTTCCACGCCGGTGACGGGAACCTGCACCCGCTTCTGTCGTTCGACCGAGGCGTGCCCGGGACGCTCGAACGCGTCCTCCGCGCGAGCGAGGAGATCGTCCGGCTGTGCGTCGACGCGGGCGGGGCGCTCTCGGGCGAGCACGGGATCGGGCTGGAGAAGCGCGACTTCATGCCGCTGGTGTTCTCCGCCGAGGACCTGTCGGCGCAGGCGTGCGTTCGGTCGGCGTTCGACGCCGAGGGGCGGATGAACCCGCAGAAGATCCTGCCGGACGGTGCCCGGTGCGGCGACTTCGCGATGGCGCGCGGCTCGGACGCCGCGGCGGCGGTCGCGGAGCTCCCGGAGGGATCGTGGATCTGATCCACCCGTCGTCGAGGGCCGACGTCGTGGAGGCGGTCCGCGACTCGAACGCGACCGAGCGCCGCCTGCTCGTGGTCGGCGGGCGGTGGCACGTCGACAAGGGCAACCCGTGCGAGGTCGACGCCGAGCTCTGGACGACCCAACTGGACCGGCTGGTGGCCTACGAGCCCGCCGAGATGATCGCGGTGGTCGAGGCCGGGATGCGGATCGGCGAGCTCGACCGGATCCTGGCGGAGGGAGGTCAGGAGTGGCCGAGCGACGCACCCGCGGACGCGACCGTCGGCGGTGTGCTCGCGAACGGCGCGTCGAGCCCACGACGGCTGAAGGTCGGCGCGCTCCGGGACACGGTCCTGGAGGCCGAGATCGTGACGGGGGACGGCCGGCTGGTGCGGAGCGGCGCCCGGACCGTGAAGAACGTGACGGGGTACGACCTCCACAAGCTGGTCGTCGGCTCGCTCGGCACGCTCGGCGTGATGGTGCAGGTCGCGATCAAGGTGCGACCGCTCCCCCACGCGCGGCGGACGCTCCGGTTCGCGGGCGACCTCGCGCTCGCGCGGGGGCTCGTGGACGCGGTGCACGGTTCGACCGCCGTCCTCGCGACGCCGGGGGCGGTCGAGCTTCGGCTCGAGGGGTGGCAGGAGGAGGTCGAGGAACAGACCTCGAGCGCCCGGCGCGTCGCCGACGCAACCGCCGAGGACGACGCGCCGTTCCCGCTGGAACGGCCGTGGGAGGCGATGCCCGTCGTCGTGGAGGCCGCGGTCCCTCCATCGAAGCTCGACGCGACCATCGTCGGCGACGCGTGGGGCGCGCTCGCCGGTGTCGGGCTCGCGTGGGTCGGGCTGGGATGGCCGAACGGCGAGCTCGTCCAGGTTCGCGAACGCGTTCGCGGAGTCGGTGGGATCGCGCCCGTCGTCCGCGGTCCCGGGGGTCTGGGGGACTCGCCCGTAGCCGCGCCGGAGGTGCAGCGCCGGCTGAAGCAAGCGTTCGATCCGAACGGGGTGCTCGCGCCGGGCCGCGGCTGGGGGCAGCTCTAACTCGAGTTCGATCGTTTACGGATGAGCCGGAGGGCTGGCCACAGGCTCAGCGCGAGCACAAAGACGACCATGAACCACGTCGAGGGATCAGATCCATCTGACGTGACGAGTATGAAGATGAGTGACGCACCTGCGATGAACCAGCTGGCGGCAGCAGCTCCTGGGAGCCATGAAGGCTCTTCCTGGTCACGTGCGGCGCAGAGGCATGCCACCCATCCGGTCGCGAGATATGGAGCCACCCCGATGCCCCAGGCGTTCGGCAGATCGGAGACGATGAATACCAAGAACCAGAGGGAGATCCAAACAAGTCCGACCCACCCGAGGAAGCGGGACGTCGCTCGCGAAGCCACCTAGGCGAACGCCTTGCGGAGCCGGGCCCCGGCCTCCTCGAGGGTCTCGACGCGCTTGCAGAACGCGAACCGCACCAGATGCGTCCCGAGCTCCGGGCGGGAGAAGAACGAGGAGCCGGGCACGACCGCCACACCGACGTCCTTCGTCAGCCGGTTCGCGACCTCGACGTCGTCGCCCATCCCGAGGTGGGACACGTCGGCCATCACGTAGTAGGCGCCGCGCGTCGGGTGCGACCCGAACCCCGTCTCCTCGAGGATCCGCAGGAGCGTGTCGCGCCGCTCGAGGTACTCGAGCGCGAGCCGCTCGTAGAACGACTCGGGCATCCCGAGCGCGACCACCCCGGCCTCCTGCAGGGGCGCCGGCGCGGCCACCGTGAGGAAGTCGTGCACCGAGCGGATCCCGCCGGTGAGCGCCTCGGGGGCGACGATCCAGCCGACCCGCCACCCGGTGACCGCGTAGGTCTTCGAGAGCGCGCTGATCGTGACGGTCCGGTCCTCGAGCCCGGGCACGGCGCCCGGCGGCACGTGGCGGAAGCCGTCGTACGTGATGTGCTCATAGATCTCGTCGGTGAACACGACCACGTCCCAGCGCTGGCAGAGCTCGGCGATGACGCCGAGCTCCTCGCGCGAGAACACCTTGCCGGTCGGGTTGTTCGGCGTGTTGATCACGATGCCGCGGGTCCGCGCGTTGAACGCCGCCGCGAGCTCGCTCTCGTCGAACGTCCAGTCCGGCGGCGAGAGCGTGACGGTGCGAGGCACAGCCCCCGCGAGGATCGTGTCGGGTCCGTAGTTCTCGTAGAACGGCTCGAACACGACGACCTCGTCCCCCGGGTCGAGGACGCCGAGCATCGCAGCGATCATCGCCTCCGTCGAACCGCATGTCACCGTCACGTCGCGCCCGGCCTCGACCCACGTCATGCCGTAGCGGGATCGGTATTCGTCGGCGATCGCGACTCGGAATCGCTCCGCGCCCCAGGTGATCGGGTACTGGTTGACGTCGTCAGCGATGGCCTGCCGCGCTGCGTCCTTGAGCTCCTGCGGTGCAGGGAAGTCGGGAAAGCCCTGCGAGAGGTTGATCGCGCCATGCGCGACCGAGAGCCGCGTCATCTCCCGGATCACCGACTCGGTGAACGAGGATGCCTTGCGCGAGGGTCGGATCTTTGACATCCGGGCGATGATAGTCGTTGAGATCGAGCCTCCTCATACCCTGCTCGACGGTGAGCGAGCTGATCTGGATACGTCACGAGTTCCCTTGGATCGGATCCGGATTCATCCATCGCTCATTGCCGGAGGGAGCTGTTTCTGCGAACCCAAATTGGCCAGTTGGGAATCCCTCAGCCATCGCTCCGGGTGAGTTTGCCTGTCGATGGGGCTGGCCCGGTAGCATCCGACCGCTGTGCTCGACCTCCTTCGCGCCGCTCCTCTCATCGACGGGCACAACGACCTGTTGTGGGAGCTCCGGCAGGGCCGCGATCCGGCGGACCCGACCCTCATGACCGACCTGCCGCGCATGGCGGCAGGAGGCGTGGGCGGCCAGTTCTGGTCGGTCTACGTGCCCTCGGACCTGCCGGCGGACCGCGCGGTGACCATGACGCTCGAGCAGATCGACGCGCTCCTCGACATGGTCCGCAGCAACCCGGATCGACTCGAGCTCGCCCGGTCGGCCGACGACGTCGAGCGGATCGCCGCCGCCGCACGGGTCGCGTCGATGATCGGCGTCGAGGGCGGCCATGCCATCGGCTCCTCGCTCGGGACGCTCCGGGCCCTGGCCGAGCTCGGCATGGGCTACCTCACGCTCACGCACAACGACGACACGCCGTGGGCCGACTCTGCGACCGGCGAGCATCCACACGGCGGGCTGACCAGGTTCGGCGAAGAGGTCGTCCGGGAGGTGAACCGGTGCGGGTGGCTCGTGGACCTCAGCCACACCTCCGACGACACGATGCGTCAGGCGATCGAGGTGAGCGAGGCGCCGGTGGTCTTCTCCCACTCCTCGGCCCGGGCCCTGTGCGACGTGCCGAGGAACGTGCCCGACGACGTCCTCGAGCTGGTCGGCCGTACCGGCGGCGTGGTCATGGTGACGTTCGTCCCGTCGTTCGTCGCACCCGAGGGGGCCGAGTTCAACCGGGTGGTCTTGGCCGAGGCTCGGCGCGTTCGGGCCGAGCATCCCGACGACCCGGAAGGCGTTCGAGTGGCGATGGACGCGTGGTTCGAGGCAAACCCGGGCCCGCCGGCGTCTGTGTCCGACGTGGCCGACCACATCGACCACGTTCGTGATGTGGCCGGCATCGACCACATCGGTATCGGGAGCGACTTCGACGGCACGCCAACCATGCCCGAGAGACTCGAGGACGTGTCGCGGTATCCGGCGTTGTTCGAGGAGCTGGCGAGCCGCGGCTACGGCCACGAGGATCTCGTGCAGATCGCCGGCCGGAATCTGCTGCGGGTCATGCGCGAGGTCGAGCGCACAGAGGCACGCCTGCGCGGCGAGCGCCTGCCATCAAAGGCGACGATCGAGGAGCTCGACGCGGCCCCGAATCGCTGATTCTCTTCTGAGAACGACAGGCCAAAGAACGAGGGGTCGCCTCAGGCGATCAGCGTGGCGGTGATGTCGTAGTCGACGCCCGCGCCGACGCATCCGAGCTGGGGCGGGTAGCGCTCGACGAACGTGCCCACGAGCTTGGAAGCCCGCCAGGCGTTGCGAACCGACTCGGCTCGCACGACCTCGAACCGCAGCGTCAACGTCCCCATGCTCGAGACGTTGCCGCAGGTCGCGAACTTCGAGCTGCCCGTCCCCTCGTAGTGCACCCCGCTGCGTTCGAGCCTGCCCGACAGCGGATTCCCCTGGACGTCCTTCCATGTGACATCACACGGACCTCGACGACAGACGGGTCTGAACCGCCACCCCGAGGCGAGGTTGTTGACGACGCCCGTGAGGCCGAAGTGCGACGTGTTTCGCGCGTCGATCGCGTAGACGCCGTCGAGCCGAGCCAACGACAGGGACGCCGGCGGGGTCTTCACGCGGATCCTCTCGCTCCGCAGAGAGCGCCCGTCGTGCACGGATTCCACCACGTACGTGTATCGAGTGGCCGGGAGCGCCGAGTCGTCCACGAACGTGGTGTCACCGGGGTCCGCCCGTCCCACGCGCGCTCCGTCGCGGAGTACGACGATCCCCTCGACCTCGCCCTCGGGTGCTGTCCAACTGAGCCGGACCGCGAACGGCTTCGGTTCGGCTTCGACATCGGTGACGGTCGACGACAGCTCGACGGTGGGGGCATCGTTACCGCCGGTCTCGGGGCGAGCCACGTCGTCGTCCCCGTCCGGCGACTGCCGGAGAGCCACGAGGCCGCCCGCAACGATCAGCGTCCCGAGGATGACGCCCGCGAGAACGACCGCTCGTCGGCTTGGCATCCCGCGCCGGCCAACGCCGTCGATCCCCTGGGGGGATGGGGGGAGTTCGGTACCGCTCGACCTCATCGGCGTCTGCACGTCCCGCTCCTTCCGCGGATGGACGATCTCGACCCACCGACCCGCCACGGGCTACCGGATAGCATCGGCAGGAAGTCATGCTTGGTGAAGGCGACCCCGGGATCGATCTCGTGCTCGGCGGCGAGATCCCCAACGGGGTGCGGTTCGTCGGGCCGACGCCCGACCTCGGACCGAGGTGGCGGTTCCCGCTCGACGCCCCGGCCGATGACGACTTGGCCGCCTGCGTGGCGTGCGGCCTGTGCCTGCCGCACTGCCCCACCTACCGCGTCACCGGCGAGGAGTCGGCCTCACCGCGCGGCCGGATCACGGCGATGCGTTCGGTGGCCGAGGGGCTGTCGGAGCCCGATGAGACGTTCGCGCGCTTCATGGACCTGTGTCTCGCCTGCCGCGCGTGCGAGGACGTGTGTCCGTCGCACGTGCCGTTCGGCCGGATGGTCGAGCGGGCGCGCGTCCAGGTCGAACCGCTCCGCTCCCGGGGGTCCCGGTTCCTGCGGTGGCTCGGTCTGGATGTCGCGCTGCCCAGGAAGAAGCTGCTGTGGCTCGCCGCGGCGATACAGCCGGTCGCGCGCCTCGCGCTCCCGAAACGGGTCCGGACCCTCACGCCGGAACGATCCGAGCTGTTCCGCCGCCTCCCCCGCGTGACGGAGCCGGCCGGTGAGAGCCGGGGAACCGTCGCGTTGCTGAGCGGCTGCGTGCAGGATCGATGGTTCCGCGAGGTGAATCGCGCCACGATCCGCGTCCTGGCTATGAACGGGTGGCGGGTCGAGGTGCCTCGTGCCCAGGCATGTTGCGGCGCGCTGGCCGCGCACAACGGGCGCCTGGACACCGCGCGAAGGCTCGGCGAGCGGAACCTCCGTGCGTTCGCCGGGGTCGACGTCGTGGTGACGAATGCGGCGGGATGCGGCGCGCACCTGCAGCAGCTCGGCGACCTGATCGCGACCGACGAGGCTCGCGCGTTCTCGATGAAGGTGCGCGACGTGATGCAGCTCCTGCACGACGAGGGGCTCGCACGGCCGCCCGGCGGCCGGCCCGGGTACGAGCGCATCGCGTACCACGACGCGTGCCACGCGCTCCGCGTGCAGCATCTCCGCGACCAGCCGCGTGCCCTGCTCCGCACGATCGAGGACGTCGAGGTGCTCGACGTGCCGGGCGGCGACGTGTGCTGCGGCGCCGCCGGCCTCTACAACGTGCTCGAACCCGAGATGTCGTCGGAGCTCCGCCGCCGCAAGGCCGAGGCGATCGCGTCGACCGGCGCCGACGTCGTGGCGAGCGCGAACACCGGGTGCACGATGCAGATCATGGCCGGGCTCGGCGAGCTGGGTTCACCGATGCGGGTGCTCCACCCGACCCAGATCCTCGACCGAGCGTATGCGGCCGATCCGTCGGAGGCGGCCCCGGCCGCCCCCGTCGAGCCGCCTCACATCCCGAGCGCCTGACGCGCCTTCGCGTTGTCGCTCGTGACCGCCACCGCGCGGTTCTTGGTCGCGAGATAGACGACCTGGATGTTGACGCCGGCATCGGCCATCGCGCGGGCCATCGCGCCGATCGCCCCCGGGCGGTCGACCTGAGCCGAGTCGAGCTCGGAGATCAGGGGTTCGGCCTCGCCCTCGACCTTGACGCCGGCGCTCTCGAGCGCGGTGCGCGCCGCTGCGGCATCCGCCACGAGCAGGTGGATGATCGCGCGTCCCTCGCTCGTGACGGCGCACAACCCCTCGATGTTGATCCCGGCCTTGCCGAGCGCCTCGCCCAGATCGGCGAGGGTCCCGGGCCGGTCCTCGAGGGAGACGGTGAGATCCTTCATCGGCACCTCCTTCGTTGAGACACACCCACTCCGTCGCCCGCCGGTCTACGCTCACGTCCGTTCGGCGTCAACCCTCGGGCTCGCCTCAGGCGCCGAGCGCCGAGCGCAACCCCGCCGGATCGTCGGACGAGAACACGACGCGGGACCGCGACGCCACGTAGCAGGCGGCGAGGTTCACACCGGCGTCCGCGATCGACTGCGCGAGGTCGCCCAGCTTGCCGGGACGGTCCTCGCTCGAGACGTCGACGACCACGGCCTCGCGTTCGGCCTCGATCGTGACCCCCGCGCCCTCGAGCGCGGTCCGAGCGGCGCCCGCGTCCTCGACGAGCAGGTGGACGTGCCCGTGGCCGCCACCCCCGAGACCCGCGATGCCCTCGACGTTCACCCCGGCCGCCCCGAGCGCCTTCGCGGCCTTCGCGAGCCCACCCGGCTCGTCGGGCAGCGAGATCGACAGATCGGTCGCCATCCGGACCCTCCTTTCGACGCGTGGGAGCGGTCCTATCCCGGCGGGGACCGCCGCGTCAAGCCGCTAGCATCGCGCGCGTGCGTGTGGCGGAGCGATGGTTCGAGCACGAGACGGTCGACGACGGCGTCCTTCGCATCCGCGAGCCGCACGTCGACCCCTTCCTGCAGGCGAACCTGTTCCTCGTCCGCGGTCGCGACCGCGACCTCCTCGTCGACACCGGGCTCGGCATCGGGTCGCTGCGCGGCGAACTCGCCGAGCTGTTCGAGCGGCCCACGATCGCCGTCGCGACGCATCGGCATTTCGACCACACCGGTGGGCTGCACGAGTTCGAGGAGGTCGTCGTGCACCGCGACGACGCGGAGGCGGTCGCGAAGGCGCACGGGTTCGCCTCGCTCAGGATCGAGGAGTACCCGCCCGAGGAGCTCTCGGGCTACGACCCGCCGGCCTCGCTGCTCACCGCGATGCCACGCGAGGGGTTCGAGCTCGGGTCGTACGCCGTCACGCCGGTCACGCCGACCAGGGTGGTCGACGAGGGCGACGAGATCGATCTCGGCGACCGGACGTTCAGGGTCCTCCACCTCCCCGGTCACACGCCCGGCGAGATCGCCCTGTGGGAGGAGGCGACGCGGACGCTCTTCTCCGGGGACTGCGTCTACGAGAGCGGGGTCCTGCTCGACGAGCTCCCCGAGTCGAACATCCCCGACTACGTCCGCAGCATGCGGCGCCTCAGGGAGGTCCCGGCGCGGATGGTGCACGGCGGCCACGACGAGTCGTTCGGCCGGGAACGACTGCTCGAGCTGATCGACGCGTACGTTCGGGCGCGGGGATGAAGCCCGTCTTCTTCGCCGACCGCGAGGCCTTCTGCGCGTGGCTCGACGAGCATCACGCCACGGCGTCCGAGCTGTGGATGGGCCTGTACAAGAAGGGTTCGGGGCGGCCGAGCATCACCTGGCCCGAGGCGGTGGACGAGGCGTTGTGCTTCGGCTGGATCGACGGCGTCCGGCAACGCATCGACGACGAGAGCTACATGAACCGGTTCACGCCGAGGAAACCCGCCAGCAACTGGAGCGCGGTGAACGTTCGGCGCGTCGAGGAGCTCACGAAGCAGCGGCGCATGCGGGCCGCCGGGCTGAAGGCGTCCCGCGAACGCCGCGAGGACAAGACCGCGACCTACTCGTACGAGCAGCGACACC
>Ga0070670_100004141_pt1 | contig 12122 bp, 14 predicted proteins | sample KBSS63metaG_FD_64665 | JGI IMG/M metagenome (GOLD analysis project Ga0070670, IMG submission 64665) | Switchgrass rhizosphere microbial communities from Kellogg Biological Station, Michigan, USA - KBS S6-3 metaG | ecosystem: Host-associated > Plants > Roots > Rhizosphere > Soil ... | reverse complement strand
CGCGCGGGCGTTCTTTGCGGCGCGCAATTCATTGACCGATCTGCCCCGTTGCCGGATAATCGCCAGCGGGCGAACCCCCCGATCGCCCGCAGCAACTGAATGTCCGATCGACCGCGCCAAGTGCCCCACGCCGCGCCGCGCGACCTCGCGGAAGACGCGGAGGGGGGAGATCGCGAAAGCCGGGTCGAGCAGCTGCTGCTGGCCGGCCTCGACCAGTATTTTGCCGGACGCTACGAGCAGGCAATCGACGTCTGGACCCGCGTGGCGTTCCTCGACCGGCGCAACAGCCGGGCCAAGGCCTATATCGATCGAGCCCGCGGCCTGGTGGCGGAGCGCCAGCGTGAGCTCGAGGCGCTCGTGCACGAAGGCGTCACCGCCTACCATGCCGGCGATCTGTCCACGGCGCGCGCCCTGTTGACGCGCGCGGTCGATCGCGGTGGACACAGCGACACGGCGCACCTGTTTCTCGAGCGGCTGCAGCGGAGCGAGCTGCTGCCAGGGCCGGTGGTCCCCGTGGGCCAGGCCGTGCCGCGCGCCGCGGCGACGACGGGCCTCTGGAATTGGGTGGTCACCGCGGCCGTCTCGGTAGGCGTCGCTGGTGTGATTCTGGTGGCGGCCCGTCCGGTGGCCACATTCGTGGCCGAGCTTCCGATCGCGGTGCCGGCGGCGGCGCCGGCACCCGCCGAGCCGCTTCCGGTGGCGCGCGCGTCGGATCGCGTGCTGGCGCAGGCGCAGGCGCTGCGGGCGCAGGGGCATGACGTCGAGGCCTTGCGCCTCCTCGACGCGGTCGACGTGGCCGATGCGCAGCGCCCCGCGGCCGAGGCGCTGCGTGCGGAGATTCAACGGAAGGTGCTGGCGGAGATCCAGGTGCTCGATTCCACACCGGAGGCGGCCCGATGAAGTGTCCCAAGTGTCTCTACATCGGTTTCGAAACCGGCGATCGCTGCAAGAACTGCGGCTACGACTTCTCGCTGCTGGGGATGGCCGAGGACGACCCGGTAGGTGCGCCCTCCGATCTGCCGACACGGCAGGCCCAGCCGGCGGTGGCGGGGCTCGCCCTCGATCTGTCGCCGGCGCTCGGGAGCTGGACGGGCCCCGACATCGATCGGTTCCGCGACGTGCCGGATCTCGAGGAGCCGGCCATGACGCTGGCCGGCCCCGCGGAGCTCGCCGTCGACGAGAAACCGTTGCCCGCAGCCGCGCGCGTGCCTCTGCCCGTGGCTACTGCGATCTCGAGCGACGTGCCGGTCCTGCCGCTCTTCGCGCCGGATGCGGTGGACGACGAGCCGCTCGTCCGGCTGCCGGCCACGCCCCGTCCGCCGCTCGCGGTGCGGCGCACGCCCGACACGCCGCGGCTGCGGCCGACGCCGTCGCCCGATCGATCCCTGCACGAGGATGCGGCCCTGCAGTTCGTCGAAGAGCCGGACGATGTGCTGGAGGGCGAAGACGACGACGTCGTGCTGGACGACAGCGAGTCGGCCGCGGCGCCGTTCGAGGTGCCGATCGCCACGTTTCGGCGGCCGTCGTTCCCGGCGGATCCCGTCGCTGAGGCCAGCCCGTTCGGCCGCCGTGCGACAGCGGCGATCATCGATCACGGGATCCTGCTGGGCATCGATCTCGTGGTGATCTATTTCACCTTGCGCCTGACGGATCTGACGTTCGCCGATTGGCGCGTGCTGCCGTGGCTGCCGCTGGCTGCCTTCCTGCTTTCGGTCAAGGTGGCATATCTCAGCGCATTCACCACCGCGGGCGGTCAGACCATCGGCAAGATGGCCACCCATATCCGCGTGGTGGCGGAGGATGGCGGCGGGCTCGACGCCGGGCGCGCGTTGCGGCGCGCGGTGCTCGAACTGTTGTCGATCGCCACCGCCGGCGCACCGTTCCTGACCGCGATCGCCGACCCGCTGCGGCGTGGCGCGCACGACCGGGCGTCGGGAACGCGCGTGGTCGCGTTGTCGCCTCGCTGAGTCCAGCGCCGGGCGCTCTCCCTACCATTGATGCGTCGACTCGGGCTCCTCATCGCCACCTTCGGCTACATCGGGTTCGCGCCGGTGGCGCCGGGGACCGTGGGGTCGGCCGCTGGCGTCGCCCTCTTCTACCTGGTTCGCGGCGTCGAGGCGGCGTGGGCGCAGCCGCTGCTCATTGCCGTTCTGTTTGCGGCCGGGGTGTGGGCGGCGTCGCTCGCCGAACGCGCGCTCGGAGGCACCGACCCGGGGCCGGTGGTGATCGACGAAGTCGTCGGGATGTTGATCACGCTCCTCTGGCTGCCGGTCACGCCGCTCGGAGCCTTCGCCGGCTTTCTCGTCTTCCGCGTCCTCGACGTGGTGAAGCCGTGGCCGTCGCGACAGTTCGAGTCGCTCCACGGGGGGCTGGGCATCATGGCCGACGACGCGATGGCGGCCGTCTACGGTCATCTGCTGATGCGAGGGCTGGCGTGGATCGCACCGGCCGGATGGCTCGTATGACAGCGGTCCTCCCTTCGGTGCTCGCGCGTGCGTCGATCGTCGCCGTGGGCAGCGAGCTGCTCGAAACGGCGCGGCTCGATACCAACTCGCTCTTCATCACCGAACAGCTGAACGGCGTCGGCATCGAGGTGGCGTCGAAGCACGTGGCCGGCGACGACCGCGCGGTGCTGAGCCACGTGCTGCGTTCGGCGCTCAGCGGCGTCGATCTGCTGGTGGTGTGCGGCGGGCTCGGCCCGACCGATGACGACCTCACGCGCGAGGCGGCGGCGGAGCTGCTCGGCCGCGCGCTCGCGGAAGACGCCGGCCTGGTGGAGCACCTGAAGCGCCGCTACGCGTCGCGCGGGCTCAGTGTGCCGATGCCGCTCAACAACCTCCGGCAGGCGATGGTTCCGGCCGGTGGAGATGTGATCGACAACCCGAACGGCAGCGCGCCGGGATTGTGGATCGATCATGGCGCCCAGGTGGTGATCCTGCTGCCGGGCCCGCCCCGCGAGCTGAAGCCGATGATGACGGCGCTTGCGGCGTCGCGGTTGCGTGCGCGCGCGTCGGGCGTGGCCATCGTGCGGCGGGTGCTACGCATCGCCGGACGGTTCGAATCGCACGTGGACCAGGCGCTGCACCCGCTCTACGAAGAGTGGGCGGCCGCGTCGCCGCCGGTGTCGGCCACCATCCTCGCCACGCTCGGGCAGATCGAGCTGCACCTGTCGGCGCGCCATTCCTCCCGCGAGGAGGCCGCGGCCATCCTCGAGCGGGCCACGGCGCAGGCGCTCGGCGTCATCGGCGAGGACGTCTTCAGCACCGACGGCCGCCGGCTCGAGGAAGTGGTGGGCGAGGCGCTGGCGGCGCGCGGGCTGTGGATTGCTGCCGCGGAGTCGTGCACGGGCGGTCTCGTCACGTCGCGCCTGACCGACGTGGCGGGCAGCTCCCGCTACGTCGGTGCCTCCGTCGTGGCGTATGCGAACGACGCGAAGGTGTCGCTGCTGGGCGTACCCGAGGCGCTGATCGCCGGGCACGGTGCGGTGAGCGAGCCGGTGGCGCGGGCCATGGCCGAAGGGATCCGCGCGCGCGCCGGTGCCGATCTCGGACTCGGCATCACCGGCATCGCCGGCCCGGGCGGCGGCACGCCCGAGAAGCCGGTCGGCACCGTCGTGGTGGCGCTCGCGTCCGCCGGCGGGACGACCGCGCGCAGCTACCGCTTCTTCGGCGACCGCGAGCTCGTCAAGTTCCAAGCCTCTCAGGCGGCCCTCGACCTTGTTCGCCGGCACTTGGGAGCGGAGTAAGCAGAGTAGGCGGAGTAGGCAGAGTAGGGAAAGCACTACACACTCCGCTCACTCTGCCCACTCAGCCCACTCTGCCACTAAACTCACCTGAGGGGGCTGATATCCACCACGTCGCGATACTCGGAGCCGGGGGCTGGGGTACGGCGCTGGCCGTGCACTTGGGGCGCGTCGGCCACGACGCGTGCCTGTGGGGGCGCGACGCGGGGCTGATTGCCGACATGCGCTTCCGGCAGATCAATGCCGTTTACCTGCCGGACGTGCGCTTTCCGCCGGCCATGCGGGTGACGCACGACATCGCCGAAGCGCTCGACCAGGCCGAAGTCGTGGTGATGGCCGCGCCGTCGCACGGCACCCGCGACATCGCGCGCCTGGCGAAGCCGTTCGTGCCGCGCGGCGCGATCGTCGTCAGCGCCACCAAGGGGCTGGAGCAGCACACCCTCTACCGCGTGTCGGAGATCCTCGAGCAGGAGCTCGGGCCCGACGTGGCGGTGGCAGTGCTGTCCGGACCGAGCTTCGCCTCCGAGCTGGCGCGCGAGCTGCCGACGGCGGTCTCGGTGGCGTCGCGTGATGCCCAGGCGGTGGAGGCGGTGCAGGCCCAGTTTCGCGCCCCCTATTTCCGGCTCTATGGCACGAGCGACCTGGTGGGCGTGGAAATCGGCGGCGCGCTCAAGAACGTGATTGCCATCGCGGCGGGGCTGGTCGAAGGGCTCGGTCTTGGCCACAACGCGCTGGCCGGGCTCATCACGCGCGGGCTCGCCGAGATCTCGCGTCTGGCCTGCGCCGCGGGCGCGCAGCGCGAAACGCTGTCGGGACTGAGCGGGCTGGGCGATCTGGTGCTCACCTGCACCAGCGCGCCGAGCCGTAACCGGCGTGTCGGCATCGAGCTGGCGCACGGGCGCCCCTTGCAGGACATCGTGGACGGTACGCGGATGGTGGCCGAGGGGGTGCGGACGACGCGCGCCGCGCTCGACCTCGGGGCGCGCTACGGCGTCGAGCTACCAATCGCGACACAGGTGGCCGAACTGCTGGCGGGCCGCAAGGATCCGCGCACCGCGGTCGGCGAGCTGATGGAGCGGCCGCAGCGGGCGGAAGCAGGCTAGGGGGTTATGGGGTTTTTCGACAAGCTGAAGGCGGGGCTCACCCGTACCAAGCAGCAGATTCTCGACCGCTTCGACGACCTGGTGCAGCAGGCCGACGCGCCGGAGCAGCGCACCCGCCAGGTGGACGTCGATACCATCGAGGCGCTCGAGGAGATCCTGATCGGCGCCGACATCGGGGTCGCCGCCACCGAGCGTATCGTGACGTCAGTGCGCAACCGCTCGCGGCAGGGCGAGAGCCTGCGCGATCTGGTCAAGCAGGAGATCCGGGAGATCTTCGACGCCGTGCCGCGCGCCGCCGGCGCGGACGGGCACTCGCCGCACGTGACGCTCATCGTCGGGGTGAACGGTACCGGCAAGACCACGACGATCGGCAAGCTCGCGAACCTGATGAAGAAAGAGGGGCGTCAGCCGCTCGTCTGCGCCGCCGATACGTTCCGCGCCGCCGCGGTGGAGCAGCTCGAAGTGTGGGCCGGCCGCGCCGGCGTGGACATCGTGCGCGCCAAGGAGGGATCGGATCCCGCCGCCGTCGTCTTCGACGCGATCCAGTCGGGCAAGGCGCGCGGCCGCGACCCGATTCTGGTGGACACAGCCGGGCGGCTGCACACGCGTGTGAACCTGATGCACGAGCTGGAGAAGATCCGGCGCGTGGCGGGGCGAGCGGCCGAGGGCGCGCCGCACGAAGTGCTCCTGGTGCTCGACGCCACCGTCGGACAGAACGGACTCCAGCAGGCCAAGGAGTTCACCCAGGTGGCCGGCGTCACCGGCATCGTGCTCACCAAGCTGGATGGCACCGCCAAGGGCGGTGTGGCGGTGGCCATCGCGCACGATCTGAAGCTGCCGATCCAGTACGTGGGCGTCGGCGAAGGCATCGACGACCTGATCCCGTTCTCGCCCGACGAGTACGTGGACGCGCTCTTCCAGGCCAAATGGTAGACGGCGTCACGTGGTAGACGACACGCGCTGGATGCGGCGGGCGATCGAGCACGCCCGGCGGGGGCTGGGGCGCACCGCGCCCAATCCGCTGGTGGGCGCCTGCGTGGTGTCCGACGACGGCGTCGTCGTGGGGCAGGGGGCGCACGAGCGCGCTGGCGAGGCGCACGCGGAAGTCCATGCGCTCGACGAAGCTGGCGAGGCCGCCTGCGGCGCGACGCTCTACTGCACGCTCGAGCCGTGCGCGCACACCGGACGGACCGGGCCCTGCACCGAGCGCGTCATCGCCGCGGGCATCCGCCGCGTGGTGGCGGCGATGGAGGATCCGTTTCCGCTGGTGCAGGGGCGAGGCTTCGAGGCGCTGCGGGCGCGCGGCATCGACGTCGACGTGGGCGTCGAGCACGACGCGGCCGTGCGGCTCAATCAGCCGTACTTGAGCGCGGTGCGGACGGGACGTCCGTTCGTCACCCTGAAAGCCGCGACGAGTCTGGATGGGCGCATCGCCGCGGCGCCGGGGCGCCGCACCCAGCTCACCTCGCTGCCGTCGATCCGGCATGCCCACGGCGTTCGCGCCCAGGTGGATGCCGTGGCCGTGGGGTCGGGCACCGTGCTCGTGGACGATCCGTTGCTGACCGTGCGCGAGGTCTACCGCGAGCGCCCGCTCACGCGCGTGCTGTTCGATCGCCGCCTGCGGGTACCGCCGACGGCGCGGCTCTTTTCGACGCTGGCGGCGGGGCCGGTGATCGTGCTCACGTCGACGACGGCGATGCGCGACAGCGGCGTGACGCTCGATGCGCTGCGTGCCACCGGGGTGACGGTGTTCGCCGCCGAGCGCGGCGACGTGCGCTCAGGACTCCAGCTGCTCGGCTCGCTCGGCATTCAGAGCGTGGTCCTGGAAGGCGGCGCGGCGCTGCATGCCGCCGCGTGGGACGAGGACGTGGTGGACGCCGTGCAGCTATACGTGGCGCCGGTATCGCTCGGTGGCGAGGGCGTGCCGTTCCTCGAGGGGCGCGGGTTCATCTCCACCGAGCTCATCGAGCGCCGCGTGGACCTGCTGGGCCCCGATGTGCTGATTGAAGGTTATGTTCACCGGCCTCATTGAAACCGTCGCGACGGTCTCACGGGTGGACGCCGTGCCCTCCGGCTACCGGCTGCGGCTCGACACACCCCTCGCCGCGCAGCTGCAGCTGGGGGAGAGCGTCACTGTCGACGGCGTCTGCCTCACGGTGACGGCGTGCGACGCTACCGGTTGGAACGCCGACATCGGGCCCGAGACCGCCCGCGTCACCACACTCGGGACGTTCGCGCCTGGACGGCGGGTCAACCTGGAGCGCTCGATGCGCGCCGACAGCCGGTTCGGCGGCCACCTGGTGCAAGGACACGTGGATGCGACCGGGGCGGTGACCGCGGTGCGGCCCGACGGGGAATCCCACTGGCTCGACGTGGCTTTTCCCGAGGCGCTGTCGCCGATGTTCGTGCCGAAAGGATCGGTGGCCCTCAACGGCGTCAGCCTGACCGTCGCCACCCTCGAAGCGGCCCGGTTCTCGGTGATGATCATCCCGTTCACCTGGGACCACACCAACCTCAGCGATCTCGGGCCCGGCGCCCTAGTGAACCTGGAGTGCGATATGGTTGGGAAGTACGTGGCCCGCGCCGCGCAGTGGTACCGACAGCCATGACCAAATCGCAGATGCGCATTGCCAAAGGTGCCCGCAGAAAGGGTGCGTTCGCCTCGATCGATCAGGCGATCGAGGCCATCCAGTCGGGCCGGATGATCGTGGTCGTCGACGACGAGGATCGCGAAAACGAGGGCGACCTGACGATGGCCGCCTCGAAGATCACGCCCGAGGCGATCAACTTCATGGCGCGTCATGGGCGCGGGCTGATCTGCCTGGCGATGACACCCGAGCGGCTCGACCAGCTCGAAATCCCGCTCGAGGTCAGCGACAACTCGTCGCGCCGCGACACGGCGATGTGCGTGTCGATCGACGCGCGCGATCGCACGACGACGGGCATCTCCGCCGCCGATCGCGCCGAGACGGTCCGGGTGTCGCTCGACCCGGCCAGCACGCCGCGCGAGCTGTCACGGCCCGGACACGTGTTTCCGCTCCGTGCGCGCAGCGGCGGCGTGCTGGTGCGGTCGGGCCACACCGAGGCGGCGGTGGACCTGTCGCGAATTGCCGGCCTCGACGCGGCGGGCGTGATCTGCGAAATCATGAACGACGACGGCACGATGGCGCGGGTGCCGGAGCTCGGAAAGTTCGCCCGCAAGCACGGGCTGCTGATGATCACGATCGCCGATCTGATCCAGTACCGGATGCGCACCGAGCGGCTGGTGAAGCGCGCCGCTACGGCGAACCTGCCGACCGAGTACGGGACCTTCCACCTGTTCGCCTACGAGAACCAGATCGACAACCAGGCGCACGTGGCGCTGGTGCGCGGCGAGATCGGCGACGGCAAGGACGTGCTCGTCCGGGTGCACTCGAAGTGCCTGACCGGCGACGTGTTTCACTCCGCGCGCTGCGACTGCGGCCCGCAGCTCGACGCCGCCCTGTCGCGCATTGCCGAGGAAGGCCGCGGAGTGCTGTTGTACCTGAATCAGGAAGGGCGCGGCATCGGCCTGGTGAACAAGATTCGCGCCTACGCGCTCCAGGACCAGGGGCTCGACACGGTGGAAGCCAACGAGCGCCTCGGCTTCAAGGCCGATCAGCGGGACTATGGCATCGGCGCGCAGATCCTGAGCGACCTCGGGGTCAAGACCATGCGGCTGCTGACCAACAACCCGCGCAAGTTCGTCGGTCTGCAGGGCTACGGCCTGTCCGTGTCGGAAGCGGTGCCCCTCGAGATTCCCGCGAGCGATCACACCCGGCGCTATCTCAAGACCAAGAAGGACAAGCTCGGCCACAAGCTCTCGTCGGTATGAGCCTGCTCGACGACGCGAAGGCGATCGCGGACTGGATGGTCGGCCTGCGCCGCCAGATCCACCGCCGTCCCGAGCTGATGTACGAGGAGGTCGAGACGAGCCGCCTCGTGCGCGAGACGCTCGACGGCCTCGGCATCTCCTATCGATATCCCGTGGCGACGACCGGGGTCGTCGCCACCATCGGCGGCGGCCGCCGCGGCTGCATCGCGCTGCGCGCCGACATGGACGCGCTGCCCATTCACGAACAGGCCGACGTGGCGTTCCGCAGCGAGATCGACGGCAAGATGCACGCCTGCGGCCACGACTGCCACACCGCCATGCTGCTCGGCGCGGCGCGGCTGCTGAAGGCGCGCGAGGCCGAGCTCCCCGGCGTCGTGAAGTTGATCTTCCAGCCGGCCGAGGAGGGCGGCGCCGGCGCGGACCGCATGTGCGACGAGGGCGTGCTGCACTCGCCGGACGTCGATCAGATCTTCGGCCTCCACGTCTGGCCCGGCGCCACGACCGGCACCGTGCTGGGGAATGCCGGCGTGATCCTCGCCGCCATGGGATCGTTCGAGCTCGTCGTCACGGGGAAGGGCGGGCACGGCGCGATGCCGCACCTGACCGCGGATCCGGTGGCGTGCGCCGCAAAAATCGTCGTCGAGCTGCAGACGATTGTCTCGCGGGAGACCGATCCCTTCGAGCCGGCCGTGCTGACCGTCGGTTCGATCCACGGGGGCGATGCGTTCAACGTCATCCCCGAAACCGTGCGGATGACCGGCACGCTTCGCAGCCTGACGCTCGAGGGCCTTCTTCGCCTGAAACAGCGCGTCGAAGACATCGCGCGCGGCATTGCGGCCGCCAATCGCTGCCACACGGCCGTGTCGTATCCGATTCAGGACCATCCCCCCACGACGAACGCCGTGGAGGCGTGGGACATCGCGCGGCGCGCTGCCGCCCAGGTGATCGGCCCCGGCGATGTCAACCGCATGGATCCGATCATGGGGGCCGAGGATTTCGCGTTCTACCAGCGGCGCATTCCCGGCTGCTTCACGTTCATCGGCGTGAGCCACGCCGACTGGCAGACGCGGCACGGCGTGCACCACGAGAAGTTCAGGGTGGACGAGGCGGCGCTGCCCATCGGCGCCGCGCTGCACGTGGCCACCGCGCTCGAGGCGCTGTCGGCTCAGGCCGTCGCCGGTCGGGCCTGAGGGCCGCGGGCAACGGCGGCGATGGTCACGCCGATGATCAGCGACGACACGAGCTCCAGCCCGAGCTGCTTCAGCACCAGATCGCCGGGCCACGGCTGCTCGGCGTACGAGAGCAGCCACACCGGCAGTTGGCCCATCGTCCACAAGAGCACGCCGACCTTGAGCCCGCGCGCCAGCGTGGAGCCTTCCAGGCCGAGTCGTCCATAGACCCAGACCAGTGACGCGATGACCGAAAGATGCACCACCGGCAGGAACGCCATCTGCCACGACGGCGCGCCGTCGCCGTTGGCCCGCAGCAGCCTGCCCTCGAACGGCAGATAGTCGGGGCCGAGGATGTAGCCGTGAATCAGCGCCGCGAAGACGTTGGCGACCACGAAGGCGACGAGGATGGTGACGGCGGTGCGTCCGCGGGTCATGACTGCTCCTGGCGCTGGCTCCAGCGTTCGGCCGCCACGTAGAGGTGGAACGTCACCGGCGTACCGCCGAGTGCTGACGGCGACCGCATATTGTCCGGGAACTCGTCGACCACGAAGAACCGCGAGTCGCCGAGCAGGAGCTCGCAGTGCATGATCCTGCCGTCGGGCGCGGCGTTGCGGAGCAGTTCGTGCGCGCCGAGCGCGCTCGTGTACCAGTCCACCGCGCCGGCGACGCCGTTCACCACCAGCTGGGGCGTGATGGTGTGGAAATCCTCGGGGATCGGGCTAACCACGGGTAGTGCCTCGTGCCGAACGTCTCGTGAGCAGCTTGCGCTGCTGCGCGGCGTCGACCAGAGTGGCCAGCCGCTGTGCTTCGCTCTTGGCGGTGTCCAGTCCTTTCGGCGTGAGGCGGTAATAGCGCCGGCGATCGTCGTCGCTCTCGTCGTGGGCCGCAATGGCGAGCTCTTCGATCAGGCCATCCACCAGCATGCGCTGAATGGATCGGTACAGGGTGCCGGGGCCGAGCCGCGTGCTCCCGGCCGTGAACTCGTCGACCTCCTGCATGATGCCGTAACCGTGCGAGGGCCCGTCGGCGAGCGCCAGCAGCACCTGAAACACCGCCGGGGTGAGGAAGACCGGCGCCTCGTCCGGGACGGGCGCCGCCGCCGGACGTCGTGCCTTGGATATAGCCACAGTGGATATAGTTACGCCAGATACACGTCGGACGTCAAGGTCTCAGCTCGTGGGCCTTGGTTCCTGCGCGTCTCGGCCCTTGGGTCTTAGGCCTCGAGTTGCTTCTCGGCGAACGACAGATCCTGAACCGGACGCCCGCCGATCAGATGCTCCTGGATGATGCGCTCGAGCGCGGGCGGGTCGCACTCCTTGTACCAGGTGCCTTCGGGGTAGACCACGGCAATCGGGCCACCTTCGCAGATGCGCAGGCAGTTGGCCTTGCTGCGCAGCACGCCGCCCTGCTCGGAGAGGCCGAGCTCTTTCAGCCGCTTCTTCAAGTAGTCCCATGCCGCCACGCCGCGCTCGTAGTCGCAGCACTTCGGCTTGGTCTGCTCGGCGCAGAGGAAGATGTGGCGCTTCGCGACGGGAATGCCGATGGTGGTGACGATTTTCTGCAGCGATTCGTCGCTCATGACTCTCCAGGGCGGTCGAAAGATCGCCCGCTACTTCTGAATGCGTGGTTGTTCGGAGCCTGGCGGCACCCAGATCTTGATGCGCCCTTCCCACAGCGAGCGGTTGTTCTCCTCGCAGGAATACTCCAGCAGCTGGTCGTTGCTCAGCGTGAACGTGCGCTCGTTGGTCCACGGCTTCGTGTAGTAGACCGGGTCGTTCACCGTCACCGTGTAGGCGAGGTGTCCGGCGTCGGTCATCTTGAACGTCTGCACCAGGTGCATCTGGTCACTGTGCGGGTCGCCCTTGGTGTCCAGGCGCGTGAACCCGTTGAAGCCTACCGTGTCCACCACCAGCGTGTCGCCATCCCAGCGCGCGATCGACTCGCCGAACCACGTCGGGTTCGGCTCCTTCGAGTGCTCGGTCCTGAACGGCACCACGTGGAACCACGTGCTCTGCTCGAACAGGAAGGCGATGTACTTGTCGTTCTGCATGATCTGGATCGGATACGGCGAGTTCATCGAGCGCATCAGACCGAACGGCATGCACATGCCGGTGTAGTCGCCGTTCTTGGCCGGGTCGTAGGCGGCGATGTTCGCCGAGCCCGCCGCGGTGTAGGGCAGATCCCCGGGACCCTTCTGGATTGCGGCGTTTCGCGGGTTCGACCGGCTCATGTCCGGCACGTATGGATGGTCC
>Ga0070670_100004140_pt1 | contig 12123 bp, 13 predicted proteins | sample KBSS63metaG_FD_64665 | JGI IMG/M metagenome (GOLD analysis project Ga0070670, IMG submission 64665) | Switchgrass rhizosphere microbial communities from Kellogg Biological Station, Michigan, USA - KBS S6-3 metaG | ecosystem: Host-associated > Plants > Roots > Rhizosphere > Soil ... | reverse complement strand
GCCTTCACGCGCTCATAAAGCTCGCGCGCCACGCCGAAATATTGCACCGGGTCGAGTCCCGAGCAGGTGCCGTGCGTCCGGTATCATGGATGACGAGGCCTTTGCTCGGCATGATGTCGCGCATCTCATCGATGACGCTTGTCGGCACCCGTGCCGTTTGCCTATAGAGCAGTCCTCTGGCCAGCCCTTCTCGTATTGCGGCCATAGCCCGTGCAGCACGAAGGCGTGCGGCTTTGCCGAGTTGCACTCGGCATCACGCCGCAGCCGTCCTTCGCTCAGGCAATATGACGGCGCCCAGCCCAGCACCAGCACGTAATAATCGAACTCGCCAGGCGTGTTGCGCCCCAACGCCTGCGCTTCGCAACTCGTGCCCACTAAGAAGGCGAGGAAAAACAATACAAGCCTAGGTCGAAGCAGTGACATCGATGGCACCAAGCTCGGCGAGAATACGCGCCCAGCTCCGGGCGCCTTTGGTGAAGCTCCTCAGATTGTACTTCTCATTCGGCGAATGGATACGGTCGTCGTCGAGAGCAAAGCCGATCAGGAGCGAATCCATCCCGAGCTTGCCGCGGAAGGACTCGACGATTGGAATCGAAGCGCCGCAGCCGACCACCACCGGCTTCTTGCCCCATTCAGCTTCGAGCGCGCGCGCAGCGGCCTGAAAGGCAGGCGCTTGCATGTCGAAGCCCACGGCGCGCGAACCCCCTTCATGAGCAAAGGACACGCTTGCATCGGCAGGAAGCCGTTCCTCGACGAAGCGGTGCAGGGCAGCGAGGATCTTGTGCGGCTCCTGACCTGGAACGAGCCGGAAGGACAACTTGGCGACGGCTTGCGTTGGGATCACGGTCTTGGTGCCTGGGCCGCCATAGCCGCCAACGATGCCGTTGATCTCGGCGGTCGGCCGCGACCAAAGCTGCTCGAGCACGCTGAATCCTCGTTCGCCCGCCGGCGTGCTCAGGCCCACCGCGCCGAGAAAGCCGCCAGCGTCGAAACCTAGCCTACGCCACACCTCGAGCTCAGTGGGGGAGGGGTTGCGCACCTCATCGTAGAAGCCAGGGATGGCGACGCGACCTTGCTCGTCATGCAACGTGGCGAGGATCTCGGACAGCACGCGCAGCGGATTCAAAGCCGGGCCGCCATAGAGGCCCGAATGCAGGTCTCGCGAGGGGCCGCTGATAGTGATCTCGGAAAAGGCGAGACCACGGAGAAAGGCGGTGATGGCGGGCGTGTCCGCGTCCCACTGGCCCGTGTCGCAGACGAGAGCCATGTCAGCCTTGAGTTCTTCGCCCTGAGCCGCGAGAAACGGAGCAACGCTCGGGCTGCCCGATTCCTCTTCGCCCTCGACAAGCACCGAGACATCCACGGGAAGCTCGCCATGCTCTTCAAGCCACGCACGGCACGCCTCGATGAAGGTCATCAGCTGGCCTTTGTCGTCGGACGAGCCGCGGGCGACGATGACCCTCCCGTATCGCGGATCCTCCACCAGGCGAGGCTCAAAGGGCGGCGCGGTCCATTCATCCAAAGGTTCTGGCGGCTGCACGTCGTAATGTCCGTAGAACAGGACGCTCGGCCGTTCGCGCCTTCCCGGCGGCGCACGCCAGTGCCCAACCACCATCGGCTTGCCTAAAGTAGGCTCCACCCGCGCCTCAAAGCCAATGCCGCGCAGAGCGCCCGCGCAAGCTTCAGCAGCTTCGATGCAGGCTTCATGAAAGGCGGGATCGGTCGAGACGCTTGGGATGGCGAGCAGCCTGAACAAGCGATCGAGCGCCGCCGGCTCCTCCCGGTCGAGATTGTCGAGCACGCTTTCGAGCGCACGGCTTGACGCCGGCGGAGCCGTCATGATCGCAACTCCGCGGCTTCCCGGCGGGCGCGCCAAAGCTCTATCCCGTCACCGATAGCGGTGCTTACGCCGTCGCTATCGGTGAGGATGGATGAATGTTTCGATTGTGGGAGAGGGTTATTCGCCGAGTTGCACGTTGATGGCTTGCGGACCTTTACCGCGCCGGTCTGGCTCCGTTTCGAAGGAAACCCGCGCACCCTCGTCAAGCGCTGGGAGACCCGAGCGCTGCAACGCCGAGATATGCAGGAACACATCCTTGCCGCCATCATCCGGCGTGATGAAGCCGAACCCTCGTGAATGATTGAAGAACTTGACCGTACCGCTCTGACGCATGGGAAGCTCCTTTTCCCCTTCAAATTGTCCGCCGCTAATAAGCCGTGCGGATGTTCAGGCGAGTCCAGAAAGCGGGAAAAGAAACCACGTTGCCTCCCAAGGAGCACACGCGGCCAATCTCCACCCGGGTTCGCAGTCTGCCCGCAAAACGTTCATACTGTAGGGGCGCGAGGCTGCGGAGCGCAAGAGCCATCTACCTATGCGCGCTTTCCGAAATCGATGTGCTTAATGAGGATAGGGATCAGGCAGCGGGACGCTGTTGAGCGGCGCTGGCGGAAAATCAAAATGCGGACCGAAGTCTTTCGGAGCCGGCGGCATCTTGGCCGGACCCCAGATGTCGCTTAGCCGCAACGAATAGCCGCCGATTACCGGTTCACCGCGCGGCACTACCAGGACGCGGGGTGGTTGCCCCGGCGCAGCGCCGTTCGATTGCTGCGCACCGGCATTTTGCGTGGCGGGCACCAAGAACGCGGCGCTCGCAACAACTGCTGCGAGAGGAAGAGCCTTGCGAAGGGCAGATCGCCTTGACATGTGAGCCTGCTAACTCGGTCCGAGGCGGTGCGGTTTCGAATCGTCCGCAGCTTCTCACCCCTTAACCAATACTATTGCGTCACCCACCGCGCCTTCGCAAGCCAAATCGGGCAGGAGGCTAGCCGCAGACTTTGGCCGAGCTCTTGCACACTTTGAGGCCAGCCGCCTTGGAGCATAGCGTAGATCTCGAACCGACCCTGACAGATCCAAGCTTGTTCTTATGCGCGTAATGATTGATTTTGTTTGTCAAATGCTTCAGCGATCCGGTTTGAGGCGTTCGCTTCATCTATACCGCGACCCTTGGCGGCCAAAAGAACGCAACTGCTACCAGCGTGAACCGGCTCGATGACTGCAGTGAGGTGGTCCGGCGGATGCAAATACTGCAGGTACTGCGGCGGCGGCTGCTACGGCGGCTGTAAGGTCGTGCAGAAATACTGCAAGTACTACAAGAAGCGGGGCTACTACTATTAGCCATAGCGAGGCGACTAGGCTTTCGGCCTTCAGCCTCCTGCTCAGATGCGAAAACGCCGGGCTTTGTGCCCGGCGTTTGTTTTTGTGGAGGTCCTGAACTTAGGAAGCGGGATACTTCCAGGACTTACTCCAAGCCGACGCTGTCTTCGCACGATGGTTTCGGAAGCCGAAGCTCCTCGCTGCCATCCTTCTCGCCGTCGCTTTGGCGGCCAGCCTTGCGGAGCGCTTTGAGGCGTTAGTCTGCCTTTCCAGGGCGACGGCGATTGCCTTGCCATAGCGAGTTTGTATCTTGGCGTATCTCGACTTTGAGGAGCCTTTCCAGGCCACCGTCTTTGACTTTGCGTGGCTGCGCGAGACGACCCGTGTCTTGCCATAACTCAGCGAAGCAACGGCATTGGCGTGAGGCGTCGGGCGCTTCTCGGCGATCGCCCTCAACGTTGCCGGCTTCTTGGAGGAGGCGAGGTCCGCGCTGCCGACCGCGGCGAGCGTCGTTCCATTCTTCGCCTTCGAGGCCGCCTCACCGAGAGCGGCCAACGCGTTGCCACCAGTCGTGACCACCCTAACTTTGACAGTGCCGGTGCCGAGCATGCCGATGCTTTGGGCCGCGGCCTTGGACAGGTCGATGATTCGCCCGCCGACAAAGGGTCCGCGGTCGTTGATGCGCACGACGACGGAACGGCCATTCGACAAATTCTCCACCAGGACCCTGGTCCCAAACGGAAGCGAGCGGTGCGCGGCCGTGAGCTCGCTGGGATTCATTTGCTCGCCGCTCGCAGTGCGAGAGTGAAGTGCATACCAAGAGGCGTGACCGACCTGATCGGCCTTGGCGACATCGAGAGGTAGCAGCGCAGCGGTGCCGAGAAGCCCAACCGAAATCATCTTGGCTCGCATTTTGAACATGCGGTTGTGCTCCTTATTCGATTGTTTTTGAGAGGAAGAGACCGACGAAGATTCGAGCCGGCCACAGGCGTTGGTGCAGTGCGGTAAGCTACGGAGCAAATGGGCGAAAAAGGGACTTGAGAAAGACTATTGAGGGGCCATTTAGCGGCAGTCGAATTATGGATAATTAAGTATTAATTGTAAGAGGGACGGCACTGGGCAGTAGCCATCTGCGCCCTCACGGCATCCTTGAGATGAACGGCATCTTTAAGCTTGGTGATACGCGCGAGCTAGCCAACGACTCAAAGAGTGGAGTTCTTCCGCCACCCATCGACCCAGCTATCGCTCGCGACGTGTTTGCCCGTTCGGCCGGTGTCGGTGAAGCGGGAACGACCCCTTCATGTTGGACTGCAGCTGTGACTGCCCAATTCTTTGTCAAATATCGCCTAATCCTTGCCCCTTTTTGATATATACTGTCACGACAGTGTTTCGCATGGGAAACACCGAGGAAACACGCAAGGAAGGACTAGGACCAACTTCATGCCGCACAAGAAGAAGGCTCTTGATCAGCAGGAGAGCCAGCAACTCGCACCTTAGTCGTACACGCCACTCGGCCAGGAACCGATGACGGGTGCTCAAGCTTCTTACCTCAAGATGCTTGCCGAGGAGGTGCGCGAGCCGTCTGTCTTTCAACAGGGCTTGAGCAACCGGGAAGCCTCGCGGCGCATCGATGCGCTGATGGAGCGTCTGAGGATCGGCGATCTGCCGCCCCATACGGACTAGCATCGTCCTATACTCATTCGAGCTGGTTCTCCGGGCGGTGGCAAGGAAGGGCCATGGTCCGGTTGTGTTCGGCTGGCATTATCCGATTTGCTGCTAGTCTTCTCGCCCTCCAAGCGTGGCTCATTGCCGATGCGGGAGGCACTGCCATGGCTCTCACGCTCTCGTCTTCAGCTTTTAAGCCCGGCGCTAAGATCCCGTCGAAATATACGTGCGAAGGCGAAGATACCTCGCCGCCACTTTCGTTCAGTGGTGCGCCGCCGGGTACCAAGAGCTTCGCGCTGATCCTGGACGATCCCGATGCGCCGGACCCCAGGGCGCCGAAGAGAGTCTGGGTGCATTGGGTCGTCTACAATCTTCCGCCCGACACCACTGAACTAGCGGAGGACGCAAGTGCGACCGGCTTGCCGAAGGGAGCCGTGACGGGAGTGAATGATTCGAATCGGACCTCATATAACGGTCCGTGTCCTCCCACCGGCCGGCACCGTTACTTCCATAAGCTGTACGCGCTCGACACAACGCTTCCGGCGAAGGCGCTCACCAAGGCTGACGTCGAAGGCGCCATCAAAGGTCATGTGCTCGCCCAGGCCGAGCTGATCGGCACCTACCAGCAGGGTGATCCGTAAAGGGGCTGCCGGCTTGGCGGGAATGGCTGTACGTTCTGCCTTGCTTCCGACAAGACTTTCCGTAGATCGTAATTGTTCGCTCTAGAGGGAGCCGAATTTCCCGCGCTTGACTGCTACGCGGGCATCGGCACAGTGACGGCCATGCGCAGACTCTCCTCGTTTTCCTTTTTTCACATTCCGATCCTCCTCACGCTCAGCAGCCTATCGGTACCGACCGCCTTTGCTGCGTGCCAAAGCCCCGCGGCCTTCGGCAGCTGGCTGCAAGGCTTCAAGAAAGACGCCGTGACGCAGGGAATTTCGCCCGGCGTCGTTTCTGAAGCGCTAGACGGCTTGATCTACGACCCATCGGTGATCGCCAAGGATCGCGGGCAGTCGGTGTTTGCGCAGAGCTTCCTTCAGTTCTCCGGCCGCATGGTGTCTGCAAACCGTCTCAGTGTCGGCTCGTCGCTGCTGAAGAAGAACGCGGCGACCTTCGCCAGGATCGAGCAGCAATACGGCGTGCCGGGTCCGGTTCTCGTCGGCTTCTGGGGTCTCGAGACGGACTTTGGCAAGGTGATGGGCAACATGGAAACGCTACGCTCGCTCGCCACGCTCGCCTTCGATTGCCGCCGTCCCGACGAGTTCAAGGAGCAATTGCTCGACGCGCTGCGGGTGATCGAGCGCGGCGATCTCACTCCGCCTGAAATGCGTGGACCATGGGCTGGAGAGGTAGGCCAATTCCAGTTTGTGCCGAGCGTTTATTACAAATATGCGGTCGACTTCGATGGCGATGGGCGCCGCAATCTGATCAGCAACACGCCTGACGCGCTAGCCTCGGCGGCGAATTATCTCGACGGGCTTGGATGGAAGGGCGGCCAGCCGTGGCTCGAGGAGGTGCGCGTTCCCGCCGACCTTCCTTGGGACCAGGCCGATGTCACCATCAAGAAACCGCGTTCGTTCTGGGCGCAACACGGCGTCACCTATCCGAGCGGCAAGCCGATTCCCGCGGATAACGTACCGGTCGGCCTGCATCTCCCCATGGGCCGCAATGGTCCGGCATTCCTCACCTACCCGAATTTCGACGTCTATCTCGAATGGAACAAGTCGTTGGTCTATTCCACCACGGCGGCCTACTACGCGACGCGTCTTGCCGGGGCGCCTCCGCTCAGCCGCGGCAACGCGCCGGTCGACACTTTGAGCCTGCCGGAGATGAAGGAGCTGCAGCAGCTTCTCGTCAGACGCGGCTTCGACGTCGGCAAGATCGACGGCGTGGTCGGCGCAAGCACGCGCGACGCGATCCGCACCATGCAGATCAAGTACGGTTTGCCTGCCGATGGATATCCCAGTGCCGAGCTTCTGGACCGTCTCCGCAGCGGCTAGGCCGATCCTGCAGAGAACCCACCCTTATCGCAACTAAGCTAGAGCAGCCACGAGGGCGAGCGCGGCGACCAGAAGGGTGATCGAAGGGATCCACCAACTGGATGCCGGGAGCCGAAGCTTCTCGCGCCCTATTTCTGAATCGTGCAACGTCATCTCAGCCTCACCTTGTCACGAGAACGCGAACGCACCCACGACGTTCCGGCCCAGAGATTGATTTTTTTGGAGACGAAAACAAGAAGGCCCGGCTTCTGGCGGCCGGGCTCTTGTACGCGTGACTGAACTGCCACACCGGAACAGGTTTGGCGCTAGGGGCTGGTGGCGGCTTGAAGTTCACGCCGCCGCGAGGCTTTGACGTTACTTGATGGACGTGGGCGGCAGATCCGTTACGACAGCCTCTTGGGAATGATGGAAGCAGCCGCCTAGAGTCAAAGAGACGGCGAGGGCGGCGACAACAAAAATGATGCGCATGACTTGGTTCCTTTACTGGAACTATCACTCGATGGACACGCGATACTCGGTCCATCTCACCGTGATCCGCTTAGTAAAGGGTTAAGACGCACACCATTTTGGAACGTCCTGTCCGCGCGTAGTATTCGCTGCGTCGCGGCTTAACGCGGCCGGATCACGGTGACTCGATGCAATTCGAACTGCGCCCGATGCTTGCCACTCTGACCGACAAGCCGTTCGACGATCCGGATTGGGTGTTCGAGACGAAATGGGACGGCTTCCGCGCCATCGCCGTGGCGAAGCCCGGACAGGCAGCGCTTTATTCCCGCAACCTCAACGATATATCGCGCAAATATCCTTCGATCTGCGCGGCACTCGCTAAGATCAAGCACGAGGCCGTGCTCGACGGCGAGCTCGTGGCGCTCGACGAACACGGGCGATCGCGCTTTCAGCTGTTGCAGAACGCCGAGCGGGAGTTTGCGCGGCTGCTCTATTGTGTGTTCGATCTGCTTTATCTCGACGATAAGGATCTGCGCGGCAAGACGCTGCTCGAGCGCAAGGGAGCGCTCGAGAAGATCCTGCCGAAGAGCCCGCTTCTGCTCTACAGCGCGCATGTGGTGGGGGAGGGGATCGAGGCCTTCAACCGCGCCAAGCGCGCGCACGAAGAAGGCGTCATGGCCAAACTCTCCATCAGCCTCTACCACTCCGGCATGCGCACGCGCGACTGGCTCAAGGTCAAGGCGAGCCAGGAGCAGGAGGTGGTGATCGTAGGTTTCACCGCGCCGCGCGGCAGCCGCAAATATTTCGGCGCGCTCGTGCTTGCAGTGCGCGAGGGCACCGGCTGGAGATATGTCGGGCGGGCAGGAACCGGCTTCGATACGAAGACGCTGCGCACCGTTTACGACACTTTGGTGCCGCTGATCACCGACAAGAAGCCGATCCCCCAGAAGGTCCCCGATGCGGGCAACACAAGCTGGGTCAAGCCGAAGCTCGTCGCCGAGGTGAAATTCACCGAATGGACCGCGGCGGGAGAGATGCGCCATCCGGTATTCTTGGGCTTGCGCACCGACAAACCAGCCACCGAGGTGATCCGCGAGAAGCCCAAGCCCTTGAGCGAAGCCAAGCCGGCGCGCCGCACCAGGCGCCGTTGATCATTCAGGCTGCATCCCAAGAGCGGCCTCATGAGTTTTTTAGATTCCCACTATACGAGGAGCGGCGCCATGACCACAGGCCTCGATACCTTCGACCGCACCGTCCAGGAATCCAATCTCTGGCTCAAGGATGTGATGGAGCGGCTCAACACTCACGATCGTCATCATGCCTATTCGACCTTGCGGGCGGTGCTGCACGCGCTGCGCGACCGCATCGGCCCGGAGAATGCCGCCCATCTCGGCGCGCAACTGCCGATGCTGCTGCGCGGGCTATTCTATGAAGGCTGGGACCCCACCGGAAAGCCGACCAAGGAGCGCCACGAGAATGCGTTTCTCGCACATATCGCTCGTGAGCTGCCGCGCGCCGCTGATCCCGACGAGATCGAGGCCGGTGCTTGTGCCGTGTTGGATGTGCTCTCGAAACACATAGATCGCGGCGCGGCGGCCAAGCTGGCTGCCATTTTTCCGATGGATTTGCGCAGGTTTTGGCCTGCCTTCATCCAAACGGCCGCACGTGAGCGCCAGCTTGGGTAACCAGGTGGGTAACAGGCGAGCAGGAGAGCGGCTTACGGGCTCGGCCTCAGCCTTAAGCCGACTATGTGCACAAGGTTAGAACCGGTGAGGGAAACCGAGTTCGCCCCCTCCACGAGTGGGCCAGGAGCTTCTTAAAAGAACTTGCCCGGCGACTCTCTCAAAACCCGATGACCGATTGGTTCCGACGAAGTACGAACTTGCGCAAATGACTCGCTTTCTCCCGCTAGAGGGCGCACACAATAAGGGATCACCGGGCAATTTTTACAGGCCCCGATGACTGAGAGAGGCAATCCAAAAGCCGTATCAAAATGCGGTTCTCTGATTGCCTTAGCACTTATGATTCAGAGAGCAAGTGCAGGAGCATCAAGGTAGGCCTTCAATCCTAGAGTCATCGGATCGAGGCTACAGACTCGAAGGCATAGGGCTAGGCTCGCCTACCCTGTCCAGGCTCTCCGCCCTGTAGCCTCGCTCTGACAACCCCCGGGCCGACCCAGGGGGGTCCAATAAGAATTCTTTTTCAAACATAAACATAGTACCGGTACCTATGTGGGGTGCTATTCCTATGATGGTTAGGTTATGGCAATTTCGAGAAAAGCCAGAATTGGGCTCATCGCCTTTGTTCTCTTAGCCTCAACGCCTATTGGGGCGTTTGACCTGAAACTGAAATTCAAGTCGATGAAGCTACCGCCGGACACAAGTGTCCGGGTGGAGCGCTCGACGGCAACCATAAGCGGGGGCCGAATTGAAACCACTTGGAACTGCGTATGTAATCAGGGCGAAGGCACGTGCAGTATTGAAAGCGGTGAAGGAAACATCGCCTGCATGAAGGGCCCCGGCGACACCTGCAAAAGCGACTGCTATCTCTCAATGGGCCAGGTCGGAATTACGATCGCTCCTTCTGATGGTCGAAAATGAGAACTGCCTCGCGAGTAGGCTGGAGGGGGAGCCGTAAGCATCCCTTGATTATGAATATAGTACCCGTCCATATATTTTGTTTTTTTCTGGCCTGAGCGGCAGAGCTAAAATCTCTCTGCCGAATGACGGGCTTTGCAGAGGGGGGATAAACAAATGTACCCGATTGTGCTACAGCGCACCGCTCGGGTTCTCACTCTGGCAATAGTCTTAGCGGTTGGTTGTGTGTTTGACTGGCCGAGCCATGAGGCCCAAGCCCAACAGGTACAGCACGGCTCTCAGCTCGATTTAGACTACTCGCTCCCGACTCGTCGCGGTCCCAAGTTGAGGAACTTTCGGAGACCTCCCAAGATGCCGCCCGCGCCCACAGATTTCGGTCCGCATTTCGACTTTCCCTCTGGAGGCTCTCAGAATTTCAACTGTGGATCAGGATATGGGTATTACTGCGGCGCGCCCTCACAGGCTCCCTATCCGAATTAAACCTCCGAGCCTGCGGGGATCATGGCGCGTTAAGTGCAGCAGCGGCAGCAAGCGCAGTGATGCAGATTCCGCGCAAGGTCGCCACCTACGAGCTTGCCAGTTCGCGCACTCTAGTCTTGAAAATAGCCACACGGCTTGCCACGTTGTGCTTGGACTTTCCGAGACCAGATTCGCGTAATGCCGCCCCTCGGCGAGAAAGCCCCTCATGAGTAACATCCTGAAAGCAGGCTTCACCGGCTTAGCCGCCACGGCATTATTGAGCACAGCATCGCTAATGCCCGCCGATGCCCGCATTAGTTGCCAAGGTGAATTTCAGGTCACGCAATATGGTCTCATCGCCACACCCTACTGCGGGGATGAGGAGATTGCGCGGGTCGCGAATAGCTATGGGTGGCACAGACAAGCCGCTACGGTCCACACTAACCCTCTGAGCAAAGTCTATATTTGCCAAACACTGGGGTACGATTGGCGACTCCAATCGCCTTGCGCTGGATACGTACCCCGCGGCGGCGGCGGGCACTAAGGCCGAGAGCGTCACGACCATTACCGAGCCGCCTATGGCGATGCTCCTGTATGTCGGGACCATCGCGCGAACCGTTCACGGGCGCTGACAATGATCGAGAAGCAGGCCGTCCGCGAGACTCATCTTGAGTTGATCGCGCCTGGCACTCGTGCTGCGCGCATCTATGCGTTGACCACGACCGATACTTTGGATCGCGTCCTATCGAGCGGCTATTTCGATCGATTTGCTGAATGGGGGCTTCGCAAGGCGGACCGGATCATGGTCAGCGCGAACCTCCATGGTGCCGTCGATTGTTGCTGGCTTGTCTGCGAGGCCAACGTCGAAGGCCACGTCTCTGTGAGGCGCATATGAAGGTCAGATCGCCCGCTCCTTACAAAGCCTCCGGCTTGCCGAAGCCTAAAGAGGCGGAGATTCGGAACGGCTTCACGGCGCAACGCCTGCTCGATTTTTTGAGGGGCGCCTGCGGCACCGAGTTCGAACTTTATGGCGAGCTTCGTATGCGCGCGCTGCAATACGAGCGCGATTGCGCGCAAGCCTTAGACAATTTCCGCAAGCTTGAAGATTTAGACGACCCTCGCGCAAAGGCTCGCCTTGCCGCGCTAGAAGGCGACCTCGCCAACGCCAAGGCGGAAACGGCGCTTGCGGTGCAGAGATACACCGAGGCCGCCAATGCCCCCTAAACTCCTCGACACCACACTCAGAGTTCCAGCGTCACCGGCGCCCGCTAACCGAACGCTTGCGACTGGTGCCTCCTAACCTTGAGCCATGCATAAACCCGCCGCAACCAATGCCAGCCTAATGGTCCGCAATACGCCCTCCAGCAGGTGACGCCAAACCCAGTGATAGTGTGACCGAACCCACGCCAATAAGGCAAAAAGATCGTTGGTCCCAATCAGCTTGTAGAGTTATCCTGACGGAGGTTGGTTCTGCGCGACGGGGGTCAGGGTGCGCGTATCAGCTTTCCTCAGGCATTGCCGCTTGCTAACCGTTGCTGCTGTGGGAGCGATGCTCGCTTTTACTGCCAGCGCCCAGACTAGCTCCGAATCCCAAGCTCGAAGCACCGGCAAACCTGTCCCCGAGTCTCCTGCGAGCGCCCAGACTGGCTCCGAGTCCCAAACTCCAAGCACCGGCAAACCTGTCTCCGAGTCTCCTGCCAGCCAGAGTGGCTCCGAGTCTCAAACTCCAAGCACCAGCACACCCGGCTCCGAGATACAGACCCAATCACAGGAGGCGCCCACTAGCTCCAGTCCGGCTAAA
>Ga0070670_100004134_pt1 | contig 12127 bp, 9 predicted proteins | sample KBSS63metaG_FD_64665 | JGI IMG/M metagenome (GOLD analysis project Ga0070670, IMG submission 64665) | Switchgrass rhizosphere microbial communities from Kellogg Biological Station, Michigan, USA - KBS S6-3 metaG | ecosystem: Host-associated > Plants > Roots > Rhizosphere > Soil ... | reverse complement strand
ACACGATATTCCCCTAACGACGGCGCGAGCCCGGCCCGTTCCACGGTCGTGCGGGTGAAATCGGCGAACTTCAATTTAACAAAAATTTTCGTGACCGTCCGCGTCGCCTCCTTTTGCGCCAGATCCGCCATCATTTCCGCGAAAAGTTCCTCCAGTTTTTCTTCACAGGCGCCGAGCGTCTCGAGATTGGTCGAAAAGGTTTCTTCGGTGCTGAGCGATTTGCGCTCGCGCTGCGGCTCGACCGGGCGCTCATCGATCCCGCGACAAAGATCGAACAGCTCTGTCCCGAATTTGCCAAAAATGTTCTGCAACTCGAAGCGGGAGAGGCGCTGCAAATCCGCGCAGGTCGTAATACCGCGCTGCTGCAATTTTTGTTCGGTCACGGCGCCGATCCCCCAAATCTTGCGCACCGGCAGCGTGGCCATGAATTCTGCGACCTCGTTAGGCTGAACTTCGTGTTGCCCGTTCGGCTTCTTCAGGTCGCTTGCGATCTTGGCCACGAGTTTGTTGGGCCCAATCCCGGCCGAGGCGGTGAGTTTCGTCCTGCGAAGGATGAGATCGCGGATGACCTGGGCCAGCGCCCCCGGCGCGCCCGGGTGCGCGGTGACATCGAGATAGGCTTCATCGAGCGAGAGCGGCTCGACCAGCGGGGTGAAGCGATGCAGAATTGCTCGAATCACGGCTGATTCCCTTCGGTAAACGTCGAAACGCGTCGGCAGCACGATCAGCTTCGGACAACGCTGCAAGGCCATGTAGGTAGGCATGGCGGAGCGCACACCAAATTCTCGCGCTTCATAGTTGCAGGTCGTGAGCACCCCGCGGCGATCGCGTGCACCGCCCACGCCGACCGGTTTGCCGCGCAGCTCAGGGCGATCGCGCACCTCGATGGCAGCATAGAAACAATCCATGTCGAGGTGGATAATGGCGCGCGGCGGAGAGTCCCCGTTCACAAGCCAAAATTATCGCTTCTCTTTCCCGCCGGTAAACAAGGGGGTTGCTCCTCGGTCCGATTACGATGGATTGTCACGAGCCGCTCGCCATAGTTGGGCTGAAACGTCTATGATCTCCAACGCGAGAATGTTTTTGGCGGTGGCGGCAGTGATGGTGATCGAATTGGGAACAGCAGATGCGAAAACGACGATTCGTTATGCAGTCGTCGGCGATTCGTATTCGATCGGGGAAGGCGCGACCGAGAAGGAGTCCTGGCCGGCCTTACTGGCGCGTCACCTAACGAAAAGCGGGCGCCCCGTGGAACTGGTCTCGAATCCATCCCGCACCGGTTGGACGACGCAGGATGCGATCGAGCACGAACTGTCCCTTTTTCGCGCGGCGCGGCCGGATTTCGCGACCCTCATGATCGGGGTAAACGATTGGGTGCAGGGCGTCGCGCCCGAGGTTTTTCGTGAGCGACTGGCGCATCTGATGGATGAAATGCGCGCGGTCTTGCCTAACCAAAAACAGCTTCTGGTCGTAAACATCCCAGATTTTTCGGTCACGCCGGATGGACCAAACTACGCCCGCGGACGCGACATCAGCGCCGGCCTGACGAGTTTTAACCGGATTATTGCCGAGGAAGCGCGGCGGCGGGGACTCAACGTGGTGGATATCTTTCCGCTCAGCCAGAAAATGCGCGGCCGACCGGAACTGATCGCCGCGGATGGCCTGCATCCCTCAGCTAAAACGTACGAGCAATGGGAAGAGCTGATCTTCCCAGCCGCGGCAGCCTTGCTGGCGTAATACAGGCTTCCCGCCTGCGCACGGCGGGCAGGATGCTCGCATTACCCGATAGACAGCGCTGCGTTACGCCACGGTTGGAATCGCGAACGCTTCGATCAATCCCTTGATCTCGTGCACGAAATTGGCCGCGCCGGCCCCGTTCACAACCCGATGATCAAAGGTGAGCGAAAGCGTGATCATAGCCACAGTCTGCGCTTTCTTTCCGTTAGGGGAAAGCTCCTGGTGCGCCGCCCCGACAAACAACGTTCCCACCGAAGGCGGCACCACCAGCGGCACCCCCGCCTTGACCCCAAACGCCCCGAGACTGCTGATCACGACCGGCGCCTGCATGGCATCGACTCGGCCGCCCCGGGTCGCTGCCACGGTCTCGTCGTAGCGCCTGACGAAATCCGGCCAGGAGAGCTTGTTCGCCTGCGTCACGACAGCGGTGGCGAGCCGGTCGTCGGGTAGGGCAACGGCGACGCCGAGATCAAAATTCTCCTGTTCCATGATGCGATCGTCATCCAGCATGAGACAGCGAAACGGCACGTGTTTTTCCATTGCCCTAACGACCACCCAGGCGACCATGACGGATGGCGAAGGCGCGTTTTTTTCGCCGCCCTTCTTGGCCATGTCGCGCGCCTCGCGGATCGCATCCCAGCGCGCGTCGATTTGCAAATTAGCGGGGACGACCCGCCCGAGCTTGCGCGTGATGGTGGCGGAAAGTGCCGGCTCACGTGAACTGAATTTCGTCGCGGCGGCCGGCGCCGGCGGCGCAATCTCACGCGCGGATACTTCGGTCGCGGCTTCCATCTGTTCATCGAGCTCGCCGTCTTCGCTCAGGATGGTGCCGAGTTCCTGGCCGATTTCGACGGTGTCGTCCACTTTGGTTTTCCATTCGCCCATGGTCCCGGCGCAAGAAGATTCGATCGGGTAAATGGCTTTGTCGGTTTCGACTTCGCACAACGCGTCATCGAGTTCGATCCGATCGCCCGGCTTTTTCAACAGCGTCACGACTTTGGCCGAACGAATGCCTTCGCCCATGATCGGGACGACAATTTTCTGGCCGCGCCGCGCACTCGTTGGAGCCGAAATCGGTGATCCCGGCCGGTCTGCTGAGTCACGTTTTCCCTCGCCCGGGTGAGCGATCCCGGCTAGAGCGCGCTCGCTTCGCACCGACACGGAGCGCTCGATCGCCCTAACGATGCCTTCCACATCGGGCAAGGCCGCGTATTCGTAGATCGGGTTGTAGCCGATCATGACGTTGCCTTTGCTGACCAAAATCGGGGGACTGACGAGCGCGTCCCACAACTCCCTCTGACCGGTGATGTGCGAGATGATCATCTGGCCGACGCTGCAATTCTCCGTGTCTTCCTGCACGACGATAAGGCGGCCGGTCTTGCGCACCGATGCTTCGATCGTCTCGCGGTCCCACGGCGAAATGGAGCGCAGATCGATGAGTTCAACGCTCGTCTTGTCGCCGACCCTGGTCAGCGCTTCGATCGATTTTTCCATGGTGTTGCCCCAGGCGACGACCGTCACTTCGGAACCAAGCTGATGGAGGCGCGCCTTGCCTAACGACACCGCCCGGACCGGCTTGGTCGACTCGTGCTCCGCCCAAAGCAGATGCTTGGGAATGAGGATGAAAGTGGGGTCTTCGCAATGCATCGCCGTCCAGAGCAGACCGGCGGCGTCTTCCGGATTGCTCGGAATGGCGATGTTGATCCCAGGATAATGGGCGAGGGGAGCTTCGTTCGCCTGGCTGTGCCAGAGGCTCCCGCCGGGGAGATAGGCGCCGTAGGGTGCGTAAATGACGAGCGGGCAGGTCCATGTGCCAAAGGAGCGCCAGCGCAAATTGCAGAGATTGGTCACAAGTTGATTCCAGGCCGGGCCGATGAAGTCGATGAACTGCAATTCGAAGACCGGCCGCTTGCCGTAGGAAGCGAGCCCGCAGGCGACGCCCACGATGGTCGACTCCGCCAAAGGCGAATTGAAAACCTGCTCCGGAAATTCGGTGGAGAGCTTTTGCGTGAGACGAAACACGCCGCCCTTGGGATCCTCCACGTCCTCTCCGAAAACGATGCGCCGCGTGTCTTTCGTTAGGCCGAGATGGAGCGTCTGGTTGACGACATCGCCGATCCGATATTTACCCGGCGGCAAAACCTCATCATTCAGCTGAGGCAATTTGCCCGTGACCTCGATTTCGAGTTCGTCCGCCGACGGATCTTCGTCGCGCTCGGCGGCGATGAACTCCTGCCGGATACGTTCCTTTATTTCCTGATCAAGCCTGGCGTAATCTTCCGCGCTGATGATGCCTTCGGCGATCACGACGTCCTTCCATTTCGCGAGCGGATCGCCTTCCGCCAGGTTCTCGATTTCTTCCGGCGAACGATAAAGCTTGTGGTCGTCCGAGCTGGTGTGGCTCGACAAGCGCTCCATTGTGACCCAGAAAAAGACCGGACCTTTGCCGGCGCGTAAATGCGCGATCGCTTCCTGGCCGGCCTCGTAAACCGCCGGCACATCGCTCCCGTCGATCTGGCGCCAGTCGTTAGGCTGAAGCGCATCGAGCGCAAGCGGATTGATTTTCCGCGTCGGACTGCTGATGCCGTAGCCGTTGTCTTCGACCAGGAAGAGAATCGGGAGCTGCCGCTCCTTCGCGAAACAAACCGCCTCGAAAAAATCGCCCTGGCGAGTGGCGGCGTCGCCGACGGTGGCGATAACGAAGTTCGATTTTCCGTCAAGTTTGAGTCCCCAGGCAATGCCGCAGGCAGGAAGCAGTTGGGAACCGGTTGGCGTCGGCACGCTCCAAATGTGGCGTTCGGCGTAACTGTAATGGGACGGCATTTGCCGGCCGTGACTTTGCCCTTCGCGCTTCGCGAAATAATCGAGCGCCAGCTCGGCCGAGGTCACGCCGCGACCGAGGACGAGCGCGCGATCGCGATAATAACCGCAGACGTAATCGCCCGGCTCGGTCGCGAAGGAAATCGCGGCGAGCGCTTCGTGCCCCATCCCGGAAACGTGAAAGTGCCCTTTGCCCTGGCGATTGAGATTCTGCTCACGCAAATCGCCATGCCGGCTCTCGAGCAGAATCGTGAGGAGGCGAAGTTTGTCTTTTTTGCTTAGAGCCATCGTTTGGGTATTGAGAGTCGCTAGTTGAGAGATCAGACCGAAGCAGTCTCCCTCGCGACTTTCAACCCCGAAAGTGCGTGCGGCAACTTGGAGCTTCGGCGCCGAGAAATTTCACAGTCTCTTCGTCGTCGGGAGAACCGCCTGCTTTGTCGGTTCGCTCAGTTAGATGATGGAAGCAATGTTACCTCAACGTCAGCGCGACTGCTAACGGCTCGCCCGGGAGCGGCGACAGCCTTTCGCTGATGGAGATCTTGCTCAGAGTCATCGGAAAAAGTTGAGACTCGGATCTGAACCCGCTTTACGAACTTCCCGTTAACGACTGTGGCTCACTCCGGGGCCCATTCGATTTTGCCGGTGTCGAGATTGTAGACGGCGGAAACGATGCGCACATCCGGGGCGGCGTCGCCCAGGGCTGCTTTCTGCCGAATCCTTTCCGCGACCAAGTGGGTGTTTTCCGCGATCGCGTTTTCAAGCGCGTCGCCCGGTTTGCCCTTGGTTGCGTTAACGGCCGGCTGGATGTCGCGGACTAACGACTGCACGTGCCCCGGAGCGGTCGGGCCAGCGAGGGCGGCAGTGACGGCGCCGCAGCGCTCGTGGCCAAGCACGACGATGAGGCGAGTGCCGAGGTGGCCGACCGCATATTCGATACTGCCAAGGGCATGGTCGTCGACCAGATTACCGGCAGTCCGGATGACAAAGAGGTCGCCGATGCCTTCGTCAAAGACGATCTCGGGCGCGCTCCGGGAATCGGCACAGGCAACGACGATGGCGAAAGGATGTTGCGCTTGGGCAGTCTCGGCCCGGCGCGCGGCGGTTGGCTTGCCTTCAGAAACCTTCGCGCTACTAAACCGAAGGTTCCCTTCCTTCAATTTGGCGAGCGCAGATTCGGCGCTGACGGATGCCACCGGATGGTCGTCACTGAGACCGGGTGGTGTGCCGCCGGACCAAGCGCAATCCGGGATTGTAACCGCGGCCGCAATGCAAAGGCTGAGTAAGCCGGTGTGGGTCGGATTCATAAGCGTATGGCTGGTTTGTTTGGCTGGTCGATCCCGCGAAGTAAAGAGAAATCGATGCTCTTTCGAAAAGCGCTTCGACTTTGCGGCCAAGCTTTTTTGCGGAAGCGAAAGATGGTGGATCGTCAAGTCCTAGGACTGATCTCTCGCACGGGAGGTGACAAAATATATCTTGCCAAGATGTCGCGATTCTGATGCAAAGAGAAGTGCGATGAACCTGCGCTTCCCAGACTTGTGAATCTCCTTCTCCCAGACCCATGACTCGGCCTTTCTTTTCCCTGCTCAGTTCGTCACTCCTTGTTATCTCTTTGATCGTTAGGGGAGCGAGCGGAAGCACGGTGCTTGATCCGCTGCCGGAAAATTCCACGACGCGTTTCGGCCAGGCTCTGCTCACCCTGGGTGACGTCAACGGCGACGGCGTGGCCGATCTTGTGGTCGCGGCTCCTTTTCAGGATGGGGACTTTGTTTCGACGCAAAGTTCTTTCGGCCGTCCGCAGAATGTCGGCAAAGTCTTTGTCCTCGATGGCTCGACGCTGGCAGTCTTGGATGAACTAAACGACCCGGAGTTTGAGCGCGTCCAGGACCAGCACTTCGGAGGACAGTTCGGAACTTCAGTCAGCTCGGTCGCGGATCTCAATGGCGACGGAGTAGCCGATCTTGTCGTAGGAGTGCCACATCATATCAGCGACCCGGGGACCGAGGAGGCCGAAGTAAATGCGGGCGAGGCATTCGTCTTTAGCGGTAAAGATGGCGCCCTGCTCTTTACTCTTGCTGATCCCACCGAAGAAGAAGATGGCAAAATGGGTACGGCCGTGGCAGGCGTGGGCGATCTCGACTTCGACGGTGTGCCCGACCTCGTCGTGGGAGTGCCGGGTAAGGATATCGGAGGTGAAGAGGGTATCCCTAATGTAGGTCTGGCTTATGTCTTCAGCGGCAAGACCGGCCAGCTGATTCTGACTCTGAACCACCCCGCGCAAAACGGGACCGAGGCCGGCGCGGCCCTCGGTGCGGCAATCGCGAACGCTGGAGATCTCGATGGCGATGCTGTCAGCGACGTTCTCGTCGGCGCGCCGGGCGAAGGGAAGGCATGGATTTTCAGCGGCAAGACTGGTAACGTTATCGTAACGCTCGCGAGTCCGTTCGCGGAGAGCTTGCACTCTTTCGGCTCCGCCGTCGCCGGCGGGAAGGACTTTAATCGCGATGGCAAACCCGATCTGGTTATCGGTTCACCGGCGAGAGAGAGTTTCCGCGGTGCCGCTTATGTCTTCAACGGCAGCGACGGCAGTCTGCAACGGACCTTATTGCCGGCCGCCCGCCAACCCTTTGCCCGGTTTGGCGCAGCGGTTCTTGTCGGCGACGATCTCACCGGCGACCACCGGCCTGATGTCGCGGTCGGCGCTCCCGGGCAAAACGTGGGCGGCTTGCTACAAGCCGGGTCGATTACTATTTTTGAGGGCCGTCGCGGGCGAATTTATAAGACCCTAACGAGCCTGGCACCACAGGCTCGAGCCAGCTATGGCGCAGCCCTCACCGCGGCAGACTTCGATGGCGACGGTGTCGCGACGCTCGTTGCTGGCACGCCTGATCAGGATGCAGTGATCGACGGCGGCAATGGACCGGTCCCACATCTCGAGGTCGGGCAAATCGAGATTCAGCCATGATTATTCGCCTAACCATGAAGAGACATCTCCGCTCCTTGCTTCTGGGATGCACTGTCGGCGCAGCCTTTGGCACTTCCGCTTTGGCTAATCACAGGACTGGCGACTTTCCACTGCCGGATGCAATTGCCATGGGTGATTTCGATCAGGATGGGAAACTGGACCTCGCTGTCAACGTCTCCGGCTTCGATACTCTGGCTATCCTTACCGGCGACGGAGAGGGCGGATTTACCCTCAAGGGGCACGTCGAAAGCGACACCTTGCCAAAGGGGCTGGCGGCCGCGGACATCGACGCCGATGGACATCTCGATCTCATCTCTGCTACGCAGTGGGGTTATAGCATTCATCTCTTTTGCGGAGATGGTCTGGGCGGCTTCGTGCCGGCCAATGAATTGAATGGCGACGGCGAGCCGACTCGCGTCCTGGCAGCCGACTTTAACAATGATGGCAAACTAGACCTTGTCACAAATGCCCAGGAAGAAGGAAACGTTCTCATCTACTTCGGCGATGGGCACGGGGCCTTTGGCAACTCGCCGACTGAGTTGGAAGGCCTCGCGAGTAACTACACTCTCGGTGTCGCGGACTTCAATCATGACGGCAGCCCCGATATCGCGACGACGGATCTCAAAAGCAAATCCGCGGGCGGCTCAAACGTCGCAGTCTTTCTCAACAACGGCACCGGGGCCTTTACGGAAACGCCGGAGTTCGCGGTGGGACCGGGCGCGAGCGTTCTGTCCGTGGGCGATCTGAATCACGACGGCAATATCGACATCGTCGTCGGCGGTCCCGGCTCCGGCACGCAAACCGGGCTCTTCATTACCACCTATCTCGGCGACGGCACGGGGAGTTTCACCCAGAAGCAAATAATCAACCTCGGCGCGGGTGCAGTCGATGGAGAAATGGCGCTCGGCGACTTCAACGAGGATGGCAACGTCGACGTCGCCTTTCCGGTGCCCTACAGCCAGGGGGAGACGCCGAGCTCCACCGTCCTCGTCTTTTTCGGCGACGGTGCCGGTGGTCTCTCAGCCGGGCCATCCATCACTCTCGGCTCTGCGCCTGATTCTGCTGTCACGGCCGATTTCAACCAGGATGGACATCTCGACCTGGCAGTAACGAATCGAAACGACGATACCCTTTCGATCCTTTTTGGCGATGGACACGGCACCTTTAGTGTTCACGCGACGATTCCGCTCGCCGTCCTGCCGGCTTTGTAAGAAACCGGGAAGCTCTTCGTCTAACGACTATAGCCCTCCGCGGACGGCTGGAAGGATCCTTCTCAAGGCTTCCAGTCAACCTTGTGCTCCTCCAGGTAGGCGTCCACCGCGGCACCAATCGTTGGATAGAAATTGTCTGCACCGAAGCGGTCAAACAGCTCAAATCGTTTCAGTTTGTCCTTCACTGGATCCTTCATTTCGGCGCACCGCACTTCGATGCGGGATTCGGTCAGGGTCTGCACGAGCTCGGCCAGCATGTCAGCCGAAGTCACGTCAATACTAGTGACAGGCTCGGCCGTGATGATGATTCGCCGCACCGGAGTCGGCGATTCTGCCACGGCCTCGAGCACGCGCTGGTGGAAGAGCTCGGCGTTGGCGAAGAAGAGAGGTGCGCCCCAACGAAACAGCACCAGGCCGGGAACGCGGCGCGCATCAGGATAGCGCGTGATGTCATGATAGCCCCGGACACCAGCCACTCGGGCAAGCACTGCGTAGTTTGGCCGCCAGCCGTCCCACAGGAACTCGAGGATTGCGATGCCGATTGCGATGCCAATGCCGACAATCACGCCGAATATGGCAACACCGAAGAAGCAGACAATAGAGAGCCAGAACTCCCAGGGCTGAATGCGAAGGATGCGACCCAGGTCTGCGAATTCAAACAAGCCGATGGCGGCGGCGATGACGACCGCAGCGAGCGCGCTACTCGGCATATCCTTGAGCAGATTAGGTGCAAAGAACAGAAGGAGCGCGACCGCGACCGCGCCCACCACGCCGGTGATCTGCGTCTTCGCACCAGCCGCTTCGGCCACCGGTGTGCGTGATGAGCTGCTACTGATCGGAAATCCTTGGAAAAGGCCAGTGGCGAGATTGGCCGCGCCCAGGCCGATCATTTCCTGGTTCGGATCGACCGACGTGCGGGTCTTCGCGGCATAGGTCCGCGACAAGACGCTTGTGTCCGCGAACGCAACCATGGCGACAGCGCAGCCACCGATAATGACTTGGGAGAGGTCAGCATAGTTGATCACCGGCCAGACAAACGCTGGGAGCCCTTGCGGCAGCACACCGAGAACCTTCACACCCGCGGTCGCGTCCAGGTTCAAAAGCCCAACCACGACCGTCGCCGCGATGACCGCGAGCAGAAGGCCCGGGATGCGCTTGTATCGTTTGAGGAAAAGGATCGCGACCAGAGTACCGGCGCCGATTGCAAAAGACGTCCAGTTCACCTTTCCCCCTGCGATACCCTCGTAGATGCGCGCCAGGTTTTGAAACGGCCCGCCGCTATCGATAGAAAACCCGAGGAGCTTCGGCAGCTGATTGATCAGCACCGTGAGCGCAATGCCATTCATGTAGCCATAGCGGATCGGCTTCGAGAGCAGCTCGGTCACGAACCCAAGGCGCACCACCCCTATCAGGATTAATGCCAAACCCGTCGCCACCGCCATCATGCTCGCGAGAGCGACCGCACGCGTGGTATCGCCACCTGAGAGAGGGCCCACCACCGCGAGAATTACCGCGGCGAGAGACGAGTCAGGCCCTAGCACCATGATGCGACTCGGACCAAAGAGCGCGTACGCGAGCAAGGGGACGATCGTGGCATAGAGCCCGTAGATTCCGGGAACGCCCGAAGCCTGCGCATAGGCGATACCGACCGGCACCAGCATCGCCGTCAGCACCAACCCAGCCGTCAGATCACGCACAAACCACGCGGCTTGGTACTCACTCAGGATCTGTAGTCCGGGCAGCCAACGTTTCCAGCGGTTCATGGCAAGTGGCTTCATATTCTACTTCGTGTAGGGACTCGTGACCTTGGCGAGAGCGGCGAGGTTCTCCTTTTGCACCGTGGGAAATTTTGCGGTGCCAGCCACAAAACGCTCGTTACCGTCCTTGAGACGCTGTAAGGCATCGTCGGCTGAGATGGTGGACTCGACGTTCGTACTCATCCCAGGTCTAACGAACACAAAAAGCATAGGGCACTATGCCTAACGAGAACAAGCTCAGCCACCGCTGGCGAGAGCGAGCTCAATCTGCAAGAGAAGTGTTGAAGTCATGCGAAAGCTACGCATCGGAGCGGCCAGCGGTTGGCCGCATCGCCTGGTTAGGCCTTCTCATGGCTGAGCCGGCTTGGGCTGCATGACACCTTGGGGCGGAAGCAAGCCATCGATCTCCGCTGCGAAGCGAGGTGAGTACAAAGTCCGGACCTCAGACCAGTACTTCACGAAGCCAACGGAACCGGCGAACGTTGCCTTCCAAGCGGCCTTCTGTCTCGAATACTCCACCTCGTCGTAGAGCCCCAGTCGAAACTGGTAGTAAACGTCCTCCCAATAGCGCAAGATGGCGTTCCATCGCATTTGGAATTGCAACTGCTCGTCCTCGGTCAACTGCTCGCCGAGCGCGCCACGACGCAACACGCCCGCGAGCTGGTTATTATTCGCGGATGAGTTGAGCAGGTCGACAATCGTGCCGGCGAGCTCGTGCCGGACCTGCGCCCGCATTAGGGTACGATTTTGTTGCAGCTGAAGGATCACCAGCAGAAGGCCAAGGATGGTGACGCAGTTGGCCGCCAGCGCAATCGACTGAATCAGTCGATCCTTGCTCATCGGCTGGTCTCCGCTCGCGTGGTGCCGGTCTTTTTTGCCAGGTCATCAAAATGAAATCGCATAAGCCTAACGAGACGGAGTTGAGCCACCGCCAGCGGCGGCGAGCGTGGCAAACGCGAAACACTCTTTCATAAGATTAAATGTGCGCATCGCGACGGCCAGCGGTTGGCTCCAATGATTCGTTAGGTGTCGTTTTCGCTGCCGTCACTCTTCTTTTCGTTTAACTAGGCGAGGCGGTCCGAGGCTGATTTCGCAATCCAAGCGGTATCCAGTGAAGGATGGCAGCAACGAGCGGAAACGCCATCAGAATGACGCCGAGCGAACTGAGCGCAGCGGGAAGCGGTAGTGGATGAAGCCAGGTGTAGGTTCCATGGATTACCCAGAAAAGGCCAACGACAAACACGGTGGCTCTAGTGAACTTTGCGACCGGCGGAGCTTGTTGTGCCGCATAGAACATCAAGAGTCCTGTCAAGAGCATAAGAATGCTCCACGAGAAGTTCAAGGCGAAGAGCGCCCAGACCAGACTGTCAGGGACTCCAATGAGTCCCGACTTCCAGCGCATGTGATACGGCAGGACTAAGTGATAAAGCGCGAGAGAGCAGTCGAGGAAGCCTCCGATCCGTAGCGGAAGAGACCAAGCGCGCCGCGGGCTAGTGGGTTTCATGTCGGTCTTGTCGGAGCTCAAGGCTGGTTCGAGTGGCACCTAACGAGAACAAGATGAGCGACGACAGGGGGCGCGCGTCACTCGGAATTGAATGTGTGGAAGTCATCTCAAAAGTGAAGCTTACAGCGGTCCGCCG
>Ga0070670_100004132_pt1 | contig 12131 bp, 15 predicted proteins | sample KBSS63metaG_FD_64665 | JGI IMG/M metagenome (GOLD analysis project Ga0070670, IMG submission 64665) | Switchgrass rhizosphere microbial communities from Kellogg Biological Station, Michigan, USA - KBS S6-3 metaG | ecosystem: Host-associated > Plants > Roots > Rhizosphere > Soil ... | reverse complement strand
AAGGCCGGGATCATGTTGAAGACGGCGAGAAACAGATTCACCGCGGCGAGCCGATCGATCATCGAGGAAGTCGGGCTTTCGACGGCGTAGAGATCGCCCATACTCACATGCGCGCCGGCGACGAGAATGAGCGCGCCGGCAATCACGACGTTCACCAGCGGGCCGGCGATGGCGACCAGGAATTCCTCGTACGGCTCCTCCGGGATGCGTTCCAGGCGCGCGACGCCGCCGATCGGCAGCAGCGTCACGTCCGGCGTCGACACCCCGAATGCCCGCGCCGTGAAGATGTGACCGAACTCGTGCGCGACCACGCAGGCAAACAGCAGGACGAGGAAGGCAAGTCCTTGCCATGCCGATTCCGGACCCCCCACGATCCAGCTGGCGGCAAAAATCCAGCCCAGGAACAGCAGGAAGGTGATGTGGACGCGCACCGCCGTTCCAGCGATCCTGCCGATATTGAGGGACCAGGACATGAGGGCCTCCGGGCCAAAGCGGGGATGACGCGATCTCGACTGCGGCTGATCGGTTCATTCGCTGGAGCGTCGCGAACCATCCCGCCGGTCTCGAATTGATAGGTAAGCGTTTGAGCCGGCTTTGCGAGTGGTGGCCGAAACGCGATTCATGTCACAATCCGCGGATCATGAGGTGCAACCATGGCTGAAAGATTGACGGGCAGCGCTCGCAAGACCGCATTTGCCAAGCTCGACGGCTGGAGCGAGGCGAAGGACCGCGATGCCATCAGCAGGACATTCACCTTCCGCGACTTCAACGAAGCCTTCGGCTTCATGACGCGCGCGGCGCTCGTCGCCGAGAAACTCGACCATCATCCGGAATGGTTCAACGTCTACGACAAGGTCGAGGTGACGCTCGCGACCCACGATGCCGGCGGCGTCACCGATCGCGACGTCGAGCTCGCCGCCGCCATGGACCGATTGGCGGGTTCGGCGCGCTGAGACCTCTCACTTGCAGCGCACCGAGACCGGGCCCATTTAGATGACGGCCATGGATTGACGATTGGGAGCATACGATGCCGCTTGGGCGCGCCGCCGCATGGGGATCGGGCGGCTTTGATGAGCAGGATACGCGTAACGAAGAACGGGTGCGCCGCGACTTCTGGCGCAAGGCCGCGCGGGTGGCCGCGCGACTGCCCTTCGCCGAGGATCTGCTCGCGGCTTATTACTGCGCCTTCGATCAGGCAACGCCATTCCAGGTGAGGGCGGCCCTGGTCGGAGCGCTCGCCTATTTCGTGCTCCCGTTCGATTTCCTGCCCGACGTGCTGCCGCTCCTCGGCTTTACCGACGATGCCGCCGTGCTGCTCACCGCCCTGCGCATGGTGGCTGGCCACCTGCGGCCGGAGCATCGCGACGCCGCCCGCGCCGCGCTGGAGCGGATCAAGGCCAACAAGACCTAAGACAGGATCGACGCCCGGGTCGTCGCCCGCGGCGTAGAACCGGGATTTGCCGGCGCTCGCAAGGACTGAGCGTAACCCCGACGGCTTCATCGGCCCGCCGATGCAGTCGTTCCAAAAGCTCACACCCGGACCACCAGCTTGCCCATCACCTTGCGGTCGGCGAGCGCTTTCAGCGCCGTTGGCGTCTCGGCGAGCGGGTAGACCTGCTGGATGTGGCACGACAGCTTGCCCGCGGCACACCACTGCGCCAGCTCCGCGATCGCAGCCTTGTACTGCTCCTGGTCGTGGCGGACCCACGCACCCCAAAACACGCCAACGATGGCGCAGCCCTTCAGCAGGACGAGGTTGAGCGGCAGTTTGGGGATGTCGCCGGCGGCAAAGCCCACGACGAGATGCCGTCCCTCCCAGGCGAGCGAGCGCACCGCCGGCTCGCTGTAGCGGCCGCCCACGGGGTCGAATACGACATCAATGCCATGGTCGCCGCCGATGCGCTTGAGCGCGGCGCGCAGATCCTCGCTGTCGTAGTTCACCGCCTCGTGCGCACCATGTGCGCGGGCGAACACGAGCTTGTCGTCGCTGGAGGCGCAGGCGATCACCCGTGCGCCCATGATCCGGCCCAGTTCGACCGCCGCGAGCCCCACGCCGCCCGAGGCGCCGAGCACAGCCAGGGTTTCGCCGGCGCGCATCAGGGCGCGGTGCTTGAGCGCATGATAGGCGGTGCCGTAAGTGATGGTCAGGGCCGCGGCGCGTTCGAAATCGAGATCGCCCGGAAGCTTGACGATCTGGCCCGCAGGCACGGCGGTGCGCTCGCGCGCGGCGTTGAAATTGGTGTAGCCCATGACGCGGTCGCCCGGCTGGAACTCGGTCACGCCCGGCCCGACGCGCTCGACCACGCCGGCGAACTCGCCGCCGGGCGAGAACGGAAACGGCGGCTTGGTCTGGTATCTGCCGGCAATGATCAGGGTATCGAAAAAATTCAGGCCGACCGCCGCGACCCTGGCCACCACTTCCCCCGGTCCGGCAACCGGATCGGGCACATCCTCGAGCACGAGGTCGTCGGGGGTGCCGTAGCGCTGACAGAGAATGGCTTTCACGGGAACTGCTCGCAGGGTCAGGGGACGCTGCTATAGCATGGCCGCCACGGGAGGACTTGGGGGGAAAGACTTGGGGGGGGGACGTCGGGCCACGTATATCCTGGCGCCGGCCGAAGCAGCGGCGATTCGCCTTCACATTGCCGAATTCCCCAAGCTATTGCATGGCGTGAGGGGCTTCATTTGCACATTGCTGCCACCGTCACGGAGGTGGGCCGATGACCGGATTTCGATTTGCCGCGAGCACACTCGTCCTTGCCACGTCGCTGGCATCGGTCGCCGTTGCCCAGCAGCCGCCAAAACCCGCCGCGCCGCCGGCGCAGCCTGCTAAGCCCGCCGCCCCGGCTCCGGCGAAGCCGGCGGCCGCGCAGCCGGCGAAACCTGCCGCGACCGCGGCGGCGCCCGCGGGCGCCGCTCAACCCACCTTGCTCGGCCAGTACGGCGACTGGGGTGCCTATTCCGCCTCGCCGGGCGGCAGCAAGGTCTGCTTCGCGCTGGCCAAGCCCAAGACGACGAAGATCGAGCCCGCCGGCCGCAAGCGCGATCCGTCCTATGTCTTCGTCTCCATCCGTCCGGCTGAAAACGTGAAGAACGAGGTGTCGGTGATCATCGGCTATCCGTTCAAGACCAGTTCTGACGCCACCGCCGAGGTCGGCACCGCCAAGTTCGCCATGTACACGCAGAACGATGGGGCCTGGATCAAGAATGTCGCCGAGGAGGCGCGCATGGTCGATGCCATGCGCAAGGGCGCGGACCTTACGGTGAAGGGCACATCGGGGCGGGGCACGGCGTCGACCGACCAGTATTCGCTCAAGGGGTTGGCGCAGGCGCTCGACAAGATCGAGCAGGAGTGCAAGTAGCGCTCAGATTTGAGTAACGTCTCAATGTCATGCTCGCGTCAGCAGGGCATGTCAGTACCCGCCGCGCGCTGGTGGCGGCGGACGGGGCGAGATTTGCCGGCCATTGCTGGATCATTTGTCTTGTGCGGATGACGTAGCCTCGCACCACCCGGTTCGATCGAAGTTCGCCTGCGCGTCGTTGGGAAGTGCTGAGCATCGCCTGGAGGGGGGCCATGCGGCTTCATTCGATCAGAAACAGGTGCGGGTGCCTGGTTGCGGCATCGTTGTTGTCGCTGCCGCAGGGAGTCGCAGCTGAGCCCGCAGAGAATCCGAAGGCATCGATGCGCGTTGCGCAGTCGATATTTGCCGCGATCGAATACAATCGCAAGGTGGCGGAATACAATGCCGCGCGTCAGCAATACGACGCCGAAGCCGACGCTTATTGGAGCTCCGTCGCGGACCAGAGGCGGTCGCGAAATGGCAAACGTCGCGGCAATCAGGACCTCAGGATCGACGACTACGTCCTGACGCAGCCGCCGGTCTATGCAGGACCGCCACGACCGATCGATCCGTACGCACCGATGGAGGAGCCGCCGCCGCGGAAATACGTGCCCGTCGTGGCCGACTTGCTGGAGGCGGCGGCGCGGGAATTCAGATTTGTTCCGCAGCAGCCGCAAAGCGAGATCGAGTATAAACGCGCGTACGCCCGGGTTGCTGCCGCTGCTGGCATCACCCGGGAACAAGCTGTTCGGATCTATGCGTTCGAGTCCAGCGGCAACGGCAAGTACGATGTGCAGGCGGGATTGGAATACCCGCGACCGGGGGCGCAGGCGATTTCCACCGCGCTCGGCTACAACCAGCTGCTGTCCACCAACAGCGTCGAGCTGCTGGCGGAGAAGGGAGATCAGTTCATCAGGGCGTTGCAAACGAAGGCGGCGGGATTGACCGGCGATGCCAGGGAGGCGCTGCAGAGAAAGATCGCCGTGCTCAAGGCCATGATCGCCTTCAGCCGCACCGTGCCGGACAGCTGGAGCGCGCATGACAGATTGGCGAACACGTCGAAGGGCCTGGCCATCCATGCGCTGAATCTCGATCTCGATGTCGGTCCCCTGCTGCAAACGCAGAAGCTCCTCGACTCCGTCGTGTTTGCGCGCAAGCAAGGGCACCAGGCGACTTTGACCGCGGCAGAGCTCGAGATGATGAACCTGACCGGGGACGGCAACGGTATCGATATGATCAGGATGCCGTCGGCATGGCGCGAGCGCGTGCCCACGGCGAATTTCTTCCAGCCGGGAGGCTACGCGCGCAACCCGGTCGCCAGCCGCAACAACGTCGTTGCAAAGCTTTTGGCCGCGACCAATGCCAAGATGGACGAAGAGACCAGATTGCCAGGCGCGAAGGATCTGGCGGGCCTGTTCAAATAATACCGTTCAAATGATAGATGCGTCCAAAGCCGCAGCGCTGCGCGTGGTGGAGTGATCGATGATCCGGGTGGGCATCGGCGGATGGGTGTTCAAGCCGTGGCGCGGGGCGTTCTATCCCGAGGGGCTGCCGCAGGCGCGCGAACTCGAATATGCCAGCCGCAAGCTGACCGCGATCGAGATCAACGGCACCTTCTACAGCACGCAGAAGCCGGAGAGCTTTCGCAAATGGGCCGCCGAGACGCCGGATGACTTCGTATTCTCGCTCAAGGGCCCGCGCTTCACCACCCATCGCCGCGTGCTGGCCGAAGCCGGCGAGTCGATCGAGCGATTTTTTGGCAGCGGCGTCGCGGAATTGAAGGGAAAGCTCGGGCCGATTCTCTGGCAGTTTCATCCCGGCAAGAAATTCGAGCCGGACGATTTTGCCGCCTTTCTCGCGCTGCTGCCGCAGCGCGTCGACGGCAAGCCCATCCGCCACGCCGTCGAGGTCCGGCACGAGAGCTTTCTGGTGCCGGAGTTCATTGCGCTGCTGCGCCAGTTCTCGGTGGCGCCGGTCCTGGTGGAATCTGACAAGCATCCGGTGATCGCGGATGTGACGGGCGATTTCGTCTATGCCCGCCTGCAGCGCACCTCGGAGAAGGAGAAGGCAGGCTATCCGGCGCGCGCGCTCGACGCCTGGGCGAAGCGGGCGAAGACCTTCGCCGTAGGCGGGACGCCAGATGATCTCGCCACCATCGCGCCGCCGGCGCCGGCCCGGGCGAAGCGGGACGTTTTCATCTACATGATCTCGGGCGCCAAGGTCCGCGCCCCGGCCGCGGCGATGGCGTTGATCGAACGATTGACCTGAGATCGCCCGAAGCCTTGTGCGATGACGCCGACGGACGCCTGTTGCGGCCAATCTATCGCCGGCAGCCTCGGCACCCCATCTATGCTACAAGGCAGCAAAGTATGGGCCTTGTGGATGACCGAACCGCTTCAAACCCTTTCAGCCAGGCCGCGGGCGGCAACCGCGGGCTTCGTCGAAAAGACGCCGCTCGAGCGCTATGTGCCGCCGGAAAAGCCCTCGCTCGTGGGGTTGTCGCGCGCGCAACTGGTGGCCGCGCTCGGCACCATCGGCGTGCCCGCGGCGCAGGGCAAGATGCGCGCGCAGCAGATCTGGCACTGGCTCTATGTGCGCGGCGCCACCCGTTTCGACGAGATGACCAGCGTGTCGAAAGAGCTGCGGACGGTGCTCGACCAACATTTCACTCTGGCGCGGCCGGAAGTCGTGGCCGAGCAGGTCTCGGTCGACGGCACGCGCAAATGGCTCCTGCGGCTGCCCGGCGAACATGCCGGCGAGCGCCCGCACGAGGTCGAGTGCGTCTACATTCCCGAGGCCGGGCGGGGCACCCTTTGCGTCTCAAGCCAAGTCGGCTGCACCCTCACCTGCTCCTTCTGTCACACCGGCACGCAGCGTCTGGTGCGCAATCTCACGCCCGGCGAAATCGTCGGCCAGATCATGATCGCGCGCGATCGCCTGGCGGATTGGGTGGGCGCGCGCGGCGAGAAGGGTGACGGCGATCGCCTGGTCTCCAATATCGTGATGATGGGCATGGGCGAGCCGCTTTATAATTTCGAGGCGGTGCGTGATGCCCTCCTGATCGTGGCGGACGGGGAGGGGATCGCCATTTCCAAGCGTCGCATCACGCTGTCGACGTCGGGCGTGGTGCCGAACATGGCGCGCGCCGGCGCCGAGATCGGCTGCATGCTGGCGGTGTCGCTGCATGCGGTACGTGACGACTTGCGCAACGAGCTCGTGCCGCTCAACCGCAAATATCCGATCAGCGAACTGCTCGATGCCTGTCGCGCTTATCCCGGCGCTTCCAACGCGCGGCGCATCACGTTCGAATATGTGATGCTCAAGGGCGTCAACGATTCACTCGCCGACGCCAAGGCACTGGTCAGGCTGCTCAAGGGCATCCCGGCAAAGATCAACCTCATTCCGTTCAATCCTTGGCCCGGCACTGCGTACGAGTGCTCCGACTGGGCGCAGATCGAGAAGTTCTCTGAAATCATCTTCAATGCTGGCTACGCCTCGCCGGTGCGCACGCCGCGCGGGCGCGACATCCTCGCCGCCTGCGGCCAGCTCAAGAGCGCGACGGAAAAACTTTCCGCGCGCGAGCGCCTCGCCTTGCGCGCCATGGCGATGACGGACTGATCCGCGCATGGACAGCCTCGGCCGGCTGCTGCTGCGGATCCTGCTGGTGCCGCTTGGCTATTTCGTCGGGGTGGTGATCGGCACGCTGGTGATCGTGTTCGGTTCGTGGAAGCTCGGAGTTGCCGCCGCCGATCCCGACGCGCAGCCGTTCGCGGTGTTCGGCTTCGTGTTTGCCGCCCCGGTCCTGCTGGTGATGCTGCTCAGCGTGATGTGGCTCCCGGCCGCCATCGGGGTGCTTATTTCGGAGACCTTCGCCATCCGCTCCTGGATTTTCCACGCCGGTAACGGCGCGGCATCGGCCTGGATCGGATGGAGCCTGTTCGGCTACGTTGACGACAGCCGGATCCCGCTCAACGAGCCGCTTCCGGTGATTGCCGCGGGGCTGGCCGGCGGGCTGGCCTATTGGGCGATCGCCGGCTGGAGCGCGGGGTTCTGGAAACCGGTGTTTCGTTCCGAGTCGGTGGCCGTGCCTGCGAGGGTGGCCTCACATCCGCCGGAAATCCGTTAGGAAATCTGCGGTAGGATGATCTCGACCAATGGTTTGAGATCGAGGCGCCGAGCGCGACTTGTCATGTCAGCAGACCCGAAAGCCGACCGGCGCGCGACCACTGGCGGCATAAAGGCCCAGCGTATCATCTGCATGGCCCTGCTCGGCGTCACGCTGGCCGGCTGCGATAAATGCGGCGGCTGGTGGTCGCCCATGCGCGGCGAGAGCCAGGTGTGCCGCGAGCAGGCACCCCAGCCGCAATAGCCGGCCGTGCGCCCTTCCCGCTGGCCGTGCCGTCTGCTGCATCTAGCCGTGCTCGCGCTCGCTGCGTCGGCGTCGATGCCCGCCCACGCGGAAACTGCCAGGCCCATCAAGATCATTGTCGGCATGCCTCCCGGCGGCGGAGTGGACAGCTATGCGCGGCTGGTGCAGCGGCATTTCGGCCGCTTTCTCTCCCCCGCACCCGCGATCATGGTGCAGAACATGCCGGGTGCCGGCTCGTTGCGGTCGGTGATGGCGCTCGTCAACTCGTCCGAGGACGTCATCGGCACCTTCAGTTCGTCGCTGATCACGGAAGCGATCTCCTCGACAATGCACGTGACCGCAAGATCTACGATTTCCTGACCGCGCCGCAACGGCTTGGACGGCTGTTCATGGTACCGGCGCAGGTTCCGGCCGAGCGCGTCGCGGCGCTGCGCGTCGCATTCGACGCGATGGTCGCGGATGCCGGCTTCCTCGCCGAAGCGCAGAGATCCGGGCTCACCGTCACACCGATGACCGGCAGCGCCGTGGATCGCGAGATCGCGGAGCTCTACGCGACGCCAGCGGGCGTGTTGGCGCGGGCTCGCACGATTGCCGGGGAGTGATCCATTAACGGGTCGACTTTCGGCCCGTGGGTTGACCGGTTATGGCGGTCGCGAACGAACATCATCCGCATCGACACGGATCGCGACGCGCTCACAGCAACCCGGCCTGGCGCGCCTTTTCGCGGTAGTGTTCCCAGGTCTTTGCAATCCGGTATTCGTTTCGCGCGAAGCTGACCTTGAGCACCTCGACCTCCTCGGGGGTGATCGGCTTGAGTGGTCCGAGGCTCGCCGCCTGGATCGTGCTGCGCGCATTCTCCTCCATTTCCAGACTGTCGAGAAACACCTCCTGCACGCCGTCGACGGCCACCACGCTGCCGTGCCCGCGCAGCAGACAATATTTGTGCTTGCCGAGCGTTCGAGCGACTGCGGCGCCCTGCTCGACCGTGCGGATATGAGTAGGATCGGGATGGATCGGCATGCCGATGAAGCGGAAGCCGAAGTTGCGCATGGCGATGACCGGCCGATCCACCATGGTGAACAGGGTCGACATCGGCGGATGACCATGGCCGACCGCTTGCACGTCCTCGCGCGCGCGATAGACACCGAGATGGATCGCAGTCTCGGTCGGGGGCAGCCTGTTTCCGTCCAAAACCTTGCCGTCGAGGTCGACGACCAGCATGTCGTCGGCGGTGACGCCGGCGCGACTGGCGTCGCGCGGCAGAATGAGGACGCGATCAGTGCCGGGAATGCGGGCGCTGACATGGCCGCTGTAGTCGAGCAGTTCCGCCATCACCATCATGCGGTGGCAATCGGCGAGCTGCTGCCGCAGCGTGCTTTCGGACAGTTGCGGCATTAAACCTCACGGTGTTGAGTTTCTCAGCGAACTGTTGTTCAGCAACGCTGCATGAAATTGAAATCGCTGGCAAGGCGAGGACATCGCTGGTGCGACGATCCCGATTTGTCCTGTTCCCGGCAGCGACCCTCATCCGGCGTCGATTTGAACTCGCGCGGCACCTCGGCTAGACCCGACCGGGGATCAAACGCATGAACCGAACCGGTCTCGTCATCGCGCTTGCCGTTGCCGCCGTGGTGGGCGTTATCTTCGGCCTGCGGCCCGATCTCGACCTCAAGCTCGCGGGCCTGTTTTTCGACCCGGAACGCGGGGGATTCTGGCGCGCCTATGATCCGCCGTATTTGCGGGCGCGCGACGCTGCCACCTGGCTGATCACGCTCGTCGCCATGCCCGCCTTCGTCGCGCTCGCGTTCAATCTCATTCGTCCGCAGCGGTCGCTGCTCGTGCCCGGCCGCGCGGTGGTGCTGATGGTGGTGACGCTCGCGCTTGCGCCCGGGGTCGTCGCCAACATGGTGTTCAAGGAGCATTGGGGCCGGCCGCGCCCCATCGACGTCACCGAGTTCGGGGGCACGGAGCATTTCCGCCCATGGTGGGATCCGCGCGGCGACTGCCCGAAGAATTGCTCCTTCGTGGCCGGCGAGCCTTCGGGCGCGTTCTGGACGCTGGCCCCGGCGGCGGTCGTGCCGCCGCAATGGCGCGCGCTCGCCTACGGCGCGGCGCTCACCTTCGGCGCCGCGGTGGGGGTGCTGCGGATGGCAGCGGGCGCGCATTTCTTCAGCGATGTCGTGTTCGCGGGAGTGTTCAGCTTCCTGGTGATCTGGCTCACCCATGGCTGCCTCTACCGCTGGCGCCGCACGCGGATTTCGGACGCCGCGGTGGACGACGTGCTGGAGCGCATGACCATGTGGCAGCGCGCTACGCTGAAGCGCATGCGCTTCGGGCGCCGCGATCCCGCCACGGCAGAAACCAGCCGGGTGCAGGGGAAAGAGTAGCCACCGCTATTTCGCCGGGGTCCCCGCCACATAGGGCCCGAAGGCCGCCACGGCTTCAGCGGCGAAGCTGGTATCGACGATGTCGGAAGGCCCAACTTTTCCGTCGAGCTGACCGGTATCCTTGAAGAACTGCCAATCCTTGGTGAGGCTCTCGAGATTCACCGCGCCGTTGGGGTCGATCGCCGGCGGGGTGATGACGCGATAGAGGTCGGCATTCTTGAGCGATGAATATCTGGTGAGGATGGAAATGACCTCCGGCCCGTTTGGCCCGGCGAGCCGGCCGCCGGCGAGCGCATCGTTGTAGAAGCGCACCGCGCGAATGTAGGCGCGCATGAATTTGAGCGCGACCGGGCGCCGGTTCTTGATGAAGGGCTCGCCGTACAGCAGCACCGCGGTTTGCTGGTTGGGATAGAACTCGTCGTTGCCGGCAAAGCGGACGGCGCTGCCCTGGCGCTGGATGAATGTCGATGTCGGTTCGTTGGTGATGCTCGCATCGACCGCGCCATTGGCGAGCGCGGGAGGGTGCTGCGCAAAACCCATGTAAACCGGGGTCGCATCTCCCCATTTCAGGCCGCCGCGCTTGAGCGCCTCATTGAGCACGGATTCGTCACCGATGCCGACCCCCGAGATCGCGACGCGCAGACCTTTGAGATCGGCGTAGCTCTTGAACTTGCCACTCTCGACGAGTTCCTTGCGGACCAGCAGCGACGCGAACCCGTAGCCCGGACCGTAGTGCACCTTATCCGCCACGACCTTGAGGCCGACGCCGCGTTTGACAGCGTTGTACAGCCCCACCGAGACCGCGCCTCCGCCGGCGTCGAGGTCGCCGGTCCCCAGGGGAGCCACCATCTTGGCTCCGGAATCGAACGACATCAGCTCGAGCGCGAGCCCTTCCGCGCCGAAATAGCCTTTGGCATCGGCGATGAAGAAAGGCGCATCGCTGCTGGCGCCGATGATGCCGACGCGCACGGTCTCGGCCCGCGCGGCATCGGCAACAACCCCTGCGGTCAAGGCCAGCGTCACGCACGCGAATAGCCGGGCCGCCGCAAACCGAAAGGAGTCCATCTCGGATTTTCTCCTGCGCAAACTCATGATGTGAATCCGGCGGTTCAATGCCATCATGAAGCGATGGAGCGCCTGATGAAAGAGAATATCGTTCTGACCGCCGGTGATGGTCACATGTTGCCGGCTTATCGCACCACGCCCGCCGCCGCGCCGCGCGGCCATCTGGTCGTTCTGCAAGAGTTCTTCGGTCTGAACGATCATATCCGCAGCGTCGCCGACCGGTTTGCCGCGCTTGGATACGATGTCATCGTTCCTGGGTTGTCCGATCGCGCCGAGCCGGGCGCCGAGTTCGGCTACGACGCCGCCGGTATTGCAGCGGGCCACGCCTTGCGTGCCCGGATTCCCATCGAGGACAGTCTCCTCGACGTGCAGGCTGCGATCGATGCCATCAAGCCATTCGGCAGGGTCGGCGTCGTGGGCTATTGCTGGGGCGGCTCGCTGGCGTTCTTTTCGGCGACACGGCTGCGCGATCTGACCTGCGCCGTCGGCTACTACGGCAGCCAGATCGTCGCCCGCGCGCATGAGGTTCCGAAGGTTCCGACCATGCTGCACTTCGGCGACATCGACGCCAGCATCCCGCTCAGCGATGTCGAGAAGATCCGGCAGGCACGGCCGGACGTATCGATCCACGTCTATCCGGGCCGGCACGGGTTCAACTGCGACGCGCGTTCCAACTATGAGCCGGCGTCGGCCCAGATCGCGCTCGGACGCACGCTCGAGTTTCTTTGCAAACACGTCGGGTAGTGCGTTTCTGGTGCTGATCCAGCATCGGCCGGTCATTGCCGGGCTGACGGCAATCCATCCTTTTCGCGACGAAAAAAGATAGACGCGCGGGTAACGGCGTCGACTCAATACTGGCCCTTCGGCTCCAGGCCGAGCATGTGCTGCCCGTACATGCTGCCGGTGGAATCCCAATTGAGGCTGATGTGGGAGGCAGCTGCGTGCGCATCGCGCCAGCTTCGCTGCAGC
>Ga0070670_100004129_pt1 | contig 12133 bp, 7 predicted proteins | sample KBSS63metaG_FD_64665 | JGI IMG/M metagenome (GOLD analysis project Ga0070670, IMG submission 64665) | Switchgrass rhizosphere microbial communities from Kellogg Biological Station, Michigan, USA - KBS S6-3 metaG | ecosystem: Host-associated > Plants > Roots > Rhizosphere > Soil ... | reverse complement strand
GCATGATGCAGCGCGCGACGTGATCGCGCGTGAGCAGCTCCGGTGGGCGCCGGGCGCTTTTGTCCCCCTGCGTGTAGCGCCAGCCTTCATCTTCGTCGTTCGCCGTCTGGCTGCGGTAGTTCTCCGGGATCGAATCGAACATGAAACGGCGTCCCTGACTGTTCAGGAGGACGCCACCTTCGCCACGGACCCCTTCGGTCACGAGAATGCCCTGCACGCTCGGCGGCCAGATCATGCCGGTGGGGTGGAACTGGATGAACTCCATGTCCATCAGCTCGGCGCCGGCGTGATACGCCAGCGAGTGACCGTCGCCGGTCCCCTCCCAGCTGTTGCTCGTGATCTTGTAGGCCCGGCCGGTGCCGCCGGTGGCGAGCACCACGGCGGCCGCGTTGAACACCTTGAACCGGCCGCGCTCGCGTTCGTACCCGACCGCACCCGCCGCGCGGCCATCGGCCGTAAGCAGACGGACGACCGTGAACTCCATGTGGACTTCGATGCCGCGGTGGACGCCCTGGTCCTGCAGCGTCCGGATCAGCTCCAGGCCGGTGCGGTCGCCGACGTGTGCCAGCCGCGGATACCGATGTCCGCCGAAGTTCCGCTGCAGGATGCGTCCATCCGGAGTGCGGTCGAAGACCGCCCCCCATGCTTCGAGCTCGCGCACCCGGTCCGGCGATTCCTTGGCGTGAAGTTCAGCCATCCGCCAGTTGTTGACGTATTGCCCGCCGCGCATGGTGTCCGCGAAGTGCACTTTCCAGCTGTCGCGGTCGTCCACGTTCGCCAGCGCCGCGGCGACCCCTCCTTCAGCCATGACCGTATGCGCCTTGCCGAGGAGGGACTTGCAGATCAGGCCTACCTTCACGCCTGCCGCGGAGGCTTCGATCGCGGCACGCAGTCCGGCGCCGCCGGCGCCTATGACCAGAACGTCGTATTCGAAAGTCTCGAGATTCATCAGAGGTGAGATTGTGCCGGGACCCGGGATCCGGGATCCGGGATCCGATCCGATGCCGAGATTCGCATCCCGCACCCCGGATCCCGCATCCCGATGTCGCGTCCTGACAGCGAAGTCATCACAGGATACGCAAATCGGTCCAGATGCCCATCGAGCAGAGCCGCACGTACAGATCCGCGAAACCCACCGAGCAGAGGCTCAGCCACGCGAACAACTGATGGCGGCGGTTGAATGCGGACGTGCACGAGTAGCACGACGAGAGAAGGCCGTTGGTCGAGATCTCGTCGCGCCCGCCTCCGACCAGGTGACGCAGCGAATGGCAGCCGAACGTATAGCTTCCCAGGAGAAGAACGTTGGCCGTCAGCACCAGGGTTCCCACGCCGATTCCGAAGCGCCGCCCACCCGCGCCATCGTCGAACCAGAAGGCACTCAAAGCGTCGTACAGGAGAATGACCAGGAAGACCAGCGCCAGATACAGAAAGTAGCGATGGACGTTCTGGAGCACGAGGGGAAACGAACGTTCGCCGAGATACGTCTTGCGCGGCTCGCCGACCGTGCATCCCGGTGGATCCGCCCAGAACGCTTTATAGTACGCGCCGCGGTAGTAATAGCAGGTGAATCGAAACCCGCCCGGGGCCCAAAGGATCAGCAGCGCGGCTGAGAACGGAATCGCGCCGGGCCACCACGACGGGTTCGGTCCCAACCAGGCGTGATGGCTGTCACCGAACAGCAGCGGTGAGTAGAACGGCGACAGGTATGGTCCGTACTCGAAATGGTTCCCCTGGAACGCCGCCCATGTGGAATAGACGATGAACAAGGACAGCCCGACGAATACCAACAGCGGTTGCAGCCACCACGCGTCGCGACGAGTCGTTTCCCCGAATCTGCGTTGGGTCAAGGGCCATACGGCCTGTGCCATCGAGCGAGCCTCCCGGGTTCAGCCGGATTTGGTTTCCAAAACCATACTGACGAGTCGAATCGATTGCAAGTTGACGGGAACATCCGTTGCAACGTCCGGGGCCGGAGGTCGCTTGATGGCAGAGGAACGGGATCAGGCTGCAACGGAAGAGCTGACCAGCGAACAGAAGCGTGAGAACGTCATTCGCCTCGCCTTTGGCGGCAGCCGGCAGAAGTTCGACGAGTTCGTCGAGGTGGTACGGCAGGCGATTCCGCCGGACACCTGTGTCGTACTGCGCGGCAGCGCGGTCACCGGCGCACGCTGGAAGGATGCTGCGCCATTCGACGCAGACGGACCCGGAACGAGCGATTTGGATCTCACACTGGTGGGGGGCGACGAAGTCATCGGGTTGTTCAAAGTGACCGGGTTCTGGGTGCCCGGATTCAACTCCCGTCCGTTGAGCGACGAGGATCCCGATATCGCCCCCGATCTCGTGCCGCTGCGCCAGCGACTCATGGCGATGGTGAACCGCCCTGTGAACATTCAGGCTGCTCGAGACGTGGTCATGTACCTGCGCGGCGAGCTCGTCGGGCAGCCGTACCTGGTCCTGATCGACAAAGCTTCGGACGACGAAGCGTGATGTGAGTCTGCGGATTCTCAGCTACAACATCTGCCGCGGCGGAGGCGGCAAGGAACCGCAGTTGTGCGCGGTCATCGCCGCCGCACGCCCGGACATCGTCGTGTTTCAGGAAGCGTCGGCGCCAGCCGTGATCGAAGAGCTTGCGAAGAAGACGGGGATGGCGCAGTGGGCGTCGACCCGCGGCGAGTCGCTCGCGTTCATGAGCCGCGAGAAGGTACGGCATTTCCAGTGGTACCACCCGCGCTTCTCGCGACACGCCTTCCTCGAGATCGATCCCGGACCCCACGAGTTCCGCATCTTTGGCGTGCACTTGAGCGCCTTGTATTCAGCGTGGACGGAGCGTCACCGCGTCATCGAGCTGCGTGCCCTACTCAGTGCCATCCAGCAGCATCAGCATGGCTTTCACGTGCTCACCGGGGATTTCAACACGCTTGCGCCGGGGGATCTGCTCGATTTCCGAAAGCTGCCGAATCGCTTGCGCGCGCTGGTCTGGCTGAGCGGCGGAACCATCAGGTGGCGCACGATTCAGCTCGTGCTGAACGCGGGTTACGTCGACGCCTATCGCGTGCTGCACGGCGCAGATGCCGGATACTCGTTTCCGACGTGGGCGCCCCACGTGCGGCTCGATTACCTCTTCACACCGTCAGGCTTTGCCAGCCGTATTCGCGCGTGCGAGATCTTCAACCACGCCGCGGCGCCCGCCGCATCGGATCATCTGCCGCTCGTCGCGGACGTGGCAGTCGACTGAGGCTTCTGCGCCTTCTCCAGGGCGGCCCAGGATGGCGGGTTCGTCCCGAGCAGGCGACGGACGAAGAAATCGTAGCGCTTGTGATCGCCGTATGCGCCGCCTCCCCCGTGGTCCATTCCAGGAACGACCAGCAGCTCGAAGTTCTTGTTGTGTTTGATCAACTGGTTGACCACCTGCATCGTCGACGAAGGATCGACGTTGTGATCCATCTCTCCGACGATCAGCAGCACGTCACCTTCAAGGCGCTGTGCGTTCTCGACGTTGGACGACTCCGCGTACTCAGGTCCGATCGGCCAGCCCATCCACTGTTCGTTCCACCAGATCTTGTCCATCCGGTTGTCGTGGCACCCCGCCGCTGAGACCGCGACCTTGTAGAACTCCGGGTGAAACAGCAGGGCGCCGAGCGAGTTCTGGCCGCCGGCCGACGTGCCGTAGATTCCCACCCGGGTGGCGTCGTACGCGGGATATTTCGCCGCCACCGCCTTGTGCCACAGGATGCGATCGGCGAAGCCTGCATCCTTGAGGTTCTTCCAGGCGACGTCGTGAAATGCCTTCGAGCGGTTGCTCGTGCCCATGCCGTCGATTTGGACCACGATGAATCCGAGCTCGGCGATCGCCTGCATGGAATTGAACTCGGCGAACGACTTCGGCACGAATGACGCCTGCGGCCCGGCGTAGATGTTCTCGATGACCGGATACTTCTTCGAGGCATCGAAATTCGTCGGACGGTAGATGACCCCCCAGATGTCGGTTCTCCCGTCGCGCCCCTTGGCCGAGAAGACCTCAGGCGGCTTCCAGCCCGTTTGCGTCAGCGCCGTGATGTCGGGGTGCTCCAACTCCATGACGACGCTGCCGTCGGCGGCGCTGCGCAGGTCCGCGACCGGCGCCGAGTCGACCTTCGAATAGATGTCGACGAAATACTTCATATCCGGCGAGAACGACGCGTTGTGGTTCGCGTCTACTGTCGTCAACCGCGTCAGGCCCGTGCCGTCGAGTTTCACCCGGAACAGGTGGACGAAGTAGGGATCCTTGCCCGTATCGACGCCGCTCGCGCTGAAGACGATCTCGCGTTTCTTCTCGTCGACGTTGACCACGGCGCGGACCGGCCACTCGCCCTTCGTAATCTGGTTCTTCACCGCACCGGTTGCGCCGTCATAGAGGTAGAGGTGGTTCCAGCCGTCCCGTTCGGACATCCAGATGATCTCGCGGCCGCCATCGATGTCGCGACGGAACTTCTTGCCGGAGTAGCAGAAGAACGTCGGCGATTCCTCGCTGACCACCGCGCGCGGTCGGGCAGCGGAACCATCCACCTCGATGACGCGGTACACCTGATGCCCGCGCTGGTTGTACTCGAAGGTCAGCGACGCGCTGTCGGCGCGCCAGACCAGACGGCTCATGTCATACGCGTTGGGGAAGAGCGCGTTGTCGACGAGCCGCACGGACTTCGTCGACACATCGATCAGCACGGGGCGCTCAACGTCGAGCACATCGCCAGGTTTGGCATACTGCATGACCGAATCCTTCGGCTGCAGCTGGTCTTCCGGAGACGATTCCACGTAATGCAGGTAGCGCCGGAACCCGGGTCTTACTTTGTAGGCCGCGATTCTCGATGAATCCGGCGCCCATTCGATTGACTCCGGATCGTAGTAGTTGCCCTCCGAGCCGTCGGTGGTCAGCCACGTCAGCGCGCGTGTGCCCGGTTCGCGAACCGCGATGTTGTAATTGTTGACGAGCGCCTCGAGCTTGCCATCGGGTGATTTCTTCGCGTCCGCCCCATTGATGTCGAACGGAGCGCGCACCGGACCCGCAAGGCCATTGCCTCCGCCGCGGCCGCCGCGTCCGGTGGGCGCGGCCTGCTGACACGTGTAGGACTCCACCGAGCAGCGCCACATCGCGCGTGGTCCCGGCGCCGCTGCGGCGTTCGGCGGCGAGACCGCAAACTCGATCGACTTGTCGCCGTCCATGAATGTGAACGTGGAGAAGGGAAGCGTGATGGCGGTGTACTTGCCGCGCGTCGAGGACGAGATCGCCTCGGCCATCCGGGTGTGGTCGAACGCGGGCTGCTTCGTCTTCGCATCCGCGTCGACGAGCACGAATTCATGCCCGCCCTTGACCGATCGCCGATACCAGAATCGGTTTGTCTCCCTGATCCACTGCCGCTCGTCGACGACGTTCAGCGCCAGCCCCTCGTACTGGGTCCGCAGCGCCATCGCACGTTGGTAGTCCGCGGTGGTCCCCTGCGCCGCGGCCGGAAGCGGCAGGAACAGAGCGATACCGAGCACCGCGATCGAGACACGTTTCATCGAGCCCCCTCTTGACTGGCCGGGGCCGATTGTACCGAATTCCAGTCGAGGCCAAAGCGGGCCAGGTATTTCCGGAGGCGATCTGCGTCATTCGGCGCCGCCTTGCGCGTGCGCGACGCCGAAAAGAGGCGTCGTCCGGCGTCGGAGAGCGTCCGCGATCGGCGGCAGACGCGCACGACTTCTGCGAGCTGGACGCGCTCGAATGGGTCGATGTCCGAGAGGCCTTCGTCGCTCATCACAGAACCGAGCAGGTCGTCGACACTGGCGGCGCCACCCGCCATGGCCCGCCAGGCGGCACGCAGCCTGCGGATCTCGTCGTCGACGATCTCCGTGTTGATCCGTCCACCGGGCGCGGTCGTCGCCATGCGTTCGATGGCGCCATTGAAATCGCGAAAGTTACCCGCCCACGCGGCGTCGGCGGACGTCGCGAAGTCCACGAAGCGCGCGCGCGCCTCGCGGCTCATCGACACGCGCACAGCTAGCAGCCCTGAACAGCGGGACAGCTCGTGATCCAGGTTCGGTTCGATGTCTTCCGGGCGATCACGCAGCCCAGGCAGCTGGAACGTCCACAGGTTTATGCGAGCGAGCAGATCGTCGCGGAATTTGCCGGCGCGAACCGCGGTCGCCAGATCCGCGTTCGTGCCCGCGATCAGTTGAAACTCGCTGTGGACCTCGCGATCCGCGCCGAGCGGCAGGAACCGCTTCTCCTCCACCGCCCGAAGCAGGGCGGACTGCTCGTCCGGTCCGAGCTCGCCGATCTCGTCGAGGAACAGCACGCCGTTATCCGCGGTTCGCAGGAGTCCCGGGCGATCACGCAACGCGCCCGTGAAGGAACCGCGCACGTGTCCGAACAACGTCGACATCGCGGCGTCGCCCCGAATCGTGGCGCAGTTGACTTCGACGAACGGGCCGGCGATGCGCTGCCGGGCTTTCTTCAATTCGTAGATGCGCCGGGCCAGCCGCGACTTGCCGGCGCCGGTTGGACCGGTCAACAGCAGGGGAGCCCTCGAGGCGACCGCGACCTGTTCAATGCGTGCGACGACCTCGTTGAACAGGCGGCTGCGCGTGTCGATGCCAGACTTGAGAGAAGACAGATCGTCACGTTGCTGCTGCTGAAATCGTGCGGCGAGTCTGTCGTACTTGGATAGATCCAGATCGATGATGGTGTACGAGCCCGGCTCGCTCGCGTGGGGCCGGCGCGGCGGCGAGGTCTGAAGCAGGCGCGCCGGAAAGAACCTCGTCTCGGTGAGGAGGAACAGGCAAATTTGCGCGACGTGTGTCCCGGTCGTGACGTGCACGAGGTAATCCTCGCGGTCGGGATCGAACGGGTATGCCGTCGCGAAACGGTGCAGAGTGTCGTAGACCAGCCCGAAATCCCACGGATCGCCAAAGTCCATGACGTGGGGACGGACGATCGTCTCCGGTGACTGGGCCGCGATGTCCCCGATCACGAGGTCCGCGAGCGCCTGTTCGCGAGAGCCGTGCAGCAGTTCCAGCCGTTGGACCAGCAAATCCTCATGCCGGCACAAATCGACCGTGGGACGCCACGCGTTCCAGCGCTCCGGCCCGCGCCCGCGATCGAGGATAGAGCCGAGAATCCCGATGACGACTACTGGCCTTAGCAATATGGCTAGTAGTTTATCTTAATATATCGCCGTGAATGCAGTAATGAGCCTTTTCATTAGGGAATTCGCGTTCCAGCCGCTGGCACCTCGCATGCTCTTCCGTAGCGGCGGAGCTTGTGCACGACTCCAGCGGGCACCCCGGCGCGGCGGCATCGGGCCGCCGTGCCGGCAGGGGGCTACATTGACGCAGATGATCACAATCGACGGGTCGCGCGGCGAGGGCGGCGGGCAGGTCCTCAGGACGTCCCTGTCCTTGTCCTTATGTACCGGCCAGCCGGTGCGGATTGAGCATATCCGGGCGGGGCGACCGAAACCCGGGCTCCTCCGGCAGCACCTCACCGCGGTGAAAGCGGCGGCGCAGATTGCGTCGGCACAAGTCGAAGGCGCCGCGCTGGGATCCACAGACTTGACGTTTACGCCCGGCGCTGTCCGTGCCGGTGCCTATACGTTTGCGGTCGGGACGGCGGGGAGCGCAACCCTCGTGTTGCAGACGATTCTCCCGCCGCTCCTCACGGCCCAGGCACGCTCGACGTTGACTCTTGAAGGAGGGACGCACAACCCATGGGCTCCTCCCTACGACTTCCTCGAGCGCGTCTTCGTGCCGATTGTCAATCGGCTCGGTCCGCGGATGACCCTGGCGCTCGAGCGTCACGGGTTTTATCCCGCGGGGGGCGGCCGCTTCATCGTGACGATCGAACCAGCGAGCCGATTGGGACGGCTGACGCTGCTCGACCGAGGAGAGATTCGCGAACGGCGTATCACCGCATTGCTGGCGAATCTTCCGCGGCACATTGGCGAACGCGAACTCAAAACCGGCGTGCATCTGATGAACTGGGGGACGGACGCCGGCGGGATCAGCGAGGTTCGCGACGCCTCCGGACCGGGAAATGTCTTATTGATCGAGACGCAGGCGGATCACGCGGCGGAGATTGCGACGGGGTTCGGCGAAACGGGCACACCCGCAGAGGCCGTCGCATCGTCCGCCGTGCAGGACATGCGCCGGTATCTCTCGGCCGGTGTGCCTGTGGGGTGTCATCTGGCGGATCAACTGCTGACGCTTCTCGCCGTCGGCGAAGGCGGAAGTTTCCGGACGGTGTCGCTCTCGCGGCATTCGACCACCAACATCGATGTCATCCATGCATTCAACCGTACGCGCATCGGCACGGTGGATGAGGGGCGCGACATCGTTCGAGTCGACATAGGTGCATAGGTGCATAGGTGCAGAGGTGCTAAAGGTGCCTAAGGGTGCCTACAGGTGCCAGGGTGCATATGGGTGCCACGGTGCCTATAGGTGCCAGGGTGCCTATAGGTGCCAGGGGTGCGGGTGACTGATGACGAACGATACGAAGATAACAATTTTCGGCGAACACGAGCCGAAAACGATTGAACAGCTGAAGGACGTGGCGAGCCGCGCGGAACATGCGGCGCTGATGGCGGACGGCCATCTCGGCTACGTCATGCCGATTGGGGGCGTCGCCGCGTATCGCGAGCAGGTCTCGGTCGTGGGGGTTGGTTTCGACATTGCCTGCGGCAACGCCGCCATTCGTACCGACCTGACGGTCGAGAACGCCCCCGGCCTGATCGAACGGCTGCCGACGCTGGCCGACGAGATTCAGTCGGTCGTCTCGTTCGGCATGGGCCGCAAGAATCGCGCAGACGACGCGCCGGTGGACCATCCGTTGTTCGAGAGCGCAGCGTGGGGAGCGTTGCCCGGGCATGCGCGCGAAGGGCTGCGTGCGAAGGCGCGCGCGCAACTGGGGACGGTCGGGAGCGGCAACCATTATGTCGATGTGTTCGTCGACGAGACGGGCACGGTCTGGGTCGGCGTCCACTTCGGAAGCCGCGGCTTCGGGCACACCGTCGCCTCAGGGTTCCTCGCCCTCGCGCAGGGCGAGAAGTGGGGTACCCGCGTCCCCGAGCGCGAAGCGCTGCTGCCGCTCGACAGGCCGATGGGACAGGACTACTGGACGCTGATGACGCTCGCCGGAGAGTACGCGTATGCCGGCCGCGAGTGGGTGGCGCGCAAGGTCGTCTCGATTCTCGGGGGCCGGGAGGTCGAGCTCGTACATAACCATCACAACTTCGCCTGGCGGGAGAAGCACCGCGGGGAGGACGTGATCGTCGTGCGCAAAGGCGCGACGCCGGCGTTCCCAGGTCAGAAGGGGTTCATCGGCGGATCGATGGGCGACGACGCGGTCATCGTACGGGGGACGCTCGATCCAGGAGCTGCGACCGGGGAACTGCAGCAAGCGGCGCTCTATTCAACTGTCCACGGCGCCGGGCGCGTGATGTCGCGCACCGAAGCGGCCGGCAAACGCAACTGGAAGACGGGGAAGGTGCTCAAGCCCGGCAAAGTCTCGCCGCAGATGATGCAGGAGTGGGTTCGCGGAAAGGGAGTCATTCTCCGCGGCGGCGGACTCGATGAGAGTCCGCACGTCTATCGACGTCTGCCTGGCGTGCTGCAGGCGCAGAAAGGCACGGTGGAAGTCCTGCACACGCTGAAGCCGCTGATCGTCGTCATGGCCGGAGCGAACGAGTTCGATCCGTACAAAGACTAGCGCGCCGTGGACGGGCCGTCGGCGGCGCGCGTCAGGGTTTCGCTGACGAGAAGACGAATCCGATCGAGCGCTGGATAGGGTTGAAGAACTTGCCGTAGTCCGGTGAGGTCACGTTGGTCTGCACGTCGCGCTCGTTTCCGGCATCAAAGGCGTTGAAGATTTTCACGCCGCCGGTAAAGTGATATTTGCGGAAACGCCACTCGCGCGCGAGTGTGAAGTCCAGCGTCGAGACGGTCGGCAGGCGCCCCGAGTGGTTCCGCGAGCCGACGAAGTCCTGGAATTCGTTGACGGCCGACCAGGGGAAGCCGGTCCGCCACTCGTAGAGGGGCGAGAACACCCACTTCGCCCCGAGACCAATCGTGCCGCGCACGATCATCCGGTTCGGCACGTCCGTCGGGCTCAACGAGTCTTCGTTCTTTCTGATGATGGGGTTCCGGAAATTGCCGAAGAACTGATCGTAGTCGTTGAGATCGCGGGTGCTGTGCGATCGGACGTAGGACACCGAGATGTCGCGGTGTTCGTTGGCCAGAAACCGTCCGGTCGTTTCGAGCTCCCAATACTTCGACGCCCCCGACGAGGCGAGCACGAGCGCGCCGCGGGTCGGGTCGGGATCGACGATATACGCATGCGAGCCCTCGCGATGAAGGTAGGCGCTTTTGATGAAGACGCGGCGTCCGAATCGCTGATCCCATGCGACGGTCTGGACGATGCTCTCAGGGGTCTTCAGGTCCGAGTCGATGGTGTGCGCGAATGTGACCGGTGGGGCGAGCAGCTGGCCGTTCGACCCGAATCGGTTGACGGTCTGCACGTCGTACTGCGTGAACGCGCCGACGGCGAGCGGCGTCCGCTCGGCGAATTTGCCGAACCCTCCGCGCAGGATTCCGCGGCCGCTGGGGAGCAGGCTCACTGACATCCCGGCGCGCGGCGAAAAGTTCACGCGCTCGACCACGTCGTCGCGGTCCGCCCGGAAGCCGAGCTCGAAGATCACGCGGTCGTTCAGCCGCCAGCGATCCTGCACGAAGATGCCGAACTCGGTACCGCTGACTTCGGGGTTGGTCAGCGGCGGTGAATACGTGGTGCGCTCGGCCAGCGAGCCGTCGAGACGCCGGACATCGAGCTGCTGGCTGTAGTTCTCACCGTCGAAGCGCGAGTGTTGCACGTCGATGCCGGCCTTGAACATATGATCGCCGGCCCATTTCTCCTTCGAATACGTCAGCGCGTCGACGAACTGAAAACTGCGGACATTGCGTTCCTGCCGGTTGAAGAAGTTTCCGCTCTGTCCCTGCGGCGCGTAGACCATGGGCTGCTCACCCTTGGTTTTCTGATCGACCTCGAAAATACGGACGGCGACCGTCGATTCGAGCACCGCGTGAGACGAGAGGATCAGTCGATCGATGGCGCCGGACGAGAACCCCGATTGTGAGAATTTTGGTGTCGTCTCCTCCGGCCGGAACGTGGAAAGCGTCGCGTTGGTGATTTTGCGCGGAAAGTAGATGACCCCTGCGGTGAGCGCATGGCGCGAGGACAGGATGGCATCGAGACGAGTGAACGAGTCGAAGCTGTCGAGGCCGAGCTGCGGCTCACCAGGAAGGCTCTTCACCGGTGTCCGCACGTAGCGGTACTGCAGATATTCGCCAAAAAGGAGTTTGTCCTTCTTCAGCGGCCCGGAGATCGACAACCGCGGTTCGAACTTGTTGATGAACGCAAAGCCCTTCCCGAATCCAGGGACAAGATTGTCCGGCTTTACGACCCACTCCGTCGTCCCGCGTTTGGTACGAATCTGGGTGACGCTGGTCGAGAACCTGCCGTATTCCGCCGCGAACGGATTCGACAGCACTTCGACCGATTCAACCGCGCCGCTGGGCAGTTCCAGATCGAAATCCCCGGTCGACGGATCGTTCAGGCTCGCGCTGCTCATCTGCAGCGCGCCGGTGGTCGGCGTGCCTCCCTTGATGCGGAGGCGCCCTTCCGGGCCGCGGATGATGCTCGGCAGAACCGTCAACAGCGACTGAAAGTCATCGCCGGCCAGCGGCTGAATGTCCATCTTGGCGCCCGTCAGGACGTCGCTGACGGCAACAGGCTGCAGACTCTCGGTCGGAGAGTTGGCGGGAACGACGACTTCCACGCTCTCGCGGACGAACGTGAGACGCATCTCGACGAGCACCTGCTCGGTCTCGCCCGGGCTGACGCTGAATGGCGCCGATTCGGTATCGGCGAATCCATCGCGAATTGCGTGGACCAGATACCGCCCCGCTGGCACGTCGGGGAACGTGACCTGACCGACGGCGTCGCTGGTCGTCTGCGCGATGACGATGTTCCGATCGACGTTCCGCAGTTCGACCGCGACGGCCGGTATGCGCAGGCCCTCGACGACGATCGTGACGACGACGCGGGCCGGACCTGAGGCTCGAG
>Ga0070670_100004126_pt1 | contig 12139 bp, 17 predicted proteins | sample KBSS63metaG_FD_64665 | JGI IMG/M metagenome (GOLD analysis project Ga0070670, IMG submission 64665) | Switchgrass rhizosphere microbial communities from Kellogg Biological Station, Michigan, USA - KBS S6-3 metaG | ecosystem: Host-associated > Plants > Roots > Rhizosphere > Soil ... | reverse complement strand
CTGGCCCGCAGCTTTTCAAGGTTTCGCGAATGGACTTGCCGGTCTCGCTATGCGGCCGAAGCCACCTCCTCGCCGCCAGGCCGGCCACCAGCCGTCGTAGCGAGCCAGATGGCCAGCGCCGTGCTGGGAATGAGCGCCAGATCTGGCCACATCGCGAAGCGAAAGGCAGCCTGTGCACCCACTAGCGACCACGCGATCGGAGCTAGAAGAACGCCCCAAGGGTGTGGTCTTTGGAGAAGGGAGAGCACCCCGATCGTGAAGAGCGTGGTGGGGCATGGCAGCCCGAAGGTCGGCAGTGCCGGGTACACATGGCCCGAAAGGACCGCGGCCAGCGGGTAGGCAACCAGTGCGTAAGCGATCAGCAGTGCAGCCAGTGCACTGCGCAGATCGCGCCGCCAACGGAAGATCAACTGCCGACGAACGATGCCTGAGACGACGAAGCTGACGGCTCCGGCGATGAAGATCACCGCGAAAGCGCCAGCCGCCGGATTGATCGCCATGAAGAAGCCCAGGTGGTAGACGAGCCCGCTCCACAACCACAGCACGGCAAGTACGCCCGCAACAAACGCATCCGAGCCTCGCCGTGGCCACAGGCTGCATGCGACTACCGCGAGCGCCAGCGTCAGCAGGGTCGGAACAACAGGCCCCCACGCCCTCGTTGTATGCGGCCAGAACAGCAAGAAACTGCGCGGCAGAGAAGGGCAGTGTTGCATTCACGGCGAGCCGTCGGACAGTCCCGTTGTGGTCAATGGTGGCGCGTCCCGGAGTTGAACCACTTGCGGCAGGTCAAGCCCTGGGTGCGAAGAGGCTGACGCAGCGCAAGTTACCGGATCGATACGGTGGTGCTGTGCATGAGCCATTGGAAGCTCGCGACGACTCCGCGGGTTGCACGCCAACCCTCGTTCACAGATGCGCGCTGGGCGCCTGACTCGACGGTGGCTGCTCCTCGCAGCGCTCGTGAGCGGAGCAGCTGAGCCGTCCAACACCGCATCCTTGAACGAGCTTGCCAAAGAGGCGACGGCCTTGCGCAGCGCCTTTGTGGCCGAGGTGACCGAGCGGCTCGATGTCCCGCCGGCCGACGTGGCCGCCGAGGTTGAGTTGCTCGAGTCAGCGCTGTGGCGCGGTGGGGCCCGTATTGCAGAGCCGCAGGTGGTCATCCTCGTCGACCGCAGTCCGCAAGTCCAGGCGGCAATGATTCTGCTCGGCGCGCCTGGCTTGGGCTGGGAGGTCGTCGGCACGTCGTCGGTGTCCACTGGTGTTCCAGGTCGCTTCGATTACTTCGAGACGGCCCTCGGTGCTTTCGAGCACGCCTTGGCCAACCCGGACTTTCGTGCCGAGGGTACGAAGAACGAACTGGGCATCCGGGGTTACGGGCGCAAGGGCATGCGCGTCTACGACTTCGGCTGGGCTTGGTCGGGGCAATCGGCAAGTCGTCGATCCGGCTGCCCGGCGCGCGAGCCGATGGTGTCGCGGTTGTCGCAGATCAAGTCAGAGTGCGGACTCGCATTAACCAATGCAAGAAATGACGGAATTGATGTCTCCACCGTTCGATCCCTGGTACACGGGTGAAGTCGCGGTCGACGTATTCCTTGCTTCGTATGCGGGCGAGGAAGGTTTGGGGCAGCGTCGCGCACATTTTTGGGTCGCTACGTGGTCTGGGAAAGTTCTGGAACCAGCGGTGAGCCGGCCGTCTTCGTTCAGGATGCGCGGGCGATGGCCGTCTATGACGCGCTCGAGGCCCTTCGCGGTCCTGCTGGTCGATCCTTTCGCTCCTCCTTTGATCCGCTCGGAATGGGGCGCCGCATCGCGTTCGTGGGCGCGACGAGCGGTCACTTTGCGAGCAATGTTTCGGTGGAACGGCTGCGTCGTCTCAATCCGGCAGCGCACTCGCTCCTGTCGGGCATCTCCTTCCTCCAGCCGATGTCCGCGCTGATCGCCGAAGTTGAAGCCTGCGCGCCGACCGTGATCGCCATCTACGAGCAAACCTTCGCTTGCCCCGTGTCGAACAGCTACGGCGCTTCCGAGTTTTTGGATATCGCCTTCGAATGCGGCCAGGGCTGCCTGCATGTGAACAGTGATTGGGTGATTCTCGAGTCGGTCGATGCACAGGGGCGTGTCGTACCGGCTGGGGATCTCGGCTCGACGACGTTGTTGACCAATCTCGCGAATCACGTGCAGCCGCTGATTCGCTACGACCTGGGGGATCGGATCATGGTGCACGAGGCACGCTGTGGCTGCGGCTCGTTCCTACCCGTTATCGAACTACAGGGACGTGATGACGACACGCTGTGGCTTGGCTCTCGGAGAAAACGGTCAAGAGCGCCGCGGGCGCGCCCCAGGATGCGATCTGCGTCGGGGCCTTCCATCCCGGTTGTCAGAAGCAAGGTGCTCGCACTCTGTTGCTCCAACCGGAAGTCGAAGAGGCCCTTTTCATCTTCGAGAACCGTACTGAGCGCGAGGGGCAGGATGCCCACCGCACGTCGCCGTGATCCTCGCGTACGCGCGGATACTTCAGCGCGAGGCGATTGCTGGCAACAGCCAACCTTGGTTGCTCGGGAAGCACATTGGCCTCTTCAGTGTCGCTGGGCACGGGGAGGAGTCCATGTTGTTACGGCGGGCGGCGACCGAACTCGGTGCTAAATTGGCGCAGGTACGACCGTTTGCAGCCGGCATGCTTGAGGGCATCGATGTCCAGAACATGGCACGCCTGATCGGTCGCCTAAGACGCAGTCGAGGTGTTCGGTGCGCCGTCCGACCTGCTTCAGCAGCTCCGCTCTGCCGCGGGCGTTCCCATCTATGACGGCCTCGCGGCTGCCACTCATTCGACTGCAGGCTTGGCCGAGCTGCTCGGTACCGAGACACCGCCCGCGGACCGCCGGCGCTACGTCGTGCAGGCTGTCTTGCTCGCGACGATCATCAGAAGGAATCACTGTAATCCGCCAATCGGATCGGAAAAGCCGCGCGGCGGGTTCGACCTGATTTGGGATGCGTCGCACTCAGTGAAAGACATCTTGCTGCACGTTGACGCGACGCCCGACAGCACAGTCCGGGTGCAGACCGCTCATTGATTCCGCTTCACATCGGCGAGCAAAAGCTGGGGAGGGCTGAGATGTTGTCGGAATCTGCTGTGCGCAGTGGGGGACCTTGACCTAGCTGGCCGGGTCGACGGCCACATAGTTGATCACTGAACGGCGCAAAACGAGCAGCGCGACCGGTCGATTCGGATCCGTGCCCGCAAGCGCCTCATCGAACGCGCTGACGCTGGCGACCGGAACATCGTTCACCGCGAGGATCCTGTCACCCAGATGAATGCCTGCACGACGAGCGGCACCGCGGATGCCGGTCACACGCAGCGCATCGATGTCCGAAGGCGAAAGTGGCTCCTGTGTCGGAATTGGGTCGCTCAACGTCAGTCCGAGGCGAGGTTCCCGGTTCGACACCGTCACGGTGGGTAGGGCGCCCTCGAGGCGTAGCGGCGTTGGTATCACGTCGGCGGTTGTGTACGCACCGCGTCGCCAGATCTTGAGTTCAAGCAGCTTCCCTGGGGGCCACGTGGCCAGGCGCTGTTGCAGATCGGCAAAGGGCTCGTCGTGCATGTCCTTGACGCCCAGGACAACGTCGCCCAGACGCAAATCGGCTTGCGCTGCGGGTCCGCCGCGCTGGACCTGTGTCACGAGCGCTCCGACCGGGACGGCGAGCCCAAAGGAGCGGGCGAGCTCAGCAGTGAGCTCCTGCAAATGAGCGCCAAATTGGCTGCGGACAACGAAGCCATGGTCGCGAAGTTCCTTCGCAATCATCAAGGCGATGTCGATTGGCAGTGCCAACGACACGCCCGAGTAGCTCCCGTTGACAGACATCATCATCGAGTTCATGCCGACGACCTCGCCTGAGAGGTTGAAGAGGGGAGACCCGGAACTGCCCGGGTTGATCGCGACGTCGGTCTGAATCAATCCGATACCGCCGCTCCCCGGCATGTACCGCTTGCGCGCGCTCACGATGCCGGCAGTCACACTGCTGTCCAGGCCGAACGGCGAGCCGATCGCAACGACCCATTCGCCGATCCGAAGCTGAGAGGGGTCGCCGGCCTTTGCAGTCGGAAGCGAGCTCGCATCGATCTTGATGAGCGCCACGTCCGTCAAGCGGTCGTAGCCGATGACACGCGCGAAGAAGCGCCGCTTGTCGGCCAGGCGCACGATGATGTCGTCGGCGCCGATGACGACATGCGCATTTGTGAGAATCAGTCCGTCAGGGCTGATAATGAAGCCAGAGCCAATTGCTTCTTCCCGGGTCGTTGTCTCGACCCCTCCCTCGTAGCTAGGCCATTCCATGTCATCGACCGGCAGATCCTCTTCGTACTCGCCTAGACCTAGACCACGGGACGGTCCGGACGTGCGAATGCTGACGACCACCGCCTCTTCTTGTGAGATGAGCGGTGACAAATCGGTCCGCGGCCTCTCGCCGAGCAGGGCCTGAGCACCCGCCCACCCCGATGAAAGGGCAAGTGCAAGCACCATGCCGATCACCGGTTTCACAGCCATACGGTTATGGCGCGCGAGGGGTTGGCTCGCGGTCCGCTGCCGCTCATCGCGGCGTTCTGGCATATGCGGAGATGTCTGCACGGGCTATGGCGAAAAGCTAAGTGTTGGCTCACACGATACGGACGTGTGGTCGCGACGTCTTGATGATCGTCAAGCGAGCCCACGGGCCGGCTCGTCGTCGAAGGAATACCGAGTCATTGCACACTCGTCCACAATCGGCTGTCGTTGGCGGCTTGCACAACCAGCCGCCAGTGGCGCTCACTTGTACGAGGCCTGAGCCTCGTTAGATCCACAGCAGATCTTTGTCATGTGCCGCCATGTGCTTTTCTGCCGCCGCCAGCTTCTCCGCCAGCGCCGTCTTGGTCGTCGTTGGAACGATGACATGGAAGTCGACGCAGAACCGACGCGAGCTGTTGTTAGCATCGATCCGCTACTTTTCGCCGCACAGCAGTTCATCGAAGGAGTCATTTGGCAGACGCTTCAGCACGAACGTCTGCACAGCGTGAATGACATTGGCCTACGTATTCTTTTCCCATGTGTTTTGGCCGGTCTTTGTACCAATCGCGGTGCTGTTCATCGAGCCACCCGGACCGCGGCGAAGAGCACTGGCCGTCTTGGTGGGTATCGGTGCCATGGTCAGTGGATGGCTGCTCGAGCAGAGCTTGGTCCATGGTGTCACCTCGAGCCCGGTCGCTCAACACATGGAATACGTGACCCCGCACCCGTTCGCCGTCCTGAGCACGGCGTTCTACGTCCTTGCGACAGGTGCCAGCCTGTTGCTTTCAAGCCATCGCACGGTCAAGCTTTTTGGGATCCTGACGCTGCTGTCCTTTGTCGCCGCTTATGCGTTCTACACGAGGTGGTTCGTGTCGGTGTGGTGCTATTTCGCCGCTCTGCTAAGCGGCGTTGTGCTGCTGCACTTTAAAACGCGGCTTCGATGCAAGGCGTCCTTCGCGCCCCTTTGACTTGAACTCCGCAGTCACGCCGCATTGATTGGCCAGCGCGCCACCCGCAGGTAAGCGGCGTGCCTGCTTCGGCATCTGGCCGAAGTCGGACTGCTGCGAGCATTAAGTTGCCAGCCGGCCCACGTCTTGGCGAGATCTACACAATATGTTTGGACCGGCCGGTCTCCGCGACGTCGAGGCACCGGGCAGGCAGCACCGCGGCCGCTCAACGACTAGCAGGATGACGCTGCCGAGAATCGCGTGGCCGAAACGGCCAGGCGATGGAGGCCTCGGCGGGAAATCAATGGGTCTATGTGCGCTCCGCGTTATCTGAGGTCAGAAGGGATGCACAGCGATTGGAGGTGCGATCCCGCTTGCGGATGAACGGCGATGCTTGTGGCAAGCTCGGATCGCCATGTTCCCGGTTGCGTCCGACTGCTTCGTGTCCCGCCGCCACCTTCTGCGGCTGATATGGGGTGTCGCCACGCTGCCGCTCCCGTCGATCGCGTCGGCTGGCTTCAATTTCTTCCTGAGCGAATACAGCGCGACCCGGGCCGAGCTGCAGGCCGCGTTGTCTCGGCGCTTTCCACTGCAGAAGCGCACGCGGACCTCTTCACCGTGACTTTGCGGAATCCGCTGCTCGACCCCGACCCGGCGAACAATCGCATGGGCGTTACCACCCTGCTGGACATCTCAAGCCCTTTGCTGAGTCCGCCCAACGTGGAAGGCCTGGTGTCGATCAGCAGCGCCCTGCGCTACGACGTGCCAGCCCGCGCGTTACGCCTCGACCGTCCGCGTGCCGAGCGCATCGAGATGCGGGGACTGAGCAGGAGCGATGCCGAGCGGCTGCAACAGATCGGCGCAGTGGTCGCGCAGGAACTGCTCCGCGACCAGGCACTCCACACATTCGCCGTCGAGGACCTGACCGTCGGCAACAAGGTTTACGAGATCGGTGACATCACCGTGCAGCAGGATGGCGTCAAGGTGCAGCTCAAATGAGACTCTGGAGTGACTCACGCCTGTAAGGGGTTGCCCGCGTCATCTCTTAACGCCAGGGACTCTTTCCATCCAATCTTGCGCTCGTACGACGGCTTCGGTGCGGTTGTTGACCCCGAGGATGCGAAGAATGTTTGCGACGTGGATCTTGACCGTACCTTCCGAAAGGTCCAGTTGCTGGGCGATGCGCTTGTTGGGTGCCCCATCCAACAAGCGAAAGAGCACATCTTGTTGTCGTCGCGACAGCAAGGGATACGCGTCTGCGCGTCCGTCGCCCGGATCTTCTAACGCCTGCATGGGCACATAGATCCCACCGGCCATCACGAGGCGGATCGCCTTTCCTGCTGACGGTGATGGTCGACCTGACCGTCGCGATGGAGGTCGGGTTGGTGCTGGCCTGCCTCTTCTTCGTGTACCGCATGAGCACGCTTTTCGGTGTCGAGATCGAGCCGATCGCACCGCCGGGCGTCCGCATCTGCAAGCTCTACGGCTCGCTGTTTTTTGGGGCAGTCGCCAAGCTCGAACGGGTCGGCGAAAACCTGCCTGCCGGAACGAAGGCGGTGATCCTCGAGATGCACCAACTGGTGTCGATCGATTCGTCCGGGCTCGACGCCTTGCAGCAGCTGCATCGCCACCTGCGCCGCCAGGACGTTCGCCTCGTTCTCTGTGCGCTCAACGCGCAGCCGATGGCGCTGATGCGGCAGGCGGAATTCGATGCGGTGCTGGGTCCGGAAGATCTGCAGCCGAATGTGACGGAGGCGCTTGCCCGATTGACTGCCGCGGTTTCAGAGCCTGTGCGTCATGGCGCCGCCGGGGGTCTCACAATCTCGTCGTGAGCTTCGGAGCGCCGCATGCACAAGGTCGACGAGATCGCAAGAAGCCTTCTGGGTGTGGCATATGAGACGCTCGACGAGCGAGCCAAGAAGGTTGCGCAACACGTGGCGCAGCGAACGCACATCGCGCGCAACATCGCGCAGGACTTCGTCGCTCCTCCTTCAGTTGGCCAGCGCGCTGCAGATGCGGTGGCGTCGTTTGGCGGCTCGTGGACCTTCGTCGGCATTTTCGCCGCGGCGATGCTCGTGTGGGTTGTCCTCAACGCGTTTCTGCTGGGTTACCGAGGGGCGACTTTTGACCCCTATCCCTATATCCTGCTGAATCTCTTCCTTTCGATGTTGGCGGCCATCCAAGCGCCGATCATCTTGATGTCCCAGAACCGACAGTCGGAGAAGGACCGTATATCCGCTGAACACGACTATGAAGTCAATCTCAAGGCCGAACTGGAGATCATGCTGCTCCACGAGAAGATCGACTTGCTGCGTGAAAAGCAGTGGGACGAGTTGCTGCAGATTCAAAAGGAGCAACTGCAACTGCTCGCCGCTGCGGCACAGAGGAATCGGCCGCCGCTGTGAGCTTTCCCGCCTGCGTGCGCATGACCAGGTTACTGCTAGCAGGGTCGCGGGCTGTGCCCTATCCCGGCCAGCTCGCCACCTCGGTCGGCCGTCACAACCGAAACAGGGCCGGGATGCCTTCTGAAGCGCTAACGGCAAGCGCGCCTCGCTGACCACCGCACATCATCGTCCCAGTTGCGTCCCGTCGTTCTTCGAGGGGACTTGTGGGCAGATCAAGGAAGCGGTGCGCTAGGAAGCCGTCGCACTGCTTCGGCTGGTTCTAAAGATATGTCGGGTCGGCAGAATCTTCGTCGACTACCTCCGAAACGGCCACGGGCAAACGACCGTGGCCGCATTCTGGGCGCGCTCCCGGCCGAGAATGGGTGTGTCGTAACTTGGCGGGCGAGCCGAATCAACTCGGTGTCGAACATCTCGTTCACTTCGCGCCGGGCCTGCTGCACGGAAGACACGAGGGCTGCCGCCCACACCGCCGGCGCGCAGAGCAACAGGTAGAGCAGGAGACAACGGCGCAGACTCACACGCTCAACTCGTCGGCGCCCAGCGCATAACCGACGCCGCGCACCCGTGCGAACGATCCGCGGATCGATCTTGCGCCGCAATCGATGGATGTGAACTTCAATCGTATTGCTCTCGGGCTCTGCATCGCCCCAGTCGTACATCAGCGCCTGCAACCGCGCCTTGGAGAGAACATGCTGGGGATGCTTCATCAGGGCCGCGAGCAGGTCGGTTTCCCCGGCCGTGAGCTCAAACGTCTGGCCGTTCCAGCGGACAACGCGGGTAGCCGGGTCGTACTCCAGCGCACCATGCTGCCACACCGACTGGGCACGGCCCGAAAAGCGCCGCACGACAGCGCGCAGGCGCGCCATCAGTTCATCGGTGGCCAGCGGCTTGACCAGGTAGTCATCGGCGCCGACATCGAGACCGGCAATGCGCTGCTCGACGGCGTCGCGCGCAGTCAGGATCAGGACCGGAATGTCCAGCGCGCGCGCGCGTCAGCGTGCGAGCCACTCCATTACATCGCCGCCCGGTAGCCCAAGGTCGAGGACGACCGCGTCGTAAGCGGTGGCCCGCAAGGCCGCGTCGGCGTCGGCGCCCTTGGTGAACCAGTCGACGACCTGGCCGCGCTGGCGGAGACCCACCGCGAGTGCGTCGCCGAGCAGAGGATCGTCTTCAACGATGAGGACGCGCATGACTGAGAAGCCATTCTTCTCGCGAAACTTGGGGACCATCCCGCTTGCCACCGGATGGCATGGACCAGACCGAGGCTTTTCGCCGCCGCAGCCAAGTGTCCGGCGCCGCAATCCTCCACCGCTCTGATTCGGGCGTCAGCGAATCAGCAACACCGGGGTCGAGCACTTCGCGAGCACCTTGGTCGCGACCGAACCGAGCACCAGGTTGACCAGCTCGCCGTGGCCGTGCGAACCCATCACGAGCAGGTCGAACTTGCCGTCCTCGGCCAGCTTCGCAATCGATTCGCCGGCATGGCTGACGGTCTTGACAAACTCCGCCCTGATGCCTTGCTGCGCGAAGAACTCGCGGATCGGTTTGAAGACTGCCTCGGCTTCGTCTTCGTAGTACTGGCGCACGACGTCGCTGCCGACAAACGCGGTCGCGCGCGGCGGCACCGCCAGCACCGAATGGACGACGGTGTAATCGTGCTTCGGCCCGAGCAGTTCGTCGTGCGCCGCCAGGTAGGCCAGTACCCGCTTGGTGTAGTTGCTGCCATCGGCAGCGATCAAGATCTTCATCTGCGTCTCCTTTGGAGCGAAGTATCGAGGTCCGCTCGACGTCGAACTTGTCATGGATCAAAGCTGCGGTCGAGGAGCGCCGGAGGATGGCGATTCCCAACTCACTGTGTCGCCATGGTTCATCGCCGCATCCTCGTTCTGCAAGGGCATCCGGATCCGGAAAGCTCTCATTTCGGCCATGCGCTCGCCGCCGGGTACGCGGACGGAGCGCGGGAGTCCGGTCACGACGTGCGCACCCTGCATATCGCGCGCGTCGAATTCCCCCTGTTGCGCACGAAGAGGGGCTGGGAAAGCGAGCCCGTGCCGCCGGCATTGGCCGAAGCGCAGCAGGCGATCGCCTGGGCCCAGCACATCGTCGTGTTCTTCCCGCTGTGGTTGGGCGACATGCCGGCGCTGCTGAAAGGATTCTTTGAGCAGATCGCCCGTCCCGGCTTCGCGTTCGCGACGCCGAGTGCTGGCGGCATGGGCCGCAAGCTGCTTGGCGGACGCTCGGCGCGCGTCGTCGTGACGATGGGCATGCCGGCGCTGGTCTATCGCTGGTACTTCCAGGCGCACAGCGTCAAATCGCTGGAGCGAAATATCCTCGGCTTCGTCGGTATCGGGCCGATCGATCGGACTTTGATCGGGATGGTCGCCGACATGACCTCGCCACAGCGGGTGCGCTGGCTCGAGCGCCTTCACCGATTGGGTGTGGAGGGTGCCTAGTTTCAGCAGGACCGGAGCCCAGCCGCTCGGCATCTACATCGAGCGTGGAGGCGCTGCTACAAGTTGCGAGGTCGCATTCGCTCGTCTTCCGCCCATTCGCGCAGGTCGCGCACCGCTTGCTGCGACTGGCGCCAAGCGGCTTCATGCGTGATGCGCAGCAGTCCCTCGAGGGCCTTGCCGTGTTCGGTCCATTGATGGGGCCAGACTTGGCGCCCGTCGTCATAGGTGCGGGTCCACACGACTCGGCGCTGCGGATCGAGCGCGGTGACGTCGAGCGCCAGGTGCGCAGCAAACTCGAAGTCACCTACAGCGCCGAAGAGGGGCAGAGTTGGCAGCGGAATCAACCCGCAACGGGCCGTCGCGCAACCGGGAGTCTCCACGCGGATCGTCTGCGGAGTCGACGTTCCCGTGCTGGCATGGCTCATTGGCGTCAAGCACGAGGCCGAGAGATGTCGCTTGACACCAATGAGCTGGCGCTTCGCCATCAAAGGAGCGGATGCACGAGGTCCGGCGGCTTCAATTGACCGAAGCTTGGTCGTTCGCTTCGTTGGTGGCAGGAAGAGATTCGAACTCCACCTATTCGACGAGCGCCTGAAGTCGCCCGGGGTCCAGGATCTCCACATGCTTCTGACGGACGAGCAGAAGCCCATCGTCCTGGAACTTGGAAAAGCAGCGGCTTACCGTTTCGAGCTTGAGGCCGAGGTAGGTGCCGATCTCCTCGCGGGTCATGCGCAGGATCAGTGATGTCGGAGAGAAGCCCCGCGCCTTCAGTCGGCCAGACAGGTTCAGGAGAAAGACAGCGATCCGCTCCTCGGCCCTCATACCTCCCAGCAGGAGCATCACGCCGTGGTCACGCACGATCTCACGTCCCATGATCCGGTGGAACTGCCGCTGCAACTCGGTGAATTCGCGCGACAGGCTCTCCAGGTGGGCGTAGGGAATGACGCAGACCTGCGAGTCCTCCAGTGCCACGGCATCGCATGTGTGCGTGTCCGAGCTGACGCCGTCGAGCCCCAGAAGCTCACCGGCCATCTGAAAGCCGGTCACGTGCTCGCGCCCGTTTTCGGACGTGGTCCGGGTCTTGAAGAAGCCCGTTCGAACGGCGAAGAAGGCGTCGAACGGCTGGCCCGCCCGGTACAGCGAGTCGCCGCGCTTCACGTTCATCTTGCGCGATACGAGTCCATCCAGCCGCGCCATGTCCTCGTTCGAGAATCCGACCGGGAGGCACAACTCGCGCAAGCCGCAACTCGAGCAGGCCACCCTTAGCTCGGAAGCCGAAAGTCTCGGGACGTCGGCTCTCGCAAGTGTTGACATGACCTTCTCCGGATGAGTTGCCCCAACCATTGTTCGGGCCGGAGACTGCAGGCAGTTTGCGATGCATCAAATCCGGAACGGCCGCGCCGGCGCACGATCGAATCATGCTGCCTGCCGGGACCGAAGCCGTGCCCTACGCACCATTGACCGAAGAGGCACTCCGCCATTTCGACGCACCGGGACCGAGATACACGTCCTACCCGACGGCCGACCGCTTCGTCGAGGCATTCGGCCCGAACGAAGCAGGCCTCGCGATGCGGCAGCGAACCACCGGGATGCCCGGCAGCCAGGGACCGCTATCGATCTACGTTCACGTTCCGTTCTGCGAATCCGTCTGCTATTACTGCGCCTGCAACAAGATCATCACGAAGCACCACGAGCGGGCCGCCCAGTACCTTGATGCCCTCGAAGCGGAGATCGAACTCGTCACGGCGCAACTCGGCGAAGGGCATGCCGTCAGCCAGATCCATTTCGGTGGCGGTTCG
>Ga0070670_100004125_pt1 | contig 12142 bp, 9 predicted proteins | sample KBSS63metaG_FD_64665 | JGI IMG/M metagenome (GOLD analysis project Ga0070670, IMG submission 64665) | Switchgrass rhizosphere microbial communities from Kellogg Biological Station, Michigan, USA - KBS S6-3 metaG | ecosystem: Host-associated > Plants > Roots > Rhizosphere > Soil ... | reverse complement strand
GTCGGGCCGCGGATGCACCGTCAACCCGGATGCCCCCGCCTTGAGCGCGATCCGACCCAGCGCCTCGACGCTCGGCCACGGCAGGTCGCGGCGATTGCGCAGCATGGCGATGGCATTGACATTCACGGAAAGCTTTGCGGGCATCTGTCGGATCCAGGTTCACGAACAACGTGCCTGCGCTTTTAATCCCATCGCACGCCCAAGGCCAATGACATTCGCATGGGAGAGTCATGCAAAATATTGATGGGAGTAAGGGCTGTCAGCGAACGATGGTCAGCGTCTCGGCAGCGCGGGTGATCGCCGTGTAAAGCCAGCGTTCGCGCGTGTCACGGAAGGCCCAGCTTTCATCGAACAGGACCACCTTGTTCCACTGCGAACCCTGCGCCTTGTGCACGGTCAGCGCATAGCCGTAGTCGAACTCGTCATAGCGCTTGCGGGTCGTCCAGGGGATTTCGCCCTGGACCTCTTCGAAGGCGGTCTTCAACAGCTTGATCTTGGCCGCACCCCGATCCATGTCGTCGTCTTCCGGCCGCACGAGCAAGTTGATGCCGGGCTTTGTTGTCTCCTTCGACGAGGTCATCACCTGCCAGAGAGAGCCGTTCAGCAAACCCTTGGCCGGATCGTTGCGCAGGCAGACGAGCTTGTCGCCGGACTGCGGATAGTCCGTATTGAAGCCCTTCAGTTCCCGCAGACGCTGGTTGTAGCGCTTGCGCGTCTTGTTGGTGCCGACCAGCACCTGATCGGCGTCGAGCACAAGCGGCTGCGTGACCTCGCCCTTGGAGATCACCTGCACTGTGCCGTAATCGCCGTGCATGATCTCCTTGCCTTCGCGCACCTGCATGGCGAGCTGGATGATCGGGTTGTCGCGCGCCTGCCGGTGGATGTCGGTGAGCAGGTAATCCGGCTCTTCGTTGGTGAAGAAACCACCGCCTGATATCGGCGGCAGCTGGCCGGGATCGCCGAGCACCAGGATCGGCGTGCCGAAACTCATCAGGTCCTTGCCGAGCGCCTCGTCGACCATCGAGCATTCGTCGACGACGATCAGCGCCGCCTTGGACACGGGGCTCTGCCGGTTGACGGTGAACATCGGCGTCATCGAACTCTTGCCGGTCTCCTCGTCCTCGACCGCCTCCTCGCCGCGCGGGCGATAGATCAGCGAGTGGATGGTCCGGGCGTTGCTGGCACCGCGCGAGCGCAAAACCTGAGCCGCCTTGCCGGTGAAGGCGGCAAACAGCACTTCTCCATCGACATTTTCGGCGAAGTGGCGGGCAAGCGTCGTCTTGCCGGTTCCGGCATAGCCGAACAGGCGAAACAGCGGCGACCGCCCGTCCTTCAGCCATTTCGAAACGGCCTTCAGGGCTTCGTCTTGTTGGGGCGCAAATTGCATGGCCGGACTTGGCAGGATTCGTGTCTTAGAGGCAACCGTAAAAATCTGCGGATACCGGGAATAAAGCCGCAGACGCAGCACGTCGCCGGCGGATCGATGCCGGCAAGGCCCTATCCTCTATTTCAGCATCGGCCACAGGCTGAGCACGAGCAGGACGGCCATGGTGATGTTAAACCACTTCAGCCGCACCGGCACGGCGAGCCAGTCGCGAAGGACCGAGCCGAAACCTGCCCAGGTCGACACGCTGGGAAAATTGACGGCGGCGAAAGCCACGCCAACCATGACGACGCTGGCGTAGTACATATCCGGAGTGGTGTAGGTCGCCATCGCCGTGACAGCCATCACCCACGCCTTCGGGTTGATCCACTGGAAGGCGGCGGCAGAAAGGAGCGACATCGGCTCCGCACCGCCTTGCCGCTCGCTGATCGAGCGCGCCGAGCCGATCTTCCAGGCGACCCACAGCAGGTAGGCGCCCCCGGCAAACTTCAGCGTCGTATAAAGCACCGGCACGGTGTGCAGGATTGCGCCGAGCCCGAGGCCGACGCCCAGCAGCAGCGACAGGAAACCGGCGCCGATGCCGATCATATGCGGAATGGTGCGGCGGAAACCGAAGTTCACGCCCGACGCGAACAGCATCATGTTGTTCGGCCCCGGCGTGATCGATGTGGTAAAGGCAAACAGCAGCAGGGTCAGGAATGTGTCCAGCGGCATGATATTCTCCTCCGATATCGACCATCGCTCTCTGCAGCGCGATCATATCCTCCGCCGGCAGCGCCTGCACGCTATGAACGACCTAACCCCGGGACGCGACCCCGCGATTGTGCCGGTGACAAGAATGTCCGGGCGCTCCCAGGCTAGCACTTAAGCGAGCATCCGGCTGCCTTGACTCAAACCTCATGCCGGATGTGACCGGCCCGTGGGAATTGAAGCCGCCGCTCACCCGCGGTCTTCACCAGCCGAAAACAGGTCGCCATTCTGTCCACCCACTTGGAAACATCGGCCTGCGCCATACTTTCTCTCGCGATAACCGGCATATAACTTCCCCCTGAAGCACAGCAATGATGCGGAAAGGCAGACCCATGATCGACGACATTCCCACAATCAGCCTGAAGCACGGCCCAGCGGTGCCAGCCCTAGGCCAGGGCAGCTGGAACATGGGCGAGAAGGCATCCGAGGCGAAAGCCGAAATCGAAAGCCTGCGGGCCGGCCTCGACCTCGGCATGACACTGATCGACACCGCTGAAATGTATGCCGACGGCGGCTCCGAGCGGATCGTCGGCCAGGCGATCGAAGGGCGGCGAGACGAGGTGTTCCTCGTCAGCAAGGTCTATCCCCACAATGCCAGCAGCGAAGGCACGATCGCCGCCTGCGAGCGCAGCCTCCAGCGGCTGGGGACCGACCGTCTCGATCTCTACCTGCTGCACTGGCGCGGCAGCTACCCCTTGGCCGAGACAGTCGCGGCGTTCGAGCGGCTGAAGGCAGACGGCAAGATCGGCGCCTGGGGCGTGTCGAACTTCGACGTCGACGACATGGAGGAACTGCTGGGCGTCCCGTCGGGCGAAAACGTCGCCACCAACCAGGTGCTCTACAATCTCAGCCGGCGCGGCATCGAGTTCGATCTCCTGCCCTTCTGCCAAAAGCACGGCATTCCGGTCATGGCCTATTCGCCGATCGAACAGGGACGCCTGCTCCGCCATCCCGCAGTCGTCAGGATCGCCAAGACCTATCAGGCAACGCCGGCACAGGTGGCGCTTGCCTTCGTCCTCGAACGCGACGGCGTCATCGCCATTCCGAAGACCTCGCAGGCGGCGCGCGTAAAGGAAAACCGCGACGCCGTGTCTCTCGACATCGCCGACGAGGACTGGGCGGAACTGGACGCCGCCTTCCCGCCACCCTCGAGAAAAACGCCGCTGGAGATGCTGTAGCCCCGGCGGCGCGAGACTTCCTACATGCCCTGCGGGCCGCGGTTCATGGCGGCGATGCCGGTACGGCAGACCTCGATCAGCCCGAGCGGCCGCATGATCGCCACGAACTGGTCGATCTTCGACGACTTGCCGGTGATTTCCAGAATGAAGTGCTCGACTGTCGCATCGACCACCTTGGCATGGAAGGCATCGGCCAGCCGCAGCGTCTCGGCGCGCGTCTCGCCGGTGCCCGTGATCTTGATCAGCGCCACTTCGCGCTCGATCGGCCGCTCCTGGCCGAGTTCGCGGGCCCGCACCGTCAGATCGACGACCCGGTGGACGGGAACGATGCGCTCTAGCTGCGCCTTGATCTGCTCCAGCACCTGCGGCGTGCCGCGGGTGACAATGGTGATGCGCGACAGATGCGCCTGGTGCTCCGTCTCAGAAACCGTCAGGCTCTCGATATTGTAGCCGCGCCCTGAGAACAGGCCGATGACGCGCGCCAGCGTGCCGGGCTCGTTGTCGACCAGAACCGAAAGCGTATGATTCTCGGCACTCGCTGTCTCCGGCGAGATGAAATAGGCGGAGCCGGTGGGTTGTAGGTGTGCATTCATGATCTTGGGTCCGTTTCCTGACAATCTTGTTGAGCTCGACCGCTGATCGAGCCTTTGGTCGAGGCGGCAGACCTGCCGCCTCCGGCCCAGATCAAACCAGCGCCCGCCCCTTGGCGTCGATAGCGTTGGCGACGGCTTCGTCGGTTGCTTCGTCCGGCAGCAGCATCTCGTTGTGTGCCTTGCCCGACGGGATCATCGGGAAGCAGTTGGCGAGATTGGCGACGCGGCAATCGACGATGACCGGGCGCTTGACGTCGATCATCTCCTGGATCGTCGCATCCAGATCGCCGGGCTTTTCGACGCGCAGGCCGACGCCGCCATAGGCGTCCGCCAGCTTGACGAAATCAGGCATCGCCTCGGTGTAGGAGTTCGACAGGCGATTGCCGTGCAGCAGCTGCTGCCATTGGCGCACCATCCCCATATACTGGTTGTTGAGGATGAAGATCTTGATCGGCGCATTGTGCTGCACCGCCGCCGACATTTCCTGGATGCACATCTGGATCGAGGCATCGCCGGCGATGTCGATGACCAATGCCTCGGGATGGGCGATCTGGACGCCGAGGGCTGCCGGCAGGCCATAGCCCATCGTGCCGAGGCCGCCCGAGGTCATCCAGCGGTTCGGCTGCTCGAAGCCATAGAACTGCGCCGCCCACATCTGGTGCTGACCGACTTCGGTCGTGATGTAGGTATCGCGATGCTTCGTCAGCTCATAGAGCCGCTGGATCGCATATTGCGGCATGATGACGTCGTTGCTGGTCTTGTAGGCAAAGGAATTGCGGGCACGCCAGCGGTTGATGTCGGTCCACCAGTCGGCCAGTTGCGCCGGCTCCGGCTTTTTCGGCAAGGCGCGCCACAGGCGGACCATGTCTTCCAGAACATTGCCGACATCGCCGACGATGCCGATATCGACGGGAACCGTCTTGTTGATTGACGACGGATCGATATCGATGTGAATCTTCTTCGAGTTCGGCGCAAAGGCATTCAGCCGGCCGGTGATGCGGTCGTCGAAGCGGGCGCCGATGCAGACCATGACGTCGCAATCATGCATCGCCATGTTTGCCTCGTAGGAGCCGTGCATGCCGAGCATCTTCAGCCAGTTCTTGCCTGAAGCCGGATAGGAGCCGAGCCCCATCAGCGTCGATGTGATCGGGAAGTTGGTCAATTCGACCAGCTCGCGCAGCAGCTTGGACGCCTCGGGGCCAGCATTGACGACGCCGCCACCCGAATAGATGACGGGACGGCGGGCGGTCGCCATCAGTTCGATCGCCTGCTTGATCCGGTTAATGTCGCCCTGGACCTGCGGCTGATAGCTCTTCTGGACGGCATGGGCTTCCGGCGGCGTGTAGGTGCCGGTCGCGAACTGGACGTCCTTCGGGATGTCGACGACAACAGGGCCTGGGCGACCGGTCTGGGCGATCCGGAAGGCCTCGTGGATGACGGCCGCCAGCTTGTTGACGTCCTTGACCAGCCAGTTGTGCTTGGTGCAGGGCCGGGTGATGCCGACCGTGTCGCATTCCTGGAAAGCGTCCGAGCCGATCAGCGTCGTCGGGACCTGGCCGGTCAGGCAGACGAGCGGGATCGAATCCATCAGCGCGTCCTGCAGCGGCGTGACGGCATTGGTGGCGCCCGGTCCTGACGTGACCAGCATGACGCCGACCTTGCCGGTCGAGCGGGCATAGCCTTCGGCCGCGTGGCCGGCGCCCTGCTCGTGGCGCACGAGGATGTGCTTGATGTCATCCTGCTGGAAGATCTCGTCATAGATCGGCAGGATCGCGCCGCCCGGATAGCCGAAGATGTGCTCGACGCCGTTGTCCTTCAGCGCCTGCAAGACGATTTCCGCGCCGGTCATCCTGTTGTCGGTGGTCTGCTTGTCTGTGCCCGTCATTGCTAAATTCCGTTGTCTGCTTGAGTGTCTTGGAAGCGGGGCGCCCGATTTTGGGCATAAAAAAAGGCTCCTTGGGGAGCCTGTTGTCTAGCGCATGGGTGGCTATCGCCGGATGGTTACACCATCCTGCCCATGCGCTGTCCCACCACAATAAGAATTGCCGCTATCTTCATGACCAAAATTGATAGACAGAAAATTTCGTAGCGTCAACGCTTTCGGCAACAAAAACTCAACAGCCAAGGCAGCACCTCAAAAGAATCAACCAAATCAAGAGGATTTTATTAAGTCTCCCGTTCTATCCTCTGTCCGTATTAGGAGCACTCCCTTTGCTGAACAACGATTTGCAAACCTCCGGCAAGGCAGGCGAACAGGAACGTCGCGACACCTTGGCTCCCGGGAACAGGTTCCTCGGTCGAGTCGTCGCCTGTAGCGGCGCCCACGTCACGATTGCCGCCACGGCAGCCGACGGTGGCACCGACCTCACCGAGCTTTGGTCCGTCGGCAGCCTCGTCTCGATCAGCGTCGGCAGCAACCGGGTGGCCGCCCTTGTCTACTCGATGGACACCGGCAGCAAGGCGTGGGGTGAAGGCCAGGACAACCTGTTCCGCATCGAGGCCGAGCTACTTGGTGAAGTGCGCGTCGATGCCGACGGGCGCGAGGAATTTTCCTCCGGCATATCGCGCTATCCCTATCTCGGCGCCATCGCCCATCGCATCCGCGCCCGCGATCTCATGCGCATTTTTGATTCCGGAAAGGATAGCAGCTGCGTCATCGGCAAGTTGACGCAGGACGAGACGCTGGACGCCACCATCCATATCCCCTCGATGCTGTCGAAGCATTTCGCCGTGGTCGGTTCGACCGGTGTCGGCAAGTCGACGGCCGTATCGCTGCTGCTACACAAGGCTATTGCGACAGATCCGAAACTGCGGGTCCTCATCCTCGATCCGCACAATGAGTTCGCCGCAGCCTTTCCCAATGACTCGGTCGTCATCGACACCGACACGCTCGACCTGCCCTTCTGGCTGATGCGGCTGGAGGAGTTCGCCGAAGTCGTCTTTCGCGGTCGCCCGCCGGTGCCGGAAGAGCTCGACATGCTGCGCGACATCATCCCCGATGCCAAGCGCGCCTTCCGGGGCAGCGATTCGCCGTTGATGCGACGGCAGACGGAAAAGAGCTCGATGACAGCGGACACGCCGGTTCCCTACCGCATGGCCGACTTGCTGGCGCTGATCGACGAGCGCATCGGCAAGCTCGAGGGCCGGCACGAAAAACCGCATCTGCGCTCGCTGAAGATCCGCGTGATCTCGGCGATCAACGATCCGCGCTATCATTTCATGTTCTCCAACAACACGATTAGCGACACGATCATGGAGACCATCGCCGAAATTTTCCGCATTCCCGGCAACGACCGACCGATCTGCACCTTTCAGCTGGCGGGCATCCCTTCGGAAGTGGTCAACTCCGTTGCTTCGGTCCTTTGCCGTATGGCCTTCGAAATCGCTCTGTGGAGCGATGGGGCGATCCATATGCTGGTCGTCTGCGAGGAAGCGCACCGCTATATCCCCGCCGACCCCAACCTCGGCTTCGTGCCCACCCGCCAGGCGATCTCACGCATCGCCAAGGAAGGGCGCAAATACGGCGTCTCGCTGGGCATCATTACCCAGCGCCCAGGCGAACTCGACCAGACCATCCTCTCGCAGTGCTCGACACTGTTTGCCATGCGGCTTGCCAATGATCGCGACCAGGAAATCATCCGATCGGCCATCCCCAATTCGTCGATGTCGACCACCAGCTTCCTGTCGTCGATCGGCAATGGCGAGGCGATTGCTTTCGGCGAGGCGATCGCCGTGCCGATGCGCATGCGCTTTACCCGTGTCGCGGAAAACCTCATTCCAAAGGCCAACGGGCTGGCCGAGCATCCCGATGAGACAACACCAGACAATGTCGACCTGCGCACCATCGTCGGCCGCATGCGCTCGATCTCCGGCCCCGATCTTTCCGCCTTCCAGGAAAGCTACGCCACCGGCGTGCAGAAAGCCGGGACCGAGGAGCGCGACGCATATATGCAGGACGAGGGTGATGCGCGATATCCGCAGGCCGCCGGTCGGCCTGCCACCACGCCGATCGAGCCCTACCGGCCGGACATGCTGTCGGGCCTCGGAGCGCCCAGCCGTCCGGCAGCGCCACCACCGCAGACCTCCATCGACAGCAAGCTTGCCGACCTGCGCCGCGACTACAGGCGCGAGGATGCGAGCCGCGCCAACCTCGGCCAGGAGGGCATCTCGTCACTTCGCCGCGAACCGGGACCGTCGCTGCGCGAGAGCGTGTTGAAAAAGCCGTTGGGCTCGCTGTTCAATAGGGACTGACGGCCACCGTCGTCAGCCGATCCGTTCCCAGCTCTCGTCCATCTGGTTGCGGAACCAGGTCATCTGCCGCTTGGCATATTGCCGTGTGGCGGCGGCTCCGAGCGCAAGGACATCGGAACGGCTGATGTCGCCCCGCAGCATCGCCGCGATCTGCGAGACGCCGATCGCCTTCATGACAGGCTGCTCAGGCGCCAGATCGAGCGCCAGCAGATCCACGACCTCCTGCTCGGCGCCGGCTGCCAGCATCTTTTCAAAACGGCCGTCGATGCGCTCGTGCAGGACCCGCCGCTCCGGCAGCACGACGATCTTCCGCGCGCGGGCGGGATCGACGATGACAGGCCCGGCAAGCCCCTGCAGGGTTGTCAGCGACTGGCCTGTCGCATCGAGCACCTCCAGCGCCCGCACGATGCGCTGTCCGTCCTGCGGCTTCAGGCTGGCCGCCATGGGCGGGTCACGGAGCGCCAGCTCGCGGTACAAGGGCTCCGCGCCCTCCGCGATCAGGCGTTGTCGAAGCCCGTCGCGGATCTTGGCGGGCACGTCGGGCATTGGTGAAAGCCCGCCCGTCAAAGCCTTGAAATAGAGCCCTGTTCCGCCCACGATCACCGGCATCGCTCGTTGCTGGCGCAGCTGCTCGAGCAACCTGGAAATCTCTCGGAGCCAAATGCCGGTGGAATAGGCAGCCTTGGCAGCCACATGCCCATAGAGATGGTGGGGAATGCCCTTCATCTCTTCCTGCGACGGTCGTGCCGTCAGGATCTGCAGGGTGTCATAAACCTGCATGCTGTCGGCGTTGATGACGACGCCGCCATGTCGGCTCGCAAGCTCCACCGCCAGCGCGGACTTGCCGCTGGCGGTTGGCCCGGTTATCAGGATCGCGTCGATGTCGTTCACAGGGTTTCCCATCATGGCCTTCGTTGCCACGCTTATTGCCAATCCGTCAAACCCCGTTCTTGGTCCAGGCCTCGCGGAAACGGCGGCGGATGCGGTCGCGGCCTCCGGCCTCTACTGGCTGGCGGACGGCATTGCCTGCGATATCGCACTACGCGACGGCACGGATTTACCGGCTGCAGAAGCGAGGCTCCGCGCGCTGATCGGCGACACCGCAATCGACCTGGTGATCCAGGAGGCGGAGAGCCGGCGCAAGAAATTGCTGATCGCAGACATGGATTCGACGATGATCGCGCAGGAATGCATTGACGAACTGGCAGCCGAAGTCGGCCTCAAGGATCATGTCGCGGCAATCACCGCCCAGGCGATGAACGGCGAAATCGCCTTCGAGCCGGCCCTGCGCGCCCGCGTCGCCTTGCTGAAAGGCCTGCCGCTGTCGGTCGTCGACGAGGTGATAGCCAAGCGCATCACGCTGACGCCGGGCGGCCCGCAACTGATTGCCACCATGAAGTCGAAGGGCTTCCATACCGCGCTCGTCTCCGGTGGCTTCACCGTCTTTACCAGCCGCATCGGCGCCACTCTCGGCTTCCATGAAAACCGCGCCAATATCCTCCTGGAAGAGAATGGACTGCTGACCGGTCTTGTCGCCGAGCCCATCCTCGGCAAACAGGCCAAGGTCGACGCCCTCACGGAGATTGCTTCGACCCTCGGAATATCGACCGCTGACGCCTTGGCCGTCGGCGACGGAGCCAATGATCTCGGCATGCTTCAGGCGGCCGGCAGCGGTGTGGCGCTGCATGCCAAGCCTGCCGTTGCCGCGCAGGCAAAGATGCGCATCGACCATGGCGACCTGACGGCACTGCTTTACATTCAGGGTTACCGCAAGACGGATTTCATCGACGCCTGAGCCGGGGCGGAGAACCAAGAGGTGGAACGTCATGATCATTCTCGAAACCGACCGCCTCATCGTCCGTAACTGGCGGGAAGCTGATCGGGACCTGTTCTACGAGATCAATTCGGACGAAACGGTGATGACCTTCTTTCCCTTTCGCAGGGACCGGGAGAGTTCGGATACGTTCTTCAACCACGCCCGGACGATGATCACGGAGACGGGGCTCGGCTTCTACGCGCTCGAAGTGAAGGCGAGCGGTGAGACGATTGGCTTCTGCGGACTGGTTGCCACCGACCACGAGCCCGCTATTCCGAAGGGCACCATCGAGATCGGCTGGCGCCTGGCAGCGCGATACTGGGGCAAGGGCTTTGTCACCGAAGCGGCCACGGCACTGCTGCGTCATGGCTTTGAAACGCTTGGGCTGAACGAAATCGTCTCCTTCGCCGTCCAAGACAACCATCGCTCAACCGCCGTCATGCGGCGCATCGGCATGCATCGCAACCCCGACGACGATTTCGATCATCCCCGCGTTCCCGACAGCATGCCGGCCCTGAAGCGCCACGTGCTCTACCGCCTGACGGGGGAGGAATGGCGCGCCTCCGAGGCGCTGAAGTAAGCGCTACTCCAGCGGCACAGCAATGAAGCGCAGGTCGCCGTTCGGCGCGGCGATCATCATCTGCGCGTTGCGACGTCCGTCTTTCTTCAGCGAAGCCACCTTCGTCGAGACGGAAGCCGCGCTCTTCATGAATTCCTGCGCCACCTCGACGATCACGTCGCCCGGCTTCAGCCCCTTTTCGAGGGCCGCCGATCCCGGCGTCAGCTGCAGGACCACGACGCCGTCGACGCTGTCGGCGATCCCGAAGGTCTTGCGATTCTCCGCATTCAGCCCGGCCAGCTGCATGCCGAGCACCGTCTGGACGGTATCGGCATCCGGCGCCGGCACCTGCGTTGGATCGCCCTGCTCTTCCTGATCGTCCATGCCGTCGTCATCCCCGGCGCCGTCGCCGTCCGGATTGATGATGCCCTTGTCGGTTTCGCCGCCCGGGGCAGCGCCTGGCGCAGGAGCCTTGCTCGCCTCGGCAGCGGCCGTATCATCGAGCTTGCCGAGCGTCACCTTCACCGTCTGCTCCTTGCCGCCCCGCATCACAACCACGTCGACGGCCTTGCCAACCGGGCTTTCGGCAACCACGCGCGGTAGGTCGCGCATTTCGTTGACGGCCTTGCCATCGAAGGTCAGAATGACGTCACCGGCCTGGATCGAGCCGTTGTCGACCGGACCGCCCTTGATCACCCCCGCCACAAGCGCGCCCTTGGCTGCCGGCAGCCCCAGGCTTTCCGAGACGTCGTCGGTAACCGGCTGGATGCGAACGCCGAGCCAGCCGCGGCGAGTTTCGCCAAAATCCATCAGCTGCTTGACGACGCCGCCGGCAATTTCTGAGGGCACCGAGAAGCCGATGCCGATCGATCCGCCGCTCGGCGAGATGATCGCCGTGTTGATGCCGATGACTTCACCGTGCATATTGAACAGCGGGCCGCCGGAATTACCCTTGTTGATCGCCGCATCGGTCTGGATGAAATTGTCGTAGGGCCCGGCATTGATATTGCGCCCCCGGGCCGACACGATGCCGACGGTCACCGAGCCGCCGAGGCCGAAGGGATTACCGACCGCCATCACCCAGTCGCCGATGCGCATCTGGCTGGAATCGCCAAAATGGACGGACTTCAGCGGCTGCTTGGACTCGACCTTGAGAACCGACAGGTCGGTCTTGGTATCGGTACCGACCAGCTTGGCCTTCAGTTTGGTGCCGTTCGGGAAGATCACCTCGATATCGTCGGCGCCTTCGATCACATGGTTGTTGGTAACGACATAGCCCTTGGGGTCGATCACGAAGCCGGAGCCGAGCGAACTGACCTTGTGGTTGTTGCTCTGGCCGGGCTTGTCCTTGAAGAAATCGTTGAACAGATCCTGGAAGGGCGAGCCATCCGGCATCTTCGGCGTCGCCACCGTCCCCTCGCCCTTGACCTTCTGCGAGGTGGAGATGTTGACGACGGCATCGAGCAGCCCGGCGGCGAGATCGGCGACCGAAGCCGGACCGGCAGCACCGGTCATCGGCGCGGGGCTGGTGCCGGCTGCCGGCGGCATTCCCGCTGGCGGAACGGGAGCGGCAACAGGCGGCACCGGCGCGACCGGAGCTGCGGGCACGGC
>Ga0070670_100004121_pt1 | contig 12150 bp, 1 predicted proteins | sample KBSS63metaG_FD_64665 | JGI IMG/M metagenome (GOLD analysis project Ga0070670, IMG submission 64665) | Switchgrass rhizosphere microbial communities from Kellogg Biological Station, Michigan, USA - KBS S6-3 metaG | ecosystem: Host-associated > Plants > Roots > Rhizosphere > Soil ... | reverse complement strand
TCCTGAATTTCACGATGTCTTTAAAAGATTTGCAGCGGTTTTTGAACAGACCTATACCAGGTTTCTTGATCTGCAAAAAGCCGAGGCACAGGCAAGAGAATCTCAAATTCAATTAGCCCTTGAAAGAGTTCGTGCAAGAACAATGGCTATGCAACATAGCGATGAATTAAAAGATGCCGCTGCATTATTATTTCAGCAGGTACAATCATTGGGAATCCCGGTTTGGAGTTGCGGATATAATATCTGGGAGAAAAGAGAAAACGTTTCCACAAGTTGGATGAGTGTGCAAGGTGCTATTCAACCATCTTTCAAAATACCACTTACAGAACATCGCACTTTCATACGCATGTATGAATCACGTTTGAGAGCAGAACCTTTTTATGTTGAAGAAGTAAGCGGAGAAGAATTGGCAGATCATTACAGGTACATGTTTAGCCTTCCTGATTTTAAGGAAATTGTAACGAAGCAATTACAGGATGGAGAGGCGCCATTACCGCTATCGCAGGTTCACAATGTTTTTAATTTTAAGCATGGCAATATCATATTCCTATCAGCCGAAGAGATACCTGAAGCATGGGATATATTTAAACGGTTCACGGCTGTTTTTGAACAAACCTATACACGTTTTCTTGATTTAAAACAGTCAGAAGAACAGGTAAGAGAAGCACAGATTGAAGCTGCATTGGAAAGAGTACGTTCCAGAAGCCTGGCCATGCACAATACTTCCGAATTACAAGAGGTCATCCACACGGTGCATAAAGAATTACTCAATTTGAATATTGCTATTAATGGAGGTTCATTTATTGCTATTAATAAAGACGTTGATACAGTACTTTGCTGTTGGGGATCGGGAGGTACGGCTGAAACTTCAGAAGAAGTACGTATTCCACTCTATGAATATCCATTTTGTACCAATCTTATAAACAGAATAAAAAGTGCTCCCGGATTTTTTACCGAAGAATACACACAGAAAGAGAAAAAAGATTTTTTTACCTTTTTATTTAAACATGAGCCCTGGTCAAAGCTTGATGCTAAACAGAAAGACGAAACCCTTTCAAGTCCGGGGGGATATACCAGATCCTGTTATGTATCTCAACATACCACTATTTTTATTATTAACCATTTTGGTAAAAAGTTTTCAGCCGCTGATAATGACATTCTTCAACGCTTTGGAAAAGTATTCGAACAGGCCTATACTCGTTTCCTTGATCTGCAAAAAGCAGAAGCACAGGCAAGAGAAGCAAAGATCGAAGCAGCTTTGGAGAGAGTAAGGGCAAAAGCGATGGCCATGCACAAAAGCGATGATTTAAAAATGGCAGTAGCAACGGTTTTTGAAGAATTGGATAAACTGAACCCGGGATTGATCAGGTGTGGGATAGCAATATTAGATAAAGAGAAACCGAGAGGGGATATATGGATTACTATAAAATCTGACCATGACAACACCATTGAGGTATCAGGAGATGAATCACTGGATATTCATCCTTTACTGAAAGGCGCATATGACGCATGGCTGAAACTTGAAGACTTTTCTTATGTCTTGCAAAATGACGATCTTATCAACTATTATAAGGCAATAACAAAAACAAATTTTCAGCAACCGGTTTCTGCAACTTTTACCACAGAAAAAAAAGATCAGCAGCAACACTACTTTAATGCTGTATTCCAGGATGGTTCTTTATTTGCTTTTCTCGATACTGCTTTTACTGATGAAGCAAAGACGGTAATGAAACGATTTGCCAATGTGTTTAATCTTACTTATAAGCGTTTTCTTGATTTACAGAAAGCCGAAGCGCAGGCAAGGGCAGCGAAGATCGAAGCCGCATTAGAAAGAGTAAGAGCAAGAGCATTAGCAATGCAGGAACCAGAAGAGCTAAAAGATGTAGCACAAGTGCTGAGAACTGAAATGGGATTACTCGGAGTGGAAGAACTCGAAACATGCAGTATATATATAAATGATGAAAGCGCTGAAAAAGCTGAATGCTGGTATGCATTGAAAGATATAAGGTCTGATGAAAAGAAATTAGTCAACGATCATTTTTCACTTAACCTGAATGACACTTGGGTGGGCAGGGAGATGCTGCAGTTTTATCAATCACCCAAAAAACAAATCTCCATTGTTATGCAGGGTGATAACAGGAAGGAATGGATCCGTTATTGTGAAGAACACTCTGCTCCTTTCCGGGGATATTACGGTGAAGTAATTCCTGACAGAATTTATCACCTGTATAAATTTTCACATGGAGCTATTGGCGCAGCTGCTGCAGGTGAAATTTCAGAAGAAAGCTGGCATATGCTAAACAGGGCAGCTTCTGTTTTTTCACTGGCTTATTCACGTTTCAAAGATCTAACGCAGGCGCGAACTGACTTGGTCAAATTAAAAGAAGAAAAGAAAAGGGCAGAAGATGCATTGACTGACCTACAGGTTACACAAAAACAATTGGTACAGGCAGAGAAAATGGCTTCATTGGGTGAATTAACAGCAGGCATTGCACACGAGATACAAAATCCATTGAACTTTGTAAATAATTTTTCTGATGTAAGTAACGAATTGCTGGAAGAAATGAAAGCTGAACTGGAAAAAGGAAATGCGGAAGAGGCAAAATTAATTGCTATGGATGTAAAAGAAAACCTGGAGAAAATTTTACATCATGGAAAAAGAGCCGATGCGATCGTAAAAGGAATGCTGCAGCATAGTCGGACAAACACTGGCCAAAAAGAGCCAACAGATATAAATGTATTGGCAGAAGAATATCTCCGGCTTGCTTATCACGGGTTGAGAGCAAAGGATAAATTCTTTAATGCAAAATTTGAAACTGATCTTGATCGGTCTATAACTAAAATAAATATCGTTCCGCAGGAAATTGGAAGAGTCATACTTAATTTGATAAATAATTCTTTTTATGCCGTAAGTGAAAAGAAGCGTACCGTCAGCAATGGGTATGAGCCAATGGTTACCGTCAGTACTAAGGCTGTTAAGCCCCCTTTAGGGGGTTTGGGGGTTGTTGAAATAAGAGTCGTTGATAATGGAAATGGTATTCCGCAAAAAGTATTGGATAAAATATTTCAACCATTCTTTACCACCAAACCAACCGGGCAAGGAACAGGGTTAGGTTTATCGTTGAGCTATGATATAGTTACAAAAGGACATGATGGCGAAATAAAAGTGGAAACGAAAGAGGGGGAAGGTTCAGCATTCACAATAAGTTTACCCATGAAATAATTTTTATCAAATGAAAAAATATTTTTCTTATTGCGTTGTATTCTTTTTTATTTCAGTATCAGCTGTTGCTCAGCAGGCTTATATTGACAGTTTTAAAACAAAGGCAAACATTATCAATAATGATACTCTACAATTGATACTTCTTAGAAATATTGCAAGAAGCTATTCTGAATTAAATCCGGATAGCTCTTATGTTTATGCAGAAAAAGCTTTGAAAGTTGCCCGCAAACTAAATCTTAAGTTAGACGAAGGCAGTGCCTTAAGAGAAATGGGTTATTCACTTTTGAACAGGGCTAATTTCCCACGGTCCTTACAAACTCTTCTTGCATGCATGGCGATCCTGGAAAATCCTAAAAGTGAACAAAGAGTGTTGGTTGGAAAATTTCCCGGAGATGATGAACTGATGTACCGCACTGCGTCGCCACATAAACAAAGACTTAGTGACCTGGCCTTTGCACACCAGATCATGGGAGTGTTATATGCCAATCGGAACAGTTATGAAAAAGCATTGATCCATCATGAGCTTGGAAGATATAATGCAGAAATGTCGGGTAATGTTCCCTTACAAAGTATTATAAACATGACGATGGCCCGTGCTTATTTGAATTTAAAAAAGGTTGATTCTGCTTTAATAAGTGAGCAATTGGCTTATGAGCAAGTGATGCAAACAGGGTTTAAAAGATATTTAGGAAGTGTGCTTTTAAATATGGGACGCATTTATGCAGCCAAGGGAAATATACCTCTGGCCAATGAATATTATAGGAAGTCTTTAGTGGCAAGTGCAGAAAATGGTTATTTCAGGGGAGTGGTGGCGAGCAATATTTTACTTGCAGACTATTATTTTCAGTCCGGAAAAAAGGATTCTGCTTTTCCTTATATAAAAGATGCCCTTACTGCTGCAAAAAACCTGGATGTTCCTGAATTATTGTTACGGTCTTATAAAGGATTTAACCATTATTACCAGCTTGAAGGAAATAATGACAGCACCGTAAAATACCAGGCATTGATCATTCAAATAAATGATAGTTTGTTCAATTCAAAACAAGCACAGGAATTTCAAAATATTGATTTTAATGAGCAGCAGCGGCTATCGGAAATTGAAGATGCAAAAATTACGGAACGTGTAAAATACAGAATGTGGGGGCTGATCACTGGGTTAGCAGTTTTTTTATTTATTGCAATTGTTTTATATCGCAATAGTCTTCAAAGAAAAAAAGCAAACATTCTTTTATCCCAACAAAAAAATGAGTTGGAAACAACACTGGCTACTTTAAAAACAACGCAAAATCAATTGGTGCAATCTGAAAAAATGGCTTCACTCGGCGAGCTTACTGCGGGAATTGCACATGAAATTCAAAACCCATTGAATTTTGTCAATAATTTTTCTGAAGTAAACGCTGAGTTAATTGACGAATTAAAGACAGAACTTGAGCAAGGCAATAAACAACAGGCAATAGAAATAGCAAATGATGTGAAGGAGAATGAAGAAAAAATAATTTTTCATGGTAAAAGGGCCGACGCAATTGTGAAGAGCATGCTTCAACATTCCCGCAGCAGCGCCAGGAAAAAAGAATTAACTGATATCAATGTGTTAGCAGAAGAGTATTTGAGGCTTGCTTATCATGGAATGAAAGCAAAGGATAAATCTTTTAATGTTGATATTAAGTCTGAGCTCGATAATACCATTGAAAAAATAAATGTGATACAACAGGATATTGGCCGGGTGATCTTAAATTTAATTACCAATGCTTTTTATGTTGTAACTGAAAAGAAGCAACAGCAAGTCGATAACTACGAACCAATAGTTACGGTGAGCACAAGAAAAGCAGGAGATAAAGTGGAGATCAGTGTAACCGACAACGGCAACGGTATTCCTCAAAAAGTATTAGATAAAATATTTCAGCCATTCTTTACCACCAAACCAACGGGACAGGGAACAGGTCTCGGCTTATCGTTAAGCTATGATATAATCACAAAAGGACATGGTGGTGAGATAAAGGTTGAAACAAAAGAAGGAGAAGGAACTGTGTTTATCATAAGCATACCGGTTAACAACGAAAAATGAAACTTACCAAAAAACTGGAAGCAGAAATTCTGAAAGTTTATAATACAGTTTGGGATGCGTATCTCAGAGGTGATATGCGAACCTTTGCTTCCATTCTGGATGAAAACTGTTATATAATTGGTTCCGCTGCGGGGGAAGTATTCAGCAATAAAAAAACTGCTGTTAAATATTATAAGTCAACTGCCGAACAAATAACCGGGAAAGCAGAATTCCGGAACAGAAAGATCAAAGTGATGCCTGTTGAAAAAGGCTTTATGGTTAACGAAAAGGCAGATTTTTATTTGCTGATAGATGATCAATGGACATTTTATGGTCATGGACGGATATCAAGTCTTTTTCATAAGAAAAATAATAAATGGAAAGTGGTCCACCAGCATGGATCTTTTCCTGATTCAAAAACAGAAGAAGGCGAACAGGTAAATACTGATAAAATAAAAGCTGAGAACATTCAACTGCGTGATGCTGTAAAACGTCGAACTGAAGAATTAGAAAATAAAAACCGTGAACTGGAAATTGAAACATCACTGGAAAAAGTAAGGGCACAGGCGCTGGGCATGAAGAAACCAGAAGACCTGATGGACATTTGCCAAGTTATTTATGCAGAGCTTCAGTTGCTGGGTTTCGGTGAACTCAGGAATACGATGATCAATATTTATAATGATGAAAAAAGTTCTTTTTTAGATTATGATTATTCTGCTAACAGTGGCAAAACAGTTACTGTTATACATTACAACTTCCATCCGTTAATTGAAAAACAGGTCAGGATCACCAAAAAAGCAAAGGATGCCTTTTTTGAATTTTCCTTTACCGGAGAAGAATTAAAAAACTTCAGGGCATTAAGAAAAAATAACGGGGAACAGGATGATCCTAAACTTGATAAAACAAATTCCCTTCACTATTACTTTTATTCAATCGGTAATGGTTCCATCGGTATTTCAACTTACAGTGCAATTACAAAAGAGAAACTGGAACTTCTTAAACGCTTTAGAAATGTTTTTGACTTTGCTTACCGGAGATATATGGATGTGGCGCAAGCGGAGGCACAGGCAAAAGAAGCGAGGATCGAACTGGCTTTGGAAAGAGTTCGTGCCAGGGCAATGGCAATGCATAACTCGGATGAGCTGGCAGAATTGGTGGCCACTGTTTTTAATGAACTCACTCATCTTGATTTTAAACTTACAAGTTGCATCATCTGGATACATGATCATGAAAAGGCAATGGATACATTGTGGATCGCCAGCGCAGAAATGAATAAACCGGCGAAACCATTCCTGGTTACACCATTTCATAAAGGCTTTTTTGGATCCATCATTCACGCATGGAAAGCAAAAGATCCTAAATGGGTTTATGCATTTACAGGTGCTGAAAAGAAAAAATTTGAAAAAGCATTTTTTAAAGAATTACCCACCCTGCCAGATGCACTTAAGAAAGCATTGAATGTTCCAAAGCAAGTGGTGTTCTCAGCATCATTTAACAATTTCGGTGGTTTAGAAATTGTGGAAACAGAAGCATTGACGGATGAAAAATTTGAGATCCTCCATCGCTTTGGAAAAGTTTTCGATCTAAGCTATACCCGTTTTAATGATCTGAAAAAAGCTGAAGCACAGGCAAGAGAAGCAGAGATCGAATTGAGTTTGGAAAGAGTTCGTGCAAAAACGATGGCGATGCAAAAGCCATCAGAATTTGTAGACGTGATAACCGTAATAGGTAATCAATTTGTAAATCTTGGATTTGATATTGAATGGGCCAATTTCGGCGCAAATGGATTGGAAATATCAAAGGGTTTTGACATTTGGAATTTTGCTGTGATCCCCGGCATATACCAGGCAGCCGAAAGATTATTTATACCCTACATCAAGCATCCTGTTTTTGCTATTGCTGCTGCTGGACTTGAAAGATATCGGCTTACTGGAGAGGATTTTTTTGTTATTGATCTTAACAAAAAAGATAAGGACCGATGGATGGACCATATGTACACCAGGTCGGAATTCAAGGAGATGCCGGATGAATTAAAAGCAATTCAATATAACAAACCAGGCTATAGTTCTTCAGTAATTGTATTAAAAGATACATGGCTTTCTATTGGAAAATTTGACCCGAAACCTTTTACAGAAGAACAGAATGCGATCTTAAGAAGATTTGCTAATGCATTTGGACAGTCATATACCCGTTTTCTTGATCTTCAAAAAGCAGAAGCACAGGCAAGAGAAGCGCAGATCGAAACAGCTTTGGAAAGAGTTAGGAGTAGGTCCATGGCAATGCACAAAAGCGATGATCTGCATGAGGTTATTAAAGTAGTGACAGAACAATTGTCGGTATTAGACTTAAGATTCAATGTTTCCAATTTTGCTAAAATTAATCCCGATGGTAGCTGGGATCTGTGGCTTTCAACACCTGAACAATCTTACCCGGCGTTGATACACGTTCCCTATTTAGATCATCCGATTTTTAACCGGATAACAGAAGAGCAAGGAAAAGGAAATGATTTTTATACTGATGTATATACTTGGGAAGAAACAAATATTTTTTTCCATCATTTCTTCGAAAATACAATTGCAAAAAACAGTCCTGAAGAACGAAAACAATTTGTATACAGTTCTAAAGGGTTAGCCCGTTCGGTTTTCCAAACGAAAAATATTTGGCTTAGTGTAGCCAGATATGATTCTAGTTCTTTTTCTGATGAAGAAAATGCAATTTTCAAACGCTTCGCAAATGTTTTCGAACAGGCTTATACCCGTTTCCTTGATCTGCAAAAGGCCGAAGCACAGGCAAGAGAAACAGAGATCGAATTGAGTTTGGAAAGAGTTCGTGCAAAAACGATGGCAATGCAAAAGCCTTCGGAGTTTGTCGATGTAATTAATATAATAGGGGAGCAATTCGTTCATCTTGGTTTTGATATTGACTGGGCCAATTTCGGCGCAAATGGATTTGCTATTTCTGAAGGGATCGATATTTGGAATTTTGCCGTGATACCGGGAGGTTCGCCAATTGCTGCCAGGGTGTTTATCCCATATTTTGATCATCCTGTATTTACTACTTCTGCTGAAAACATCGATGAATTTTTAAATGGCGGAAGAGATCTTATTACGGTGACCTTTGATAAACAAATCAAGGACACATGGCTGGATCAGCTTTTTACCAAAACGATTTTTAAAGATGTACCGGAGGAATATAGAGCTATTCAATATGCAAAACCCGGTTATACCACTTCCAATATATCAATAAAAGATACCTGGCTTTCTATTGGTAAGTTTGATTCACGTCCTTTTACCGAAGAACAACATTCGATCTTAAGAAGATTTGCAAAAGCGTTTGGCCAGGCGAACACCCGTTTCCTGGATCTGCAAAAAGCCGAAGCACAGGCAAGAGAAGCACAGGTAGAAGCATCATTAGAAAGGGTAAGAAGCCGTGCAATGGCTATGCAGAATTCTGATGAGTTGAAAGAATTAATAGGTACAGTATTTACAGAACTTACAAAACTTGATATAGTTCTCACCCGTTGCCTCATCATGATCTATGATCCCAGGTCAAATGATTCAGTTTGGTGGATGGCAAATTCTGAGGCCCCAACAGAGCCAATAGGTTTGCGCATACAAAATCATGAACACCCTCCTTATACAGCTTATTTAAAAGCATGGCAGGAAAAAAAATTAAACTGGGTGTATGTTTTAGAAGGTGCAGTAAAGAAAGATTGGGACAAATTTTTATTCGGCGAAACTGAGCTTTCACACTTACCTGATTTTGTTATTGCAGGTATGAAAGCTCCGGACAGAGTTTATTTAAATGCATCCTTTAATACCTTCGGCAATCTAACACTAGCAACGCTTGAGCCTTTATCAAACGAACATTTTGATATCATGCTTCGCTTTGCAAAAGTTTTTGATCTCACCTATACACGTTTTAATGATCTGAAGCAATCAGAAGCACAGGCAAAAGAATCAAAGATCCAACTTGCATTGGAAAGAGTTCGTGCAAGAACAATGGCAATGCAGAAAAGTAGTGAGCTTACTGAAACTTCATTCCTGCTTTTCCAGCAATTCAAAGAGTTAGGTTCAGTCGCTAACCAGATGTCCATCGGTATTATTAAAGAACAAGAAAATATGATGGAAATGTCTGCCACGATCGATGGCAGCAAATTGGACCAGGTAGTGAATGTTTCGTTCAACGAGCCGATCGTGATGAAAAAATTGGTTGCTGCCTGGAAGGAGCAAAAAGGATCTTTAGTAATAGACCTTAGCGGAGATGAATTAAAAAATTATAATGTCTATCGTAATTCTATCGGTAAATTAAAATTCGAAACAGAAGAAGGTCAGCATTGGGTTATTCATATTGCATTCTTTTCAAAAGGAATGCTTTCTTTTTCATCGCATGAACGCCATTCAGATGAAATAGTTCAACTGTTAGAAAGATTTGCCGGCGTATTCGATCTTACTTATACCCGTTTTCTCGATCTTCAAAAAGCGGAATCGCAAACAAGAGAAGCACAGATCGAATTAGCATTGGAAAGAGTTCGTGCAAGAACAATGGCAATGCACAAGAGTGAAGAACTTGCCGAAACTTCACAAGTGCTTTTTCATCAGTTAAGTGAGCTTGGTGGAATTCCTGATCGTATTTCTATTGGTATCGCAGATGAAGTAAAGGGTGTTGTTGATTTTTGGACAACTGACCAGCAAGGCAGCCATCTTGATCATAGTTTTAGTGCTCGCTTAAATGAAAGAACCACGATCGCAAAAACTTACCAGGCATGGAAAGAACAAAAAAAGTCATTAGTGATCGATCTGCATGGAGAGGAATTAACAGAATGGATAAAGTTTGCCCGCGAAGAAATGGGAATTACCGTAAAGGATGATCAAATAAAAGATCGTCGTGTTCATAGTCTTGCATTCTTTTCACATGGTTGGATATTGGCTACATCTCATGAGCCTCAATATTCAGAAACAATACAAATACTGGAACGTTTTGCATCAGTCTTTAATCTTACCTATCGACGTTTTCTGGATCTGCAAAAAGCAGAAGCGCAGGCTAATGAAGCAAGGATAGAAATTGCACTGGAAAGAATAAGGGCCCGTGCACTTGCCATGCATAAGTCTGATGAACTGATGGAAGTAGCAAATGTGTTGCGGGAACAAATGGCTTTATTGGGTCAGCCTGAACTGGAGTCATCCGTTGTACATCTTTATGAGGAAGATCCTGACCATATTCTTTCCTGGCGTTCATACAGAGCCAAAGATCCGCAAAGTAAAATAGGATATGGTCATATGGCCATTCCAAAAAACTGCTGTGAAGTTGTGCGGGAATGGCTGACAAAATTCCACAGCGAATTAAAAGAATATACTATTGAAATAAGCGGGGCAAAACAAGAAGAATGGTATGAGATACTTTTCAAATTGGCCCCTGATGTTGTCAATTCCATGCGCCAGGAAAATAGCATTCATGAAAAACGCTATTACCGGTTTTCCAAATTTTCGGGAGGAGCCCTGTTAATGGTTTCAAAGCAGGAGCCTTCAGAGGAAGTCACCTATTTACAAAGAAGAGCCGCTGTGGTTTTTGACCTGGCTTACCGTAGGTTCTCAGATCTCCAAAAGGCAGAGGCACAAGCAAGAGAAGCGCAAATAGAAACGGCATTAGAAAAAGTTAGAAGCCGTTCGCTGGCTATGCATAAGAGTGACGAGTTGCAGGAAGTTGTGGATACTGTTTTTGAAAGATTACAAGATCTGAATATTGAAATGGCTTCTGCCAATATTGCAATTTTCAAAGAAGGCACGAGAAACTATGACTACTGGATCGCAAGCCCCGCTCAAAAGCGTTCGGCAAGCTTCCACATGCCATACAAGGATATATCGTTGACAAGAGATCTGATCGCTGCCAGGGAAAGCGGAAAAGAATTTTCTACTACGGCCTATTCATTTGAAGAAAAAAATGAATGGTTCGAATATGCTTTTAAAGACACAGATTTTAAATTTTTGAGTGAAGAAAGAAAACAATTCATTTTAAATGCTCCGGCAATTACAGTAGCAATTGCATTTTCAAAAAACACGGGGGTACAGGTAAACAGGTACAATAGTAAATTGTACACTGAAGGGGAAGGTGAAATATTAAAACGATTCTCAAAAGTTTTTGAACAAGCCTATATACGTTTTCTTGATCTTGAAAAGGCGGAAGCACAAGCAAGAGAAGCACAAATAGAAACAGTGCTGGAGAGAGTACGAAGCCGTACTATGGCCATGCAAAAAAGCGATGAATTGACTGATGTGGCAGGTTTATTATTTGAACAGGTCAGTGCCCTGGGTATTAAAACCTGGACAGCAGGTTTTAATGTATGGAGTGAAGACAATAATTCTTACGTTGACTATATAACAAGTCCACAGGGCGGTTTTATTGAGCCTTATACAGTATACACAGACACGGCAGAGGCATTAACTGATATAAGTAATGCAAGAAAAAGCGGAATCGAATTTGATGTACAATATGTAGAAGGGGAGAAGATCAAACAATTGTACCTCGCACTTACCAAGCTTGATGAAAAACAGTATGAAATAATGCTGCAGGATGGAGTCCGGTTCCCATCTCATCAATATGAACATTTTGTATTTGGTTCAAAAGTAAGCCTGATGTTTATTACATATGAACCGGTACAGGAAGCACATGACATATTTAAACGCCTCGGAAAAGTATTTGAGCAAACCTATACCCGTTTTCTTGATCTTCAAAAAGCCGAAGCACAAGCAAGAGAAGCACAGATCGAAGCATCGTTGGAAAGAGTAAGAAGTAAGACAATGGCTATGCATAATAGCCATGATGTTGGTGAAACCGTTGCTGTTATGTTTGATGAATTAAGAAAGTTAGACATTGAAACTTTGCG
>Ga0070670_100004117_pt1 | contig 12155 bp, 13 predicted proteins | sample KBSS63metaG_FD_64665 | JGI IMG/M metagenome (GOLD analysis project Ga0070670, IMG submission 64665) | Switchgrass rhizosphere microbial communities from Kellogg Biological Station, Michigan, USA - KBS S6-3 metaG | ecosystem: Host-associated > Plants > Roots > Rhizosphere > Soil ... | reverse complement strand
GCGTGTTGACCATCACGATCTCGAGCGGCTTCAGCACATGGCCGACGCGCTTCAGCTCCGCCGCGACATCCGCGGCGGTCACGACGTAGCCGTCCGCGAAATGGCGAAAGTCCAGCTTCACTCCCGGCTGGAAGCACCATTCGAGCGGCACGTCGTGGATCGCGATCGCCGGCTTCTTCGCTCCGAGCGCGTCGTCCATCGTCGAGTGGAAGTGATACGGCGCATCGAGATGCGTGCCGTTGTGCGTCGACAGCCGCACGACCTCCACCGCCCAGCCTTCGCCGTCGGGCAGGTCATCCTTCCGCAGGCCCGGAAAGAACGGCGCCATCTGCTCGAACGTGTGCTGGTGGGTGAAGTACTCGATCTTCGGCGCGAAGGCCGGCGGATCGCTCATCACGTCGTTCTCGAGGAAGATGGAAAGGTCGACGAAGCGGCGGGGCATCGGAGGGCACTCCGAAAGAGGTTCGGCGCAACTATACGTCCGGCGGCGGGAAAGCGGCGTCGTGCGGCGGCGACCCGCAGGCGTGGGCGAATTTGATGCGCGTCAAACGAGCACCGCATTGTCGGCATCCGCCGCTCCGGCGCGCGTCACCGGATGGGAAAATGGCGGCGACCCGACCCGGCGCGCTGCGCCCGCAGGCACATGCCGGCGAAGCGCGAGGTCCAGCGCGCACGTTCGGAGCACTCACATCATGCCTGCCGCGTACATCACCCATCCCAGCAGCCTGTTGCACGAAATGGGCCCGGATCATCCGGACTGCCCGGCGCGCGTCAGCGTGGTTCACGATGCGCTGCTCTCGAACGGCCTGCTCGACTTCATGGTGCCGTACGACGCACCGGCCGCCACGCGCGAGCAGGTCGAGCGCGTGCACTCGGCGCTCTACGTCGCCGAGCTCGTCGCCGGCGCGCCCGCGTCGGGCTACCTGCGCACCGATCCCGACACGCTAATGAACAACCATACGCTCGATGCCGCGTGGCATGCCGCCGGTGCAGCGGTGCTCGGGGCCGAGCTCGTCGCGCGCGGCACCGCAGCGTCGGCGTTCTGCAACGTGCGGCCGCCGGGGCACCATGCGACGCGCGCCGCCGGCATGGGCTTCTGCTTCTTCAATAATGCCGCGGTCGGCATCGCGCACGCGCTCGCCGAATGCGGCATCGAGCGCGTGGCGTTGATCGACTTCGACGTCCATCACGGCAATGGCAGCGAGGACATCTTCGCTGGCGACGATCGCGTCCTGATGGTCTCGACGTTCGAGAGCGGCCTCTATCCGTTCAATGGCGAAGACGCGTCGGGCCCGAACATGTGCAACGTGCCGCTGCCGCGATATTCGCGCGGCGACGCGCTGCGCGCCGCCGTGACGGATCACTGGCTGCCGGCGCTGGATGCATTCCGCCCGCAGATGCTGTTCGTCTCCGCCGGCTTCGACGCGCATCGCGATGACGACATGAGCCGGCTCGGCTGGATCGAGAACGACTACAAGTGGCTGACGCGTGAGATCATGGCCGTCGCCGAGCGTCATGCGGGAGGACGCATCGTCTCGCTGCTCGAAGGCGGCTACGTGCTGCCGGCGCTCGCGCGCTCCGCCGCGGCACATGTGCAAGTGCTGATCGGCGCAGACTGACGATACTTGCGCGGTCCGCCGCACGGCCGACCGTTGCGGCACGAGGGCTCGCCATGCAACAGTCGAATGCCGTCATCCGGGTCCAAACGCACGGTCGCGGACTGACCGAGATCACCGATCGCGTCGTCGAGTGGGTGCGCGACTCGCGGGTTCGGGACGGCCTGCTCACCGTGTTCGTGCGCCACACGTCGGCGAGCCTCCTCATCCAGGAGAACGCGGACCCCGAAGTGCAGCGCGATCTCGAACGCTTCTTCGCCCGCCTGGTGCCCGACGGCGATCCGCTGTTCGAGCACACGGCCGAGGGACCGGACGACATGCCGGCACACGTGCGCGCCGCGCTGACGCAGACGCAGCTGTCGATCCCGCTGGTCGCGGGCCGACCGGTGCTCGGCACCTGGCAGGGAATCTATCTCTACGAGCATCGGCGCCGGCCGCATGCGCGCGAAGTCGTGCTGCACGTGATCGGCGAATGAAGGGCCTCGGCGTCAGACCGCCTTGAGCTGGGCCTTCATCTCGCGCGCCGCGAGGGCATAGCCGCCGTCGCTGCCGTCGACGAAATGGATGTGGTTGCCGTTGTACGAAAAGACGATGCACGTCAGCAACGCCTCGCGCGAGCGATGCAGGCCATAGACGAGCCGGCCGGCCCGGCGCTGCGCGTCGAGGTACTGCCGCAGCGCCTCGTACTGCGCTTCGCTGCCATCGATGACCATGCGCAGCGTGCCGTCGAACTTGCGGAAGTCGGAGTTCTCGATCATCTCGGAAATGTAGCGGCTCCATCGCACGCTCTTCGTGTCCCTCCCGCGGGCGAAGAGATACATCCCGGCGAGGTTCGACAGCAGCATCCGCACGAAGCACGCCGCGCGCCCGCTGCGACCGAGCCGGCTCGAGCGCACGCGCCACTCGTGACCGAGCTGGCGCGGAGCGAGCGAGAGGCGCATGCGATCGGCCCGCAGCGGGTGGTAGCTCGCGATGTCGCCGTAGATCTGCGCGATGGTCTCGGACAGATCGCGATAGCAGGCCAGGTTCGCGTCGGCATCCGGGGATACGGCGGCGACGAGCAGCGCCAGCTTGTGGTCCCTAAAGCTCGGCACGCCCTGCCAGCGACATTCGAAGCCCTCGAAGCTGCCGGCGCAGGGGCCCTCGTCTTCGCGCACCCGCAGGACACCGCTGGCAGCCGCGTCCTTGACCCTGCGCTCGGCTTCGTCCCAGCCGCGCCCGGACAGCGTCGGCTGCGTGACGTCGGGCGACAGGCGGACCTTGGCCAGCCGCAACGGGAGTCCCTGGTCGATCAGGCTCGCCGCCGCGACCATACCGACCCGCAACGTCAGATCGAAGCTCTCGCGGGCCAGCCGTTGCGCCTCCCGCAGCGCCGGAATCGCGCGCTCGACGAGATCTCCGGGCACCGCGAACGTGGCCCCGTCGCCGCCGAACACGAACGGCAACTCGACGGTGCGATCGACGTTGACGACGGCGGCGATGCACGCGACGCCGACGGTGTTGACCTTTTTGTAGCCGCCGGCTTCGATCGCCTTCGTCGAGCCGATCACATCGGCGACGACGATCCACCAGTCGCGCGGCACCTCCGCGTGACGCGCGATCTCGATCGTCTCCGCAAACGACGCGAGTGTCGGCAGATCGCGATAGAAATCTCGGTTCGGCATCGCCTTGAACTTGATCGCGGCTAGGCGTAGTGTGGAAGCGTATCCGATGCGATCCGAGATCGGCGCGAGGCGCCGATGCTTCGCCACCGTAGAGGAGGATGACCTATCGATGAGATATACGACTTCGGAACCTGCCGGCCGGTGAGAACGCCGGCCCCCGTTGCGGTCGACGCAACGACTCGTCGCTCCCTTGAAGCTGCGACATGCATGAAAAAAGCCCCGCCTTGATCGCGGGGCTTTTTGCTGCGGGTCGCGCGGCGCGGGCCGGAGCCGTCAGGCACTCCGACCGGCAGGGTGACCGACTTCCGAAGCTGCAACGGCGCGCAGGCGACCGACGGCATCCAGCAGCCTTCGGCTTCCGGCCAACGCCACGGGCATCAACGCCGCTCGCAAGGCACGCGCTGTTACGACGTCGGTTTCGGCTTCCGCCCGGGCGCGAGCGGCGGCACGTAACCGGACACCCGGCACTGCCACGCTTCGATCGGCTTGCCGTCTTCGAAGCGTGTCAGGCTGCAGATGATGACGGCACCCATCGCGGCCAGGCCGCATAAGCGCTCGCGGACCGTCGCGAGCGGCATCTTCACCTCGACGGCGATTTCCAGGTCCAGCCGCTGGCCGTACTTCTTCAGGCACGCGAGCACTTCTGCCATCGGGCCCGAAACGTTCAGACCGGCGGGCGGGGCGTCGGAACGTGCCCCCAGACTCGTATCGGCAACAGAGCTCATCGAACTAATCCCTTCAGCGTGATCATTGGCCACCCGCACTTCTGTCGTCGCCGGCGCCGAGATCCCACGCGAGGCGGGTCACGGCGACGAGCCGATCGAGGATGTGGCGATCCCTGCGCAATTTGCCTTCCGCGTGCGCCGCACCGCCGTACGGTGGAGCGCCCGCGATCGCGGACAAATTCTCAAGCTTGAAACAACGTCGAATGGTGGCTTGCATTCCTGCCTCTCTCGTCACGATGATGATGCCCCGGGCCCGTCGGAGAACGGGTCTTGAGCCGCATGCTTTCCGATGTCCGCTCGCTCCCGGCGGCAATCAGGCGATCAGCGCCGGCCTCGCGTCATCGGCCGGTGCATCGGTGCCGGGGCCGGACGTTCGTCCTTGTGCCGGAACGTGATGCGGCCCTTGCTGAGGTCGTACGGCGTCATTTCGATGCTGACCTTGTCGCCGGCGAGGATGCGGATGTGGTGCTTGCGCATCCGGCCGGACATGTGGGCGATGATCGCGTGACCGTTGGTCAGTTCGACGCGAAATCGCGTATCGGGCATGACTTCGTTCACCACGCCCTCCATCTCGATCATTTCTTCCTTTGCCATCGATGGCTCCTCGTTTCATGTTTGCCGTAGCGCGCGACTCCTCGACCACGGCGGTGGAAATTGGTTCGAAGATTCGTCGTCAGCGCGCCTGCTGTCGCTTCGCGGACGGGGCGGCGGTGCGCGGCGGCGTGCGCTTCGCCGTCCGGTTGTGGTCGCCCCGCGGCGGCGGGCTCGGTTGACGCGTCGAGCGTGGCGCGGCCGACGTGCGCCGACCACCGGGCGTCCCGCGGTTGCCCGGTTCGGGGCGCGCCGGCGCGGCGGCTTCGGCGTCCGGCTCGAAGCCATCGCAAAAGCGCGACGGGATCGACTTGCGGATCAGCTTCTCGATGTCGCGCAGATAGCCGCGCTCCTCGTGCGAGACCAGAGAGACCGCCTGCCCGGTCGCGCCGGCCCGGCCGGTCCGGCCGATGCGATGCACGTAATCCTCGGGCACGTTCGGCAGGTCGAAGTTCACGACCCGCGGCAGCTGGTCGATGTCGATGCCGCGCGCCGCGATGTCGGTGGCGACCAGGACGCGCAGATCGCCGTCCTTGAACCTGGTCAGCGCGCGCGTCCGCGCGTTCTGGTTTTTGTTGCCATGGATGGCCAGGGCGTCGATCCCGTCGGTATTGAGGTCGCGCGTCAGGCGGTCGGCGCGATGCTTGGTTCGCGTGAACACGAGCACCTGGCGCCAGTCGTTGCGGCCGATCAGCGACGACAGGAGCGCGCGCTTGTGCTCCTGGTTCACCGGATGGACGATCTGGTCGATCACGTCGACGGTCGCGTTGGCCGGAGCCACCATCACCGTCACCGGACGATCCAGCAGCGTCTTGGCGAGCGTCTTGATGTCGTCCGAGAACGTGGCCGAGAAAAGCAGGTTCTGGCGCTTCGCCGGCAGCATCGCGATGACGCGCCGGATGTCGCGGATGAAGCCCATGTCGAGCATGCGGTCGGCCTCGTCGAGGACAAAGATCTCGACCCGCGAGAGATCGACGTTGCCCTGCGCGTGATGATCCAGCAGCCGGCCGGGCGTTGCGACGAGGATGTCGACGCCGCGACGCAGCGCGGCGGTCTGGCGATGCATGCTCGCGCCGCCGATGACGACGGCCGAGGTGAGCGGCAGATGCTTGCCGTACGTCTGCACCGAGGTCTCGACCTGCGCCGCGAGCTCGCGCGTCGGCACGAGGATCAGCGCGGCGACGGGTCGCCGTGCGCTACCCTTGTCCGAACGGGCCTTGGCGGTGAGACGCTGCAACAGCGGCAGGACGAATCCGGCCGTCTTGCCGGTGCCGGTCTGCGCCGCGGCGAGCACGTCGCTGCCGGCCAGGACGGCCGGAATGGCACTGGCCTGGATCGGCGTGGGAATGGAATAGCCTTGGTCGGCGACCGCGCGCAGGAGCGCGTCGGCTAAGCCGAGCGTTGAAAATGACATCAGTTACTCGTATGGATGCCTAGCCATATACGCTCTAGATCGAGCGGCCAGTCATAGCCAAACGGATTGAACTGCGAGGGTCGTAAGCGACTGCGGCAAGGGGACTGGAACAGGCGCCGCAACGAGGATTATACACGTTTTCAGTGCCTTCGGATAGTCCGATTCAGGTCTTCCGTACCGGCCACGATCGACGACCCGACGGTCCGGAATGACGTCACCGACCGGAATAACCGCACCGGATCAACCTAACTGGCCCGACGACACTCACCGGCCCGACGCGGCTCCCTGGCCTGGCGAAGCGAAATCGGACCGTTCCATCAGCCAGGACACGCCGAAGCCCGCGACCAGCCCCCAGAACGCCGCGCCGATATTGAATAGCGATCGGTCGGCGATCGTCACGATGATGCACACCAGCGCCCCGAGCGTGTGCCGCGACGAGAACGAAGCGACGAAGGCGGCCTGCAGCACGCGCAGCATCGCGAGGCCGGCGAGCGCCATGATGAACGCCTTCGGCGCGTTGAGCAGCAGTCGCGTGCAGGCCGGAGCGAGCAGTCCGAAGACGACCGCGAGCACGCCTGTCACGACGCCGGCGGTGTATTGCCGCGAGCGCTCGCCGGACGAGGTGAGGATCGCGTTGGTCGGGCCGGTGAGGCACGTGCTGATGCTGCCGAAGACCGCGCTGGCCAGTGCGCCCACGCCGCAGGCCACGGTGACCGCATCGATCGGAGGCTCGTGCCCCGCTGCCTTCAGCACGGCGAATCCCTGGCCGTTCTGCACCACCAGCACCGTGATGGCGAGCGGGACGACGAGCTCGATCATCGCGGCCCAAGACCATTCCGGAACCTGCAGCACCGGCTGCGCGAGCGCGAACGTGCCGAGCGCCGCGGCGTCGATCCGGCCGAGCGCGATGATCGCGACGATGCCGACCAGGAGCGCGCCGATCAGCGGCGGCAGCTTGCGAGCGATGGTCGGCACCGCGCTCAGCGCCAGCCACGCGACGACCATCGGCGCCGCGACCGCGGCGTCGAGTCCCAGCGCGCGGACGAGATCGAGGCCGAAGCGCAGGAACACGCCGGCCACCATCGCCATCACGATCGGCATCGGCACCCATTGCATCGCGCGTCGCACCCAGCCGGTCGCGCCGAGGGCCAGCATCAGCAGTCCGGTCGCGTAGTACGCACCGAGCACTTCCGGAAAGCTCAGGTGGGTGAGCGCCGTGCCGACGAGGACCGTGCCGGGAATCGTCCAGAAGAACGCGAGCGGCTGCCGGTAACGCAGGCTGAAGAAGATCGTGATGAGGCCATTGACGACGAAGACGCCCGTCAGCCACGAACCGATCTCCGCTTCGCTCAGCTTCGCCCCGGTCGCGACCGACAGGATGATCGCGACCGGACCGGTCGCCGCGAACAGCCAGCCAATGAAGCCGTTGGCGAGGTAGGTGGGCCCCAGATCGGCGAAGAAGGCGCGCCGTCGAGATGCAGCGCGCGCGGGCGTTTGCGAGGGTGAAGGCATCCGGCGTGATTCGAGCGAGGGAATGCGGGCAGCGCATGGTATCCCGCTTCATGTAGATTGCCCCTCGACCATAACGGAGCGCGACCAAGATGACCGCGTCGGAACACGCAGCCGCGTCAGCCGATTTCGTTCTTGCTGCCCGCGACGGCGCGACGGTGCACATCGCGCGGCACGGGGGGCACGTCTGTCGGTGGCGCACGCCCGACGGGGTCGAACGGCTCTACCTGAGTCCATTGCCGCGACAGCCGGGCGAGCCGATCCGCGGCGGCATTCCGGTCGTCTTCCCGCAGTTCGCGAATCGGGGATCGCTGCCGATGCACGGCTTCGCCCGCACGCAGCCCTGGGGGCTCGGTCAATCCTCCCTCTTGCCGGATGGCCGAGCCGAGGCCGTTGCTGCGCTCGCGGACTCGCCGGTTACCCTCGCCCTTTGGCCGCATCCCTTTCACCTCGAACTGGCGGTGACGGTCGGCGGCGATTCGCTGGACGTGCGGATGCGCGTTCACAACACCGGCAATGCGCCGTTCGATTTCATGTGCGCACTGCACACGTACCTCGCGACGAGCACCGAGGGGGCGCGGATCGGCGGATTGCAACGGCTGGCGTACGTCGACAACCTCAGCGGCGCGCCGGGCCGGGATGGGGACGAGCCGCTGGTCATTGACCGAGCGGTCGGGCGCCTCTATTTCGGCGTCGCCGAGCCGCTGACATTGGACGACGGTCCCGCACGCGTGCGCATCGCGCAGGAGGGATTCCGGGACGTCGTCGTATGGAATCCCGGAGCGCATCCGCCCGCTCCGCTGCCCGGATTGCCGCCGGATGGATATCGGAACTTCATATGCGTCGAGGCCGCGGTGATCGAGCGGCCGATCACGCTCGCGGCAGGCGCGACCTGGACCGGCGTGCAGCGCGTACGGGCGGTGAACGATCCGGCGGCCGCGAGCAGCTAGTCGCCAGCGTTGTTCGCGAGTGCCGCCACGACAGCGGCATCGGCGGCAGAAGCCATGGCAGCGCGCAGCTGCTCGGCCGTAACGCGACTGCCGGTCATCAGGAAATTGAGCACACCCACGCACCGCGCTCCGACGACGACGGGCGCATTGATCGACGAATGCAACCCGAGGCGGCCGATCGTCGCGTGATCGTCGAACACGCGCGCGATCGCTGCATCGCCCTCGCAAACCAGCGGCTCCCGATCGATCAGCACACGGCGCCCGAATTCCGTGTCCCGCTTCGCCTTTCGGCCGCCGACCGGATAGACCTCCGGGTCCGACGAATAAACGCGCTCCACCTGCATCGTCGCGGCATCGAACGCCGTCACGGTGAAGAGCCGCTGCCCGATCGTCGTCGCGGCGAGTCGATCGACGCGCTCGAACACGAGCTGATTCCCCGCTGCCATGACAATCGATGGATGAATGCGTCGAAGGGCCGCGGTCTACTCGGGCTTGATCCCGAGCTCGGCGATCAGCTTCGTGTACTTCGCCGTGTCCTTCACCAGGATCTCGTGGAACTGCGTCGGCGACAGGTTCGCGACCTCGACGCCGATACCCGCCATCTTCTCCTTCACCTCGGGCGTCTGCATGATGCGATTGATCTCGGTATTGAGGCGTACCGTCAGATCGCGCGGCATTCCTGCGGGACCGAATACGCCATACCAGACCGCGAGCTCGTAGCCCGGCAAGGTCTCCGCGACTGTCGGCGTCGACGCGAGCAGCGACGAGCGCTTCTCCTCGGTCACCGCGAGCAGCTTCAGCTTGCCGCTCTTCACGTGCGGCAGCGTCTGCGTGCCCGCGCTGAAGAACACCTGCGTCTGCCCCGCGACCGTGTCGAGCACGGCCGGCGCGCCGCCCTTGTACGGCACGTGCAGCATCTGGATCCCGGCGGCTTTCTCGAACAGCGCCGCGGAGAGATGGTTGGTCGAGCCGGGTCCGGCGCTGGCATACGCGAGCTTGCCCGGGTTGGCCTTCGCGTAGGCGATGAATTCAGGCACGGTATTCACCGGAACGGAGGCGTTGATGACCATCGTGTTCGTGACGTACGCGACGAGCGCGATCGGCGTGAAGTCGTCGACCGGCTTGAACGGCATCGTGACGAACAGCGAGCCGTTCATCGCATGCGTGCTCATCGAGCCGACGAGCAGCGTGTAGCCGTCGGGCTTGGCCTTCGCGACGACGTTCGAGCCGATGTTGCCCGAGGCGCCGGGCTTGTTCTCCACGACGAACGGCTGGCCGAAGCTCTTGGTCAGATGCTCGGAGAGTGTCCGCGCGAGGATATCGGTGGATCCGCCGGGCGCCCAAGGCACGATCATCGTGACGGGTCTGTCGGGCCATGGGGTCTGCGCATCTGCGGCGGACAGCAGCAGCAGTGCCGCCGCGAATGCGGCCGCAGCGCTTCCCAATTTCCCATTCCATCCGAGTCTTTTCATTTTGCTCTGTGCGTTGTTGCCATCATCGGGATCATGCATGCCGGGCAGCGAGTCCCAAGGCTATTGACTCGGAAGGACCGACCGCAGGAACGACTCGATCTGCTCGGCGGTCGTGCGTTGCGCACCGGCGGCGACCGCGTGGTCGATCAGTGCCGTGCCGCGCAATCCGAACAGGTAGCGGACGATCAACACCCCGTCGGTCAGCGGATCGGCCTTGCCATCGCCATCGACGTCGATCGCGCCGATATGCCGGGAATCGAAGCCACCCGAGGGAGCGTTTCCGCTGCGCACGAGGCGAACCGCGAGCGGGGCCGTCTTGCCCGCGGTGTTGGTGATGCCTCTCAGGAACGAGACCGTGTATGCGGAGGACGGGCTGCCACGCACCGTCGTGCTGGTCCAATGCGCGCTCGTCACCACGGTCGTCGGGAAGATTGCCATGTTGGACGCCGGATTGTGACCACAGGTCTCGACGATCGAGGCGAGCTCCTTGAAGTTCGGCACGCGCCAGTCGGTATGTCCACCGGACGTGTCGTTGAGCGCAACGAGGTGCGCGTCGGTCCAGCTCAGTAACGCGGGCGCGCCCATCAGGCATCCGTCGCCGCTGCGCCCTTCCGCGCACCGTTTCCACATCAGGCCGGTCAGGGTGTGCGTCACCGTTCCGTTGCCGTGATCGACGAAGGCCGAGGTCGGCGTCGATTCGGGAACGTTGGCCATCGGAGCGGCAGCTGTGCATGCGGCGTCCGCTCTCGCCGCGGCGGCCAAATAAGCCACGAGCACGATCATGCGAAAAGTCCGAGGCGCCATGGCGATGTCCCTGCTAGAAGACGGTTCCGCGCACGAGTCGCACGCCCACCGCTGTCGTCTTCGCCCGCACGTCCAGGACAGAAAGTCCGACGACGGGGCTTCCGACCCAGGCAGACGCCGCGTCGAAGGCGTAGGTCGTCGCGGTCCACATCACACTGGGCGAGCTCGGGAAGTAGGTGGCCTCGAGCGTGGCGGCGACGTTGGCCTGAAAGCCTTCGTAGTGCAGCGTGATCAGCTCGCGCGGCGTCGGCAGGCGCCAGTCGGTGTAGCTGCAGAGCGCAGCGGCATTGACGGCCGCGATGAAATCCTGGGTATTGCACGACGGGAGAGAGCCGCCGCACGTGCTCGTACCGACCACGCCGGCGTTTCCTCCGTTGCTGCCGGCATCCGAGCTGAACCACGTGAAGGTGCTTCCGGCGTGTCGCAGGTTCCCGGCAGTGGGTGACTTGACTTCCCACGTCAGGCCCGTGGTGTTGTCGCGGGTACAGGCCCAGTCGGACGCGCCCGTTCCCAGCGCAGCGGCGGGGTCGGTCGCCGCGCCTGCATTGGTGATCTTCGTGTAGTCGAGGCCCTTGGGCCCGGCACCCGTCTTCGCGAGCAGGCCCATGTACGCCGCAGCGTCCCGTCCGTAACGGCAGTCCTGACGCGGATGGGTTCCATTATCGGCGGCGACGCTTTCGACGTGGGCCGCGGGAAGCGTGTCGGCGGCCGTCGCGTTATAGCAGGTGTCGACGCCGGTATCCGGCAATCCGACCGCTCCGGAAGGGGCGGCCGCCCACGCAAGTACGACGAGCAGTTCGCGGAAGCGCGGCATCGGCATCTCGAGCAGTCAGGTACGCGGACGGTCAAGAATAGCATTGTCCCGCGTGGCTCGACGCCGGCGCGTCACGCGGCAGCCGACGCTCACCGGCCGACGGCGTACCCCTGCATCCCGCGCGGATTGGCGGCTGCCTTGAGCAGCCTTCTGCCCTTCCCATCGCGCACCTGCGAGCACACGCTGAGGCGGCCCTCCGACCATGGCAACCCGACCTTTAGCGTATGTCCGAATGCCGCCAGCTCGTCCTGGACGCCTTCCGCGAACCGCGACTCGAGCGTCAGCTGATTCAACGTGGTCGCGCGCGGCCAGAACGATCCCGGGAAGTGATCGATGTGCCACGACGGCGCATCGATCGCTTCCTGCAGGTTCATGCCGTGCACGACGTGGCGCAGGAAGAACGAGAGGCTCCACTGGTCCTGCTGGTCGCCGCCTGGCGTGCCGAACGCCATGAACGGCTCGCCGTCCTTGAGCGCCATCGACGGCGAGAGCGTCGTCGTCGGACGCTTGCCGGGCGCGAGCTGGCCCGCCGTGCCGTCGTCGAGCCACGTGGTCTGCAGCCGCGTCGTGATCGAGAAGCCGAGCGCGGGAATCGC
>Ga0070670_100004116_pt1 | contig 12155 bp, 8 predicted proteins | sample KBSS63metaG_FD_64665 | JGI IMG/M metagenome (GOLD analysis project Ga0070670, IMG submission 64665) | Switchgrass rhizosphere microbial communities from Kellogg Biological Station, Michigan, USA - KBS S6-3 metaG | ecosystem: Host-associated > Plants > Roots > Rhizosphere > Soil ... | reverse complement strand
GCGCGCGGCAGCATGCCGTACTCGGCGGTCACCCAACCCTTGCCGGTGTTGCGCAGAAACTGCGGGACACGATCCTCGAGGCTCGCCGTGCAGATCACTTTCGTCCGTCCCGCTTCGATCAGCACCGAGCCTTCGGCGTGCATGGTGAACGACGGAGTCATGCGCGTCGGTCGAAGCGCCGCGGCGGCGCGGCCATCCAGTCGAGTCATATATTCAACCTATAACGTACGTAACGAACAGCGAAGTAACCATTTTCATCTTCCCTCGGCGGCTTCAGCATCCGGGTGCAGCGACGTCCACTTGAGATTCTTCTGCAGCGGCCGCCGCAGATCGACATGGCCAACCAGCGTGTCCACTTCCTTGCCGTCGACGAGAAGCTGCACACGCGTGATGGCCGGGAGGTTCACGGTGAGCGCGTTGACGATGGCGTACGTGGTGAACAGCTCGTCCAGCGCGCCGCCGGTGTGGGCGGTGCGGACTTCGCCGCTCAAATCGACGAACGCGTCGCCGCGATCGCCGACGTAGAGCGCGCGCAGCTTCGTGCCTGCGGGGATCGCCGAGGCATACGGCGCCGGCGCCGGCGCGAGCTGCACTTCGACAATCCGCCGCGCCTGCTCGACGATTGGATCGCCGAACGGAACCTCGCGCTGCACGCCGGGCAGCGACAGCCCGTCTTCGGAGATGTAGTACAGCGTTGCGGTGATCTTCGGTTGCGCCGCGGTCGCGGCCGCCGCCTCCGGGCTTGCCGCTGGTGGCGCGGGCGATGGGCCGCGCGATCGGCGAACCACGAGCATCGAAACAGCCACGAACGCAGCGAGAATCAGAGTCGCAATGATGGCGATCCGGCGATCCATCAGCGTGCTCCGCTCACCGGTGCCGGGACATGAGCATCACGAAAGCGCGTAATCGCGCCCACCAGCGCCTGCACCACGCGGTTCTGGAAGTCGTCGGAGGTCAGCTGCTTTTCCTGCGCCGCGTTGGTGATGAATCCCATCTCCACGAGCACCGCGGGCATGTTCGCACCCACCAGGACACGGAGCGGCGCCCGCTGGATGGCGCGAGCGCTCATGGGCACGTGCTCGCGGAGCGCTGATTCGACCCCCTGCGCCAGCGCGGCGGATTCCTGGATGTAACGCGCCTGCGCCATCTCCCAGAGGATCATCTCGATGTCGCGGTTGCCGCCGCCAAACACCGGCAGCGACTCGCTGTCGCCCTTGGCCACGCGCTGCGCCGCGTCTCCGTACTCATCGAGGCTGAGGTAGAACACTTCCGCACCAGAGACTCCGGGCCGCATCGACGCGTTGGCATGGAGGCTGACGAAGAGGTCTGCCTTGTTGTTGTTGGCAACGGCCGCGCGCTCGTCGAGCCCCATCGTCGCATCGCCGTCGCGCGTGAGGATCACGCGGATGCCGAGCCGCCCTTCGAGCGTTCCTTTCAGCCGGCGCGCGACCGCGAGCGTGACATCCTTCTCGAGCGCGCCTCCCGGCCCCTTCGCGCCCGGTTCGTTGCCGCCATGTCCCGCGTCGATGACGATCGCGCGCAGCGTGCCCGAAGGCACGAGATCGATGAGCGGTGGGATTTCGGTAGGCGGCTGCGCCGGCGGGCCCGGCGGAGTCGGCTGCGTCACTTCGGTCGCCTGTCCGGCGATGTCGATCACCAGACGTCCTGCGCCGCGGTCGCCAGGCACGTCGGATGTCCGGAACGTCGCAAACTTCGGCCCGAGATCGATCGCGATCGAGGACGGCGTGTCCCCCTGATGAATGTTCTGCACCAGATCCGGAGAGGTCGAGGCGGGAAGCGCGACATCGAGCGTGTCCGCTTCGAACTTGACGATCAGGCGCTGCGCCTCCTGCGAGATGGTGTGAGGCGTCGCCGGCGCGATATCAAGGGTGAGCCGCGTCGCGGAGCCAAGCGGATCCATCCGTCCGACGACACGCGGCGCACGAACGTCGCCGATCAGCAGCAGCCGTGACGGCTTCCTCAGCTCGACCCGCGTCGTCAGTGCGGGGCCAAGCGCGCGGGTGACGAAGTCGACCGGCACATACCACGTGCGCCCCTCGTGTGCCGGCGGCGCCGGGAGCGAGATGAGCCGGCCACTCACCGAGGCGAGGCTCTGGCCGGCGGATAGGACGATCGTCTGATTTCCCGCGGTGACGGTCAGCCCGCCGGCGGCCGCATCCTCGCGTATCGTCAGGTTGAACAGCCGCGCGAGCTCGTCGAGCGCGAACATTTCCTGTCCAGCCATCACGCGCGCCGCGAGGGGGCGCCGCCCCTCGCGAGAGAGCACGGTATACGGCGCCGCGCTGCCCGGCGCCTGTGCTGCGGGCGCGCCGCCGAGGGCGCACAGCACCAGCACTGCCGCGGCAGCGGACGCTCTCATCGGGATCAAAGCGATCAATGATAACCGGCTTCGACGCCATCGCCCGCCGAGTCAGAACTTCGCGACGATCGCCGCGGACGTGATCCGATCGGTCTTTTCAAACCCGGGGACTGGGGAGTTGTTGAACTTGATGTCGTGCGACAGCTTCAGTGAGAGGATCTTCGTGATCGCCGCGCTAATCGCAAAGACATTGTTGAAGCGCCAGGCGTCGTGCTCCTCCAGCGACTGCGTGAAGATCGCTGAGTCCGTGATATCGGCGGACTGCGAGATTTGCCACTTGTATGCGCTGCCGATGTTCACGAGTGCGAACGACTGCGCTTCTCCGGTCGCGCGCCCCTCGTGGGTGTAACCCAACCCGGCATCCACGCGCAGCGTATGGACCGGTCCCATCAGCAGCTTGTAGCCGAGTCCGCCGTCGATGGTGTTGCGGTGATCGATGCCGGCAAATGGATCGCGGAGGTAGCCGTAACGCCCGAACACCTCTACGCGGTCGGAGAGGGCGCGGGCTTCGCGCAGGTCGGCGGTGAACGACCTGGCGGTCTCGACGTCGTCCGCCTCGTTCCGCACGAACGCGACCCGGGACTCCGTGGTCCACGGCGCGGCGCGGAAGACGACGGACGCGCCCAGGCCGAGCGATTGTGTGTCCGTGTTGCCACCCGTCGAGACGAAGGAGGCCTCCGCCTTCCGTTCCCATCGAGGTGGAGGAGGCGCGGGCGCCGCCGGCGGAGCTTGGGCCAGCGCGAACGTCGGAGCCAGGACAATCAGCGCGACCGTAAAGGCGTATGTCGTCTTCATGCGCCGCGCGCAGTGCCAGAACCGTGCCCGGTCGCCGCCTCGATTATCGTGAGGCCGCGGTGGCTTCTTCGAGCGTACGACGCATGTAGTCCACGCTCTGCCGTGCAATCGTCTCCGGATCGGGCTTGTAGTCGAAGACCTCGACGGATACCCACCGCTCGTAACCGGCCTCGTGGAGGGCCCGAAAGATGGGGACGAAGTCGATGTCGCCGAACCCGGGCCCGCGCAGGTTCGCGTCGTTCGCGTGAAAGTGCCCGGCCGCCGGCCCGTACCGATGGATCAGGTCGACCATCGGCGTGTGCTCGCTCGCCATCGCCTTCACATCGAGGTGCAGCGTGAAGTTCGGATGATCCACCGCGCGAATGAGCGCCGCCGCCTCTTCGCACGTGGTGATGAAATCCGTCTCGGCCGGCGAGAGAGGCTCCATACAGATCGAAACGCCGTTTCCGGCGAGCGCCGGCATCGACTTGCGGAATGTCTCGGCCGCCCACTCGAACGCCTGCTCACGCGAGACTCCCGGCAGCAGCGAGCGCTGCTTCGGGGATCCGAAAACCATCAGCGTCCCTCCCAGGTCGCGGCACGCCTCCGAGAGGGCGGCGATGTACTCAGCGGTACGCGCCCGGACGGCCGAATCGGGAGAGGTCAAGTAGAACTCCTGGGTGCCGGCAAGGAGCCAGTGAAGACCGATGATTTCAATCCCCACGTCGGCCGCCTGACGACGCAGCAGCGCGCGCCGTTCGCGCGTGACGTCGGTGATGCGCGGGGCCAGCGTGAAGGGGGCAACCTCCAGTCCGTCATAACCCGCTTCTTTCGACACGCGGCAGACACGGTCGAACGGCCAGTTTTCGAACAGCTCGTTGCAGATGGCGAAGCGCATCTTGGGATTGTACTCTCGCGGTTCGCGGGTCGCGGCTGGCAGCTAGTGTTAACTCCCTTGTTTGTCAGGGTGAGACACGAGATCGATGACCACGGCGCACGCGAGGATGAGCGCATCGTCCTGATCGGGGCCGATGTCGATCCCATAGGTGTCGGCGAGGCTGAACCACCGCTTGCTCACTTGCGCTACCTCGCGTCCCGCCCGCTCGAACACGTACTCGTGATCGAGGAAGTCTCCGCGGGCTTCGAGATCGTCAGGCCCGGGAACATCGACGTTGAACCGCGCGCGCGCCAACGTGAACAGCCGCTTCTTCACGACCGCGATGGTTTCGCCGCCGCGCTCGATCTCGTACTGCGGCCCGATGCTGACGAGCTTCTGCCGGATGTGCAGGAGCTCATTCCCGTGCATGTCCTGGAACGACAGCTTGTTCCCGAAGCTGAAGACTTTGCCATCGACGAAGTAGGCGTCAGTGCCCGCGGCGTCCTTGATGGTGAAATCGTCGCCCCAGGAGAGGATCCGCTCTCGCATTACGTAACGCATTTTTCTGATCGTAAAAGGTAAAAGGTAAATGGTAAAAGGTAAAGACCGGATGGTCCGCAACGTCATCCTTGCCGTAGGTCTAGCGACGCTCAGCGTCCTGGCGAACTCCGCATTGTTCGCCCCGACGTTCGCTGTCGCCGTCGCGCAGAGCGAGGCGCGTTCCGGTCCACCGCCTCCCGAGTACGAACTGGTCTGGGCCGATGAGTTCGACCGGGACGGCGAGCCCGACGCGAAGAACTGGACCTACGAACGCGGCTTCGTGCGCAATCGCGAACTGCAATGGTACCGGCCTGAGAACGCGCGGGTCAGCGGCGGCCGGCTCACAATCGAAGCGAGGCGCGAACGCGTCTCGAATCCCGCCTTCCAAACCGGATCGACCGACTGGCGGAACCGTGAATTCGCCGAGTACTCATCGGCCGGTTTGATGACCAAGGGGTTGCATCAATGGCGATATGGCCGATTCGAGATGCGCGGACGCATCGATACTCGGCCGGGTCTGTGGCCCGCCTTCTGGACGCTCGGGATCACCGGCCCATGGCCGCACGGCGGCGAGATCGACATCATGGAGTATTACCGCGGCACGCTGCTCGCCAACGTGGCATGGGGCGGCGCAAAGCCGTTCCAGCCGATCTGGGCTGACACCCGGAAACCACTGGAGAGCTTCAATGATCCCAAATGGTCTGCTGCGTTTCACGTCTGGCGGATGGACTGGAACGAGCGGGCGATCGTGCTCTCTGTCGATGGCACCCGGTTGAACGAAGTGGAGCTTGCGCGGACGGTCAATCAGGACGGCAGCGGGCGGAATCCGTTCCATGAGCCTCACTACCTGCTGCTCAATCTCGCTGTCGGCGGTTCGTCCGGCGGCGATCCCTCGGCCACGACGTTTCCTGCGAAGTTCGAGGTCGATTTCGTGCGCGTCTATCAGCGGAAGTGAGGCTGCGCGCTAAAATACGCCAATGATCGGACGGCCGCTCTTCCCGGATCTGTGCGAGATTCGGTCGCAGGTGCGACCGTTATTGGCGAATGCGACGAAAGTTCTCGCGTGCGCGGCCGTTCCACATTCCGGTGAGGCTGTTCCCGTCGTCTGAGAGCGCACCGGTGAACCGATCGCGCGCGTTTTGATAAACAGCCGCTTCGTTCTGCAAGACGACGTTCCCGCGGTCGGCGGACTCGACCTTCATCGGTCGACCGAACGTCTTCGATTCGTAGCGTTGAGGAATTATCACGCGCTCGGTGTTTATCCAGGCTGTAAAGACACCATCCTGGGATTGCACAATGTGCATCGACACCGACGATGCGGGTGTCCCCGGCGGTGGTGTAGTGTCCGACACCTTTTCCCAATCTCCGCACAATAGATTCGGCGACGAACCCTTCTCGGGATGTGGTCGTTCGAGGACGACCTTCCGCGTTTCATCGTCGAGCACCCATTCGCCGGTCCAACGCACGGCGGCTGGATCGAAGGTCGCCGTCAGCCCCAGCACGCGCAGGTTCGTGCCGTCGAAGCTTGCTCCCGAGGTATTCGGCATCGGCGTCACGCCATACCATCCTGCCCATCCGCGACCCGGTTTCCGATGATAGACACGCACCTGAATCGTTTGCTTCTGCCAACCCTCGATCATCAGGAAGATCCCGTCGACGCTTGACGGGCCTGCCACTTCCCAGGGGCCGCCCACTCGCTCAGGTTCTGAGATAACAGGCTGGGTTTTCTCCTGGGCGGAGACACTCAACGCGCAAGACAGGCTCAGACCCAGCACTGTCAACCTCATATCAACACTTTGACACCAATCAACCCGCTCTGGCACGCTCACGGTTCATGAATGCGTTGCGTCGCGCGGACGGTCATTCAGGACGGCAGCGGTCGAATTCCTTTCATGAGTCTCACTATCCGCTGCTCAATCTCGCTGTCGGCGTTTCGTCCGGCGGCGATCCCTCGGCCAAACTTTTCCTGCGACGTTCGAGGTCGATTGTTTGGCAGGTCGCGGTGCGCCTGGGGCCCGAGACCGTCATCGCACCGGCGGCGCCCCCGCGCAGGCGCGTGAAAAGGAACAAGGAAGAAAGTAAAAGGTCGGTCAGGCGATCTAGAGCGTTTTCAAATATGCCAGCAGCGCTCCGACCGGCGAGTTCACCAGTCGCTCTGTGATCGTCTTTCGATCTGCGATGGGATCGAGGCCGCTCGTATCGGGGCACAGGTCGGAGCCGAACGTGTGTCCAGTGTTGGCCCTGCTGGGGACCGTGGTGTCGTACTCCTTGATGAGTATCGTGTCGTACGGACTATACCGGGCCGCCGGCCGATCCGACCATTCGAAGCCGACCAGGGCTTCGTCGTAATACAGATTGCCGCGCAGGAACCGTCGTGGACGGGTAGCGGAGCACACCAATTGGCCGAGCGTGGGAACCGATCCATTGTGCAGATACGGCGCCTGGGCCCAGATGCCGTGCAGCACGTCGGCCTTGTATCCGTTGGTGCCCTCTGCCACGCGCCGCGGCGTGTCGCGGAAGTACTCGTCGAGTCTGGCCTGCCAGTCGCCCTTCGGCACACACCAGTCGGCGCCCGGCTGCCCCTGATTGTTCAGGCCGTAGATACGACACGCTTCCGTGACGAGTGCCGCCAAGCCGAAGCGAGACACGCTGGTGTTCACCAACGTGCGGTTCGGGTCGACTCCCAGCTTCGAGACCGCATAGATCGTCTGGTTGCGAGACACGTGGCACGTGGCGCACTTCGCCTTGAACAGCGCCTTGCCTTCGCGCGCCCGTCCAAGATCGACGCTGCTGAACGGATACGGAGGCGGCGGCAGATTGTCGATGAACGGGTTCATCGGCTCGTGAATCCGTACGTTGACCATGCGCGGGTCGCCGGTCGCCGAGGCTCCCGAGGCGAGGGCGCGGGATGAAGCGCCCTGATTGCCGTCCCAGTTGGCGTGGAAACGATCGATCGCCCAGTTGACGCTCTTGACGTCGATGGGTGCCGGGACCGGCGGCGCCCAGGCGGCAATATTCTGGAAGATCCGTTCGCCGGCCGTCTTCGCATCCGTCGCCGGTTCGGTCATTCCTGGAACGTCAACCGGCAAGCCGTTCGCTTTCGAAAAGCCCGAGAAGATTGGGCTGTTCGGGTTGTCGCGACGGACGAATTCGAGGAAGCTGTTGTCCTTGCGGCGTGTGTGGATCGCGACGAGGCCCGAGGCGATCCCGAACGCATCCATCTGGCCGGGCCGGTCCTCGAATACGCCGGGAAACGGCCGCTTGTACGCATTGTTCTTCGCCACGACGTGATAGATGAAGTGCGTCTTCACGGCGACGGCGATGAGGTCCTGCATGACACTCGGGAACTCTTCGGCGACTGCGAGAGTTTGACGCTTCGCGCGGGCGATCTGCGCGGGCGATGAACCGTACAGCGATTCCGGATGGAGACGGGCCTTGTCGAGCATCTCGGTGTATAAGGCGAGAACTGCGCTCCTGTTTGGCTTGATGTTGGCAGGGTTCACCGGGCTCGTGGACGCCGGGTCGAACCCGGACTCGACCAGCGCGGCGCCAGTGAGCATCAGCAGCTTCGAGAAATACTGCGCTTCGATCTGCGTGCTCGGCATCCCGGGAAGGAATTTCATTTTCCCCGACACCATCACGCGGCCGACGTGGCAGGCCGCGCACGAGAAAAACACGCGATCTTTCCCGCCAGGGGTACCAAAATTCGGCCGATCGTGTTCCCAGTTCTCCTCTTTATCCACGGTTCGCAGTTTCGCGATCAGCAGACTGGTATTCTGAAAGACGCGCCGCGCCCGCAACCGTGTGTCATAGACCGCCATTTCCACCGCCGTCGCGGGTGCGAACGAAGTCGGGTTCTCGAAGGCGAATCCGAAAGGCAGCGGTGACTGGCGTTCGTTCGCCGGGCGGGCTACGCCATCGACGTAATCTGACGGGTTGGGAGCCAGCCCGATGTGATCGAACGTCCAAGTGGTTCCAGAGCTTCCTGATCCAGAGGGCACGATCGCCTCGTGTTTCCAGATTCTGGCGATGGCGCGCAACGTCGGGTTCTGATGGTTGGCATCGAGATCGAGAATCGTCTTGAAGAGCACGAACGGGACACCGTTGAAGCCGACCGGGTTGTCGCGGAACCATCTCCAGGCCATCTGAGGAGTCTGCCCACTGCGGAATCCGTACTGCTGCGCGTGTTGCGGATCGGCGTCGTTCAGATAACCGTCTATCGCCCGTTGACGCTTCTGGATCTCCGCCGTCCAATCGGTCACAACCTGTCCATCGACCCAAGACACGATCTCTTCGCTGGTGTCGTTCCTGAGCGGGCCGACGAGCCGTGCTTCCGCCCGCTGGGCAGCAGCGGCGTACTGGGGATTCTCGGTCGCACGCCCGCGGTTGCAGGCGCAGACGGCAGCGCACACGAAAGCGAGGCTGCAGAGCCCGCGATTCCGGAAGATTGACATAGTGCGACCTCGATGTCAGCTGCGCGCGATCGACGGCCAGTGCCGTCGCGCCGTGCCGCTGTGAGGGTCGAAAGGCGAGGAGCATAGTGCAGCCGCGATCCGCGATCAATCGGTACCAGCAGCGACGCGCGCTGCATTAAAATACGCCAATGATCGCCGTCCGGTCCTGCGGCGTGCTGGCGCTGGCGATCGCCGCCTTCGCCACTCTCGGTATGGCCGAGGAAAAGGGCACGCCGCCAGCGATGACGAGCCGTGTCGATTTCACCCGCCAGATTCGTCCCCTCCTCTCCGATCGCTGCTTCCGCTGCCATGGGCCCGACGCGTCCAGGCGAAAAGCGAAGCTGCGTCTCGATGTCCGCGAGGGTGCCTTCAAGAAGCTGGACGGGGGCTGGGCGGTTGTCAAGCCGGGCGATCCCTCGAAGAGCGAGCTGGTACGTCGGATCACGACCGACGACACCGAGGACATGATGCCGCCGCCGGAGTCGAAGCTGTCGCTCACCGCCGATGAGAAGGCGCTGCTGATGCGATGGGTGGCGGAGGGCGCCGATTACCGGCCGCACTGGTCGCTGGCGCCGGTTGCGGCGGTCACCCTTCCGCTGCGCGCGGGGACGTCCGTTACTTCGAATCCCATCGACGCGTTCGTGCGGGCCCGGCTGGAGCAGGAAGGGCTGTCCCCGTCACCCCAGGCATCACCCGAGGTTCTGGTGCGGCGACTCGCCTTCGATCTGACCGGATTGCCGCCGACCGTCGAGGAGATCGAGGCGTTCGCCGCCGATCCGTCGGAAGCGGCCTACGAAGGGCTGATCGATCGCTACCTCGCGTCGCCTGCCTACGGCGAGCGCATGGCGGTGGACTGGCTGGACCTGGCGCGCTATGCGGACACCTACGGCTACCAGGCGGATGTCGAGCGGGACATGTCGCCCTATCGCGATTGGGTCATCTCCGCGTTCAATCGCAATCTTCCCTACGATCAGTTCCTGACCTGGCAGCTGGCCGGCGACCTGCTGCCCAACGCCAGCCGCGAGCAGCGGATTGCCACGGCGTTCAACCGCCTGCACCGCCAGACCAACGAGGGCGGCAGCATCGAGGAAGAATTCCGCACCGAGTACGTCGTCGATCGGGTGAATACGTTCGGCACGTCGATGCTCGGACTGACCATCGAATGTGCCCGCTGCCACGACCACCGCTTCGACCCGATCACCCAGCGCGACTACTACTCGCTGTTCGCGTTCTTCAACAACATCGACGAATCCGGCCTCTACTCGCATTTCACGAACGCGACGCCCAGCCCGTCGTTGCTGCTGGCGACGCCGCCTCAGGAGCAGGAACACCAGCGCCTGGTCGCAGAGATGCGCGCCATCGAGGTCGGCTTGGATCGGAATCGGCGGTCCGCGAAGGCGGCGTTCGACCGCGAGCCGAAGCCGCAGGCGGTGACACTCCCGATACCGATCGTCCATCTGGCTTTCCAGACTGTTGATGGGGACAAGACACCAGATTCGGCAACGGGAACGCCCGCGGAATTGAAGGACGCGCCCGTCCTGACTGACGCGCACGCCCTGCGCTTCAGCGGCGACAACTCGGTCGTGGATCCTGGCGCTCCGGTTCTCGGCCGCACCGATCCGTTCTCCCTGGTGCTGCGCCTTCAGCGCACCGAACCGCAGGACCGCGCCGTCGTGGTCCACCAGTCACGGGCATGGACGGACGCCGGCAGCCGCGGATTCGAGCTGACCCTCGATCATGGCCGCGTCTTCTTCGGCCTGATTCATTTCTGGCCCGGGAATGCGGTCGCTGTCCGATCGCGACAACCGCTGCCGCTCGGCGTGTGGTCGACCGTGGTGGTCACCTACGACGGCTCGAGCCGTGCCTCAGGCACCAGACTGTACGTGAACGGCGTCGCGACCGAAACCGAGGTCGTCCGCGATCATCTCTATAAGGACATCACGTACGACCGTGCGGCAGGGGACAACGTCAACGAACAGCCGCGGCTGACGATCGGCGCGCGCTTCCGGGACAGCGGCTTCAAGAACGGGCTGATCGACGATCTGCAGATCTTCGACACCGAGTTGACCGGCGTCGAAGTCGCCGAACTCGCGGGAACGCGCGCGCCGGCCGCCGCGGCGTTCGATCACTTTCTGGCACGGCGGCATCAGCCGTCCGTCGCCGCGCGCGCCGAACTGAAGAAGCGGCGCGTCGAGGAAAACGCGCTGATTGCGCGCGTGCCCGAGATCATGGTGATGGAGGAGATGCTGCCGCCGCGGCCGGCGCATCGTCTGCAGCGTGGGGCCTACGATGCCCCACGGGAAGTCGTGTCCCCCAACACTCCGGGGAGCCTGCCGCCGTTTCCGGCCCATCAGCCGCGCAACCGTCTCGGGCTTGCGCGGTGGCTGACGGACCCGAAGAACCCGCTCGCCTCGCGAGTCGTCGTCAATCGCATCTGGCGGATGCACTTCGGCCAAGGCATCGTCGCGACGCAGGAAGACTTCGGCAGTCAGGGACGCCTGCCGACGCACCCGGAGCTGCTCGACTACCTGGCGGCGCGCTTCATGGCCGAGGGATGGGACGTGAAGGCGCTCCATCGCCTGATCGTCACCTCGCAGACCTTCCGGCAGTCATCGGCGGCGGCGCCGGCGCTGGCAGCGCAAGATCCCGACAATCAGCTGCTCGCGCGCGGGCCGAAGCGGCGGCTGGCCGCCGAATCAATTCGGGACAGCGCGCTCGCGGCGAGCGGCCTGCTCAATGCGACCGTCGGCGGACGAAGCGTGAAGCCTTATCAACCGGCCGGCCTCTGGGAGCAGTCGGGGACCGGCAAGACTTACCATCAGGACTCGGGCGGCAATCTCTATCGCCGCAGCTTGTACACGTTCTGGCGGCGCACGTCACCACCCCCGTCGATGGTCACCTTCGGCGCGATGTCGCGCGAAGTCTGCACGGCTAAGCGCGACGTCACGACCACGCCGCTCCAGTCGCTGGTGCTGCTGAACGATCCGCAATTCGTGGAAGCGGCGCGCGTCCTGGCCGAGCACGTATGGCAGCGATTTCCCTCCGATGGCCCGGCGCGGAACAGTCTGGCTTTCCGCGCCCTCGTCGGACGGCCGCCGGACCCCATCGAGGCTGCGATTCTCGAACGATT
>Ga0070670_100004114_pt1 | contig 12157 bp, 14 predicted proteins | sample KBSS63metaG_FD_64665 | JGI IMG/M metagenome (GOLD analysis project Ga0070670, IMG submission 64665) | Switchgrass rhizosphere microbial communities from Kellogg Biological Station, Michigan, USA - KBS S6-3 metaG | ecosystem: Host-associated > Plants > Roots > Rhizosphere > Soil ... | reverse complement strand
CGACAGCTGCTACTTGATCCAGCACGGTGACCAACAGATGGTCTGGGACACCGGCTTCCCGGCCTCTTGGAAGGGGCAGAGCAAGGACCTGGGCGATCTTACGGTACGCGAGGATAAGACAATCGCCGAGCAACTCGCGCAGGTTGGACTAAAGCCCGCCGACATCGACATCGTCGGCATCAGCCACATGCATTCTGACCACACCGGCCAGGCGGCGGAGATGCCGCAGGCCGAATTGCTGATCGGCAAGGCGGACTTCGACCAGACCAAGGGCAAGGACGACCCGTTCGGCCCGTGGCGCAAAGACGGCGCGAAGGTCCGGACAGTCACGACGGACACGGACGTGTTCGGGGACGGAGGTGTGGTCGCGCTTCACCTCCCGGGCCACACTCCGGATCACCTCGCCTTGCTGGTGAAGCTCGCGTCTGGCCCCGTTTTGCTTACCGGCGACCTCTACCATTCGCGCGAGGCTCGCGAGAAACGCGGCGTGCCGCCCTTCAACACGAGCCGCGAACAGACGCTCCAGTCGATGGACGTGTTCGAAAAGCTCGCGAAGGACACCGGTGCCAAGGTCGTGATCCAGCATGAGCCGCGGGACATTCCTCTTCTCCCGGCCTTCCCTCAGGCAGCGAAATGATCCGTGCGTTCATCCTGGCAGCCCTTGCGCCCGTCGCAGCGGGGCAGGGAGGATGCGCCGATCATTGGACTGTTGAGGTGAGCGCGGCGAGTTTCGCTAACAACGGCGCGGGCCGGACGTTCACGAGGGCGCAGCTCGAGGCTTTCCGGTCCAAGGTGCAGGATGGACTTAAGTCGGCGATCGGCGATGCCTGTCGAACGGGCCGGGTGAAGGTCGAGAGCGCGAAAGCCGTTCAGCGCGTTACGGTGTCGAGCGCCAGCGGCGCAAGCGACCCGTTCCTCTATCCGTCAGGGAAAGGCGCACTTCAATTTGAGTGGATCTTCGCCGAGGAAGATCTCGCCGTGCCATCCGCTAGGGACATCATCGCTGGGGCCGCCTGCTGGATCGATCCAAACGGTTCGACCTGCGCCAGTGGAGCCGACTGAACGACATGAAAGCATTGCTTAGCCACGAACCCGGTGGCCCGGAAACGCTGCAGCTGGAGGACCTTCCCGATCCGACGGTCGGGCCGGGCGGGCTTCTGGTTCGTGTGAGGGCCGCAGCGATCAACTTCCCGGACGTATTGATCATCGAGGACAAGTATCAGCTGAAGCCCGCGCGGCCTTTCGCTCCGGGCGGAGAGATTGCGGGTGTCGTCGAGGCGGTCGGCGAGGGGGTAGAGGGTTGGACTGTGGGCGATCGCGTGATTGCGGTTACCGGCTTCGGCGGGTTGGCGGAAAAGATCGTGGTGCCGGCCCGCTCAGCATATCGCTTGCCGGAAGAACGGAGCTTTGAAGAGGGCGCAGCGCTTCTTCTTACCTATGCGACCTCCATCCACGCCCTCATCGACCGGGGTAAGCTGGAGGCCGGCCAGACATTGTTGGTTCTTGGAGCCGCCGGCGGGGTGGGTCTGGCTGCGGTCGAGCTGGGGAAGGCGTTCGAAGCCCGCGTGATTGCGGCGGTCTCCTCCGAAGAAAAGGCCCAGGCCGCGCGAGATGCCGGCGCCGATGAGGCCATCGTCTATCCACCCGGGCCCTTCGACAAGGACGGCCAGAAAGCGCTGGCGCAACTCTTCAAGGAGGCCGCTGGGCCCAATGGGGCTCACCTGGTCTTCGACCCTGTCGGAGGTGATTATACCGAGGCGGCGCTGCGCAGCATCGCCTGGGAAGGTCGCTTCCTCGTCGTCGGCTTCCCGGCCGGCATCGCCAGGCTTCCGCTCAACCTGACGCTGCTCAAGAGCTGCGACGTTTGCGGCGTCTTCTGGGGCGCGTTCGCTGCTCGCGATCCGAAGCGGAATGCACAGCATGTCGAAACGCTTTTCAGGTTCTGGCGGCAGGGAATGATCGCCCCAAAGATCAGCGCGACCTATCCATTGGAGCGCGCGGGCGAGGCAATTGCCGCAATTGCCGAGCGTCGAGTGATCGGAAAGCTGGTTGTGACGCTAGACGGATAGCGGCCGCTACCTTATCTCGCGCGCAAACAATCAAGGTAAACGCATGACCCAGTTTGACGATCGTGAGCGCGCGTTTGAGAGCAAGTTCGCGCACGATGAGGAAATGAAGTTTCGTGTGCTCGCCCGCCGCAACAAGCTGCTGGGGGAATGGGCCGCTCGCAAGATGGGCCTCAGCGAGGAGGAAATGGATTCATATGCCAAGGACGTCGTTCGCGCCGATTTTGAGGAAGCCGGTGACGGCGACGTCATCCGTAAGGTGCTGGGCGATCTGACCTCGGCCGGCATCGACGTTGAAGAGTCGGAAATCCGCGAAACGCTGGACCACAAGGCCGTTGAGGCCAAGCGTCAGATCATGGACGTTCAGGGCGGTGCGGCGGCCTGACATGCCAATGGCCGCAAGCGACATTGAGCGGCTGATTCTCGAAGCCATCCCCGATGCGCAGGTCACGATCAGGGACCTGGCAGGCGATGGCGATCATTATGCCGCCAAGGTGGTCAGCCCAAGCTTTGCCGGGATGCCACGGGTCAAGCAGCACCAGCGGGTCTATGCCGCGCTGGGCGGCCGGATGGGCGGTGAATTGCACGCGCTGCAGCTGGAAACGGCAGCGCCGGCAGGAGAGTGAATATGAGCGATGCAACGGGCCGCATCGAAGAGATCGTGAAGAACAATGAAGTCGTGCTGTTCATGAAGGGCACCCCGCTCTTCCCCCAGTGCGGCTTTTCCAGTCGCGCCGTGACGATCCTGGAGCATCTGGACGTTCCGTTCGAAAGCGTCGACGTCCTCCAGGACCCGGAGGTCCGGCAGGGCATCAAGGAATATTCCGACTGGCCGACGATTCCGCAGCTCTATGTGAAGGGCGAGTTCGTCGGAGGATCCGACATCATGCTGGAAATGTTCCAGAGCGGGGAGTTGCAGCAACTCGTAGCTGCGGAAGCGTAGAAACAAAAAGGGACGGTGGAGGGGGACCAGAAACCGCCTCGCACCGTCCCTTTCGTTGGCGTGGGACCAAGTGGACGCCTAATATGTAGCAATGGGCGTGCCAATTTGTAGAAACGGCAGAAAACTGCGGTTTTCTTTGTTATATTGTTTGGACGGGTTCGCGAATGTGTAAAAAGCACCGACAGAATATCCGTCCAATGGCCAATGGCACTTTGCGCCCTTCGGCGGGTTTGACCGCCTGATGAGCCGGAACGACCCCGACCCCACGAGCGCTCTCGGTCCGGAGAGGCTGATCTGTGACGTTACGCAGAGCTGGTCCGAAGTGGGCGGCGGCGTCGGCACCTATCTGCGTCACAAGCGGCGCCACCTCCTCGGTAGCACGCCGCACCGCCACCTGCTGATCGTCCCCGGCGCGGAGGATGCGGTGATCGAGGAAGGCCGGGCGATCACCGCCACCATCCGCTCACCCCATGTTCCCGGAAGTCCCAATTATCGGCTGATGCTGCGTAACGGCGCCGTCCGCGAACTGCTCGAGAAGTTCCGGCCCGATCTCATCGAATGCCAGGACAGCTACAATCTGCCCTGGGCCGCGATCGCGCATCGCAAGCGCTATCCCGAAACGGCGCTCGTCGCGGGCTATTTCACCGATTTTCCGACCGTCTATGTCGAGCGCCCGTTCTCGAAAGTGATGGGCGGCGCTCTCGCCGGGGCAGCCGGCCGGATTTGTTACCGATATTGCGGCAGTCTTTATCGCCGGTTCGACGCAGTGTTTGCGCTCAGCGAAAATGGCGGGGCGACCAAGCTTAGGTCCTATGGCGTTGATGACGTCCAGATCGTTCCATTGGGAGCGGAGCTGGGGGATTTTGGACCCTCGCGGCGCGACGACCGCCTGCGGCGTTCCGTCGGACTTACAAACGGCGGGCCTTTGTTGATCTACGCGGGCCGGCTCGATCTTGAGAAAAAGCCGAACCTTGTCGTCGATGCTTTCCGCAAGCTGCCGGAAGCGATGGACGCTCGCCTCGTACTGCTGGGCGAGGGTCCCTTGCGGGAGGAAATCGAGGCGCTTGGCGACAAGCGGATCTTTACGCCAGGCTATGTACGCAACCGGCAGGAGCTTGCCCGCTGGCTGGCAAGCGCCGATCTTTACGTTTCGGGGATGGCGGACGAAACCTTTGGCGTCTCGATCGTCGAGGCACAGGCATCCGGCCTTCCTGTCGTCGGCGTTGCCGCAGGAGCGATGATCGATCGCGTTACGGACCATATGGGCCGGCTCGGGCCGGTGAACGACGCCGACGCCATGGCAGCGAACATCTTGGCGGTTTGGAATTCCGATAGAGCGATGATGAGCGAGATCGCCCAGACTCACGCGCGGCAGTACAGCTGGGACCGTAGCATGGAGGCTCTGTTCGGACGCATCTATCGAACCGCCTTCGGTCGGCGCGCCGAAAGGGTTGCTTCGTTTCCAGGTTTGGTAGGCCGGCCGCTCGTTCCAGCCGAATAACGCATTCATCTACGGTTCAGTCCGATGACTACACTTGTAGTCGGGTGGGCAAAAAGGCGACCAGGATCAGCGAAGCCGAAATGCAGCTTCTCCAGCTGCTTTGGACTGAGTCACCTTTAGGCGCTTCCGAGATCGCGGAGCGCGTTCAGTCCGAAAAGGGCTGGAGCATCACGACCGTGAAGACATTGCTCTCGCGGCTCGTGGCGAAAGGCGCCGTCACCGCACAGCCGTACGGTCGCCGCTACCTCTACCAACCTGCGATTGAGCGCGACGCAGTCGCCGCTGACCAAGCCCGCGGGCTCATCGATCGGCTGTTCGGTGGTCGCGTATCTCCACTAGTCGCGCAGCTAGCCGAGAAGAATCACCTCAGCGACGATGATCTTGCCGAACTCGAGGCAATTGTTCGGAGCCTGAAAAAATGATCGGCTGGGCGGTCGACACGACGATTGCCGTATCCGTTCTGCTCCTCGTCGTTCTTGCTATCCGCAAGCCGTTTGCCGCCGCTTTTGGTGCGCGGGCCGCCTATGCGCTGTGGCTCGCGCCGGCCCTGCGCGCCGTCACACCGCCGCTCGCGCTGCCTGACATGCCGATACCGGCACCGTCGCTAGTTGGCGGCGTGAACTACGCTGTCGTGACAGGGAGTGCCTCGACGGAAATCGTCATCTCGTTGGGAGCAATCCTTTCTTTCGTATGGATCGGCGGAGCCGTCGGCTTTCTTGCGCTGCACGTCTGGCGGCACCATCGCTTTATCAGCGGAGCGCTCCAAGCCGGGCGACCACTCGACATCGCCGACGTTACCTATGACGTAGTCGCCAGCGACCGGGTCGGTGGTCCCATGGCGACCGGCCTCGTCCATCCGTTGATCCTCGTTCCTGCTGAGTTCGAAAAACGGATGAGCGTAGAGGAGCAGCGCTTCGCTTTATGGCACGAGCAGCTGCACCACCGCCGCGGCGACATCTGGGCGAGCGCGGGCGCGCTGCTCCTTGTCGCACTCCATTGGTTCAACCCCTTCGCGCACTTTGCCTTGGGCGCCTTCCGCCGGGACATGGAAGCGGCGTGCGACGCCCAGCTTTTGGCAGAGGCGGGTGCATCTGCAGCCCCCGCTTACGCAGCGACAATATTGCGCTGTGCCGCGGCTCCCGTGCCGCGCTCGCTTTGCGCTCTTACGGCAATCGATGAACTGAAAGGGAGACTCACGATGCTCAAGCTTAATCATGGACCGGCGCGGCGCATTGCTGGGCTCGCACTCGCGGGCGTCATCGCCGCTGCGGGCATGGCCACCGCCGGTGCTGCGCAGAGTGACCAAAAAGATCAAGAAGTCTTTGAGAAGCGCATCGTGATCCGCCACGCCGGAGACAAAGGCGATCTGAAGCCCGGCGAAGTGCCCAAGGTGGAAGAGCTGACCACGAATTGCCAAGGCGAGAAGTTCCTCGTCGATTCCGCTGGCGGAACCGAGAAGCGCAAGGAGAACGTCAAGTTCTTCCTCTGTGCCGACAAGGGCGAAAGCCTTCTGGCCGCGCTCGAGAAGGCAGAGGTCAATCTGCAGAAGCAGGATGATATCCCCGCAGATCGCAAGGCGGAGATCCTTGCGAAGATCCACGCGAAGATCAGCGAGCTCCGCGCAAAGGGCTGAGCCGCTTTGCCTGAAGGGCGCGTCCGTGGCAGAGGCTTGCCGTGGACGCGCCTTACGCCAAGCTGGAGGATCTTGAGCCCGGAATCGCGCGCGTTCTCGCCCATAATCCTTCCGCCTTCACTTATTACGGAACACAAACCTATCTCGTTGGTGAGAAAGAGGTCGCCGTCATCGATCCAGGGCCGGATGTTCCGGGTCATGTCGAGGCACTGATCGAAGCCATCGGAAATCGCCCGGTCGTTGCGATCATGTGCACGCACACCCATCGCGACCACAGTCCTGCATCACGTCCGCTCGCGGAACTGACCGGCGCGCCGATAATCGGCTGCGCGGCGCTGGCCCTGGAGGCTGCCGGCCCCCGAGCGGACGAGGCGTTTGATGTCGACTACGATCCCGATCGAGTGCTCAGCGACGGCGAGAGCCTTGCTGTGGACGGAAACGAACTCGTCGCTGTCGCAACGCCGGGGCACACGTCCAATCACCTCTGCTTTGCAGTGGGAGACGTGCTGCTCACCGGCGACCACGTCATGGGCTGGTCGACGACCGTCGTATTCCCTCCCGACGGCGACATGGGCGCCTATATGGCGAGCCTGGAGAAGCTTCGGCAGCGGAATGACCGCATCTATTATCCTGCGCATGGTCCTGCTGTGACCAACCCCCAGCAATATGTTCGGCATCTTGCCGGCCACCGCCTGCAACGCGAAAAGCAGATCCTGCGCCTCATCAGCGACCGGGCGCGCGAGATTCCCGACATCGTTGCCAATGCCTACCCCGGCCTGGATCCACGCCTGGTGACTGCGGCAGGAGGGTCCGTCCTCGCCCATCTTCTGGACCTAGAGCGACGCGGGCTCGTTGTGCAGAGCGAACAGCAATGGTCGAAAGCCGCCTGAACAAGCCTCTGGTCATCGCGATGGTCGCCGTCGCACTCGTTCTCGGCGTGCTGCTGGGTATGGCGAGCGGTGTGGCGGACCGCATTTTTGGCGGGCCCGATGCGAAGACGATCGCCAGCACTAGCCTTGAGTCCATGCGCGCCCAGAACAGGCTCATCGCCTTCGCGGCACGCTACACGTCGGTCGTCACGAGCGAGCAGGAACGACTCGGCGGCCTCGTGAGCAGCGAGCGCACGCTCGTCCTACCGGGAGACGTCCGGTACGAGCTCGATTTGTCGAAGCTCAACCCGGAAGATGTGACCTGGGATGGTTCGAGCAACACGCTTCGCGTTCGTCTTCCCGAGATTGAGGTTGCCGGGCCGGAAGTCGATCTCAACGCCGCTCGCGAATATGGCCAGAGCGGAGTGCTTTCCACGCTGACCAACGCAGACCAGCAGCTCGACCAGGCCAATCGCGCGAAGGCAGTTTCGGACCTGCGGCAGCAAGCGTCAGCGGAAGTGCCCATGCGGCTTGCCCGGCAGGCTGCGAGACAGGCCGTCGAACGGAGCTTCGCAATGCCCTTGCTGGCAGCCGGCTTCAAGGATGCGAAGGTCGTTGCACGTTTCCCGACCGAAGGAACGGACGATCCTTCCTATCTCGACCTGTCGACGCCATATAATGAGGCCATTGCGGAGGCGGAGCGCAAGCGCGCGCAGGGACAGTAGATGACGGCACCAGTGCAGAGTTTGAAGGGTCTTGATCTGCTTGCGGAGATCGAGCGGCTGAAACGCGAACGCAACGCGGTGATCCTCGCGCATTACTATCAGAAACCGGAGATCCAGGACCTTGCGGACTTCGTGGGCGACAGCCTTGATCTGTCGCGCAAGGCCGCCGCGACCGATGCCGACGTGATTGCTTTCTGCGGCGTGCGCTTCATGGCCGAGACGGCAAAGATCCTGTCACCGCAAAAGACCGTGGTTCTTCCCGACATGGACGCTGGCTGCTCACTTGAGGACAGCTGTCCGCCCGATCAGTTCGCAGCGTTTCGCGCCGCACACCCGGATCACATTGCCCTGACGTACATCAATTGCTCGGCGGCTGTGAAAGCGCTGAGCGACATCATCGTCACCAGCTCGTCTGCCGCGGTGATCCTCGATCAAATCCCGAAAGATCAGAAGATCATCTTCGGCCCGGACCGGCACCTCGGCGGCTATCTCGCACGCAAGTTCGATAGGGAGATGCTGCTTTGGCCAGGCATTTGCATCGTCCATCAGGCCTTTAGCGAGACGGAGCTTCTTAAGCTCAAGGCAGAGTACCCAGACGCTCCGGTAGCCGCGCACCCCGAGTGCCCGCCGCACATTATCGAGCACGCCGACCTTGTCGGCTCGACCAAGGCGATCCTCGACTTCGCTTTGAGCTCGCCCGCCCAGACCATCCTCGTCGCGACCGAACCGCACATCATCCATCAGATGGAGAAAGCGGCGCCCGAGAAGACCTTTATCGGCGTCCCGGGGGGCGACGGGAACTGCAACTGCAACATGTGCCCCTACATGGCGCTCAACACGCTCGAGAAGCTGTACGTCGCCCTTCGCGATCTCGAGCCACGGATCGAGCTATCACCAGAGGTCATGGATCGCGCGCGTGTTCCGCTGGAGCGCATGCTTGAGATGGCCGGGCGCACTGTGGGCCAGGGCGATGTCGGCAGGCCAATCCTGCCGATCGTCGACCATCCGGAAGAAATCGATCCCGCGATCAGCGGCGACTGATCAGGTCGACAATCGGATCCATAGTACCGCAACGAACATTCCGAGGTTCAGGTAGGCCGTCGAGGAGAATCCCGGCGCTCGGTACAGCGGATGGATGCGATAGCCGATCCAGAAGACTAACCGGCAAATGACGAAGGTGATTGCGACCGCCGCGACGTAGCTGATCCTCGCGATCGGAAGGGTGGTCGAAAGCGCCATGATTCCGACGAGGAACAGGAGGAACTGCTGCGTCGTGTTGTCGGCAACACGACCGTTCACCAGAAGCTTAGGGTCTTCCTTGTGCTTGGTCGGATCGATCGCCTCCCCCAGGAATCGTGAATTGCCGACAGCCGCAATCATGAAGAAGAGGGGCAGCGCCGCGACGACTGACCATCGAAGCGCGTAGCCGATCCTGTCGCCGTAAGCGTCCTGGACATTGGGCGCCGGCAAATAAGTCCCGATTGCCCACACCAGCACCACCATCATGACGATGCCGGACACGGCGCCGATGGCGACGGTCCTCTGCTCTTTGGTCATTTGCCTGCCCCCGCAGCGAGGCCGGTAATCTACCATAGCTACTGTTGCTTCAGGAACGCGGGCTCGAGAGTTCGCCTTCAATCGTCGCTCCGGCCGGATGGTGCGTGTCGAGGTGGCGCTTGATCATGCGCAGGTTGCGCGTGTTTGAGCGAAAGAAGAAATCTGGCACCGCGCCGACGAACGGGATCAAGCCAAGCAGCCAGTCTACGCCGATGTTTCCCGCCATTCGCCCGATCTGCCACTTGGACATCCCAAGGTTCCGAGCTTCCCACGCCATATAACCGCCGAGCGCCGCTGCGACCGTCGGACCGACCCCGGGAACGAAGTCCAGAATCACGTCCAGGCCGACGGGACGGTTGATGCCCGGGATGACCACCATGCGTTCGAGAAGATGTTCCAGGCCCTCGATTCGCTTGCGAACAGACACGGGATCCGTGGCGACGGATGGAAGCGGGCTTCGGCGATCCATCATTCGCCACGGTTCCGGTCGAGGCGCTCGCCGAGGCCCGTGAGGCTGTGACGTGCGAAGCGATTGATCGTAAATCCTTGCACGCGGTCCGAAACGAGCGACCAGCGAATTGGAGCCGCGATAGGAATGAACAGCTGTTGATCGTCGATCAGATCAGCAGCCTGCTGAAGAAGCGCGAAGCGCTGATCGGCGACGGTGGCATTGCGAGCGCCTTCGAGCAGAGTATCGAGTTCCGCGTCGCAAATGAATGCCGCTTCGCACCGGAATTGACGGACGAACCAGGCCGCGGAACTCGACGGCGCAACGGCGTCCAGGAGTGTAAGGTCGGCTTGAGAACCGGCTGACGCGCGTTCGACTGTGATGCCCAGCGCTCCCCAGTCAGAACGCAACCTATTCAACAGGATTTGCGCGCCTGGCGTGTCTGGCAGTTCGATCCGTATGACCGGCCGGTCAATACCGCCGAACATCTGTGCCGCCTTGGATGCGAGGTCCTGGCGCCGCTCAGCTATGGGAATCGCGGTCCATTGGGGCGCGACTGGATTTGGCATGCCGTCCAGGCCGGGCTCAAGGACCGTCGCTCGGGGGAGCAGTCCGGGGACCGCAAGCGAGTCCAGCAGCGCCTGCCGATCGATCGACTGCGTAAGCAGCTGGCGAAGCTCTGGATTGGCCAGCGGTCCGTCGGTTCGCGCCGGAACAAGACCGAAGAACCCGGCCGCAGGATCGAATTGCAATGCATTACGGGGTAATTTCTGTGCCCTCGCGTACGGTAGATCGGCGTAGGTGCCGCCAAGAACGAGGTCGGTCTTCCCGGCAATGAATGCGCGAACCGCGGCAGGGGCCGGACTCGTATCGAGCAGGACCTCCTCCTTGCGGCTCTCCTCCTCGTCGAGGTCGCTGACCGTACGGATCAGGTCGAGCGCCGGGGATTTGTTCTTTCGAGCAAACTTAAACGGTCCCGAGCCCTGATCCTCGTAGACGATTGCAAGTTCAGGCTGCGCGAGCAGTGAGAGAAGGTTTGGGCGAGGCGCCTTCAGGCTGATCTCTATGACCCGGTCCGTCATTGCGACCACGTCGTCGACCGCTCCGAGCGTGTCCTTAAGCGTATTGCTGCTCTTCGCCGCGAGTTGGCGGCGAAGCAGCCGGGCAACCTGCTGGGCAGTGATCTTGCGCCCATCCGGCCATTCGCCCGCTTCGAGGCGGAAGATATAGCTCAGCCCGTCATCGGTGACGTTCCAGCGTTCGGCGAGGCCGGGCACGATCTGACCTGAGGCGTCAAAGCGAACGAGACCCTGCGCAACATTGCCAAGAAGAACGGCTTGCGGGGCCGTGAGTGGGCCTTCGGAGGGATCGACGACCTTCGGTACGTCGCTGCCGATAACCGTGACCTTGGTCTTTCCCTGCTCGGATGGCTGACAGGCGGTCGTGCACGCCAGGAAAAGCGTTAGGGCCGCTGCAAGGAGACGGCGAACGACGTGCGACCGCATGAGCGCTGTTTAATCGCAAGCCCCGGTTCAGCAAATCTCTGGATAAATCGCTGCGACTGTTTTAGTGATGTAAGTCACTTCGAGGGGTGGTTCGGGATCAGGGTGGCCGATAACGAAGGCATTTGGAGCCGAAGCGGCAACAATATCGAGGAGCTGCCGGACCCTTTCGGTCCCGGGGGCTCGCCGGAACCACTCGACCTCCCACGCGAACAGCAGCCAAGGCCGAGGCGCCGATGGGTGCTGGCTCTCTATGCATTTGCGGCGGTCGTTTTCATCACGCTCATTTGGCTGATCGTCACGGCGCCTTTGTCACGTGCGCTTGAGCCGCTTGATGATCCCGCAATCCTTCTTGTCTCGGCAGAGGGCCGGCCGATTGCTCGACGCGGCGCGATCAAGGAAGCACCGGTTGAGGTCGCCAAACTCGACCCTCTCACGCCTGAAGCATTTGTCGCAATCGAGGACCGGCGTTTCTATCGACACTGGGGCATCGACGTTCGCGGTATCGGCCGGGCGATGGTGGCGAACATGCGCGCGGGCGGTGTGCGTCAAGGCGGGTCAACCATTACGCAACAGCTCGCGAAGACCAGCTTCCTCTCATCCGACCGAAGCATGAAGCGAAAGGCTCAGGAGGTGATCATCTCCTTCTGGCTTGAGGCCTGGCTGACGAAGGACGAGATTCTCTCGCGCTATCTCTCAAGCGTATATTTCGGGGACGGCGTCTACGGTCTTCGGGCGGCAGCCCGCCATTATTTCAATAGGTCACCGGAGAACCTTACGCTCGCTCAGTCCGCAATGCTGGCGGCTGTAGTACAGGGCCCGTCGCGGCTCACGCCGACCCGCCACCTCGACCGCGCTCAGGCGCGCAGCCGGTTGGTCTTGAAGGCAATGGCGGACACGGGCGTGATCAGTC
>Ga0070670_100004113_pt1 | contig 12157 bp, 11 predicted proteins | sample KBSS63metaG_FD_64665 | JGI IMG/M metagenome (GOLD analysis project Ga0070670, IMG submission 64665) | Switchgrass rhizosphere microbial communities from Kellogg Biological Station, Michigan, USA - KBS S6-3 metaG | ecosystem: Host-associated > Plants > Roots > Rhizosphere > Soil ... | reverse complement strand
GTCGATTTCCTTCGCGATCCACGCCGCCTCCCGCAGGAGAGCCTCCCCGGACAGCGCGCGAAATTGCGGTTCCGTGCGGAGGAACTCGAAGAAACCGGCAAGGTCCTCTGGATATTCGATCTCGCGGAGGATCGCTTCCATTTCCGCGCGGACCCGAGCCACTTCGCGAAGGCCGGTCTCGTGCACGCTCTCGGGCGTGGCATCGGGAAGCGTCGTGAAATAGCGAACGAGGTCCGCGTAATATTCCCGGCCTTCGGGAAGCGACGCGGCGCCGATCGTCGTTCGGGCGGCCGGCCGATATTCGTCCTCGAAAAAGCGCTGGAAGCGGGCGTAGGCGGGCATCACCGCGTCCACGAGCGCGGCACGGCCAGCCGCGGCGAGCCGAGCCCGTCGCGACTCCGGGACCGCATGGGGAAACCGCGCGAACGGCTGCCACAGCGGCATCTTCGCCGGGTCGCCGTACTGCTCGCTCGCGATGCTGCGGCAAACGCCATCGAGAATCGCCGACGGCAGCGTGAATCCCTCGCGCATGCCCTCCCGCATGTTCGCGATGTTCTCGTCGAAGTACCGCGGCACGTCGTTCAACCTGGCGATGAAATTCTCGTAGTCGGCGACCGTTTTCGGGTCGGCGGACTCGTGCATGAAGAGGATCTCGCTGTGGAAGCCGCTGTCGCTGTTGAGCGGCATGCGCCATTCGCGATAGCGCGAGAACGTCGAGCGTGCCGAAAGCATGAATTCGAAGAGGTCGTAGCTCACCTGCTCCCGCGCCGTGAGCTTGCTGCGCGGAATCGCGCGCAGCCGCTGCATGAACCGCTCGTTCGCACGACGGCTGCGCTCCTGGGCGGCGGGGGTGACGGAGGCGAGGCGAGCGTCGTAACTGCGTATGCCTTCGGCGCTTGCGGCGAGCGGCTCGGCGCGCCACGACTGGGCGCGCTCGTCCGCGAACAGTTTCGCGAGCAACTTGCCGGGCGACGCGCCGCGCTCGTTCAGCGTGGCTCGGGCGAGGGAACGTGCGGGCACGGGATTTCCATTCTAGTGATGCGGCTCCGGTTCGGGAAGCGATTCTCGTCCGCAACCGGCGGGCTTCAGAACGGCCGGGGATACAGGACGTCGTAGCCGTACTGGGCGGCCGACACGCACAGCAAGCGCCAGGCGTCGCGCTCGAAGCTTCGCGCGACGAGCATCGTGAACTGCAGCGATTGTTGCAAAGACGGGTCCGTCGAGTCGGCCGACAGTTGCCCACGCCGGTAGAAGAGGGCATTCATGCGGCCGAACAGGCTTTGCGCGCACATGCCGGCGCCGAAGGCGCGCGGATGGAAGTCGAGCGGACAGCCCTTAGCGAGCACCGTCGCCGCTTCCGGGCCGGCGATCGTCCATCCGACGCGGCCCGCCGAGACGTCGAACAGCGCGCCACCCGCGGCTGCGAGCGCGTCGCGCTTCGTTTCGAAATCCGCGAGCGCCGACGCATCGGTCGCGATCAGAAGCCAGGAGGCAGGACCGATCCAGAGCGCCGTCAACGCTCCGTCGCGCGACGTCGTGTTGGGCACGGCAGGAAGCGACAACCCGAACAACGCGCGCGCCGCGCTTGCAACGTGCGGAGCGCGCGCGCTTGCCTGCACGTTCCACGCCGCCGCGAAGTTCGTCTCGGCGAGAGTGATGCCGGTGCTTTCGGCGGCGCCGTAATGTCCAGCCATGGTCGCGCCGACTGCGAAGACGTGGTGGTCAGCCACGAAGCCGCTCGCCCTTGGGATCGATGAAGCAGGGTAGGCCGACCTGCACCCGGACGCGCACATTCGCGAGCGGCGAGACCGCCCACAGCGTCTCGCCATGACGTGCGCGGCCATTTTCCACCAGCGCGAGCGCGATCCACGCGTCGAGATTCGGGCTGCGGCACCACGACGTGACGTGCCCGAGCATCGGGTTCGGCGCCGCGCGATCGGGGTCGGCGACGATCTTCGCCGCTCGCGGCATTGGCTGATTGCCGACCGTGATGAGTCCCACGAGCTGCCAGCGGTCCGACGACCTGAGCGCCGGGCGCTCGGACAGCCGGCTTCCGATGCAAGGTTTCGCGCGGCTTACGAGACCGCCGAGGCCGAGATCGTCCGCCGTCGTGCGGCCATCGGCTTCCGCGCCGACAACGATATGACCCTTCTCGATCCGCAGCGTGCTCATCGCTTCGGTGCCGTACGCCATGATGCCGGCGCCGGCGCCCGCGGCGCTGGCCGCATTCCACATCGCGCGGCCTTTGTCCGCCGGGACGTGAATCTCGTACGCGAGCTCGCCCGAGTAGCTCATGCGGAAAACACGGGCCGGGACCGGGCCGGTGGCAGTGCGAACGTAGCAGGTCGCGACGGCGAGGAATGGAAATGCCGCGTTCGACACGTCGATGTCCACGATTTGCGCAAGCACCTCGCGCGCCCGCGGCCCGGCAAGCGCCGCTGCCGACCATTGCTCCGTGACGGCGCTTGTGTAGACGTCGAGCTCCGGCCATTCGGTCTGCAGCAGGCTTTCGATATATTGCAGGACGCGCGCGGCGTTGACCGTCGTCGTCGTCAGCAAGTAATGCGACGGCGCGAGACGCGAGGTCGTGCCGTCGTCGAGGACGATGCCGTCGTCGCGCAGCATCACGCCGTAGCGGCAGCGACCCACTTGCAGCGTGTCCCAGCGATTGATGTAGACGCGGTTCAGGAACTCCGCCACGTCGCGGCCCTGCAGCTCGATCTTGCCGAGCGTCGAGACGTCGACGATGCCGACGTTGGTGCGGACATTGCGAGCTTCGCGCAGTGCCGCGTCATCCGGCGACTCTCCGGTTCGCGGATACGAGTGCGGACGCTTCCACAAGCCGGCATTGACGAAGCGCGCGCCGTGCGCCACGTGCCAGTCGTGAAGGCTCGAGAAGCGCGACGGTTCCACGTGCGGTCCCGCATCGTGGCCGGGAAAAGCCCCGAGCGTGACCGGTGTGTAGGGCGGTCGGAACGTCGTCGTGCCGACGCTTGCAATGGGCCGGTCGAGCTCGCCCGCAAGCAGCGCGAGTCCGACGACGTTCGAGATCTTGCCCTGATCGGTGCCCATGCCGAGGGTCGTGTAGCGCTTCAAGTGCTCGACCGAGCTGTAGCCTTCGCGCGCCGCAAGCGCCACATCGACGACCGTCACGTCGTTCTGCCAGTCGACGAAGCGCTTCGCGCCCCTCACCGCGGGCGGGGTGCTCCACAGTGCCAGCGGTGCTCCGCTCGCAACCGGTGCAGCGTCCGGGGCGCGCAGCGATGCGGTGGGTGCGAAGCCTGCCGCTCGCGCGGCAGCGAGTCCGGCGGTGTGGCCTTCGCCCAACGCTTTCGCAAGATCGGTGGACCCGTTCGCGGCGCCGGCGACGGTCATCGGGACGGGGCAGTGGTCGGGCACGAACGACGCGAGCGCTTCGTCGTAACGAAGCCTGCCGCGCGCCTGCGAGAAAAGGTGAACCGCCGGATTCCAGCCGCCGGACAGCGCGACCAGGTCGCATTCGATGCGGCTGACCACACCGCCGGCGAGCGGAGAGACGTCGACCGCGGTGACATGCAATTTGCCGTGAGCGCCCGTGACGACCGATCGCGCGAGAATCGGAATGAGGCGCTCGCGGGCGGCGAGCGGCAGCACACCGTCGAGCGCCGCACCGCAGCGCGGATCGACGATGGCAGCGACCTCGATGCCGGCGCCCTGCAGCGCGAACGCCGTGGCGTAGGCCTGGTCGTTGTTGGCGAAGACGACGGCACGCGTGCCTGGGCGGACGGCATAGCGCTGGATGTAGGTGCGGAGCGCGCCGGCGAGCATCGTTCCCGGCAGGTCGTTGTTGGCGTAGGCAATGCCGCGCTCGTGGGCGCCCGTCGCAAGCACGACGGAGCGCGCACGAACTTTCCACAGTCGCTCTCGAGGCATCCAGCTCGATACCGGCGCAAGTTGCGCCGCGGAGTCGGAGGACCTCGTCGCCGTCGTCACACGGGCGTGCTCGGCGACACGCTCGATCAGCCCCACCAGATTGCCGTCGTAGCACCCGAACGCCGTCGTGCGCGACAACAACGTGACGTCGGCATCGACGAGCTCGCGCGTCGTCGCCTCGAGCCACGCGCTGGCGCTGCCGCCGTCGATCGTCGCGGCGCCTCCGTACAGGCTGCCGCCGAGCGTCGGGTTTTCGTCGCACAGGATGACGCGCGCGCCGGCCTGCGCCGCGGCGCGCGCCGCAGCCAGTCCGGCGGGTCCGGCACCGATCACCAGCACATCGCAGTGCGCGTACTGGTGCTCGTACGAATCCGGATCGGGCAGGCTCGCCGTGACGCCCATTCCGGCCGCGCGCCGGATGAAATGCTCGTAGCGCAGCCACCACTTCGGTGTCGGCGGCCACATGAACGTCTTGTAGTAGAAGCCCGCGGGGATGAGCCGCGACATCGCGTCGTTGATGGCGCCGATGTCGAACGAGAGCGACGGCCAGCGGTTCTGGCTGGACGCCCAAAGACCCGCGTAGAGCTCCTGTGTCGTCGCGCGCACATTCGGCTCGCTGCGCGCTCCCCGGCCGAGCTGCACCAGCGCGTTCGGCTCGTCCGCACCGGCGCACAGGATGCCTCTGGGGCGGTGATACTTGAAGCTTCGCGCGACGAGGTGGACGCCGTTGGCAAGCAGCGCCGAAGCCAGCGTGTCCCCCGCGTAGCCTTCGTAGCCCGCGCCGTCGAACTCGAACGGCAACGGCTGGCTGCGCTCGACCACTCCACCCGCCGGCAAGCGACAGCGCTGCATTCAGCGCCCGCCCGCGCCGAGCGCAGACATGCGAAGCGATCGCACCGTAGGCACTATGCTTCATCCCGCGTTGCGCGGGGCTCGGCGCTGCCGAGAATCTCGTGCGTGCGCGTATCGCGCCGGACCACGAACCACTGGCGGCATCCGGAGCTGTGCGTCCACCATTCGTCGTGCGGCCCCATCGGATTGTCGCGGACGTAGACGTACCGCGCCCATTCGTCCGCGGGCGCATCGAGCGCGGGCCGGCGCACGGTCGCATCGCCGCCATACGTGAACTCGATCTGGCTGCGCGGGCCGCACCAGGGGCATGGGATCAGCAGCATGAGAGCGGATCGAGTAAAAGGACCGGCTGGGCTTCGCTCATCTAATGCGCCCACGCGTATGGGCCGGCGCCCTTTTCGTCGATCGTGCGGCCTTCCGCGAAGCGCTCGAGCGTGAACGCCGCGTTGAGCGGATGCGGTTCGTCGCGCGCGATGGTGTGCGCGAGGCAGAAGCCCGACGCGGGCGTCGCCTTGAACCCGCCGTAACACCATCCCCCCGTCATGTAGAGACCCTTTACGGGCAGTTTGGCGATGATGGGGCTGCCGTCCATCGTCATGTCCATGATGCCGCCCCAGGTGCGCATCAGCTTCAGGCGGCCGAAGCTTGGGAAGAGCGCGAGGCATGCGGAGACGACGTGCTCGATGATCGGCAGGTTGCCGCGCTGCGCGTAGGAATTGTAGAAGTCGAGGTCGCCACCCATAACGAGCTCGCCCTTGTCGGATTGGCTGATGTAGAAGTGCACGGCCCCGGACGTGACGACGGTGTCGAGCACGGGCTTGACGGGCTCGGAGACCATCGCCTGCAGCACGTGCGACTCGATCGGCAGCTTGAGGCCCGCCATCGCCGCGAGGTGACTCGAGTGTCCGGCGACGGCGAGGCCGAGCTTGTTCGTCGCAATGAAACCCTGCGTGGTGTCGACGCCGGCGATCGCGCCGTTCTCTATCCGGATGCCCGTCACCGCGCACTGCTGGATGATGTCGACGTCGCGCGTGTCGGCGGCGCGCGCATAGCCCCAGGCGACGGCATCGTGCCGCACGGTGCCGCCACGCGGTTGCAACAGGCCGCCCAGGATCGGGAAACGGGCATCCGCGCCGCAATCGAGAATTGGAATGGAGCGGGCAATCTCGTCACGGGACATGAACTTCGCGTCGATGCCGTTGAGGCGCATCGCGTTGCCGCGGCGCATTGCGGCGTCCAGGTCGGCGGGCGAATGGACGAGGTTCAGCACACCGCGCGCGCTGTACATCACGTTGAAGTTGAGATCCTGCGACAGCTTCTCCCACAGCTTGAGCGACAGCTCGTAGAAGTGCGCGTTGGGATCAAGGTGATAGTTGGAGCGCACGATCGTCGTGTTGCGCCCGGTGTTGCCGCCACCGAGCCAGCCTTTCTCGAGGACGGCGACGTTGGCGATCCCATGCTCCTTGGCGAGATAGTAAGCGGTCGCGAGACCGTGCCCGCCGCCGCCGACGATGATGGCGTCGTAGCGCGGCTTCGGGGTGGGGCTGCGCCACGCGAGCGGCCAGCGCTCGTGGTAGCTCCGCGCGTTGCGCGCCAGCGAGAAGATCGAATACTTCAACGAAGGCCTCCCTCGCGTCCGGCCGGCGGTGTGGTGTTGGATGCTGTCGCTTGCGGACGGGATCGCTTATTCTAATGGCCCCGAGCGATGCGCAGGGGTGGGAGCGGCAAGCGCATCCTCCCTGTTTGCCTGATTGGAGGAAAGCATGCAGATCGCAAAGCTGAGCCGCTGGCCAATGTTTTGTAAAATTCTGGCTGTCGCAATGTCGGCGCTCGTGATGGCGGGCTCGGCGCTGGCGCAAACGGACACGCTGGCAAGCGTCAAGCAGAAAGGGAAGATCGTCGTCGGCGTGAAGGCCGATTACAAGCCGTTCGGTTACACCGATCCGTCGGGCAAGATCGTCGGCCTCGAAGTCGATCTCGCGCAGGATGTCGCGAAACGCCTTGGCGTGCAGCTGGAGCTCGTCCCGGTCGTCGCCGCGAACCGGATGGAATTCCTGAAGCAGGGACGCATCGACCTCATGATCGCGACGATGGCGTACAAGCCGGATCGCGCCGAAGTGGTCGCGATCCCCGAGCCGTTCTACTACGCCGGCGCGGCGAGCGTGTTCGCCAAGAAGAATTCCGGCTTGAAGAGCTGGCAGGACCTCAAAGGCAAGCCGCTCTGCGCGATCCAGGGCGCGTATTACAACCGCCGCACGGGCGAGGAATTCGGCGCGCAGCTCGCGGTGTTCAAGGGCGTTACGGAAGCAATGTCGGCGCTCGAAGGCGGCAATTGCGTCGGCGTCGTGTTCGACACGACGTTCTTCGCGGGCATCATGGGCGACGCGAAGTGGGCGGACTACGCGATGGTCGTTCCCGCGATCGACCCGGAGCCGTGGGGCATGGGCGTGCGCAAGGACGATCCGAAGTTCGCCGCGTACATGAGCGACCTGTCGAAGGAGTGGCACAAGACCGGCTTCATCCTCGAGCTCGAGAAGAAGTGGGGCATCCCGCAGTCGCCGTTCCTGGTCGAGCAGCAAGCAAAATTCAAGTAGGCGGTGCGGGCGGCGCGAGGCCCGGGCTGTGGATGACATCGCAGCCTGGTTTCTGTGGCTCTACCAGGCCACGGGAATCAAGCTCACGATCTTCTACGATCCCTACGACCGCAAGCGCTTCATCGAGGGGTTCTTCACGACCCTCAAGTTGTCCGCGTATTGCCTTGTCTCGAGCGTCGTGCTCGGCGCGTTCGCCGCGTGGCTGGCCGGTTCGCGAATTGCGGCCGTTCGCGGCGCCATCGCGGGCTTCGTCCAGCTCTTCCGCAACACCCCGCCGCTCGTCCAGCTTTATTTCTTCTACTTCGCCGTCGGGCCCGTGCTGCCGAAGGTGCACGGGGCGCCGGTGCTGGGCTCGTTCGGCTGGGCGGTCGTTTCGCTGACGCTGCTCGAGACGGCGTTCGCTGCGGAGATCTTCCGCGCCGGCATCGAGGCCGTGCCGAAAGCAACGGTCGAGGCGGCGCAGGCGCTCGGCTATTCGCGCGCCCAGATCTACCGCAAGGTGGTGCTGCCACTCGCAATCCGGGTGACGATGCCGGCGATGAACAACAATCTCGTCAACCTCGTCAAGACGACGACGCTCGCGTACGCAATCGCGGCGCCGGAGCTCGTCTACATGTCGGCGCAGGTGTGGTCCGAGCAGGTCAACGTGCCGGAGATGATGATCGTGCTGCTCATCTGCTACGTCGCGATCGTCGGCATCATCAACCAGCTGATGCAACGGCTGGAAGCACGGCTGCGCGTGCCGGGATTCGGGCAATGAGGAGCCGCCTTCTCGTGCGGGGTTGCGAGTGGCGCGGGCCTTCGGGCTTCATACCCAGGCGCCCGCCGGCCCTCGCCACCCGCAACCCCGCGATGCGGCGGTTGGTGCCATGCCGATAATGAATTCGAACATGGCCGTGCTCCATGTGAGCGCGCTGCAGAGCGTTGCCAAGCCGGAATGGGCACGGGCTGGCGGGCGCCTGGGGTACGAAGCCGGACAGCCCGTGCCCGTTCCGGCGCTGGGCACGGCTCTTTTAAATGCGCGCACTGGCATTGCGTTCGCCTGCGTCTTCGTCGCCTCGCTCGTCGCCGCCCAGATACCACCGGCGGCGCCCAAGCCGTCGGTCATCGCGCTCCTATGGAAGTGGACGCCGCTCCTCGCCGAAGGATTCCTGTTCAATCTCCTGATCAGTTTCTGCGCGATGGCCGTCGGCACCGCGGCCGGCGTGCTGATGGGCTTCGCTCGGATCTCCCTGCACCCGACGGTGCGCGGCAGCTCGTGGGTCGTGGTTCAGTTCTTCCGCAATGCGCCGTGGCTCGTCCTGCTCTTCTTCGTCATGTTCCTGATGCCGTTCGAGGTGCGCCTGCGCGGCGTGACCATCCCGTTACCCGACTGGATCAAGGCGACGCTGGGCCTCGCGCTCCCCATCATGGCCAACGTCGCCGAGATCGTGCGCGGTGCCGTACAGTCGATTCCGACTGCGCAGTGGGAGGCTGCGCGCTCGCTCGCCTTCTCGCGGCGGCAGACGCTGTGGAAGATCATCCTGCCGCAATGCGTGAAACGGATGTTGCCTCCCTGGATGAACTGGTACGCGATCCTGACGATGGCGACCACGGTGGCTTCGATCGTGGGCGTTAGCGAGGTGATGACGGTCACCAATCGGATCACCAACGCCGAAGGGCGCACCGACCTGCTGATCCCGATCTACTCGTACGTGCTGCTGGCGTTCTTCGCCTACTGCTATCCGATCGCGCGCTGGACGCGCCGGCTTGAAGCTCGTTACGCGGAGCGCTGATGGACGTCACCGAGTTCCTGGCGCAGCACGGCATCCACCCGGTGCGGCACGAGCATCCGCCGGTCATGACCGTCGAGGAATCGCTGCGCCTCGTGCCGACGTTTCCCGGCGCGAAGACGAAGAACCTGTTCCTGCGCGACAAGAAAGGCCGGCGCCATTTCCTCGTCACCGTGACGCACGACAAGGCGGTCGACATCGACGCGCTCGCGGACGAGATCGGCGTCAATGGGCTCGGGTTCGGATCCGCCGAGCGCCTGCAGAAGCACCTCGGCATCAAGCCCGGATCCGTGAGCCTGCTGGCGCTCGTCAACGACGAAGCGCGGGTTGTGGAGCTCATCCTCGACAAGGCGTTGTGGGAGGCGGAGGCCGTGCACGCGCATCCGCTCGTCAACACGGCGACGATGGTGATCGCGCACGCCGATCTCGAGCGTTTTCTCGAAGCCACGGGGCACCCTCCGCGCGTGATCGAGGTGCCGGCGAAAGCGCCGCGCTGATACACAATGGCCGATCGCCCCGACGCCACCGGCCCGATCCTGCGGCAGCAAGAAGCGCCGATCGTGCGGCAGCAAGAAGCGCCGATCCTCCGGCTTAGGGACGTCCACAAGGCGTTCGGCGGCACGGAGGTGCTGCGGGGCATCTCGCTCAGCGCAGCGAGAGGCGACGCGGTGTGCATCATCGGGCCCTCGGGTTCGGGCAAGTCGACGCTGCTTCGCTGCATCAACGGCCTGATCCAGGTCGACCGCGGAGAGATCTACGTCGGCTCGCACGCCGTCCATCGCCTGAAGAGCGACAAGGAGATGATCGCGCTGCGCAAGGACGTGTCGATCGTGTTCCAGCAGTACAACCTGTTTCCCCACAAGACGGCGCTCGAGAACATCATGATGGCGCCCATCGACGTGCTGCACCAGCCGCGCGACGAAGTGGAGGCGCGCGCGCACGAGCTCCTTAAGAAGGTGCGCCTCGCAGGCAAGGAGTCGAGCTACCCGGGCGAGCTGTCCGGCGGCCAGCAGCAGCGTGTCGCGATCGCGCGGGCGCTGGCGATGCGGCCTTCCGTGATGCTATTCGACGAGGTGACGGGCGCGCTCGACCCGGAGACGCGCAACGAGGTGCTCGGGACGATCCGGCAACTGGTGGAGGAGGGCATGACGTCGGTGCTGGTGACGCACGAGATGGCCTTCGCCCGCCAGATTGCCGACCACGTCTATTTCACCGATCACGGCGTGATCGTCGAGGATGGACCGCCCACGCAGCTATTCGGGGCGCCGCAGAAGGAGCGCACCCGCGCCTTCCTCGAGCAGGTGTCGTAAGAATGCTCGGCCGTCGCCAAAAGAAAGTGCCGATGCGCGCTCTCCATGGCCCTGGGGGAACCGGCGGAGTGCTTGCCAGCGCGCATCAGCACGGTTGAATCCTAGGGCCCGCGCAACGGTCCGATCGAATCGATTGGCCGAGCGGTTTGTCGCGAGGGTGAACGGTCGGCGGCGACGGGCCGACGGAAACTGATGTTGCCTCGGCCGCAGCGAAACTCTTTCATCGAGGGCTTGCTGCCGCGAGCTTTTCGCACTATATTCCGGCCTCGCACATGCATATGCATTCATCCGGGCAAACCCGCCCGGGTGCGCTGCGCCGAAAACGTGGTCACGAGCCGCGGAACGAGTCTGTCCGAGCGTCCGGGAAATCCCCGGCACCCGTCGCCTGCGTCCCTGCCGGCGCCAGTCGGATGTTCGCCCGCGCCCGAGACCTGACGGGGAGATCCGATGGTCAAGGCGATCCGGGAAAGCGCAAGCGACCGCGCGCAGCGCGTCGCCGCTGCGTACATCCCGCGCAACACTGAATGCGCGTACAACAATTTGAAGGTCATGACGCGCGTCGTGTCGTCCATCTACGACGAGGAACTCCGTCCCGTCGGTCTGCGTGCGAGCCAGCTTGCGCTGCTGTGGGCGATCCGCGCGATGGAGCCGGTGGAATTTGGCCGGCTCGGCGCAACGACGTTCACGGATCAGACCACACTCAGCCGCACGGTGGCGCTGCTGAAGCGCGCCGGCCTCGTTAGCGTTCGCGTCGGCGACGACCGGCGGGTGCGCGTGATCGCGACCACTGCCAAGGGGCTCGCGCGCTTTGCCGTGGCGATGCCGCTGTGGGAGCGCGCCCAGGCCCGCGCGGACGCGCTGCTTTCGCTCGACGAGCTCCGGACCGTCGCCCGCAAGGTCCGCAAGGCCGCTCGCGCGGCAGCCTGACGATCGCCCGTCGCCGCGGCCACCGTAGGGTGACGTCTCGCCCGCCGCCACGGCCGCCGGACCGTGACGTCCCGCCGGTCGCCGTGGCGGCCGGAGCTCCGCCACCGCTCCCCGGTCGCCGCCCCGTCGCTACCGGCGGCCGTTCGTCCGTGCATGCGGCGCTTCGTCGCAAGCTCGCCCGCGCCGCGTCCCGGTGCTTGATTCTGTCCCTGTTCCGCGCTAGTGTCCGGGATGCATGCATATGCATATGTATGCGCCGGGACGCCAGCGTGCACGGGAAGGGCGCGCGGAGAGCGGACCGAAACGCGAGGACGATTCGATGGACGAAGGCAGATTCGACACGCGGGTCGCGCGCGACCCCGGGTACACGGAGAGAACCGACTATGCGCAGGCGCGCGTGCAGCCGCCCGAGGATCGACCGTCACGCCCTCACCTCTCCCGCATCGCCGTCAAATCCGTCAACCGGATCGTCATCGTCCAGGTGAAAGACATCGTCCGGCTCGAAGCGGAGGACAATTACGTCCGGCTGTGGGCCGACAGGCCCTATCTGCACAAGGAGACGCTGACCCGTCTCATGAGCTGCCTCGACCCTGCTGAATTCCTGCGCATTCACCGATCGCACGCGGTCAACATCCAGTCGGTGCGCGAGTTGCGTCCGTTGCTGCACGGCCAATTTCTCGTCGTGCTGACGAACGGCACCGAGTTGACGTCGGGCCGCAGCTATCGCGGCGTCATACAGCAGGCGTTCGGGCTCGTCTAACGGCCGGAGTGAGCAGGCGTTCGGGCTCGT